>Ga0247823_10000114_pt1 | contig 63910 bp, 60 predicted proteins | sample 13C_PalmiticAcid_2_FD_192426 | JGI IMG/M metagenome (GOLD analysis project Ga0247823, IMG submission 192426) | Soil microbial communities from agricultural site in Penn Yan, New York, United States - 13C_PalmiticAcid_Day30 | ecosystem: Environmental > Terrestrial > Soil > Agricultural land... | reverse complement strand
CGTTAAAAATCTCGGTGAAGACGCCGAACTGCGCCGCGACGCCGAACCGGTGCTCATGAGCGGACATGGTTAGCGCAAAACTACAATTCTCGGCCAAGCAGATTTTGATTCACTGGATTCAGTCGCGCGTGCCGCTCGAGCGTGTTGTCGCGGGAGTTTTTAAAGATTCCGCCATGGGCTCTTCGGAGCGTCGCGAACTTCAGTCGCGTCTTTACACTTGGAGTCGCTACTGGCCGCTTTTTTCTTCGACCTTCGACGAACGCGAGATCGACTCACCCAAGGGCACGCAGGCGCTCGTGAATCGCATCGAAGAAACTTGGGCCTGGGGACCCGAGCGTTGGGATCGTCTGCACAGCAAAATGCGACCGACCTTCGCCGATGATCCTCGCCGCCACCTTGCGGTGGTGCACGGAGCGAACACCGACATCTTGTCGCAGCTCTCGGAGCCCGACCTTTTGCCTTTTCATGATTACCTGCACGCTTCGCTGCGCGAAGCGCCGCTCACCATTCGCTGCCGTGATTTGGAGACGAGCGAAGCGCTGCGTGAGCTCTACCCCCAACTCGAGTTCACTCCTGGCGCTTATTCTCCGCTCTGCCTTAAGACGTCGGCCCGCTGGGCCGCTACGCAAAGTCCAGAGTACCTCGAAGGCCGTTTTGAAATTCAGGACGAATCTTCGCAGATGGTCTCGCTCTTTTGCGAAGTGCAGCCTGGCATGAAAATTCTTGACCTCTGTGCTGGAGCCGGCGGTAAAACTCTGCACTTGGCGAACCTCTTGAGCGGCAAGGGTGAGATACACGCATGGGACCCATCACACAAAAAGCTGCAGGAACTGCAAAAGCGAGCACGTCGATGGGGTTATACCAACATTCAAACGCTCGGCGAATCTCCGCGCACGGCTGAGGCCTACGATCTTGTGCTCGTCGATGCGCCGTGCTCTTCGCTCGGCACGCTGAGACGTCGTCCGCAATTGCTCGCGAGCACCTCGCGCCAGGATTTTGTACGCCTCGCGGGTCTGCAGCGTGAACTCATCGAACAGGGATTGCGCCTGGTGAATCCTTCTGGACTCGTGGTTTATGCGACCTGTTCGGTGCTGGTGTCAGAAAACTTTGGCCAGGTAAAAAACCGTGCTCGGGATCCCCTCGCGCATTCGCCTGTGCTCAGTGCGTTTTTACGCACGCTCCAGGACTCTCCGAGCGCCAAAATTTCTACGATCCCTCCTGAAGACTTCGGCGTGAACGCCGCACAGATGTCGAGTCACGACACCTTTAGCGGTGACGGATTCTTTGTCACCCGCCTGACGACAAAATAACGCCGCTCATCAATCTTCTGACGCCGCGCCACTGCGCAAGTCTTTGGTTTAAAATGGGATGATGCCGAATCGCGTGCAAGAAATTCTACAAAAAATCCAAAAAGGATTTTACGGGGTTTGGCGTCATCTGGGCCTCATCAAATATCTTCTCGTCGCGGTGGTGCTCACATTACTTGCGGCGATCGTTTCGGTCTCGATCTGGGCGCGTGTCAAACCCATAAGTGAGTATCGTGCCCAAGTCGAAACTGAGTTGCGCCAACGTCTGGGTGTCGATGAATTAAAAATCAAAGGCCTTAGCTGGGCCGTCGACTGGTCGTCGTTTTCGATTGGTGTGCGCGCGCAAGACGTTGAATATCGCGACGAAGCTCGCGCAATCGAAGGCGCGGTGCCGAGCTTGCTTGTGGTCTGGTCGCCACTCAAGTTGCTCACCGGCACACTCACGATTCGTCTCGATTTTGACAAGAGCACTTGGCAGATGGGCGAGCGCGATGCGCCAGGACGTCCGGTGAAACCCGTGGTCTCACGCTTTCGCGGTATGAAACAACCCACCTTTTGGGAAAAGCGTGTGGATGTGGTCTTTGCTGGCGAAGACCTCTCAATTGCTGTGGCTGCTAAAAATAACGAAGTGGTGTGGTTCGACCGAGTCAATCTCGAAGCCTCACTCGAAGGTCTGCGCAGTCATTTTTCAGGTCACGCCAATGCCGTGTTTGCTAAGTCTTCGGCGCTCGGAAAACTCGGTGGCACGCTTGAGCTTGATTGGCGTGGGGTTTTTCAATACGTCGATCACAGCCTCGTGGGCGTGACTGTCGACGCGGCGGAAATCAACTTCTCCAAATCCACCATTGATGGTTGGGGTCTCTACAAGTCGGCCCATGATCCGCTCGTCGCTAATTTTGGTGTGCAGATTCTTGTCAACGACGAGGGTGAATTTACCACGGTAGACGTGAAGGGTGGCAAATTAAAGTTTGCGGACTTGAACTTCGCTTTTGACGGTGACCAAAAGAACGCCAGTGGTTCGGCCTTCAAGTGGATCCTTGAGAACCAGCAACTGAACCGCGAAAAGCTTCCCTTTCAGATCATTCACCAGGCCGCTGCCACCGGACGCGTTCAGGCCGAGGGACGCGTGGCGCTCAGCAAGGCCTGGGACTTTTCGGCGATGTGGAGTGTGCGCGCCAACGGCATCAACCTCAAGGCCATCGAACTCGCACAGCAGTTCAACCCGCGCTCCGAAGGTGTGATTGTTTTCAACCTCGCCTTTGACGGTGGTTACGAAGAAGCCATGCTGCATTCGTCCGGATTTCAGATGAAGATCGATGCCGAGAAAGCGCTTCTCATCTCTAAAGACAAAACCTTCACCAAACCCGCCGGCCAGAGCGCACAGGTGCAAGTTCAGGCCGACATCGTTGGCGACAAGCTCACACTGAAGCCGAGCTTCTTTGAATGGGCGGATTTCCGTGCCGACCTCAAGGGCCAAGTGGAAAACATCAGCGATTACCTGCTGCGCAACGCGGAGTCAGCGTATCAGCTTGAAGCCCACACGGGCAAGGTCGACATCTCGCGTATCGCCCCACTGCTCAGTTTCTTGCGACAGAATCCTGTACCGAGCGGCATTCTGGAATTTGCAGGCTCGGTGAGCGGCACCATCGGCAAAAAAACGTTGAGCGAGCAAATCGAATCACGCGAGCTCGCCTGGCGCGTGGATCGATTCTCACTTTTGGATTTCCGCGCTGGTATGGATACCGGAATGTGGAAACCTAAAGAGATGGGTTACTATCTCGATGGCATCCTTGCCGCAGACCTCAGCGTGCGCGGCCGCGGCCGTGGTTATCTCGTACAAAGTTCCAACGCACAGGCCAGTGTCGACGTTAGCGATGCTGAACTGGTGTGGGCCGATGAGTTTCGCAAGCCTGCCGGTGTGCCCGGTCGCATGAAACTCGGCATCACCTCGGTGCCGAACCGTCTCGAATTCAAATCCTCTCAATTGAGTCTCCTCGACACGATCATCGACTTCTCTGGTGTGCTCAATCAGGGAGCACGCTCGCGCATTGCTTTGAGCGTGCAGCGACCCATCGATCTGTCCAAGTGGCGCGCCTCCTTCCGCGCGCGTCCCGAGATGCCGCTCCAAGGTACTGTGGAACCTAAACTCTTTCTCAGCCTTCTCACCACACCCGATCAGATGGACGGCGGCATCGATTGGCGTCGCGTGGGAGTCTCCGGTGAGATGAAATTTCAGAACGTGCGCGGTCTACGTGGCATCCTGAGCGAAGTCGACGAGAGCTCGGGCACTCTCCGTTTTGCCGGAGGTAAGATACACTCCGACAAGACTCGTCTTAAAGTTGGCAATCACCAGCTCACACTCAGTGGTGCGATGAATCCCGTGGGCCAGCGCGGTGAGATTTCCTTCTACGATTTGGCTTCGGCCAAACGTTGGGACGCGAATCTCGAACTCAGCGCCGACAAGTTGCACGTTGCGGGCCTGCTCAAGTCTCTCTATCCGGCGCTCAAGAGGGCCGATAATCAGCGGCACTCAACCTCGCTCGCTCCTAGCGAGTGGCTCGATCCTCAGGAGATTGCCTCCCTGCGCGAATGGCCCTTTGTGAAGCAAGTGAATCTCGAGAGTCGCTGGAAGGTGAAGACACTTGAAGTTGGAGCTTGGACATTTAAGGATGCGAACGTGTCGCTCTCCTCGCGCCAAGGCAAAGTGATCTACGCCGTCAACCGCGCCAAGTGGCTCGAGTCTTCAACGGTGAAGGGTGCCGGCAACTGGGATCTCATGCCACGAGGCGGAGCAAGTCACGGATTGCCTCTGAGTGGCACGTGGACCTGGAGCGAAGCCCCACTCGGCGAGATTCTCTCGCGCTGGGACGTTCGCGATGCGAAAGTCTTGCACGGTCGCTTTACGGGAACGCAAACCTACGCGGTAGAAAAATCCTCTGGCATGAACGACGACAAGGATTTCGGCAAAGTGAATTTCGACGGCACTCTTCGCGATGCCGACCACGCCTTTCTCAAGATTGTTCGCACATCGGTAGCCGAGGTTCAGCGTGAGCTCGGCCTCGCAAACACGTGTTTTGCGCCGACCTGGCGCGGGAACTTCACTGCGTGGACTGCGGGTGACGCTCAGCTCAAAGTCGAAAATGCCGATTGGAGCGGTGAGGGTGCGCGTTTGCAGTGGTCGATGAAAGCTCCCGCCGGCGAGCAATCGGCGGTGGTGGGTTATTGGATTCCTTCGGAGTCGTGTCTCGGCGCACCGGTTGCCGAATGCTGGCAATCTGTGAGCCGCCAAGAGCCAGATCTCGGCCGCTTTGTGCTGAACGGCAAGTGGGACAAGCTGAGCCTTTCGTGGAAGCAAGGTGTGTGGGCCAAGGTGCAAGAGTGTCTGCGTGCGAACGTGAAAACGCCCGAAGAAAAACGCGCCATCTCCGCGAACGAGACCCAGGACGCCGAAGCTCTCAAAAGCTATCTCAAGAAGAATGCAAATTGAAGTCGGCTCGGGCCTGCTCTAAAGCGGAGCCCAGAGATGATGCTGCACGCCCTTCAGAGCTGGTTCGACATCCACCAGCGCCATTTGCCTTGGCGCCGTGAACCCGCGCACCCTTACGAAATTTGGATCTCCGAGGTGATGAGCCAGCAATCGGTGCTCGAAACGGTAAAAAAGTATTTCACCGCATGGATGCAGAGCTTTCCCGATCTCGAGGCTCTGGGTCGTGCCGACGAGGCACAGGTGATGGCGCGCTGGGCGGGGCTTGGTTATTATTCACGCGCGCGGCTCGTGATCAAAAGTGCCGAGGCTCTTCTAGCGAGGCAGGCGCGCGGCGAGGGCTGGCCGCAGAATGTGGATGAGTGGCGAGCGCTGCCAGGCATCGGTCCCTATACCGCCAAGGCCATTTCTGCGATCGCTTTTGGCGAGCCGGTTTTGCCGCTCGACGGCAATCTTATCCGTGTGCTTTCGCGCTTTTACGGAATTTCCGACCCCTTGAACCGCACTGAAGATATGCGCCAGGTCGAGGCGCGCGCTGCGGATCTCGAGGCGGTGATGCGCGCGGATCCCGCATTGAGAGCCGGCCGCATCGCCCAAGCCTTTATGGATCTCGGCGCCACCGTGTGCCGGCCCAAGGCCGCGGCCATCTGTGCGGCCTGTCCGATTCGCGAACAAGGGTGCTTTGCAGAGCAAAATCAATGCGTTGACCAAATTCCGCGCACCAAGGCGCGGCGCGAATCTGTCTATCTAGATTATGTGGCGCGTCCCAGCTTCGACGAGCGCGGGCGCGTGTGGGTGCTGCCCATCGAGAAGGGCGCCCCAGGAAATCTTCTTGGACAGTGGCAGATTCCCCTCGAGCTCATCGACGCAAGCTCCCCGCATTGGGAGTGTCGGAGCCAGGTGCGCCACGCCATCACCCACCATCGTTACCGTGTGCGGGTGATGGGCGGCGGCTCTGCGCAAGAGAATCCCGCAGGGCGATGGGTGGACCCCGAGAGTTCCGAGTGGCACCTCAGCACCCTCAGCCGAAAGATTCTGTCCGCATTTCTGGGCTCCGGGAACTGAGCCAACTTTTCGAGGATTTTTACTTGCTAAGGGAGGGGTCTTCGGTGCAGGATGCCGCTTCTATGTCTCGAGTATGTACAATCACTGGTAAAAAACCTCTCGTTGGTAACACGGTTTCTCACTCTAACGTGAAGAAGAAAACTCGTCAGTTGCCCAACCTTCGCAAAAAGCGTTTCTTCGACGAAGAAAGCGGCCAGTGGATAACTTTAAAAGTTTCTGCTTCCGCAATCCGCACGATCAACAAGCTGGGTCTCAAGAAAGCTCTTGAAATCACCCCTAGCGAAACTGGTCGTTCGAAGCGCGCTCCTAAGAAAGCTTCGCGTCGCAAGCATTCGCAAAAGAACAAGTCGCGCGATAGCCGCTAAGCTTAGCTCTTTTTTTTAATCGTCATACAAATCCCCGACTCCGCAGCGGAGCCGGGGATTTTTGTTTTAGTACGGACACACTTTTGAGACTCGGCGAGTCTCAAAAGTGTGTCCGTACTAAAGCCAGAGCGTACGGAAATGGATGCCAAAGGCGTTGGCGTTGATTTCCTTGTTGAAGGCCTTCTGCGTGTACTTTTGAATCGTCACGCGCGCGCCCAAATGCATTTCGCTCACGCCCAGCGGATAATTCTCTCCGCCATCGCGGCGAAAGACGTAATCACTTTGCACAAAGAAACCTAAGCTCGGATCCACGTCTGTCGCGTAGGATTCGAAAATGCCGTCGGTGACGACTTTGTTCGAAACGTGCCAGGTCACACCAGCGCCTACAAGCAGCGGCACCGCATCGATGCGATAGTGTTCGCTAGCCTCAAGGATCCAGCGAAAGAAATCGTATTTGCCGTTTTCGGCTTGGGCGCCGGCCGCTTTGAAGCCGAGCGCGAGACGTGTCTCTAGAGGCACTTCGCCGATGGGGTGGCGAAGATCGGCGCCTACGGTGAGCACAGCGAGCGAACCGGCGTTGAAGCTGCGTTTGGAACCGTCGGTAAGTGAGGCTTCGAAAAATTTCTCCCCGCCGAAATCCAGTCCCAACGCAAAATTGGGGTGAATTTCAAAGGCGTGGGCAGATGCGGAAAGGGCTAAGGTGGCCATCAATAAGGATTTCATGGCCGGCAAAGTAGGAGTCCTGGATGGCGGCGGCAAATTAAATGACCTTAATAGTGTCCGTGCCGTCAACGCTTTGTCACTCGGTAAAGATCCTATGAAGAAACTCCGATGAATCTCCTAGGAACGGGAATGTCTCTCGAACCTTTAAGGAGTGAATCATGGACGAGAAACTACCTGAAAATGATTGGATCTGGGATTCTGTGCTCGAAGCAATGTCGGCTGCGGGCGTGCTCGAAGAATTTCACAAAATGAATCCCGCCGACATGCAAAACCTCATGAAACAAGAAGGTTCGCAAGTGGCGAACGACATGGCACTGATTTTCCGCCTCACGCGCGAGCGTGAGTTCAAACGTCGTCAAGAATTCATTCGCGTTTCGCGCCGTTCGCGTCTCATCTGCGTGATGTTTCTGCTCTCGCGATCGATCCGTTGGTGGTTCGAGTCGGGTCACGGCGAATTCAAATCCTTCGCTCCCCGCTTCCCGGTGGCGCATGCGTAGAACAGATTTGTACCTGGTACCGAAAGGTACCTGGTACAAAACAAGGAGGGTGTGATGGCGGGTGGAGCAGCGCAAGGTTTATCGACGGAGTTCTTTGAAGATGCCCTTAAGGGCTTTTTGAAGCCCGTTTCTGATTTCCTTGCGGACCCCAGCGTGACCGAGATCATGATCAACGGTCACGACGAGATCTTCGTGGAGATCAAGGGCAAGATTCACAAGACGGCGGCGAAGTTTGAGAACGAAGCGTCGCTGCTCGCCGCCGCTCGCAACATTTCGCAGTTCGTGGGCAAACCGGTTTCGGTAGAAGAGCCCATCCTCGACGCGCGTTTGCCCGACGGCTCGCGTATCTGTGCGGTGATCCCTCCTTGCGCCAAGAACGGCACGACGATCGCCATCCGCAAATTCTCCAAAGAAAAGCTCGGTCTCAAGGACCTCATCAATTTTGGTTCGATGAACGCCGACATGGCGCGCTTTCTCGATCTCTGCGTGATTCTCAAAAAGAACATTCTCGTCAGCGGCGGCACGGGTTCGGGTAAAACGACCTTGCTCAATGTGCTCGGCTCGCGCATTCCCGGCAACGAAAGATTGCTGATCATCGAGGACACGGCGGAACTTCAGATCAAATCGAACCATGTGGTGCGCTTTGAAACCAAACACAAAGATTTCGAAGGCAAGGGCGAGGTGACCATCCGCGACCTCATCAGAGCGTCGCTTCGTCTGCGTCCCGACCGTATCATCGTGGGTGAGGTGCGCGGCGCTGAGGCGCTCGAACTCATCCAAGCCATGAACACGGGTCACGATGGTTCGGCCGGCACTCTGCACGCCAACAACCCGGTGCAGGCCATGAATCGCCTCGAAACGCTGTGCATGATCGCCGACACGGGCGTGCCCGCGCAGGTGATCCGGGCGCAAATCGCGGATGCCGTGCACCTTGTCGTGCAGGCCAACCGCTTGCGCGATGGTTCTCGAAAAACGACCTATATATCCGAGTGTTGCGGAGTTGATGACAATGGGCGTTATATCATGCGCGACCTCTTCGTCTTCAAGCAAACCGGCACCGACGAAAAGGGCAAGATCATCGGTGAGCACGTGACGACGGGCAATGTGCCCAGCTTCGCGGGTGATATCCAAGCTGCGGGGCTGCCGTTTCCGCTGCAGATATTTACCAAAAACGGGCTCAAATAACTTGGCCCCTAGTGGCACTCGTGCTAACTCAAATCCCCTAAATCATGGGGTTAAAGATTCAAAGCATCAAAGCCAGAGAAGTACTCGACTCACGCGGTTTTCCAACCGTTGAAGTGGACGTGGCCCTAGCAAGCGGCTCTTTTGGCGGTGCGATTGTGCCTTCGGGCGCTTCCACCGGTCAACACGAAGCCTTAGAGCTGCGCGATGGCGACAAGTCTCGTTTCCTTGGCAAAGGTGTGCTGAAAGCCGTCGGCCATGTGAACGGCGAGATCGCCAAGGCGTTCGTCGGCAAAACTTTTGATTCGATCGAATCGCTCGACAAAGCGCTCATCGAACTCGATGGCACTCCCAACAAATCCAAATTCGGTGCGAACGCCATTCTCGGCGTCTCGCTCGCATGGGCCAAGGCGCAGGCTGCAGATTCTAAAATCTCGCTCGCGCAGTGGATCCAGCTCCAGTGCGCTGGTCTCGGTTACCAAACCAAGCTCTCGCTTCCTGTTCCGCTCATGAACGTTGTGAACGGTGGCGCGCACGCTGACAACGGCCTCGACATTCAAGAATTCATGCTCGTGCCCCACGGCTTCACTCGTTTCTCGGACGCCCTGCGCGCTGGCACAGAAATTTTTCATCACCTCAAAGCGATTCTCAAAAAACAGGGTCTCGTAACAGCTGTCGGCGACGAGGGCGGTTTTGCGCCCAAGCTCGGCTCCAACGAAGAAGCCCTGAAGCTCGTTTCGCAAGCCATCGAAGTGTCGGGTTACAAGCTCGGCGACCAAATCTCGCTCGCGCTTGACGTGGCTTCGACGGAATTTTTTGCAGACGGAGTTTATAAATTTACCGACGCTTCGATCGGCCATGTCTCGGGCGCACAGCTCGTAGACGTTTACGCCGGTTGGGCCAAACGCTATCCGATCGTTTCGATCGAAGATGGCTTTTCTGAAGACGACTGGGATTCGTGGGTGCTTGCCACCCAGAAGCTCGGCGCTTCGATGCAACTCGTGGGTGACGACTTGTTCGTGACTCAAGTGTCGCGACTCAAGATGGGCCTCGAGAAGAAAGCGGCCAACGCCGTGCTCATCAAGCTCAATCAGGTAGGAACGCTCTGGGAGACGCTGAAAACCATGCAGCTCGCCGAGCGCAACGACTACAATAACATCGTCTCCCACCGCAGTGGCGAAACCGAAGACACTTCGCTTGCGCACCTTGTGGTAGGAACGGGAGCTGGCCAGGTCAAAACCGGATCGGCCAGCCGCAGCGACCGCATGGCGAAGTACAATGAATTGCTTCGCCTTGAGGAGCTGTGCGGGGAAGGTATGAAACCCCTCAAAAAGAGGGAAAAAGGAGAAAGACGTTAATGAAAAAGAACATGTTGATGATTGGGGCTTTGGCCCTCGCTTTCGCGGGCGTTAGCGCGCAAGCGGGTTCGGTAACCTATTCGGGGACGACGTTGGTTCTGAACAACAACGTTGAAGCTAACGGGGACACACTGAACACGCAATTTCAGTTCGTTCCTTCGTTCAAATTCGACGCAGGTTGGCTCGGTGCTATTGAGTACTTCTTTAACGCCAACTACACCGCTAACGGCGAAGGCGCTTTCAGCCTGGCCTACGACCGTCTCCGCTTTGTTGTGAGCAGTCCTTCGGTGAAGGAATGGTCAGCAAAGAGCAAGTTCCGCATCGACTACCGCTACACCGCTCCGCTCTCGAGCGCGCTACAAATGTCCGGTTCTTACGGCACTCTCGCCGTTCGTCCGGTGGTAACTCTCGATCTCGGTTCTAACTTTAGTTTCATGTCGCGCACGATCATTTCGCTCGGTCTGAACCGCAACGGCTACGCCATGTACAGCCCGCGCAGCCCTAAGTTCGGCGAACTCGACCCGTCTAAAGGCAACGCCCTTTTCTCCGCGGTCGAAGAGATTTTCCTTACTTATAACTTCACTCCTAAGTTTAGCGCTACGACCTACTGGGCCCCAGGTTACACCTACTATGGGCAAGCGAAAGGCGCTGACGAAGGCGTTAACGAAAAAGCTCTGGCTCACCAGCACGTGCTGACTTACGAATTCAACGACAAATATGCCGTTGAAGCCGGTATCGGTGTCGAGAAAGTGGTCTTCAACAAGAAGTTCAAGCTTTTCACGAAAGCTTCGAACATTTACAACCTCGACTTCCAAGTTAAGTTCTAAGCTTGCTTAGGATAGAGACAACTTAGATGTACGGCGGCGGATCGCAATCGGGAATGTACTATCGCCCCGGGGTAACCCGGGCGGTGAAAGTGTTGCTCATTGCGATCGTCGCCGTTTTTGTTTTGCAACTCGCCCTCGGACAATTCGCCGGCATCGCCATCGAAAGACTCCTGGGCTTTGCTCCGGTGCTCTTCTTTGCAGGCGCCGTGTGGCAGATTCTGACTTATCCCTTTCTCCACGGTTCGCTCACGCACATTCTCTTTAATGGAATGGTGCTCTACATGCTCGGTCCCGAGCTCGAGCGTCGCTGGGGTACGAAGCGTTTTGCCTGGTACTACGCGGCTTGTGCCGTGGGTGGTGCGGTTCTGCAGATGATCATCTGGGGAATCTCGCTCGTGGCGATCCCTTCGATTTCGGAGTTCATGGGTTATACGCCCATCATTGGCGCCTCGGGCGCTCTCTACGGCCTCTTTGTGGCCTTTGGCATGCTCTACGGGAACTCGCAGGTGCTCGTGTTCTTCATGTTCCCCATGCGAGCCAAGAATTTTGTGATCTTACTGACGGCTATCGAAGTCATTTCGGCCGTTTTTTATACCTCACCGCAAGTTGGAGGCGGGGGTGTGGCGCATCTTGTGCACCTCGGTGGTCTCATCACCGGTTACTTGATCTTGCGTTGGCGCGGACCCAATCTTACCGGCGGTGGCCGGGGATCTTCGGGCGGCGGTATGAGTCGCGAAGAGGTGAAGCGTCGTCTCAGCCTCGTGGTGAACAACGAAGAAGAAGTGAAAACGGGCGATAAGGGTCAGCCCATCACCTGGAACTAGTAGGTTCCTGGAACCTATACCTGGCACCCAATTATTCTAAATCTTCGCGTCTGTGGAACTAATAAACTAATAGGTTCCTGGAACCTATACCTGGCACCCAATTATTCTAAATCTTCGCGTCTGTGAGCCCAGACCAGGGCACGCAACAAAAATAACTCACGTTTGCTGAGCTCGAGAAACTTCATGCCGAAGTGTGCGTCCTTGACCCATATGTTTTCGGCGCGCAGGCGCAGCGTGGTGCCGGGCGCGAGCGGAATTTCAACCAGATATTCTCCCGGAGGTGGTGCGATGCCGCGCACTTGGGCGCCGCTCACCGAGATGTTGGTGATGAGGCCCGTGTGCGTTTGGCCGCAGCGGATGCCAAGGCACACCCAGGCGCGCTGAAAGTCGCGGATCAGTTCCATCAGTTTTTATCGCCTCGACCGGCGGCGCGCGGAATCACACCGTTTTCTTGCAGAATGCGGCCGAGTTTTTGATCGGGCCTTTGAAGCCACTTTTGGTAGAGCTTTACGAGTCCGTCCGACTGCGTGACTTGGGAGCGCAGGGAGATTTCTTCGAGCACCGAGACCACGTTGGGAAACGAATGTGAAAGACGCTGGAAGAGTTCTTTGAGGGCAAGGTCCGAGCGCAGCACGGTTTGTAGCGAGGCGGCTTGGTGGTAGGCCTGCTCGCCCATGGCGGTGTAGTAATCTCGATCGAGCAGGGCTTTTTCTAGGCGATCCGAAAAGAATCCGCGCGTGAAGAGCGCCACGTCGCCCAAGTATTGCATTTGTGTGAGCTGCTCAGAGGGGCGCTTCTGCAGGCCCTCAAGCCAGAGCAACGCGAGCACGGGGTCTTTGGATTTTTCTCCCGAAGGCAGGTACTGCTCTACGAACGAAGAGGATTGAGAAAATTTCACGAGCAGTTGCGCGACATAAGCCGACACTGGCGCGTCGATCTCTAGATTCTGTTTGCGGCTTACTTCAAAAAGCTCGCCGCGAAAGAAATCTTCGAGGCTTCCCAGGATTTCGATGCCCTTAGACATAGCTCCCCCTCTATCGGTATTTTACCAGTCGGGGTGGAGCGAGGGGCATAAATTTCCTGACGCCTTAACGAGATCTTAACCTGCGCCTTGAGCTAAGGGCGGGGCGGGAGCTCGCGTAGCACAGGGCGCAGGATTTCCATGCCCTCGTCATCGCCGTTGATTTGGAAGAAGGTGTTGAGGTCGATGATTTCTGAATCCATCCACCCCAAATAGGGGTCGCCCTCGGGGCTGCGATCTTGGCGGACGCTAGCCATGTATTCTTGGCGCATTTTGGCGACTTCTCGTGCGATGCTGTGCGCCCGCAACTCGAGGCGAGCCAGGCGGAACATGTTGAGCAGCGGTCGTCCGATGGGAGCGGCAAAGCGAAGCCCGGGCACGATGTCCGATTGATCGAGACGAGGGCTGAGTTCGGCAGCAAATTGATCGTTGCTAAAGAGTGAAAGTTTTTTGCGCAGTGGGGACACGCCGTGCACACGCCAACCGATCACCTCATCGGTACCGACGCTGATCGAATTCACGCTAGGGGTGGTGTCGAGGATGTTTCCGATGGCGCTCGACGGAGCTCCGATGTGTCGGCCCAAGGGCGTCACGGGGTCTCCTTTGATAAAGTAATGGGTGGCCTCAAAAGAGTTCGCAATCCCCGGATTCAAACCGCCTTCGATCCACTCGATTTGGCTCTGGCTGCCGAAGGCATTGAAGGTGACGACCTCAACTTTCGGGTTATAGCCGGTTTCTAGGGCTCGAGAGATGAGGGCCTTTTTGAGAAGGTAAGCAAAACCCTGTGAGAGTCCGCCGCCTAGACTGTGGCCAGTGATCAGAATTTTTTCGGGACGCTTCGGATTTGCGATGATGCTGTCGATGAGGCGTGTGATCTCGGGGTGACTGATTTGGTCGATCGCATAGTTCATATTCGAAAGCCAATCGTCGAGGTGTTGGGTGGGGGCAAAGGCCAGCACCAAGCCAGGGCTGGACTCATTGGCGCTTTCCGCGCGTTCGTAAAGTCCGTATTTCAGACCTACTACAGGACCCGTATAATCCTGAATCAGGTGGTAACCCGGGGGAGTCTTTGTAAGAAACTCCTGCATGTCATCGTAGGGTTTTGTCGTGCGCGGCGTGGCGCCGACATAAAATTCCAGCTCCGGCAAATGACGAATGAGGTCGGCGAACTCGAAAGCGACAAAGTGCTCTTTGGGAAAGCGCCTCAGCGAAGTGCCGGGTCGAGAGCGGTACGAGTACGAGCCGATGCTGCGGTCGAGGGCCATCAAGGCACTCTTGGCGGCGCGCGAAGCGGCGATTTTGTCGATGGCGGCTTTCAGAGCCTCGGGCTGATCTTCGCTCATCATGGCTTTCATGGCCTGAGTCATGGCGTGGCTGATGCCCGTGGACTGATAGGGATCGTAAAAACCAAATGAGCGAATTTTTCCGTGGGCGCCTCGTCCGGTAGAGACGGAATAAAGCATTTCGAGAATGGCTCCGCACAGCGAAGAACCTTTGGGTGCGGGTTGAGCATGCAAAGTCGGGATCGTCACCAATGCGAAGATCCATCCCATGCGAAACGCTCTAGCCATAAGTCATCTTAGAAAACCTTTGAGGTCTCTACCAAGGCAAATATTTTGACGATCCACGGCGAAGCGGCTCACCCGATGCCTACTCGCTGAAATTTTCGACGAGCTTTTGGATATCTTCGCTAACCGTTTTGAGCTTGGCCGTGGCGTCGCTCAGCGGAACGCTGACGATCTTGGTGCCGCGCAGGGCGCTCATCTGTCCGAATTTTTCTTCGAGAATGAGGTCTGCAGCGCCTGAGGCAAGCTGCGATGCGAGGATGCGATCTTGGGCAGTGGGGGTGCCACCGCGTTGCACGTGACCGATCACGGTCACACGTGACTCGATGTGGATGGTGTCCTCGATCATGTTCGCAAGGGTTTGGCCAATGCCGCCGAGCTGAGGGCGTCCAAAGGCGTCGGTGCGTGACTTGGCGACCGAGATCTCTTCGCCGTCTTTTTCAAATCTGGCCCCTTCGGCCACGACGATGATGGAGAATTTTTTGCCGCGCTGGAAGCGTTTCTCGAGCTTCGCGCAGATTTCTTTAAAGCTGAGCACGTGCTCGGGCATCAGGATCACATCGGCACCGCCGGCAATGCCCGAATAGGCCGCGATCCATCCGGCGTGACGGCCCATGACCTCGACCACCATCACACGTTTGTGCGATTCGGCAGTGGTGTGGATGCGATCGATGGCCTGCGTGGCGACTTCGACTGCAGTGTTAAAACCAAAGGTGAAGTCCGTGGCATTGATGTCGTTGTCGATGGTCTTGGGCACGCCAACCACGGGCATGCCGCGTTTGAAGAGCTCGTTGGTAACGTAGAGAGTGCCCTCGCCGCCGATCGCGACGAGCGCATCGAGGTCGAGCGCTTTGAATTGTTCGAAGGCTTTTTTGATGGTCGTCTCATCTTTGAGCACGTTGGTGCGCGAGGTGCCGAGAATCGTGCCGCCCACGTTCAAGATGCCACTCACCGAGCGGAAATCGAGTTCCATGGTTTTGTTCATGAGCAGGCCTTCCCAACCGTCCAAGAGACCCAAGAGGGTGTAACCTTCGGGCTTCAGGCGGCGCACGAGTCCGCGGATGACGGCGTTGAGGCCGGGGCAATCACCCCCGCCAGTAAGGATGGCAACACGTTTGGATTTTGGGCTCACGGGGGCGAGCTTAGGGCGGGTTTACATTTCCTTGCAAGTGCCTGCTGTGAGAGAATTTGCTCGCAACTAGGAGCCTTGAAGGCGATGTGGTGGTTCCACATTGCCGAGAGGCGACAACGTTTGCGGGGAAATTCTCTCCGGCCCTTCGGGAAACCCTAAATTTCTCGCATACTTTGTCATTTGTCGCTCAAAGGGAACCACCCTTATCGCTCCTCACTTCGCGTCTGCAAGAAATTTAGGGTTTCAGGCATTTGCAAGGAAATGTAAACACGCCCTCGAGCCGAACGTGACGAGGATCAACTGGATCCGCGATGGTTGCGCTTTTGAGCAAGGCGCCCTAGAACTGGGATCCGTGAGATGCATTATTCAACGGCCGAGTCTCGGCGCCGACCGCTATGTCAACGCCATCGTGGACGTCGAGCTCAATAGGGTCGATCGCACCTGGGGTATTCTGGACGCTTTTAAGATCGTTCAACAATTCCCGGCGCGCGCCATGCCCAAAGAATTTGAGCATTTGCCTGTCCTGCACAAAGGCTACTGCGACACCCATCTGCATGCCGTGTGGATGGCCTCGCAGCAAAACAAACTCAGTTTGCGTGGGTTGACGAGCGTGGACGCGGTTCACCATGCCATTGCCAAGTTTGCTGCTGAAAGCCCCACGGAATATGTGCAGGCCTTTGATTGGGATCAAGAAGTCTACGGCGTTTCGTCTGAGGACTTTGCCCAGGGGCTTGAGCGCTTTTGCCGCGAGCGGCAGATCGAGTGCGTGGCCTTTCGCGTATGCGCGCACATGGCCGTGGTCACCGAGGGGCTGCGCTTGCGTTGGTCTCTCGCTGCGGGCACGGCACTTTTGCGCGATGCCCAGCTCGACCCCGTCCACGAAAAGCTCTTTCGCTGGTCGCCCGAAGAGGCGGCGAGACTTTTTGAAAGCGCGCAGGCCGCCTTTCTCGAGCGCGGCATCACCGGCATTTCTGAGATGAGTGTCAACGATGGTCAGTTGCAGGGGATTTTGGACCTTGCCAAACGTGGCCGCCTCAAGATCGATGTGCAGGTGGTGCTCGACCACGAGGTGCGCGCCACCACACTGCGCGCCGGTCCCTTTGTGGAATTCAACGCCTCCGACGTGGGGCCCCTCGGCACACCTGCTCAGGTGCAAGTTCGCCACGTGAAACGTTTTCTCGACGGATCCCTCGGCGCGCGCACCGCATGGCTGCGTGCCCCCTACGACGACGATGAGGTTTTCGGAGATTCCCTCTTCAAAGACGAAGAGCTCTTTCAGTGGGCCGAGCGTTCGCTGCGCGACGGTTGGCTGTTGGCGTTTCACGCCATCGGCGACGGCGCCCTCGATCAAATCTACCGCTTGTCTCTGCACTGTCGCGATCTGCTGAAGAACGCGCTCCGCCCAGAGTACTCACCGTTTTTCAAACACAGCGCTCTCCACCGCATCGAACACGCCCAGGTGATGGGCGATGATCTCTTGCGCGCGCTCACCACGCAGGGCTATTGGTCCTTTTTGGTGCAGCCCTACCACCGCGTTGCGGATCAAGGTTTTGCGATGAAGCGCCTGGGGCCGACCAGGTTTTATAACGAAGGTTACCGCCTGCGCTCGCTCACCACGATTGCTGACCTACGCGTAGGGCTAGGCTCCGATGCTCCGATCGCGAGCTGGGAGCCAAGCGAGATCATCGCTGCGGCCGCCACACATCCCAATCCACTCGAGAGGCTCGGTCGCCTCGATGCGCTTTGGCATTACACCACGGGCGCACGGCTCGCGCTGGGACTAGAGCCCGGCAAGATCGGCGTGGGCTCGACAGTGGTGATTTCCGAGCACGCTTAAGGCTGACAAAATTTTGACCCTGGACCGGAGCAGGGGCCTTTTCTGAGCCTGGTCAATGATATGACATTGGCTTCATTTTTGGTCTCGAGATGGCACAATGAACTAATGCGCTCGATCTTTTTCTTAGGCATGCTCGTCTTCGCGTCGGCGCAGGCACGTCTCTCGTCGTCGACCTTCGATGATATCAAAACCATGCTGCATTCGGGGCAGGAGTCCGCTGCGGAGCTGACAGGTTATTATTTTTTGCGCACCTATCCCAAGTCTGAACAGCGCGTGGACGTGAAGTTCATGCTCGCCGAAATTTACGAACGCCAAACGCGACTCGAAGAGATGGTGCTCTGGCTCAAAGACCTAGAACGTGATCCAGGCCTCAGCCTTACCGACAAACCGCGCCTCTCGTACATGCTATACGCGGCCCAAACCAAGCGCGGCGATCGCAGCGCGGCCGAAATTCAAAAATCGCTTTTGCTGCGACTGTTCCCGCAGAGCGACTGGGCCAAAAAGGTGAATGCGCAATGAAGACTCTCCGCTGGATCCCTTTGATTCTAACCGCGAACGCCGCCGTTGCTGTAGCGACTACGCGCAGCCCCGATGCCGAGACTGCCGAAAAGCTCGCCAAAGAGTTTAGCGAGACCACTTCGGAGTACCAGGTAGAATCCTCACTCGCGCCCGAAGAAATCTTTTACCGTGTTCCGCTGGCACCGCCCATGAGCGAATCCAACTGGATCAAATGGGCCGGCGAGATGCTCGACAAACGCTACAACGTTCGCAAGGGCGACACGCTGTGGGGCATCTCTGATAAACTTTTCGGAACGCCTTATCTCTGGCCCAAAGTTTGGCAGCTAAACGCCGGCTTCGGCAACGCGCACGTGATCGATCCAGGAGCCGAGCTGCGCTTCAATCCTGGCAATCCCAATGCGGCGCCGGCTTTTGCGGCCACGCTCGCCAAAAATGCGAGTTACGATTACGGCGATCTGAACGTATCCTTTGCGCCGCCCACGCTCCTTGAACGCCTCGAAGCCACGCTCATCGCACAGAGCGACGGTAAGATTCCGCCTTTCCGTTCCTTCTTGCTCACCGATCGCGTGCCCACCGTGGGCCGCATTCCGCCGCGCCAAGATGAGCGCTACCTCTACGAGGGCGGAGAATCTTTCGACGTGCCCGACGTGCAGGACGGCACCTACTCGATTGTGCGCTGGGAAAAGTTTCGCAACATTTCAGGTTACCGCGTCTTCTGGATTGGTGTCTTGAACGTGCTCGACGGCAAGGCCACTGTGGCCAAAGCGTTTTCTGAAATCCGCAAGGGAGATCTCATCACGCCGCGCCTCTTTTTGCTCTCGCCGATGGCCATTCACGAAGAGAAGATCGGCGAAGAAAAGCGCGCGGACATGCAGCTTGTGCCCGTCGAAGAGGGCTACCGCACTGCCGCAGCCGAATACATGACCCTAGGGGTGCGCTACAAGTTTGACGACGCCGGACCACAACCCGGCGCGCTGATGAACCTCACACGCCTCGGCAAAACCGTGGGCAAGGCCATGCTCATCGATCGCGATCGCCGTTCGGGCACCCTCTGGGTGATCGAAAGCGATAACGAAATCACGGGCGCTTACGATTTAGAATAAAGCGCCGGGAAGACCGGCGTTTTGGGTTTGGCGTGGTTCTTGTAGGGGACCGCGCCATGACCATCATTCTCGAAAAACAATCCGCACAAGTTTTGGGTTCTGCGTACTGGGAGCGTTTGCGCAGTCTCGGTCGCCCCTTCGACACGCCGGTTGATCTGTGGGTTCGCTCGAGCGCGGCGTGGCAGTCTGAGCCTCGCTCTTGCGTCGTGGCGATCGTCGGCACGCGGCGACCTACGTCCTATGGGCTTCGCTTTGTCGCCGACTTTGTGCGCGAGCTGCGCGCGGCCGATTCCGAGGCGATGATCGTTTCGGGCGGTGCTCTTGGAGTCGATGCTTGGGCTCACGAATCGGCGCTGCGCGAAGGGCTGCGCACCGAGAGCTGGGTGGTGGGCCCGGTTCGCGATCCCAATCCGCGCAGCCACCGCGCGCTCTTCACCGCCATTGCGTCACGTGCCGATGGCTCGGCGGTGATCTGCCCCGACTCGCTCGAGCCCGTGACGGGGGAGACGCCTTTCAAATCCGATTGGGTCGAGCGCAACGCCTATCTCGTGGCACGTGCTCAGGCGGTGGTGGTGCCCGAAGCCACCGAGCGATCGGGCACTTGGTCTTCGGTGCGGTGGGCCAATCGGCTGGGAATTCCGGTTTTTGCCCTGCCGGGTCCCGTGGACTGCACCTCGTCGAGCGGCACCAATTTAATGATTTCAAGTGGTTATGCTCATCCTGTGGGGGGTGCCACAAAGTTGATAGAAGACTTGGTTGTGGAGGGGGTTGTGGCTTCTTATAATGATAGTAGGGGCGCCACGGAGAAGCTAGTCGCGATCGGGGAGCTGGAGCGACGGTTGTGCCGGTCGGGCGGTTTACAAGTCGTAGACTTGCCTGGACTTTCGGCTCAATTGGGACTGAAACTAGAAACGTTGTGCGAGTATTTGTTGAGCGAACTCCGGTCAGGCAAGCTTCGCCGAGTAGGCAATGGATTTGAAAGGAGAGGCTAGCGAATGAATCCGAGAATCAAGGACGTGGTGGGGCTCATTGGTCACTACATCAGCGACCACTGGGAATCTTATATCGATCGTGAAGAAATCTCTGACGAGCTGTTGCACCGCGGCTATTCGAGCCGTGAGATTCGCGACGCCTTTCATTGGATTGACGAGATGACTCTCGGCGCTCTGCGCGACGCCATGGCCCAGAATACCATCGTCAAGAACCCTCCCTCACAGCGCGTGCTCTCTTCGGTGGAGGCCACCAAGATCGGTTCTGACGCCTGGTCGCTGCTGATGGGCTTTTATTCGCGTGGGCTCATCGACCCCACGCTGCTCGAAGAGATCGTGGATCGCTGCATGCAGGCTGATGTTGATGAAATCAATAAGCCTGTGGTGCGCGAGATCACCGCCCTCACACTATTCAAACATTTGCACGACGAGTGGAAAGAGTTTTTGCATTCTTCGAGCACGCTATTGCACTAGAAATTCACTCGTGTAAGCATGGCATTCCGTGGAGGCGTTCGCTTCACGGAAACCACTTAACCCACCGTGGCCGTTCTCCACTCCAGAGGAGAGCCCATGCATCGAAATCGTCTTGAAGCCCTGAGACTCGTACAAAAACGCAAAGTCGCCCCCGTCAAAGACCGTGTGACCAAAGTCGCCGCTCAATTTGGCGAGCGCACTTTTGGCATCGCGCAGATGAGCAAATACCTCACTGCTGCCGACGTGACTCAGCTCAAGAAAGTTGCCGCGGGTGAAAAGCAGCTCGACAAAGCGCTCGCTCTCAAAGTCGCCGAAGCCATTAAGAAATGGGCCATGACTCATGATGTGACTCACTTCACACACTGGTTCCAACCGCTGACTGGCCTCACTGCTGAAAAGCACGATTCTTTTATCAACTACGACAGCAAGGGCAAGGTGATCGAGAAGTTCTCCGTCGGTCAACTCATCCAGTCCGAGCCCGACGCTTCGAGCTTTCCCTCGGGCGGCACGCGCACGACTTTTGAAGCCCGCGGTTATACCGCTTGGGACGTCTCCTCGCCGCTCTTCATCATCGAAGACCATGGCACCAAGATCCTCTGCATCCCCTCGGTTTTTGTCTCGTACAAGGGCCACGCTCTCGATACCAAAACCGGTCTGATGCGCTCGCTCAAGATTCTCAATCACGAAGCCATCGAAATGCTCAAAGAACTGGGCGACAAAAAAACCAAAAAAGTTTTCACCACGATCGGCTGTGAGCAAGAATACTTTCTCGTAGACTCCGCCTTCGCGAACATGCGCCCAGATTTGATCTCGGCCGGCCGCACTCTCGTGGGTTCCGACATGCCCAAGGGGCAAGAGCTCGAAGACCATTACTTCGGTTCGATCCCTAGCCGCGTGCTCGCCTACATGGCCGACGTGGAATCGGAACTCTACCGACTTGGCATTCCCGCCAAAACCCGTCACAACGAAGTGGCTCCCTCGCAGTTCGAACTCGCACCGATCTTTGAAGAGGCGAACCTTGCCGCCGATCACAACATGCTCGCCATGGAAGTGCTTCGCCGCGCGGCTCTGCGCCACAACTTCATGTGCATCTTGCACGAAAAGCCCTTCAAGGGCGTCAACGGTTCGGGCAAGCACAACAACTGGTCGATGAGCACCGATGCCGGTGAGAACCTCCTCGAGCCAGGGGATTCGCCTTCCGAAAACGTTCGCTTCCTCGCCTTTCTCTCGTGCGTGCTGAAGGCCGTACACTCCTGCCAAGTGGGTCTGCGCGCGGCGATCGCCACTCATGGCAACGACCACCGTCTCGGCGCCAACGAAGCGCCTCCGGCCATCATCTCGGTGTTTCTCGGTGCTACGCTGAGCGGCGTCGTCGAGAGCATCTCCAAAGGTGAGAAGATCGAACCCGGCAAGAGCGGCAAGGGCACCATCAGCTTCGGTATCAACCAGCTGCCCGAACTGCCCAAGGATAACACCGACCGCAACCGCACTTCACCCTTTGCCTTTACGGGCAATAAGTTTGAATTCCGTGCGGTGGGTTCGTCGCAGGCGATCTCCTACCCTGTGACCATGATCAACGCCGCCGTTGCCAAGGCCTTGCATCAGTTCACGCAGGAGCTCGTTGAGGCCAAGAAAAAAGAAAAGAACACGCAGATCGCGACCCTCGCGGTGATCCAAAAGTACCTCAAAGAGTCGAAAGACATCATCTTCGAAGGCAACGGCTATTCGGACGAGTGGAAGCTTGAGGCCAAGAAGCGCGGTCTCTACAACCTGCAAAAAACTCCTGAGGCCCTTTCGGAATTCGCGAAGCACGATCACCACAAGTTCCTGATCGAGTCGGGTGTCTATTCCGAAGCCGAACTCGAGGCGATTCTCGAAGTTCAATTTGAGCGCTACGCCAAACACCTCAACGTCGAAGCGCAGACCATGCTCACGCTTGCGCGTCAGCTGGTGCTCCCCGCTGTCTACGCGCACCAGCGCATGCTCGGTCAGACCGTGGCGTCGCTTGTTGCGGCCGGGGTTTCTGCGACGGACTCCAAGACGGTGCTCGAAGAAGCGGTCAAACGCTCGGTCGAAGTGAATGCAGGCGTCGAGAAATTGGCGGCAGCAGTGGGCGAACTCGAGCGCAAAGGCTTTGGCAAAGAAGGCGCTGCGTATGCGGCTTTCGAACTGAGCACGTGCATGAACAACCTTCGCGAGGCCCTAGACAAGGCCGAGAAGGTCATCGGTGATGATTTCTGGCCGCTGCCAAAATACCGAGAGATGCTCTTTTTGAGATAAATTGCGGTAAAATGGGATCCATGAACAAGTTTACCAAACTTGCCCTCGTGGGTCTCATTTCTGGTTTTTCTTCGCAACTCCGCGCCGAGGCGCTCGACGGGTATATCGCCCTGACCGGCGGCCTTATCAAGCACATGTCGGCCTCCGACCAATCCGCCGGCAAGGCCTCACGCTACATGGGCCGCCTGGATTTCGTAAGAGTGCAAAAAAACGTCGCCCTCGACCTGCGTTTTGGTTCGGGCATGGACTATCAGGACATGGGCGGCGCCTTTAAGGTGTTTCACCACTTCGCATTTTCGGGTAGCACCGCGACGGGGATCTCGCTCGGTGGCGGTCTTGGTGGCATGTACAGCCGCGCTGGAGTTGAGGGAACGAACGCGACCTTCTACGAACTCTTTTCGCCCGTTTTTGCTCGTGTGATTTTCGACATGGGTCTTGGTTTTGGTCTGCTTCTGGATGCCGAATACAATGCCATGTTTCAGCGCCGTTATCCGGACGGTGAGGTTTCGGACAACTCCAAGGTTGCCAATCGATTTTTCTTTGGTGCTGGCATTGCCATCACCGCCATGTGATTTGCTACGGAGAAGCCAAGCTCGGATAAGTGCGGGTTTTGCCCACGCTCTCATAATAGGGGTTCAGTCCCATCTGTTGCCATGGAATTTGCGTGATGCCCAGCTGCGTGAGCGCGGGTGAGGTAGAGCGCAGGGTAAAGTCGCCCGCAGCGAAATCGTTAAAGAGCGGATCGCCGATCAGCGAATTCACGTCTTTTTGGTAGTTCTGCACCCAGCTGCCGAAAGTTCCCCCATAAGTCTGTATCGAGTTCATAAAGTAGCTGCTCGAGGTGTTTGAGCGGAAATAATAAAAGTTGCGGTCGATGCCCGCAGTGACAAAGTTCTTGAGGCTCACGACTTTGGCCGCGGCCGAGTTGAAACTGATGATGTTGCGCTCGACCTTGTTCGAGGCCTGCTTGGAGCTGTCGACGTTGTCGATGCGGAACTGAGATACCCGTGCGTCGATAAAGACGTTGTTATAAATCGAGTTGTTCCAGCCTTTGTGAATCATGATGGCCCCGTCGGAGGTGTTGCGGATCACGTTGCCATAGACGTCGGTACCGCTCTGCGATTCGTCCATATATATACCGAAAGTGTAGTCGTTTTGAATGATGTTGCCGTTGTCGTCGACGTGCATGCCGTTGGACTTTTCGATGAGGTTGTAGCGAACTACGTCGCGGTTCGTGTAACGACCACCGTTTTTGAGATAGATGATGCCGCAATCGTGCGAGAGACGGCAGCCGTTGCGAATGATGTTGTGCTCTAGCAGCAGACCCTGGCTTGCCAGGTCGGTACCGCCAAGGTTTACAGCGTATTGGTCGACGTCTTCGATCAAGTTAAAGGCGATGCGAGTTTTAGCATAGTCCACTTTGATGGCAGCGCCGCGTCCGCTGGGTTGTCCGGTGCGGGTGAGGTGGTTGCCGAGGATCACGGTATCCGCGCTCGCGCCCTGCACGGTGATGCCCGCGTCGACGATGTCGCTAAAGGCGCTCTCTTTGATAAGCGAGCCAGTGCTATTTTCGATAAAGACGCCCTTGCTGAGCGAGGCAAAGCGGCAGTTGATGATTTTGTTGTTCGCACCGCCACGGATCACCACACCTGCTTTTTCGTCGAGACCCCAGTAAGGAATCATGAACTGATCGCGGAAGGTGATGCCAGAGATCTCAACGTTCGAAGCGCCATTGAGCACCACGAGATTCGGCGTGTTGAAGCCATCGCCCATCGAGGCGTAAACTTTAGAAGTAGAGGTAAATCCCGTGCGCGGAACGATCGAGAGCCGCTGGTTCGCGCGGTCGTGATAGAACTCGCCGGCCGCATCGAGCGCGCTCTTGGCGCCCATCACGTAGTAGCGGGTTTTGTGGTCGATGCCGAATTGCACCGAAGTTTTGACTCTGACCGAACGGTTGGTGACGTTGTAGGATTCCAGCTCGGGCACGCTAGAGGCCCAGCCGAGCTTGTCCCAAAATACGAGGCGCACGCGTTCGCCGGTGAGTTTGTCGGCGTTGAGGTCTCCCGAGCGGTAGCGGAAGTTGCGCACGTCGGTGTAGTAGGCTTCCCATTCTTCCACACGGCTTTGCCCGCTGGCGAGAATGATGTCTTCGGTGATGAGCCAGCCTGTGGCCTTGGGATTCGCTGCCGATTCGTCGATGTTTGGATAGCGCGCTTGGTAGTAGTGCACGCCGTCCACGGTGACCGACGAGATGATGTCATCAAAAGTGCCACTCGCTACGGGGGCCGACCAGACGCCGGTCTGCGCGTTGCGAGTGAAGCCCGTAACGGGCAGGCCGCCCGAGATCACGACGCTCTCTCCGGGGTAGGATTTGATTTTGATGCCACTGTGGCGCGAGTCGAGAGTGATGGGGTTTGCGCGTCGAACGCTGTAGGTTCCGCGGCGCAAGTAAATGGTTTTGATGCTGCCCGAGGTGACAGCCTGCAGGGCGCGCGGCACGCTCGCAAAGGGGGCGTTCACGGCGCCGCTATTTTGGTCCGAACCCGTGGGCGACACGTAGTAGGCCGACTCCACCACGGGAGGCGTTACGGGAACTTCGGGTTCCGTAGGTGTTGTGGGCGTGGTTGGCGTTGTGGGTGTCGTCGGAGTTGTGGGAGTGCTCGGTGTCGTAGGCGTGGTGGGTGTATTATCCACCACGAAGGTAGCGCTCACGCTTTGGTCGGCATTCATGGTGATCGTGCACTGAGTGAAGACGTGACGGCAAGCGCCGCTCCAGCCCGTAAACTTTTGTCCTGCGGGGGTGATGGCTTTGAGGGTGATATTCGCATCGGCGCTCACATCTTTGGTGCAAGTGGCGGCGCAAGATTCTGCGGCGCTTTCGTTCCGCACGCTGCCGGTGCCGATGATTTCGATTTGCAGGCGATGGATGCCCGGATTTTCTTCCTCGTTCGCGTTGGGATCTGGGTCGACCTCAGGGGGGGGCGCTCTAAAAATACTGGATTCGATTTGCAGGGCTTCGCAGCCCGAAAGGGTGAGTCCCAAGGCCAAGCTGCTCAGGAGCGATGAGAACTTCATAACGACCTGCAAAAGCGGATTTGGATGGGCAATGTGACGATGGCCACTTTCAGCAACGTCCCGAAACCATCGATGCCCATAATCAAGAGTTTCGCTCAGTTAAGGGGGGCGGGCCAAACCAAGATTTGGTTAACCCGCGCCGGAGCTAAGAGATGGAATTTCTGGGGCTTTATAGGAGGTCTGGGACGTCTGTTTTACCCCAAAATGACCTTACCAATTTGAAGGAGGGTCGGAGGCCGGAAACGATTCCCAAGAGGCCTCATCCACTTTGTCCCACTTCTTGGCGCCCTTGGGAGAGAGGATGGGGCCTTGCCGGCGCTTTTTGATCGTCGAAACGGCGTACATGGTGCCCGCAACGGCGGCAACACCGAGACCGATGGCCATCATGGAAGGGTTTTTGATTTTTTCAATGAGGTTCATGCCTATGCACGAGCAAAGGCTGTGCCGAGTGAGTGTGCGGGAGGGGCGTGTTGCGAAAACTTATTTGCCGTAAACCACGGTGCAGTTGCGAGTGTAGAGCACGAAGTTGGTGAACTCGGTATCGACCACCGAAACGTTTTGAATCTGGGCGTTCTTGGCGGCCGTGGCGATGTCGTTATGCCCGTAGATAGGAATGGTGTGCAGGAGCGTGTAGCGACAGGTCTTGCCAACCTTGTCGCCGATGGGGTTCGAGGTGGCGGTGAGAGGGCCGCGAGTGGCGCAGGCTCCGAGAATCCCAGTGGCGATCACTAGGACCACCAGACGCACAGCACGCTTCATCTACTTGGGTACCGTGGTGAACTTGATCACGTCTACAGGGCAGCCTTCGGCAGCAGCAGCGATGGCGCCAGCGTTGTCCAGTGGAGCGTTGTCGCGCACGATGCAAGTGTCTTCTTTGACCCAGAACACGTCGGGCGCTTCGTTCTCACAAGCGTCACAAACGATGCAACCGGGTTCGATCCAAACCTTGGTAACGATGAAGTTGACCGGAGCGGCGGGGCCACCGGCAGCTTTGGGCGCACCGGCTTTTTTGGTGGCACCTTCTTCGGCACTTTCGGAAACTTTTTTCCAGGCAAAAACGCGTGTCAGCAGCGACCCGCGATCGTGTGGCAGAGGATCCAGCAGATCCACCGAGCTCGTTTTCTCCATGACTTTGCCTTCGGCGAGCACTTTGAGGATTTTGGCTTTGGAGATTTTGTAGCGCTGAGTTTGGTTGGAAGTCGTCTCGATTTCGATTTGCACGTGCGAGTTTTCGATCGCGCGCTTGGAGCCGTCGACGCCTTCGCCGGTGAGCATGAGCTTTTGCTCGTCGCTTAGCACGAGAGGGATCACGAAGCTTTTCTTTTTAAACGATTTGCCTTCGAAGGTGTACGAGAAGGAGGCCGAGCGGCCGCCGCGCACAAGTTCGTAGAAATCTAGGCGCACGCGGTAGACTTCGTAGGGATAGGATTCCGAATCCCAATCGATCTTCAGACCCAGGGGGTGTTCTGCGGTATCCAGGCGCACAAACGAAGCGCGCAGACCGCCGAGAGTCCGGCTAATGAGCTTGATGATCGTGAAGATCACCAGGGGGCCCGAAACCAGGACAAAGAACACCAAAACCGCGATCAGAAGATTGGTCATATCTCTTTATAATTACTTCAAAAAGCACTCGGATTAAACCCACGCGGGGACTTTCTCTTCGTAATCAGGTGAGGGGCATGGTCTTCTTATAAATCTTTAGCAAATCCGCAGGGTTAATATGGGTGTATTTTTCGGTCGTCGCGAGCTGTTCGTGGCCGAGGAGCTTCTGGATTTGCGGAACTTTGGCGCCCATTTGCAAGAGATGCGAGGCGATCGAATGGCGGAGCTTGTGCGGGTGCCAGTGACCGGTCTTTTCTTCGAGTCCGAGCTCGCGTCCCCAGCGTCGCACCCAGCTGCGCACCGCGCGCTCGCTCGGGGCTCCGGCCACAAGCAGGCCTTGTCGCGAAGGGGCTCCTTGGAGAAGTTTTACGAGGGCGCCCACGACCGGAACGATGCGCTCTTTGGCACCTTTGCCCATGATCTTAAGGCTCGCGGTCTTGGGGTGAAACTTTGACCACTCGGCGCCGAGCGCTTCGGAGATGCGCAGGCCCGAACCGTAGAGCAGGTAAAACAAAATCTGTTCGGTTTCGTTTTGCTCGGCGATGTAGGCGAGGATTTTTTCGAGATCTGCAAGTTCCAAGATGCGCGGCACACGCCTGGGAATGCGCGGGCTGCGCACGTGTTTGTTGAGCTGAGCTTTGGCGGCCGTGTCGAGGCCCGGGCACCATGCGATGTAATTTTTGAGTGCCGAAGCACGCTGCGCTTGCGTTGCCTTGGAGCTTGCAGCGGCCGCGTCTTTGGTGAAGTCGCGCACCACGGTGATCGCATCACCCCCGTGCACTTCGGCGAAGCCCGCCAGCTGACGCAAGAGTTGCATGTAGGCGCGAACGGTGTGCGGGCTGCGATTTTTTTGAAGCGAGAGATGGGCTTCGTAAGACTTTAGACTCTCGGAATCCAGTGGTAGACTGAAGCTCATGTCTAGCATCAGGGTATCACACATCGTTTTGGCATTGGCGTCAGTTTTTTCGGGGTCCGCCATGGCGGCACGCCTTTCGGGCAACCTCAGCCGGGCCGACATCCGTGAATCCCTCAAAGTGCTGGGGTGGGGCACCAACCACCGCGGTTACGGCGCGCACGCCATCACCAACGAAAACTTTGGTCTCGATGTGGGCCTCGAGGTGCCCTTCTTCTTTAACCACAACATCGACAAGCTCGGGAACAACGATGGCTACCTGCCCACTGTGTTTCCGCTGCCGCGGCTCTGGCTCTCTTGGGATTTCCCTGAAGAGTTTTCGGTCGCCATGTCCCTCTCTCCGGGCGGCCTCTACAGCAGCGTGACCACCTTTGGACTTTCGGGTCAGTGGGTTTTCATGCGCGACGAACGCCTCGCCTTCTCCGCGCTCTTTTCGTACAACTATGCCAACGCCTTTGGTGGCGACCTCATCGCACACAGCCCGGGTCTGATGGTACAGGTCTCTAAGAACCTCGACATCTGGCAGCCCTTCGCGGCCTTTGGTTTTATTTCGGCCAACGGTTCGGTGAAAAAAGAACTCGCCGCTGCTGGTGTGGATTCGGGTCCCTACACGGCACCTGCCACGCACCTTGCGCTCGGCTTTCGCCTCGATGTGATGGCGCAGATGGTTTTCCAAGTGGATCTCATCGGCACACGTCCCTCGGCGGGGCTGCTGTTCTCGCACCGCTTCTAGTGGGTCAAAATATCGGCGCCTGGTCTTCGTTCGTCGCGTGTTAGCGTAGACGGATGAAGAATTTTTATCGTCTCACAGGAATGATGCTTTTGGCCGCGACGTCGCTCGCCTTTGCGCAGGAGCCAGTGAAGATTTCCATCAAGAACTTCAAGCTCACCAAGGTCGAGACGGTTACAGAAGGTGAGGACATTCACTTCGGCAACAAGGGTGAAACCAAAGTACGCGCCACGCTTCAAGTAGAGGGCCTCAAAACCCCAGTGGTGGTGCATTTCCCCTTTGGCGTGGAAGCCGGCCTCATTGAAGGCTATCTCAAACAAAAAGAATTCCTTGTGCAGAACGAGAGTCGCCTCGATATTTTGGCTGAAAAATTTTACAAATTTGATTACGAGGGGCCGCTCAAGAATCGCAATGACAGCAAAGATCTCTACGAACTTGCCGAGCAGGACCAGGCGACGATCAAAAAATTATTCTTGCAGCAAGCCGATGCCAAACTGCCGGCCAACGACATTCCCATGGGCGCGCTTCTGAGCTTTGTTTACAAAGCGCAAAACGCCGCGCAGCCCGCAAAGGGCGGCGCGGACGTCAAGCCCGGTCACTAAGCCTAGAGACAGTCGGTGCGAATGGGGCGGCCGGTAGCATCGGTGATGCAAACTTGATCAAAGGTCACGAGCATCGACTTGCCGTCTACCGACACGCTTTGTCCGAGGAGAATCAAGTAGCCGTCGTATTGGGTCACTACAGGCAGCTGGAAATTCACCGTTTCGATGATGGGTCGCGAGATGGTTTCGCCGCCCACTTTGCCGAGAAGTTCCGTGCCGAGCAGTCGCGAAAACTCGTATTCCAGCGCGGTGTCGATCACAAAGTCGTTGCCACCGATCGTGGCGTGGATGGCGACTTTGGATCCGAGAAAGCTTTCTTTGTAGATGACCTCTCCGTCCATGATGGAGTCCGGCGCCACGATGGAGCGTCCGCTTGAAAGGTCGCCGCGCTCGCCCGTTGGGGTGAGGAGGGTGTCGCGGGCTAGCAGTTCCGCTTTTTGCTGAGGGACCAGTGTCCGGATTGCCTCGCGGTATTCATGCGGGTTGTCGAAGCCTTGCGACGCCTTCGGCATGGCCGCGCGATCTACGCGGTAGGTCTCGATGCGGGTGCTTACCGCTTTTGGATTCGCGTGGGAAACGGACGACAAGGTAGCGACAAAAGCTAAGGCTAAAAAAGATCTCATCCTTTAGTCATAAACGAAAAGATCCCAAAAAAAAGACCCGGCGCAAGAAATGCACTTCGCCAACGCGGCTTGGCACGCTCCGCTTTAGGCGGAGACGGGTTTGATGCTGCCGTCTTTAGCGCACTCGTAAAAGAGCGGCGTGCCGGTGGGAATTTCGCGCTTGAGGATCTCGGCCGGCGTGAGCTTTTCGATTTCCATCACGATCGATCTTAAGGAATTTCCGTGCGCGACAACGAGCACATCTTCACCAGATTGCAGGTGTTTTAAGATTTCGCTCTTGAAATAGGGCAGTGTGCGTTCGGCGGTGTCCTTAAGCGACTCCCCGCCCGGAGGGGGCACATCGTAGCTGCGGCGCCAGATATGCACTTGCTCGTCGCCAAAGATCTTGGCGGTTTCTTCTTTGTTCTTACCCTGCAAATCGCCGTAGTGACGCTCGTTGAGCGCTTCGGATTCGAGGGTCTTAAGGCCGTTCTGGTCGAGCTCCGTGAGGATGAGCTTCAACGTGTTTTGCGCGCGCTGGAGCTTGGAGGTGAAGGCGATCACGGGGTGAAACTTTTTGTCTTTGAGAAGCTTGCCAGCTTTTTTGGCTTCTTCGATGCCCGCTTCGATAAGCGGAACGTCCATCCAGCCTGTGAAGCGGTTTTGGTCGTTAAAAGCAGATCTTCCGTGGCGAACGAGTACGAGTTTTGACATGCCTATTCTTTGCCTTTGGAAATCCGTTCAATCAAGCTCGTTGTGGATTTTCCGGGAACGAAAGGGATGATTTTAACGCTGCCGCCCCATTCTCGGATGACTTTGGTTTCGGGGAGCGATTCCACTGTATAGTCGCCGCCTTTGGTGTGCACGTCGGGCTTGAGGAGACGAATGGCGTCTTCGGGGGTTTTCTCGCCAAAAAGGCAGACGTAGGAAACGGATTCGAGTGCGGCGAGCACGCGCATGCGATCGTTTTCGTTGTTGATGGGGCGATCGGGAGCTTTGCCCTGCGCCTTGACCGAAGCGTCGGTGTTCACGAGCACCACGAGCGCGTCGCCCTGGGCGCGCGAAGCTTCGAGGTATTCCACGTGACCCACGTGCAAGATGTCAAAGCAGCCGTTGGTGGTGACAAGTTTCGAGGGACGCTCTTTTTTAAGGTGCTCTGCAAGAGCCCGGGCATCCGGGAAAATTTTGCGTTTCATGTCGACGATCTTAACACACTCAAGGCCGCGCAGATGGCGGTGGGCACTTTCAGTACGATGGGGCCCAGCGAAGCGCGGCTGACTTTTAGCGAGGCGAAGAGCTCACGCTCAGCGGCAGACCATCCCCCTTCGGGTCCCACAAAACAAGCGTAAGACGCGGCGGGGGACTTCACTTTAAAGAACGATTTGGTTTCTGCGAGGCTCTCATCGAAGCTGAGCACTTCTTTGGCGTGCCGGTGAGCCGTAGCCACGAGCTCCGCGAGCGAGACCCGGCCGTGGTCGATGATCTCAGGCAGCCAGGGGTTCAGCGATTGTTCGCAGCTCGACTGAGCGATGCGACGCAGGCGGCCGAGCTTCAAGGTCGTTGTGTGCGCCGAGTGCTCCGATTGAAAAAGATGCAGGCGGCGTACGCCAAGTTCAACGCAAATCTGCAGGCTGCGGTCGAGGTCATCGCCCTTAGGTGGTGAGAGGTAGAGATCGATCGGCAGCGCGGCGGGCGCGACCTGGCGGTGGTCGAGGGTTTTTACCGCAAAGGTTTTGCTGTCGATGAGCTCCACGCGCGTGATTTCGCCACGTCCGTTGAGCAAGAGACAGGCGTCGCCGTTTTTGAGACGCAGCGCTTTGAGGTGTGCGCAGGCGTCGCTCTCGTCTGCAGAGATTTGCCAAGTTTCGCCCGCCGAGCTCACCACGGACTGGGTCGTTAAAAAGACTCCCGGTAAATGACTCATGATCCGAATTCCTGATTGGAGGCTTTCGCGGGCAGCAGCACCGCGCGGTATTTGCCCTGGCGCTTGGCTTCGAGCAGAGCGCGGTCGGCTTCGTGCACGAGCGCGTGCGAATCTCCCGCGTGGGCCGGAAATTCAGCAACGCCGAGACTGATCGAGATGCCCGTCTTGGCTTTGACCTGCACCATCAGGCGCTTGGCGATGTCGAGGGCGATGTTGGCTGAGGTTTCAGGCAGAATGATCGCAAACTCTTCGCCGCCGTAGCGAGACATGGTGTCCATGGTGCGGAGGCTCGTGGCGAGAGCGGTGGCGACTTTCTTCAGCACATCGTCACCGACTTGGTGGCCGAATTGATCGTTGTATTGTTTGAAGTCGTCGATGTCGAGCATCACCAGGCTCAGCGAGCGGCCGTAACGTTTGGCGCGTCCCATCTCCGAGCCGAGTCGCTCCCAGAAATAGCGATTGTTGGAGACGCCGGTGAGCGAGTCCGTCCAGGCCATCTTGCGCAGCTCCAGGTTCTCGTGGCTGAGCAAGTAGGTTTTTATTGCCTTCTTGACCGTGTTGACGAGTTCCGAGCCTTCCCAAGGTTTGGCGAGTAGAAAGTTCAACTGGGCCTTGTTGATGGATTCGCTGAGATCCGCAAATTCCGAAAACGCGGTGAGCAGGATGCGCTGGCATTGGGGCTGCGTTTGTGCGCAGTGCGTGAGCAGTTCTATGCCGTTCATGCCGGGCATGCGAAAGTCCGAGACGACCACGGTGTAGGTTTCATTCTGCAGTTTGGCCAGGGCCTCGCTTGGATCTTCGCAAAGGTCGAGGGTGCCAAGGGGGCTGAGTTGCTTTTCGAGCGTGCCCAAAACTTCCGCGTCGTCGTCAATCACCAGGATACGGATTTCGCTGGGGTGCTGCAGCGTCTCAGTGCTCATCACTCTTTTTTACGGCTTCGGCCATCATAAGCCAAGGGTGCTGGATAAGACTTTTTCCGAATTGCACGGCTTTTGTGCTCACCAGCTTGCCCGGCGCGCGCCCGAGGGGAACAAAGGGGACGCTGTCGGTGAGCCGGAGCGTGAGGTCGTGAAGAATTCGGCGGCGTTCTTCGGCGTTGCGGCTTACCTGCAAATCGCTGAGCAGGACGTCGACGGCGGGATCTTTCAAGTAAAAACGGTTCTTTTGAGGAGGCAGCTGTGAAGAGTGCAAAAACTCATAGAGCGCAACGGCGTCTTCTTCGCTCGGAAGGGTCATCACGAAGGCATCGTAAGCGCCGGCCGCGAGCTTCGAGTAAAAGACCGAAGACTCCTGGGGGACTACCGAAAGCTTGAAAGGTTTGGCGATGGCGCGCGTCAGAGGAACGCCCAAGAAGGCAAAATTTGATTGTGCGGGATAAGCGAGCGTGCCGCGTTGACATTCTCTATCGGCCGGAACTTCCGTCGATGCGGACGCCTTTAAGAGGTAGGGCGCTGTGGGGCCGAAGGGCGCTCGCCAGGCGGGATTCTTTTCGAGGAGTGCTGCGAACGCGCGACGAGTGGCTAATTTGGCAAAGCAGCCTGAGCGTGTGTTGAAACCGATGACGGTGACGTTGGCGTTGGGATACTCCAAAACCTGCAAGTTTTGGGCGTCGCGCTCAAGAATGGGATCCATGTCGCTGGGCCACTCGAGCAATAGATCCAACTTGCCACTCTTCAGCCATTCATAGCGGGCGCGGGCGTCGGGCACGTAGTAAATCTCGATCGTATCGCTCTGTACCTTGAGCGGACCTTTGTAGCCCGGATGCTTTTGCCATACAGATTTTTGCGCGTTGGTGGAGACAAAGCGATAAGGACCCGAGCCGATGGGATGCTGACTCTGGGCAGGGTAGGCGCCTTTGGGATAAATGCGGATGCCCGAGACAAGGCGCTCCACCAGGGCGTAAATGGGGCGCTTCAAGTGAATTTCAAAAACCCCGTCCCGGCAGGTCCACTTTTCAATGGCCGCAAAGGTGGAGCGGTAGGGCGATTCGGCGCGGTTGGCGTCGTCAAAGCTCCACACCACGTCGTCGCAAGTGACGGCACGGCCATCGTGAAAGGTGGATCCGGCTTTGACTTTGATACGCACGAGCTCGGGCGAGGCGATCTCCAGCGATTCGGCCAAGTCGCCCACGATCTCCGAGGTCTCTGTGCGCAAGAAAAGGGCCTGGGCAAAGAGCAAGTTGAAGTTCCAGACGTTCTTTTGCAGCGAATCGCCGAGATAGAAATTTGTCACTTCAAGGCTAAGGGCCGCGCGCAGTGTGCGGCTGTGGGCGTCAGGCGAGGGGCTCGATTTGGGCGAGCAGGCGATCGCCGCGGTGAGTGTCAAAAGTTTTGCCCAGTCTCTTCGTCGTCGGCGCATCCTCACGTCTTAAGGGCTGTACCTTTGTAAGTACAGCCCCTAAAATGATCTAATGACTAGCGGCGCGGCAAAGCTTTTGGCAGTGTTCATGATGGGATCTTTTGGGGCCGCATCGGCACGAGCTCAAGGCTCCGAAGCGTCCACTTCGCGCGAGGCCCTTGAGAAGCGCTTGAACTCGATCTTCTCCGACGATGGTATCCGTTCCAGCAAAGTGGGGGTTGAGGTTTACTCTCTCTCCGAACAGGAACTGCTCTACACAAAAAACGCGCGTCAGGCCCTGACACCCGCCTCTGCGGTCAAGCTCTTTACGGGCTACACCGCTCTCAAAACGCTTGGAGCAGATTTTCGTTATCTGACCACCGTTTACGCCAAGGGCGTTTTTAACGACGGCACCCTCAGCGGAGATCTCTATTTGCAAGGCGGCGGTGATCCCTCGCTGGTCTCCGAACGCGTGCATCTGCTGGCCGAACAGTTTTTGCGCTCCGGCATTCGCAAGGTGCGCGGCAATCTTTATGTCGACGCGAGCATCTTCGATGACGTGCTCATCGATCCCAAGCGCATCGACACGTCTACCGACCGCGCCTACAACGCTTCGATCTCGGGTTTGAGTTTTAACTACAACACCACAAGTGTTTATTTTCGTCCGGGCGAAGGCGTCGGCAGCCCCGCACAAGTTTTTATCAGCCCCGACACGGGTTATATCGGGCTTGCCAACAAAGGCAAAACTGGCAAGTCGAACACCCGCTACGGACTCATCGCGAGCCGGGTGCCGGCGAGCGACACCGATCGCGTGCTGGTGCAGGGCCTCATTCCGCAGTCGTTTCCCGAGCAGGTTTCTTACTTCAACGTCAATCATCCCGATGTCTACGCGGGTTACGCACTGAAACACTACCTTGAGATGTTCGGGGTCAAAATCGAGGGTAAAGTCTTGCGTGCCAAAGTGCCCGACGGCGTGCGCAAAGTGGCCGTCATCGAAAGCATCCCCCTTGCCGACATCGTCACGCTCATGAACAAGTTCTCAAACAACTTCATCGCCGACACGCTGGTGAAAACCATGGGTTATCATTTCAAGGGCGCACCGGGCACCATGGAAAAGGGTCTCGAAGTGCTGCGCGAAGAGGCCACCAAGATCGGTATCAACAACGAGGGCTTCAAGCTTGTTTCGGGTTCGGGACTCACGCGCGACAATCAACTCAGTGCGCACCACTTCATTCAAATTCTCAATTCAGCGTACCTAAGCTTTGACATCTTGCCCGAACTCTTGACCTCGCTGCCCATCGCGGGTCTCGATGGCACACTGCGCTCGCGTCTCAAAGACACTTCGGCTTATGGTTCGCTGCGCGCCAAAACCGGCACCATCAATGGGGTGGCTTCGCTCGCAGGTGTCGTGCAGTCACGCGGCGGAGAACTTCTCGCCTTTTCGGTGATCATGGATGAGTCTGGCAAGGGGGCGGCACAGTTCAAACCCGTGCAGAACCGTTTCGCCCAGGCGCTAGCCGAATTCTCTCGCAAGTGAGCAATGCCCTGAGGGAAATTTAGACTTTCTGGCCCTTGCAAGGAAATGCAAAGACGCCCTAGAACTAAGGGGATGAATTCACCGACGCTCAAATGGACGCCCTGGGGCGGAGTTGGCGAAATCGGCATGAATTGCATGGTCTTGGAATTCGGTGACCATGCTATCCCCATCGATGCCGGCGTCATGTTCGCCGACGACAATGATTACGGTATCGAATCCATCTTTGCCGATTTCGAACAGCTTCTACAAAAGTACCATCCCAAAGAATGGTTCATCACGCACGTGCACGAAGACCACATCGGTGCCGTCCCATTTATTTTTCTTTGCGCACAGTTACTCGGCATCGCGCCGCCCAAAATTTTTGCGCCACCGCTCGCAGCCGCCCTCATTCGCGAAAAGATTCGCGATGTGCTGCCGCTCAAGTATCACGGCGCTATCGATCAAATTCACGCCGTGAACATCGGCGATCACGTGGACCTGGGGCCGGTTAAGGTAACCTTTGTGGGCGTGGCTCACAGCACTCCGCAAAGCACCGCACTCGCCATCGAGTGGCGCGTGAGTGGTCGCTCCGAGCCCGTGCGCCTCTTGCACACCGGAGATTTCAAAGAAGATCTCACACAGCCCCGACGTGGGCTCATTTTCGACGACCAGTGGCGCGATTATCGCCCCGATCTCATGTTCGTCGATTCCACAAATGCCAACCGCTCGGGACACTCCACAGCCGAGTCCGAGATTGTCGGCCCTCTACAGACGCTCATCGACCGGGCGCCCGGTCGCGTTTTTGTCACGCTCTTTTCGTCAAACGTCGAGCGAGTGGCGTCCCTCACCAAAGTTGCCCGCGATGGCCACCGCCGGCTCGCACTCGCAGGACGCAGTTTGCAGACGATGATGCGACTTTCCGAAGAGGTAGGTCTGCTCAAGGGTGAGGCGTATGCGGGAGAAGTTTTTTGCGACGTCAGCGATCTCAAAAATCTTGAAGACCGAAGGCAGATGGTGATTTGTTCGGGCTCGCAAGGAGAGCTGCGTAGCGTGCTGAGCCGCATGGCCAACGGCACGCACCCCGACTTTTACGTCAAAGAAAACGATACGATCATCTTTTCTTCGAAGGTGATTCCCGGCAACGAAAAGCTCATCTTCCGCCTCATCAACCGGCTGATCTCTCAAGGTGCGCGAGTGATTTGGGACGAGTCCACTGGTGAAGATCACCCAGGTCCCATCCACGCCAGTGGCCACGGCCGACGAGAAGAGATTGCCGCGCTTCTCAAATGGGTAGATCCCAAAGTACTCATTCCCGTGCACGGCAACGTCTTTCAAATGAAAGAGGTCGAAAAGCTCGCCCGGGAACTTCGCGAGCGTGGCGAGCTGAGCGACGTGAAAATTCATAGCGCTGAGAACGGCGACATCTTTGAATTCGCCCTGGACGTTTCGCAGTTCAAAGAACCCGAGCGCACGCGCTACGCCGAGTACATGCCCAAATTTTTGCGTTTCGATGGTTTCGTGAGCCCGTCGCTCGATCCCTTCTTGCGCAAGCGCAAGCGCGCAGCCAGTGGCGGCGTGGTTTCGGTGGTGATCGACCAGAGTGGACGTTTCCGCACACGCATCGATGGCCTCGCTCCGCAGACGGGTCCACGCAAGGATTTGCTGGAGCGGGCTCAAAAGCTCGTCGACGATTTTTGCACCTCGTCTTACCGTCAGGTTTCGCGACGCTGGCCCGTGGGTCAAGAAGCCGAAAAGCTGGAGCAAGAACTCTCTGAATCGCTCGCACGCGATTTGCGCAAAGTAGTGGGTGCGCGTCCTGCGACCATCGTGCACTTGGTGGGCCTCTAGTCATGAAGATTTTTCTTCAGCGCAGCTACGGCGCCACCAAGATCGAATCCAAGTGGGCCGACAAAACGGAGACCTTCTCTTTTGATGGCGTTGGGCTCGTCTGTCTTTTGGGCTGGACTCAAATTGACGAAAAGCGCAGCCTCGCCGAACTCGAAGAGGCCGAGCGCTGGCTTCTCAAAAAGGTCATGGGCATTCGCATTTTCCCTGACGACAAAGAGCGTATGAACCTCTCGCTGGTGGATTACCTCGAGATGCACAAAAAAACCGGGGGCATCTTGTGGGTGCCACAATTCACGCTGGCGGCGTCGCTCGACTCGGGCTTTCGCCCCTCGTTCACGCATGCCATGAAGCCCGACTTGGCGGCAGAGCGTTTTCGCCGCTGGAAAGATCATTCTCACGAAACGAGCAACATCCGCATCCGTCAGCTTTACGGTGTTTTTGGTGCGGACATGCTGCTCTCGTTTCAAAACTGGGGTCCGGTCTCGATCATGTTGGAGAGATAGACGATCATGGCAAAATTATATTTCAGATACGGTACCATGGGCAGCGCAAAGACTTTAAACCTGCTCGCAGTGGCCCACAGCTACGAACTTCAGGGCAAAGAGGTTCTGATCTTAAAGCCTTCGCTCGACGATCGCTTTGGTCAGGCCAGCGTGCGTTCACGTGCGGGGCTCGAAAAACCTGCCGATGTTCTCGTCACAAGTGACACGCGTCTCAACGCGAGTGATTTGGTGGGCCTCTCGTGTATTCTGGTGGACGAAGCGCAGTTTCTGCGTGCGGACTTTGTGGAGCACCTGCGCGCCGTCTCACGAGATCAAGACATTCCCGTGATCTGTTACGGGCTGCGCACTGATTTCAAAACCGAACTCTTCGAGGGTTCCAAGCGTCTGCTCGAACTGAGCGACTCTATTGAAGAGATCAAAAACACGTGTCACTATTGCAACAAGAAGGCGATTTTTAACGCCCGCTTCGTCGCAGGTCGCGTGGTGAGCGAAGGCCCCCAGGTTTTGCTCGGAGCCGAAGAAACTTATTTGCCGGTTTGCGCCGGGTGTTTTGAATCGCGACGATCGGCGGCAGTGCAGACTTCCCCCGAAGCGCCCCTTGAGGTTTAATTAAGACAAATGGCACCCCCAAAATTGAAAACCAAATTCTCGGACGCTTACAAAGTGCGTCGACGCATTCGCGACCTCGGCATCAAAATCGGAGCCCTTCCGACGGGCAAGCTGAACAACATCAACGACGTCAAGGGCGTGCGTGTGGGACAGGCAAGCATCGTCGAAGGCACCGGTCGTCGCAAAACTGGGGGCGGCCCCGTGCGCACGGGAGTTACGGTGGTGCATCCCGCGCCGGACGTTTTCGAAAACAAAGTTGTCGCGGGCTCCTTCGTGCTGAACGGCGCGGGCGAGATGTCGGGTCTCATTCAGGTAAACGAGTGGGGCCTTATCGAAACTCCCATCGCACTCACCAACACGATGTCCGTAGGCCGCGTTGCCGACTCCATGAACAAGTGGATGGCCCAAAAACACGCGCGCATTTGGAACGACCAGCAGGTGGTGATCCCGGTGGTGGGCGAGTGTGACGATTCCTATTTGAACGATTCGGTAGGGCTGCACATCAAAACAAGCGACGTCTTTGAGGCCCTCAATTCCGCCGCGGGCGGCGTGATCCAAGAGGGCGCTGTGGGAGCCGGCACCGGCATGGTTTGCTGCGATCTCAAAGGCGGCATTGGCTCTTCGAGCCGAGTTTTTAAAATCGACGACGACGAGTTCACCGTGGGGATCCTCGTGGAGTCCAACTTTGGAGTGCTCGAAGACCTGCGCATCGATGGTTTTCCCATGGGTCGCATCATCCGCAAAAAATGGGGTGAGTTCGAACGTCGCACCAACTCTTACGGTTCGATCATCGTGGTGATCGCTACAGATCTTCCCCTCACTTCGGGCCAGATCAGCCGCCTCTGCAAACGCTCGGGCCTCGGCATCGGCCGTGTGGGCTCGTACGCTGCGCACGGCAGCGGTGAGATCATCGTAGGCTTTTCCACCGCCAACCGCATTCCGCACGTTAAGAAGCATTCTCTGCGCTCGTTCAAGTACGTGGGCGACCACTCGCTAGATCTTGCCTACCAGGCCGTGATCGAGGCCACCGAAGAGGCGATTTTGAATTCGCTGACGATGGCTGTGGACACCGATGGCATCGACGGGCACTTCGTGCGCGCGATCGATTTAGAGCTGCTGCAGAGCGTGTTCCGCGAGCGCGAAGCGCTGATCGACCGGCTTTAGTTTTAATAAGGGTCGATGATCACGAGGCTGCCATCGGGCTTCACGAGAAAATTGTCCATCTTGATCCAAAACCGATGGAGACCCTCTGGACCTTTCAATGTAAAAATAAGGTTGTCGTACTTATCTAAGTTTTCGAAGACAGCGTTGCTGCTGTCAAAGATAAGGCCTCGCTCCTTGGCCCAGCCCGGGATGCGCTCACGGATTTTTTTGAGGTGCTCATTGTAGGCGCTCAAGGCTTCATCCTTCCATTCCTTGGGCACTTTGGAGTTCCTAAGGAAGTCGCGGAGGTTGACGCCGCGCTGGTCTTGAAGCACGAGCACTTGATCTTCCTCCCTCAGAGGTCGCGTCACTTCAAGGCCTTCGAAGCTTTCTGTGAACTGGCTGAGCAGATCCAAGGCTTTTCGCTCGCTGCGGGCTCTGGGTTTGCGGAAGACTTTAACATCTATGGAATGACCATCGGTGCCCTGCAATCGGTATACAGTCGCGTTTTCGCCATGACCTAATTCGTGCACAGAGGGAGGCTGTTCGCCAAAGTTTTCGCGAATGAAGTTCGCTTCTCTTGTCATGAACTCACTGAGACGTAGGTAGGCTGGATCCCTTGTGCGGTTAGCTTCGGGAGAGGGATGCCTTACAAAGTCCGAACGCTCCAGCATCGCCGCGTCCAGCTCTTTAAGAAAGTTATCGATGTCACCGCCAAAGAGGCGACGGAGGTTTCGGTTCCCCATAAACTCTTCGGTGATGTAATAAAGTGACTCTCCACGACCGAGGTAACGCAGAATCATCTGGTAAGCCTCGATTCTCTCAGAGCGTTTGAAGTCGCTCACGTCGACGGCCGCGTCTTTGAGCGTTTCGAGGTGTTCGATCTTCGCGCCAACGTCGAGAATGAGGCCGGGTCTCAGCTTCGTCTCGGCGAGCTTCACCCAGTACTTCACGAGTTGGCCGTGCACGCGTTGCCACTCAGGATCGGCCTTCACCTTGGCTTTGATGAAAACGTCTTCGGCCGCGTTGGCGTGCAGCTTTTCGTTGTTGATGGATTGCAGCTGTTCGCGCGTTCCGATGCTCTCGATGATACGGCCATTGGACTCGAGGCCGAGTTCTCTCATGGCCATCAGCGAGACTTCGGCCCCCTCGGGGCCCGGACGCAACTGCCCTGAACGGTTGGTGACGTAGACCCGTCCTCCGCGCGGCACGCCTTCGCCCGCGTCGATAATGTCCTTCGGGTCTTCGCCCATCTCTGCGATCATGCCAAGCAGCGAGCCGTGTCCATTGTACTGAGTTTCTGCGTGATTGGCGGGTTTCTGTCCGTTCTCGGGATCTCGCTTGGCCCAGAGAAGGCCGAGCTTGCGGTGGTACACGTAGACAAAGGCTTCGTCTTCTCCGAGTTGGTCCATGCGCTGGCGCGTGCCGGCTTTAGGAGTCTCGACACCGACAACGTGGGGGCCGCGAAGGTGGCGCGTGAGGGGCGGGAGGCTCGCAATGAGCTCTTGGCAGCGTATCGGATCCATGGCGAGCGCCGGAACAGACAAGAGCAGCGCCAAGAGCCAAACGATCGAGTTCATTAGCCTTAAGATTAGCAAAAGATGGCCTCAGGCCGAAGTCAATAATTGGGCGTGAGGGGGCTAAGGGGCGTCTTCGGTGCCTACGCGGCCCAATTTCACTTCGCTCTGGTGGTAAACCAGCGAAGCGGCGGGAACGCTCGAGGTGATCCACACGTTGCCACCGATGACGCTGTTTTTGCCAATCACGGTATCGCCGCCGAGGATCGTGGCCTGCGAATAGATCACACAGTCGTCTTCGATGGTGGGGTGGCGTTTGGTTTGTGCCATTTCTTTGCTCACGCTCAGGGCTCCGAGCGTGACGCCCTGGTAGAGCTTCACGCGGTCGCCGATGGTGGAGGTTTCGCCGATGACCACGCCGGTGCCGTGATCGATGAAAAACGATTTGCCGATGGTGGCGCCGGGGTGGATATCGATGCCCGTTTTTTCGTGCGCGATTTCGGCGAGCATGCGCGGCAAGAGCTTTAGTCCCGCGAGGTGAAAGTGATGTGCCAGGCGGTAAGTGGCCACTGCGTGGAGTCCGGGGTAGCAGGCGAGCACCTCTTCAATGGAACTTGCGGCCGGATCACCATCGAAGAGTGCCTGAGCGTCGGCTTCAATGGCATCGCTCAGGTCGAGGAGCTGCTGCGGGTAGGCTGTGAGTAGAGTTTCGCGTCGATCGGCTTCCACGCGAAAACGCGTTAGGAGCCTGTCGAGGTTTTCAACGTGTTCACGAAACGCTTCTTCGAAATCCGCTTCGTCGGCGTAGGTTCTGCGGAGCATGCCCGGAAAAGTGAGGTCCAGAAAATCGGTGAGGAAAGCTTCCACGCAGTCGCGTTCGGGCACAGGCCAGTGGAGAAACGTCGCTTTTTTTCGAAAAAGTCGCTGGGTAAGGTCGCGAAATGACATGAGCGCGAAGACTAGTCGGAAACCGGAGCTTGTCGCCCCTTAAATTGCGTTAATCGTGAAAACAAGGAGTAGCGAAAGGCGCCAAGGCACTTTTTGCTATAAGCATGAAGCAAAAAGTGCCTTGGCGCCTTTTTAAATAGAACTTAGAGGCTGAGGTCTTGGAACGAGGCTACGGGAACTCCGCGACGGGCGGGCGTGAAGTCAAAGCTCGGTACTCGCTCTGAGAGCGCGCGCGACGGGTTGTCCGCGTACTCGAGGAGGTAGAGCATGGGCTTCAAATTCGCCTGGAAGGTGGGATGAATCGCACGCGTGCCAGGGTAAAAACCACCGTCCCACATCGATTTCGGGCTCAGCTCAAAGGTGAACGCGATGATGCGGTGAGCGCCGTAGGCCCAGTCGGTGGTGTCACCGCTGGCGATGTAGAGCTCCGACGACTGCTGAGGTGTGTAGTTGTTCCAGCGAGACATGTTGGAGGCCATTTTTTCGAAAACCGCTAGGTCTTTGGCGTCGCCGTCCTTCTGACCGATCTTGTCGTAGCTGTTACCCCAGGGGTAGAGCACGAGTTCTGAGAAGGTGTGGAAGCTGAGCATCGTGGTCATGCGCGGCTGCGAATCCACAAAAGCTTTGACCGCTTGGGTTTCGGGTTCGGAGAACGCATGTGGCCCCATGTAGATTTCCGAATCGGGATCGCTCGACGAGCCGCCCGTGTTCCAGCCGTAGCCATAGTTGCGGTTCAGGTCGACACCGAAAGAGCCGCGACCGTTGTTGCGACGGTTTTTGCGCCACATCTTGCCGCGCGACGAAGGGCCTACGAAATCGTAGGTGTGTCCGTCGGGGTTGATGATGGGGGCGATGTAAACTTCGCGCGTGTTCAGCATGTCTTGAATCTGGGCATTGCCGGCGGCGTATTCTGCGGCCAGATACTGCGCAAACATCAGAGGCACTTCTACCGAGAGGTGTTCGCGAGCGTGATGGCAGCCCATGTACATGATCACGGGAGCGTTCGACGTTTGGGCGGCGGCTTTGCTCATGCCGCTGATGCGGATCATGGTCATGTCGCGGTTCTCGTGGCTTTTTCCTAAGGATTCCAAGCTCACGAGTTGTGGATAAAGGCCGGATAAGTTTTCAAGTTCGCGGACCACGTCTTGGTACGAGTGATACACGAGGCCCGGGCCGAAGCTTTCGAAAACTTCGAAGCGCTCCTGGTATTCACGCGGGGTGACTTTGTAGCCAGACTCGCTGAGTTTCTTGACGTCGGCGTCGCCACCAAGAACGAAGACCTTATCGCTCAGCACTTCGTCGATCGCATAACCGAGGTCTGTAATCTTTGAGCGAATTTCTTTGTTCGGGGCGGGGATTTCGATGATCCACTTGGGCGCAGCGTTCGCCTGGGCGGATAGCGCAATGATGGCTGCAAGGCAGCCGCGGGCATTGATATTCATGGTGATTTGGTCCTCCTCCAAAGACCAAGACAGATTAACGGCTAGCTAGTACAATAGCTAGTGATGAGCGCGTCACACGAAGTGTTTTTTAGGCTTATTAAGACGGAGCTCTGGCTCTTCGAAGGGCCGGATGCGTTGCGTTTTTTGAACGGCATCACGACACCGCACCTCAGCCGCAGCGCAGCTCCCGGTCATGCACTCTCAGGTCGCGGCCTCTTTCTGGATCCCAAGGGCAAGCTTCTCGCGCCCTTTGTTTTCGTCAAAGAATCCGAAACACGCGTGCTCTTGCGGCTCGATATTGGCTGTCACACAAGCGGAGCGTCTGTGCTCGAACTCAACCAATCTCTCTATGACAACGTGCAGTCGGTGATCATTGCCGACGATCTGCGAGTCACGCGCCACACGGCTTCGGTGGTGCAGGGCTGGGGTGGTGATCAAGCGCAAGCGATAAGCCGTGCGCCACTGCCGGCGTTGCGACCGCAAGCGCAGGACGAAGTTTTTGAAATCCCCCTGGGCGCGGATCGCTACGGCATTCCCACACCCTATCTTGGCGATGAGGCCTTTGAAGTGTGGCCGCACCTCGGCACCACGCTCCCTCTGTGGGGCGCTCAAGAGGCGACGGCACTGCAGATTGCAGAGGCCTTCTTCAATGCCAATTATTTAGAATTCCCCAACCAGCTCCACGTCGGCGACTTGCCGCTGGAATTTGGTTTTGCCGACGCGATTTCTTTTTTTAAGGGTTGTTATCGCGGCCAAGAAACCATTGCGAGGGCCACTTACCGTGGCAAGCTCGTCAAGGGTCTTGCGCGGCTCCACTTCGCACACCCGGTGGAACTGCGCGATACCCAGCTCACCGATGCCGAAGGGCAGATCGTGGGCGAAATTCGCGTGCTCGACGCTGAACGTACCTGCGCTCTGGCGGTGCTCCGATTTTCCGCGCTCGAGGGCCTTAGCACCGCTCTTGCAAAAACTAGCGTGACCCAAGTCGAAAGGCTCGTGAGCGAAATCAATGAGCGCTTTCGCTGAACAACTCGACGATTTCATTTGGTACCTCTCGGCCGAAAAGCGTTTGGCCGACAACACCGCGCTCGCCTATCGCCAGGACCTGACGGCGTGGGCGGAGCTTTTGCCTTCGCTTGCTGCCGGCCAGCGCAAGCCTCCTGCTAAAGAAGAACTTTTTGCCGCGCTCGAAACCTCGCGGGGTCTCGAGTGGTCGCGCGCCACCGAAGCGCGTCGCCGGGCCTCGTTGCGCCATTACGCCAAGTATCGCGCACTCTCGCTCGCGGAGTGGGAGTCTGTGCTCGAAGCGCTTCCCGCCTCCCGTGGCGAAGCCAAGTTTCCCAAGGCCCTGGAGCTCGAGGAGATCGAAAGCCTCCTGGATTTTGCGCCCGGACTCGAGCTCGAAGACTATCGCGACAAGGCCCTGCTCGAGATCATGTACGCTTCGGGGCTTAGGGTTTCGGAGCTGAGCGCTCTGCGCTGGGCCGACGTGCACGCGGAAGACGGTTGGGTGCGGGTCATCGGAAAGGGAGACGCCGAACGTTTGGTGCCGACTTCAGAACGTGCGCTGCGCTGGCTGCGTGAGTACCGCGAGAGGGCGCGTCCTCTTTGGCATGAGAGCGCCGGCCCCAGCCATCGAGAGGTGGTGTTTTTGAGTCGTCGCCGTGCGCCACTGAGCCGCATGGGCATTTGGAAGATCGTGCAGCGCCACGGCCAGCGAGCGGGCATTGAAGGCATGCATCCCCACATCCTGCGGCACTCCTTTGCGACCCACCTGATACAGGGCGGGGCCGACGTGCGGGTGGTTCAAATTCTGCTCGGGCACCGCTCACTCAGCGCGACCGAGCGCTATCTCAAAATATCTGATCGGGAACTCTTTAAGCTCTTTACTGAGTTTCACCCCCTGAGTTAGACCTGTGGGCCTATGAAAACGGCCGAAATTCGCGAGTCTTTTCTCAAGTATTTTCAAGACCAAGGTCACACCCGCGTGCCCTCTTCGCGTGTCATTCCCGCCAACGATCCTACGCTGCTGTTTACGAACTCCGGCATGGTGCAGTTCAAGGACGTTTTTTTGGGGCTCGATCCGCGTCCCTACACCCGCGCCACCTCAGCCCAAAAATGCATCCGTGCCGGCGGCAAGCACAACGACCTTGAGAACGTGGGCTTCACCTCGCGCCATCACACCTTCTTTGAGATGATGGGCAACTTTTCCTTTGGCGATTACTTCAAAAAAGAAGCGATCCACTACGCTTGGGAATACGTCACCAAGGTGCTCGGTCTGCCCAAAGACAAGCTCTCGGTCACCGTGCACATCAGCGATGATGAGGCCGCCGACATCTGGCATAAGCAAGAGGGCGTGCCCCGCGACCGCATCCGCCGCTTCGACGAAGACAACTTTTGGTCGATGGGCGACACGGGCCCCTGCGGCCCTTGCAGTGAAATCTTTTACGACCAGGGTCGAGAAGTCGACGGCGAGCGCCACCTAGAATTCTGGAACTGCGTGTTCATGCAGTACGATCGCGACGCTTCGGGCAAACTCACTCCGCTCGCCAAGCCTTCGGTAGACACCGGCCTTGGACTTGAGCGCACCGCCGCCATTTTGCAGGGCGTGCCCAGCAACTACGAAATTGATCTCTTACGCGATCTCATCAAAACCACGCAGGCGCTGGTGGAAGACCGCACCAAAAAGAAAATCACTTACGATCCGCTCAAGCTCGGCGTCGAAGGCGCCGCACTGCGCGTGATTGTGGATCACCTGCGTTCGACAAGCTTCCTGATCGCCGATGGCGTGCTGCCGTCGAACGAAGGTCGCGGCTATGTGCTTCGCCGTATCCTTCGCCGAGCCGTACGCTTCGGCAAGCGTCTGGGCGTCGAAGAGCCCTTTCTCACCGATCTCTACCCTGCATTGATGAAAGAAATGGGAGCTCAGTACCCTGAGCTCGTGCAGCGCGAGAGCGTGGTGCGCGAAGTTCTGCGCCAAGAAGAAGGCCGCTTCTACGAAACTCTCGACAAGGGCCTCGGCATTCTCGAAACCGCTTTTGGCAAGGCGAGCTCGAACAAGGTGCTTCCCGCCGACCTCACCTTCCAGCTTTACGACTCCTTCGGTTTTCCGCTCGACCTCACGGCGCTCATCGCCAAGGAGCGCGGCTACCAGGTGGACGAAGCCGGCTTTGATACGCACATGAAAAAACAGCAAGAGCGCAGCCGCGCCTCTTGGAAGGGCTCGGGTGCTCGTACGATTCCCGATGCCGTAAAAGAGTGGAAAGCCGCAGGTGTGCAAACCAAGTTCACCGGTTATGCCACTGCCAAAGAAGAAAAATCCAAGATCCTCGCCGTGGCGCCGGTCGAAGGCGAAGCCTCGATCGCCTGGCTTGCGATCTCGCCGTGCCCCTTTTACGCGGAATCGGGCGGTCAGGTGGCCGACGTTGGTGAACTGCGTTTGGGGTCCACTGTGATTGACGTGCTCGACGCACAAAAAGCTTACGATGGTGCCATCGCCCTGCTCGTGCGCGGAGAGATCCGCGACTTCGTGGCGGGTGCCGAAATCAAAGCCACCGTGGATGACGTGCGCCGCGCGCAGATTCGCGCCAACCACACGTCCACGCACCTTCTACACGCTGCCCTGCGCGACACGCTTGGCACGCACGTGCAGCAGGCGGGTTCACTGGTGAACGACGAAAAGTTGCGTTTTGACTTTTCACACGGCAAGTCGATCTCGAGCGAAGAGCTCAAGACCATCGAAGAGCTCGTGAACCGAGAAATCCAAAAACGCACCGATGTGAAGATCCACGACGGCCTCAGCTTCGACGACGCTGTCGCGCAGGGCGCGATGGCGCTCTTCGGAGAAAAGTACGGCGACAAGGTGCGCATGGTCGACGTGCCGGGCTTCTCCAAAGAACTTTGCGGCGGCTTGCATGTGGGCAACACAGGCGAGATCGGCCTTTTCCGAATCAACTCAGAATCGGGCGTCGCTGCCGGCACTCGCCGTATTGAAGCTGAGAGCGGCGGCGGCGCGCTGCAATCCCTGAAGCGCGAATCCGATTTGCTTCACGAGATCGCTGCGCAGTTCAAAGTACCTGTGAGCGAGCTCGCCGCTCGCCTGCGCAAATCTCTCGATCACCAAAAAGCGCTCGAGAGCGAAATCAAGACTCTTGAAAAGAAACTCCTCAGCGGCGCCCCCGCTACGGCCACCAAAGAGTTCAGGCTCGGTTCCACAACGCTCGTGGTGCATGACCTGGGCGATCTCGATCCCAAGCTTCTACGCGACAAGGGCGATCAACTGCGTCAGGCCGATCCGGGCAAGGCGCATGTGCTCCTGAGCGGAACCAACGTGCTTGTGACCTCGGCCCTCAGCGATTTTCATAGTGGCAACTTCGTGCGCGATCTTACCAAGGCCATTGGGGGTCGCGGCGGTGGCCAAGACAAAACGGCTCAAGGCGTGCTCAGTGTTGACGCAGACAAAGCTAGCTCGGCACTTGAGCAGTGGTTAGGTTCGCGCACATGAAACCCTTTCTCGCATTTTTGATGATCTTCGCATCGGCGGCCTGCACCGAGCGGCCCTCGCGCGAAAAGTTTCCGGGCCCGCAAGGACGCACGACCGACATTGGTTCTGCCAAGGCGAGCCAAGCGGTGCTGGGTGGCTTTGACCCCAACGCGGAGTTCACCGAAGTCGAGTCCGACGACGCCTCCTTGCGTGGCATCGCCGAAGTCCCCTCGAATCTTAAAGTGCCTCCAGGAGTGACAGTCTTCGTTTCGGCTCGTCCGCTGCGCGACGGAGGCCCTCCGCTCGCCGTGACTCGCTTTCCGTACACACAAACGCCCTTTCGCTTTTCGCTGACCTCGGCCAACAAGATGCTCGCCGATACCAAGTTCGAAGGCATGGTGGAACTTTCCATTCGCCTCGATCAGGATGGCGATCCGCTCTCGCGTACGCCGGGCGATTTGTTTGGTCAAACCACGGTGCGCGTCGGCGCCCAAAACCTTAAGGTAAAAGTAGAGGGCGTTATCTCGCCTTCAGGTAACGACTAATGGGAACCATGACTCACTTTATTACCCAACTCACTCTCGCTTTTGTGCCGCTCTTTTTTGCGATGAACGTCATCGGAGTGGTTCCAATTTTTTTGAACCTCACCGAAGACCTCTCACCGCAAGAAAAAAGCAACCTCACGCGCAACGCCTGCTTTGCAGTGCTCGGCGTGTCGGTGCTCTTTGTTTTCGCCGGTGCGGCGATCTTCGCCGCCATGGGCATTACGGCCGATGATTTTCGTGTGGGTGGGGGCATCATCATTCTCATCATCGCCATCGTGGATCTTGTCTTTAAACAAGAAAAGAGCCGTCGCGATCCGAGTGCCACCGTAGATGCGAGTGGTCTTGGCATCGTGCCCGTGGGCATTCCCCTCATCGTAGGGCCTGCGGCCCTCACCACGATGCTCATGCTTGTCGACAAGTACGGTTACTTTATGACGATCGTGGTGCTCGCGCTGAACCTTGCGGCGGTGTACGCGATCTTCACCAAGAGCTACCTTATTGTGCGTGTGCTGCGTCCGGGTGGCATCAAAGTGTTCTCCAAAGTGGCGTCGCTTTTTCTTGCGGCGATCGCAGTGATGATGATCCGCGTGGGCATTGTGAACATCATCTCGCATTCGCGATTGATGTAACCTGATATCGGCACTTTAGCTTTTCTCTCGGCGATTGCGGGTTGACAGCGTCTTGCGCGCCACGCTAACGCCGAAGGTCGAAGGAGAAACTCAATGAAAAGCTTGAACGTTCTTTTGCTCTCATGCTCTGTATTTGGTCTCGCCCATGCCGGCAAAGGTCCCACGAAGTGGGTGCCGCTTTACTCCACCTCTTACGATCTCACGAAAGTTCCCACCTGTGACAACCGCGCGCCCAAGGCCTCGAGCTCGTCGCTTGTCGGTACTTTTTCCGCGCCCCAGAAAACTCATTTCAACAACATTTACGTACGCCGCAAGCGCGCTCCCCAAACGGTGCAGCCCACAGCTTACCAAACCATTATTGACATTGGTGTTGTCGTCGGCCCGGGCGGCATCGATAAAATCACCCGTACGCGCTACGTGAGTCTCGATGCCATCGGCCAAGTTTACTACCACGACACACAAAATCGTCCCATTCGCCAAGTGGAGTCCACGAACAAGACCCTTTCCAGCCCCTGCAAAAAGATCAGCCAGGGCCGCTCCGAAACCACGGTTAAGATCGTTTCTAAAAACGCTAAGACCGGCGAGAACAACTACATCACCGTGACCCTGAGAAATTCGAACGGCGCGTTTACGGTCGATTACGATACCTTGTTCGAACTCAAAGCCACGAGCGGCATCGATCACGCGTTTAACATCAGCACCAAACCCGCGGCGGCGCTCGCCAGCCTTCTGAGCTTTGGTCAACTCGTTCCGTTCCGATCGATTTTGAATGGTTCGATGATCGGGGTTCGCGATCGCAACGATCCGCTCGCCGTCAATCGCATCAAATAACGAAGTTCGTAGTGCCTGATGAGCCGGCGGGGAGTCCCCGCCGGCTCATTTCGTTTCGTAAATAAAAGCTTGGTATTGATGAATGAGAGTGGTGGCCTGCTCTTGGAGCCAGGGCACTCGCGCAAAATCTTCCAAAATTTCGTTAGACCATCCCGAAATCACGACCACTCGAAATCTCAATCCGCGGAACCATTTTTCACGTAGATCCTCGATCACCCGCAGGCGCGCCGCTTCGGTAGTGGGATCAAAGAGAAAGTACACATCGGCCGGAGCGAGGTGAAGGTTCGGGCTCTGCAAATCCTGCTCGATGTAGCGTACGCGCTCACCCAGACCGAGTCGTTCGGCGTTGGCGCGAGCGGCGTGGACTCGTTCGGGAGCGATCTCATAGCCAACAAAGTTTACTCGATCCCATATCATGCCCAGAGTGTGACCCACGCGGCCGTAACCCGAGCCCACGTCCACCAGGGTTTGACCCGGTTGCAGGTCAAGCAAAGTGAGCAAATGAAAAAGTCCGTAATAACCACTCTGGATGCTGTGCACAGTCATGCCGCCCCAGATATGATTATCCAGCGGGCTTACCCGCGCGCGCACGGCGGCATCGGCCGCTCGGTTGCGCGCATCGACGCCGAGGAGAACTTCGATGAGATCCGTGAAGGGACGAAGGTCCAAAGGGCCCGCGGTGGGATGCCTCTGAACGTGCGCGTAAACGGCTCGAAAATAACTCACCGCCTCGGGCGTGGGCGCATCCCGCCCGAGCGAGAGGAGATAGCCTTCGCGCAGAGTTTGGAACGACGACCAAAAGGTCTTTGCCGACCCGTCGATGCCGTGGGCTTTCATCAGAGTTTTGAGGGTGTTGAGATTGTTGCCGTAATGGGCGAATTCCACGAGCCGCTCGATACGCATCAGAATCAAGTAGTGGTAAAGCCGAGTCATAAAAGTCCACTCGTCAATCTCGCGAAGGCGATCGTCGCTCAAGTGCTGGACCCGTTGTATCAGAGCGTCGCGCTCGACCTCGCTGATCTCGGACATCGCTCGATTCCAGAGTTCCCGTTCTAATTGCGGTAGGAGTTCCCGGGGGATACTGTTCACGTTGACGGAGCAACTGCGCGTATGACAACCTTTCATGAGCAGTGCGGCGCAGATCTCGTTCGTCATTGCCCGGGATATGCATGGCCCGAGCGTGAGCCCAAGGATGCCGAGTGCGCGTAACCACATGGGCAAAGCCATAGTGAAGTTGCCAGTCCCGTGTCGATGATTAGTTAGCGGCGAAGGGTTGCGGTGGGGCTAAGGCGCTGAATATACGCAAAAAACTTAGGGCTCCGAATCACTTTTTTGTAGGGTTCTTGCTTGAGAAAGCGCTGCCCACCTTTTGAGCGAGTCTGATGCATTCCATGCTGAAGCGTAGCATGATGTGAGGCTCTGACTTTTCAGCGAGAACTTCGGCGTGGTGAGCGCGCTCTTCCTCGAGCGCACGGTGGACGCGAACAAAGGCTTCGTTCAGCTTGGCATTTTTGCTGAGCGGGTGGTCGGTGATCTTGAAGAGAGCCATTTCGGATCGCACGGAGTTCAGGAATTTCACCAGCCGAGCCACTTCAGGATCCGACGGGTTGCCATTGAGGATTTCTAAAAACGCGGCCTGAACTTTTTTGCTCTTAAAGAAGTGATCCAAGGAACGGGCGTCATGCGTCTCTTCGGCCCAAGCCGAACTCAGAATGAGGATGGCCGTCTCGCGCGAATCTGGCGAGGCGAGAAGTTTTTCGATGAACTTCACTTCTCGGGCATCGTTGTCGCTTGCGTGGATCAGATCCCCATAGATCACGCTGAGCTGACGAGCCGAAAAGGAGAGCAGCTTGCCATCGATCGTCGCGCCATGAATACGTTTTTCGATCGCGTCCATCAGCTCTTGGTCCTGAGCTGCGGCTCGCATCACCATGGGGTCGTTCAGCCAGCCATGCATGTTGCCGATGGCCTTTTGTAGGGCGTCTTCGTTGCCAGAGAAGTCCCGCATCGTACTCTTCACAAGGTCGATCTTTGCTTGAGGGGGCGTCTCGGGCTCCACGTGGATGCGCTCCACCGAGGCTTCCACTTCTGCGGCCTCCTTGGCGGCGGCTTCGGCGGCGGCGACTTCTTCGGGCGAGGGCAAGACGGCTCGCGCGCTCGTCGAGGTGATCCCCATCAAAGCAATCCAGAGGTAGGGGCGTGGATCACGAATCCAGCGAAGCATAGTGACCCCTCAGGAAGTCCAGAGCTTCCCGGTTTTCGGGGTCGTAGGCGAGTGTGTTCTGCCACTCGCGGCGGGCGTCGTTGAGATGGCCCAGTTCGAAGAGGATTCGACCCAGCACCAGGCGTCCTTTGACCCATTCGGGAAACTCATAGAGTTGTTCACGAAGAAAACGGATCCCCTCGAGGCCCCGTCCCATTTTATGCAGCACTTTGGCATAGGCCTCGCCCGCGAACTGGCTTTTCTTCCACTGAAACGAGCGGTGGTAGGCCTCGGCGGCGTGCGAGTACTGAAAGAGGGCGTCGTAGATCTTGGCCAGGTCGAGCTCCTTTTGCGCGAGCAGGGCTTTGTCTTCGGGCTTGAGACGCGTGAGCGAGGCGGGCGCTTCTTGCTTGATGGGCTTCACGGTGGGAGCGGCGTTTTGCGAAGGGTATTCGGTGAAGTACTTTTTGGCCTCTTCGTTTTCGGGTTCAAAATCCAGAACCCGGCCATAGGCATAAGAGGCGCGTTCAAAATCGTTTAGCGCAAAAGTTGAGCGGGCGAGCCAGCGAAAGCCTTGGGCCGAGTTGGGTTCCATCAGGATCCACTGGCGGGCCCAGCGCTCCATGTTCTTCCAATCGCGCGCGAGGAGGGCTTCTTTGACCCGCTTTTTCAGCTCGTCTTTGAGATAATCTTTCAAAGCCCCTCCCTCCCCAAAGTTTTGGACCCGTTATTTTATTCTAGCGGTTAGCTCTTGGCTTTGCGAGAGGGCTTTTTGATACAGCTGTTGGGATTCCGGCAGCTTAGACTCTTTGAGGTCCGAAAACTGATTGACGATGACGTTCCAGCGCTCAACCGCCGCGGGCCACGACTTGCGTTTGATATAGAACTCGGCCACGTAGGCTTCTTTTTGGGCCAGCTTCAGGCGTGATTTTTGAATGATTTCGCGAGCCTCGGGGACGTATTTGGATTGCGGATAGCGCTCTGTCAGGCGACGGGCGCGGAGCAGGGCCTGACCAGCAGAGCCCTGATCTCGTGCCGTGTTTTCGGGCGAATCGCGGAAATACGACTCGGCTTCGCGGAAAAGGGCGTAATCGGCTTGCGTGTGAGTAGGGTAAAGTTTGACGAAAACGCCGTAGAGCGCGGCGGCTTCGGTGTAATTGTCCTGCATGAACTCCAGGTCGGCTTGCTTGAGTTCCGAAAGGGTCGCAAAGCGCGACTGCGGAAAACGGCGGCGCACTTCATTAAAGAATTCCGTGGCAATCAGGTAATCGTGTTCTTCTTCAAGCAGACGCACGCCCTCGTTGAAAACGACTTCGGGATTGTCCGAGCGTTTGAGACGGTCTGAGGCGCAGCCGCCCACCAAGAAGAGGGCCATGGCGGCAAGGGAGAGAAGGTTGAATTTGCGAAGGGTGATTTTCAAGTTGTCGATCATCGGATGGGATTCCTTCATTAGCGTTTAAATTTTGACACCATTTTCTTACGGGGTCTAGGGCCGCGGGGTTTTGCAACCTCTGCGGCAACGGCGATTTCGCGGGCCGCTTGGGCGGGGGATTTCTTTTTGAGGCCTACCAGCACTTCCAGCTCTTCGATCTCGCTTGGCGAGAGGTAGCGGAATTCACCGCGCTTGAGGCCCTTGATGGTGATGGGGCCGATGCCTTCGAGTCGCACCTTGTCGACGGGGTGGCCGACGGCTTCGAAAACTTTGCGGATCATGCGGTTTTGCGGCTCGGTGGTGATCGCCACGAGCCACTCTTTGCCGTCGAGTTGTTTGGTGAAGCGGATCTCTTTGAGGGCCACTTTTTTGCCTTCGACGGGAACGCCGTGGTTCAAGCGGCGAAGTTTTTTCTCGATCATGTGGCCGTCGACTTTGACCATGTAGCGACGTTCGATTTCATACTTGCCCTTGGTGAGGCGCGCCTTGAGGTCGCCGTGGTTGGTGAGCAACATCAGGCCCTCGGTGTCCGAGTCGAGTCGGCCCACGGGGTAAACGCGTTCCTTGACGGTGCGGATGAGCTCATAAACCGTGTCGCGGTCGATGATTTGGTCTTGGGGACGGTCTGCCAGGAGGCCGCGCGGTTTGTAAACGGCCACGACGACTTGGCGTGGAGAGTTCTGCCACTGAATCAGTTTGCCGCGCACTTTGACGTGGTCGACACCGGGAAGAGCTTGATCGCCGAGTTTGGCGACTTGGCCGTTGAGGGTCACCTCGCCATTTTCAATCCACTCTTCGGCTTCGCGACGCGAAGCCATACCCATTTGGGAGAGGATTTTTTGCAGACGGAGGGCTTTGGCGGGGGTCTCAGACATGCGGGCACTTATAGCACAGAAGACCCCCCGATCGCCTGAAAAATGCCAGGTGTGGGCTTCAGGGGGATTCGGGCGCAAGATTCTTGATCTTTTGGCTGCGGATGGGGGGCCATTCCCCGCGTTTGCGGTACCACTCGAGGGCGTTGGTCACCGAAAAGTGCGATTTCTTGCCGTCGTACTCGATGCCCGCCTTGAAGGTCTCGAAGCGAAACCAGGCCACGTAGCGGTGCTGCTTGTCGAGAAATCGATAGCGACCGAGCAGATCTACGTCCGAGGAGTTCACACGCACGGAGGCGAGGTCAAAGAGCTGGGGGCCGATCTTGAAGTTGCCGCTGCCACTCACCTTATCGACCGAGGCGAAAGCTTTGAGCACGCGGATGAGTCGGATCTCAGAGCCGAGCATGATGAGCATCGGTTCGGCGTTGTCGTATTCCATGCCGAAATCGCCGTTCACGATGACCGAGTGGTTGGGCTGCAATAGGGCTTCGGGCACCACAAAGGTTCCCGCCCAGTTTTTGATTTTGCGTTCCGAAGAGGATTTGGGCTTGAGAATGTTCACCCGCTTGATCTGCAGTTTGGCGTCGGTGACTTCGAAGGAGTCGATGCCCTCGTCGCTGTCTTGTACCTCGCAGCTAAAGAGCATGTCGCCCTTAAAGTCGAGTCCACGAAATGAACTATGCACATCGCGCGCATCGAGTTTGAGAAAACCCCGCTTGGTAATTTCGCGAGTGGACACGTAGACGCGTGTGTTGAGAGTCGCCTCACCCTTTTTGATGACGAACTTGTCTGTAACAGGAATGAAATCGTTCAACACGCTGAGATCCGTGACCTTGGCTTTTTCGATGTTGAGATCTACGGAGAGATCGCGCACGCGCGAAAAGAGTTCGGTGAGTTTTAAACCCTTGGTGTTGGCGTCGATGCGCAGTTTTTTGCCTTGCATGTAGGGCTTCTGCTTGCGGTCTTTGTTTGGGAATTTGTAGTCACCTAGGAGAACGGACATCTTGAAGAGATCCTCAGGGAGCGACCAGCGCACAAAGCCCCAGCTCTCGCTGCGATAAGGCCCGAGTTCAAAATCGATGCGGTCGGCGCGCACTTCGCCGCTGGTGTCAGGAGCGAGGTGGCCATCACGCACTTCGATTTTGGTTTTGAGCGCGCCCTTGAGGCGGCTCACGCCAAGCCAGGGAATGCTCTGCAAATACAAGTTCACAAAGTTGGGGTCGCTGAGGTCGCCCGAGACTTCGAGCGAGGCGCGCTTGATGTGATTGAGCACTTCGATGCCCTTGTCCTCGGGCGGGAGGTAATCCAGCAGCGAAGCGTCGAGCTTGGCGCGCAGGTTGTCGAGCACGGGAGTATCCTGTTTGGTGACTTTGCCTTGACGAAAGTCGAGTTCCGCGTTCCACACGTTGAGTTCGCGTCCGGGCCAAAGTTCAAAGGAACCGTCCACCGAAGCTTCGCCGCGGTAGAGGTAATCGTGAATGGCGACTTCGTAGAGGTTTTCGATTTCCACGTCGTGGAACTTCAGGCGGAAAGGATCGCGCCGCGAGGGCGGCGAGGGTGGCAAGCGCTCTTGCCAGAGCTGGATGCTCGTCGCGGCGCGCTCCACGTCGGCGCGGTTCACTTCGAGCGTGCGCCACAGCAGGGGAATCAGCGAGAGCTGCGCGCTCACGTTCTCCGCGTGAACCTGCCAGATCACGGGGCCGTTGTGACCGCGCACGTCGAGCGCGCGCATGCGCGCGTGCCCCGGCCAGTACGAATAAGCGTCGTGAAAGCGGATCCAAAGTTTTTCGGGACTACCGTTGAGCAGCTGGTCGAAGGTCTCGCTGCGCAGAAAAGCGTTCGCCGCGATGACGTAGACAATTTCAAAAACGAACGCAAAGGCGGCGATAATCTTAAGGGCCTTTTTCCGCGAAGCGTCCATCCGAATAAAGTAACAGAAGACTTAAAATCATGACAGACTTTTAAAGAACTAAGCGTTGGACCTTTGTGTGGAGTGATTTTATCTATGGGCGTGTGAGAGGGTTTGGGGGAATTGTTTTGTTGGTGCTCTTTGGGGTGTGTTCTGTCGCTCAGGCCGATTGGTCGAGGCGAGGACGCAGGGGGGAAGAGCGCCGGTTGCGTACCGAAGTCATGCGCACCGCAATGGAGCAAGAGGGCAAGCCTTACGTTTGGAACGCGAGCGGTCCGGACGCTTTCGACTGCTCGGGCTTTGTGCATTATGTGCTCAAAACTTCGCTCGGCACTGAGAGATTTTCACTACCTTATTCCCTGGACAAAGTGCCCGCTTACAAGCACCAATCGCTTTATTATCGCGACCAGCTCCGCGCGCGCGGAGCCCAAATCGACTGTGCCAACGCTCAGCACGCCGACATCGTCTTTTTCTCGCGTTCCGGTGAGAACAACCACATCGGTCTCATCACAAATCCCGAACACCGCTACTTTGTCACCGCCCAGGGCAAAGGCCTAGGCGTGGCCGTGCACTCCTACGCCGAAAAAAGCTACTGGGGCGCCCGCAACCCCGAATGCTACCGCAACGTCTTCCTCCAGTAGGCGCCCGACTCCCGCACATACCGGCACCGTGTCATTTGCCCTTGTGTCCCTTTGCCGCAATAATGAATCTATGAAGATGCTGAAGTTCCCCGACGGCGGCGAAGAGCTGCTCGCCCTATGGTCCAAGTTCCAGTCCCTGCCCTTTGGCAAAGGACTTTTCTCCAAAGCTTTGGGCTGGCTCATTCCCTATACGGGCTCGGTGTCGCCTTCCGTAGATGTGCTCGAACGCGGCCACGCCATCGTCAGCATCAACGACACGCGTTCGGTGCGCAATCACCTCGCTTCGATCCATGCCATCGCGCTGGCCAACATTGGTGAATTCTCCACGGGCCTCGCGCTCACCAGCCAAATGCCTAGCGGGATGCGCGCGATTCTGGGCTCGCTCAAAACGGATTATCTCAAAAAGGCACGCGGCCATTTGCGCGCCGAAGCCAAATGCCAAAGCATCGAGCGCGCCGCGAAGGCCGAGCGTGTGGTGATCGCCGAGATCTTTGACACCAGTGGCGCCTGCGTGTCGCGTGTCACGGCCACCTGGGTGGTGGGCGAGGTGAAGCGATGAACCACTGGCAGGGCTTCACGCAAAAACTTGGCATCCATTACCCCGTGATCTGCGGGGCTATGTACCCGTGCGGGAACCCGGAGCTCGTGGCTGCGGTCTCCGAAGCTGGTGGTCTGGGCATCATCCAGCCGCTCTCGCTCACCTACGTTTACGGCTACGATTTCAGAGCGGGCCTTGATTACATCAAAACGCTCACGCAAAAGCCCCTGGGTATGAACGTGCTGATCGAAGCTTCGTCGGAAGTTTACCTCGAGCGCATGCGCAAGTACGTGGACATCGCTCTTGAGAGCGGCATACGTATTTTTGTTACAGCGCTCGGAAATCCTGAGTGGGTGGTTAAAAAGGTGCACGAGCGAGGCGGCATCGTGCTGCACGACGTGACCGAGCGCAAGTGGGCCGAGAAAGCCATCGCAGCTGGAGTCGACGGGCTCATCTGTGTGAACGGCAGTGCCGGCGGCCACGCGGGCACGATCACGCCCGAAGCTCTGTACAACTCGCTCAAAGATTTGGGCGTGCCTCTCGTCTGCGCAGGTGGAGTGGGCGACGAGAAAAGTTTCCGACGCATGTTGGACCTCGGTTATGCGGCCGTACAAATGGGCACGCGCTTTATCGCCACCGAAGAATGCAAAGCCTCGAGCGAATACAAGCAGGCGATTTTGGATGCAAAAGCCAAAGACATCGTGCTCACCGAAAAGCTCACCGGCGTGCCGGTGGCGGTGATCAACACGCCCTACGTGCAGCGCATCGGCACGCGGGCGGGGCCCATCGCGCGCTTTCTCTTGCAGCACCGCAAGTTCAAGCACTGGATGCGCCTCCTCTACCAAATCAAATCGGTCTACGGATTCAAGCAGACCATCGTCAAGGGCAAGGGCTACGACGATTACTTGCAAGCGGGCAAGAGCGTCGAGGGCATCGAACGCGTGGAAAAGGCCGCAGCGATTGTCGAGCGATTCGGTAGCGCGGCGTTTTAGTTAAAGAGAATCACACCGTCGAAGTCGTTCCATTCGACGAGACCAACTTCTTTGATCGGAGTTCTGTATAGAATCTGCGAAGGGCTGCGCGGAGGAGCAAAGGCTTTGGGTGACTCGAGGGATGGTGGATTCCAGGGGGCGTCTTTCCATACCCAGGGGGACGCGTCCAACTCCGCTTCACTTTTTTGGCCCTTGTTGCCGGGAACGTCGGCGGTCTTGAGCAAGGCGATGCTAAACGTGGTGTAACCATCGCGTTGCAAGAGGGCGCCGAGGCTCTGCTCACCGGCCAAATGGGCGTAACCGCCGATATAGAGCGAGTGCTGGCACGACTCCTCACGAATGAGCGTGGTGATCCTCGGTGCCATGACGCGGTTTCTTTCGTTCAGTAGATAATACCCACGCCGAAAATCGGACTCGGAAAGTTTTTCAACGAACTCGTTCACGTTGTAATCCACGGCGAAGAATTTCGCGGGATTGGGGTCATCGATATGCGCCTGGAGCGAGTCGAGTGCGTGTCGGGGATGGGCCGACGGAAAGCGGCGGAGAAAGTTTTTGATCGCGATTTGCTTGGTGCGAACGCGTTTCAGCGCGTGACGTTGTCGCACTTCGAGTTCAAAGAAGATGCAGTCTACCGTGAAACCTACGGCCCTTAACTTCTCAATGATCTGCGAATAACCGAGGTCGCCGGCCCCGACGGCGTGGTTTTCGCCAAAAAGAATGATGTCGGGGGCGGCTTCTTTGTGCACCACTTCGAAAAATTCTGGGAGGGGCATCGCGCGCTTCAGAGACTCCTCCAGGAAGATCTTTCGCTGGATCGGTGAGTAGGTGTACAGTTCGTTCGCGAAGAGGGCGGGGTCGAGGCTCCAATGGAGTCGCGTCTGCTTTTCTTGCGGCTCCGCTGGTTTCTTCGACTGACTCGCGGACTCGGAGTTGCCTAGGTCAACGTCTTCGTAGTCGTCGCGAGCTTGGCAGCCCAAATTCAGGGCCAAAGCCACGGCGCTCCAGAGGGTCCACCGAACGACGGATCTTTGCATGGGCTACCTATAAGCAAAGGCCATTCCACGTGTCCACTATAGAAAAACCACGACTTAGCGCACCCTCATTGTCTAAGTCCCCGTCATTGCGTGACAAAAATTGGCCGTGGATAGGCCTTTAGGAGCGAAACTGCGCGTGTTCGCGGATGCTCGTCTCAAGTTCGGCACTCGGCTCGCAGCCGAGCGGCGCGCGCGCGTGGCTGCGTTGCCATCGCTCGAGCCATTCGCTACCGAGGAGTTTCGCGCTCGTCGAGCTTTTAGAAACTTTGGTGAGTGCGATGGTGGTGGACTTGGGTCCCGTGCCGCGTCCTTCGGCAACCCAAAAACCGGCGGCGAGAAAGGTCGAACGCACGGCTGTGGAGGCGGAGTAAGTAAAAATCTGTACGGTCTTGGCCTGACAGTGCGCAAAGAGTTTGCGAAAGGCGGGCAGCGTCCACAGCTCACCATCGGCCTTGGCGGAGAAGGGATCGTAAAAAACCACTTCCGGTACGGGCGCCACGGGCATCTGCGCTAAAAAATCACCTTCAAGAAGGCGCCAGTGGATCGGAGCCTTGCGCGATTGCCACTCGCGCTCTGCGATGAGCGTTCGCGGTCCGGCGTGACGAAGGTGTGCAAAGCGCTTGGGGTGCGCAAGCGCGAGGCGCAGCGAATCCATATCGTTCTCAAAGCTGATGATCTCCACCGGGCGCGCCAGCGTGTCGAGCGATTCTAGGGCGTGAATCGCGGCCATGGCATTGTAACCCGCGCCGAGACCCACGTCCCAAATGACGAGCGGCTCCTCGGAGAGCTCACACGCGCGCTCCACGAGTCGCGGCTGCTCTACGTAAAGCTGGCGGGCTTCTTCCACGGGATCGTTCACCGAATGCATCACCTCGCCTGAGCTCTTTTGGCGAATGCGCCCGCTGCCGTCGGGTGCGATGTGCACTTCGTAGTTGCCGAGTTCCATCGCCGGCACTTTGCTCTTGGCTTTGGCTTTGGGCGGCGTGATCGGGTGATCTTCGTCTTGGCCGGCGAGGCGTTCGCGCCATTCGTGGTAAAAGCTCATAAAGGTGTCGTCCAAGATCGACTCGCGAATGCGTCGCATGAACCCGTGGTAGAAGGCCACGTTGTGCTCGCCGATGAGGCTCGTGCCCAGGGGTTCTTTGGTTTTGATCAGATGGTGCAAGTAGGCTCGCGAGTAATGCTGGCAGGTGTGGCAATCGCATTCGGGATCGAGTGCGGCTTCGGAGTTTTTGTAGGCACCGCGCGTGAGACGGATGCGTCCGGAGGAAGTGTAGGCCACGCCCTGCGAGGCGAGCGCGGTGGGAATGATACAGTCAAACATGTCCACTCCGCGGTGCACGGCCTCGAGCAGATCGATCGGCGTGCCCACGCCCATGAGGTAGCGCGGCTTGTCGGCGGGCATGAACTGCGTGGTGTACTCGCAAAAGTCCTCGCGCTCGGACTTGGTTTCGCCCACGGCGAGGCCACCGATGGCAAAGCCGTCAAAGTCGATGGCGGTGGTGAGCTCTGCGGACATCTTGCGCAGGTCTTCAAAGCAAGCGCCCTGAATGATGCCGAACATGGATTGCGGCGAGTCTCCGCGCGCGACGAGCGATCGCTTCGCCCAGCGGGCGCTTAGCTCCACCGCGAGGCGCGCCGTGGTGTGATCTACCGTGGAGGGCACGCACTGGTCGAGCACCATCATGATGTCGCTGCCAATGGCCATCTGGGTCTCGATGGAGCGCTCGGGGCTGAGCAAAATCATATCGCCGTTGAGGTAGCTCTTAAACGAGGCGCCCTCTTCGGTCATCTGGCGCGACTTGGGGAGCGAGAAGATCTGAAAGCCGCCCGAATCCGTGAGCACGGACTTGGGCCATTTCATAAATTTATGGATGCCGCCAATTTTTTTAAAAACCTCGGGTCCGGGGCTCAGGTGCAGGTGGTAGGTATTGGCGAGCAGGATTTGCGAGCCGAGCGCGTCCATGGCCTCAAGGCGCTGGTTGCGTACCGTCGCACGCGTCCCTACGGGCATAAAGAGCGGCGTGAGCACTTCATTGTGTAGGGTGCGGAAGCGGGCGGCGCGGGCGCGCGAGCCCGTGGCGACGGCTTCGAGAGTGAAATTGAGTCTAGAGGAGGACGACGACGCCATTCACGGCGTGTCTATCAGTTTGCGGACGGTTCTTCCTCAACTTTTTCATCGCTAAAGTCGGCTTCCAGGACTTCATCCTCGGCCGGAGCGTCGAAGTCCCCGCGGTCGGGCTCAGCCGCCAGCGGCGAAGATTTGTCATAGAATTCGGCGGCATCGGCGTCATAGGTGTCCGATTCACCGAGTTCGCGGCCCGTGTCCTCGAGGCTCGGCAGATCGTCGAGCGACCCGAGCGAGAAGACTTCGAGGAAATACGGAGTGGTGCCATAGAGGAAAGGCCGCCCTGGAGTTTCGGCGTGGCCCGTGGTGCGCACGAGGTTTTTTTCCATCAGGCCGCGCATCAGGTGGCCCGAGTCGATGCCGCGAATGGTGTCGATTTCGGCGCGTGTGATGGGCTGCTTGTAACCGATGATGGCGAGCACCTCGAGGGCGGATTTGCCGAGCTTGGTGGGTTTGTCTTCGAGCATGCGGCTCAGCACCTGGGCGTTCTTGGGGTGCGAGCGGAACTGGAAGCCGCCAGAGATTTTGACGAGCTGGATACCGCACTCTTCGTACGACTGCTGCAGCGACTGGATGATGTCGGCGGTGTTCGAGGTGTCGTAGCCACCGGCCTTCAGCAGGTTCTTGATCTTAACGAGCGAGATGGCCTGGGGCGACGCGAAGATGATCGATTCGATGGCGCTTTCGATTTCGCTCACGGCGGTCACGAGGTTCGCGTTTTCGGCGCCCTCGCTTGCGGTTTCGGTGGTGACTTCGAGCGCAGCGGTTTCCACGATCTCTGCGTCTACAAAAGACTCTTCTGAGTCTTGCGAAGAGGCCGCTTGCGGAGGAATGAACTCTTCCTCTTCCTCTACAAGTACGCCGGCTTGGCCGCCGCGTCCGCGGGTAGATTCGTCTACGTTCACCACTTCTTCTTCGACCAAAGTGTTTTCAAGTTCGGTGTTTTTCATGAAAATCGTTTCCCTCTAAATCAGTCCCAGCTCATGGTCTTCACGCCGCTGCGGAAGGTCTTCAGGTCCTCAGAGCTCACTTTGCGGCGAATGCTAATCGGATCAAACGTGCTGGGTTGTTTGATGGTGGTCATTTGCAGTTTGGTCATCTCGAGCATCCCAAGGAATGTCGAGATCACATGCGTGGGTTTGCAGGTTTCGGGCAGCAGCGACTGGAAGGAGATCTCTTCCACGCCATCGAGCGCATCGCTGATGAGTTCCATGCAAGTCGAAACCGGCATGTCGTCGTAAACCACGTTGTGCACGACTTCTTTGCGGCGGCTCATGAGGTCGCGGTAGGCGACGACCATCTGGAAGGGGTTCGTGAGCGCGACTTCGGGATCCAGCGTGTCCTGGATCTCATCGGTGCCGGTGTTGCGGCAGGGAAAGACTTCGCGGAAAAGGCGCGGGCGATCTTCCATCAGCTGCGCCAGCTCTTTGTAGTTTTTGAGTTCCACCAGACGGCGAATCAGCGAAGCGCGCGGGTCGGTGCCCGTGCTCTCGTTCGATTCTTCTTGCGGCAGGATCACCTGGCTTTTGAGGTAGGTGAGCGTGGCGGCCATCAGCAGGTATTCGGAGGCGAGGTCCAGGTTCAGCTCGCGCATGTAGTCGAGGTAGGCCAGGTACTGCTTGGTGATTTTGGCGATCGGCAGGTTCAGGATGTCGACTTCGTGGCTCTTGATCAGGTGCAGGAGCAGGTCCAGTGGGCCCTCGAAATCAGGCAATTGCACACGGCAGTCGATGAGGACCTGGCTTTTGGTGTCCAAAAATGACGGAGTGGAGGCCACGGTAAAAGTTTTAGCACGCCCCCGGCCAAACGG
>Ga0247823_10000113_pt1 | contig 63943 bp, 54 predicted proteins | sample 13C_PalmiticAcid_2_FD_192426 | JGI IMG/M metagenome (GOLD analysis project Ga0247823, IMG submission 192426) | Soil microbial communities from agricultural site in Penn Yan, New York, United States - 13C_PalmiticAcid_Day30 | ecosystem: Environmental > Terrestrial > Soil > Agricultural land... | reverse complement strand
GTGGCTGTGGCCGTCTTCGTGCTGCAGGCCTTCGCCGTTGAGCGTGGTGCGGCCCGAGGTGCCGCCCAGCAGGAAGCCGCGCGCCTGCATGTCGCCCGCCGCCCAGGCGAGGTCGCCGATGCGCTGGAAGCCGAACATGGAGTAGTACACATAGAACGGCACCATGATGCGGTTGCTCGTGCTGTAGCTCGTGGCCGCCGCGATCCAGCTGCTCATGCCGCCGGCTTCGTTGATGCCTTCCTGCAGTATCTGGCCGGCCTTGTCTTCCTTGTAGTACATCACCTGGTCCTTGTCGACCGGGGTGTACTGCTGACCGTGCGGGTTGTAGATGCCGACCTGACGGAACAGGCCTTCCATGCCGAAAGTGCGGGCTTCATCCACCAGGATGGGCACGACGCGCGGGCCCAGGGCCTGGTCGCGCAGCAGCTGGGTGAGGAAGCGCACATAGGCCTGCGTGGTCGAGATCTCGCGGCCTTCGGCCGTCGGGTCGAGCACGGCCTTGAAGGTGTCGAGCGAGGGCACGGTGAAGCTTTCGTCGGCCTTCACGCGGCGCTTGGGCAGGTAGCCGCCCAGGGCCTGGCGGCGCTCGTGCAGGTACTTCATTTCCGGCGTGTCTTCGGCCGGCTTGTAGAACGGGATCTTGGAGAGTTCGCTGTCCGGGATCGGCAGGTTGAAGCGGTCGCGGAAGATCTTGATGTCCTCGTCCGTGAGCTTCTTAGTCTGGTGGACCGTGTTCTTGCCCTCGCCCGCCTTGCCCATGCCAAAACCCTTGACGGTCTTGATCAGCAGCACGGTGGGTTGGCCCTTGTGGTTGACCGCCTTGTGATAGGCCGCATAGACCTTCTGGGGGTCGTGGCCGCCACGCTTGAGGTTCCAGATGTCGTTGTCGCTCAGGTGGGCGACCATCTCCAGCGTCTTGGGATCGCGGCCGAAGAAGTGCTTGCGCACATAGGCGCCGTCGTTGGCCTTGAACGACTGGTAGTCGCCGTCGACCGTGTCCATCATGATCTTGCGCAGCGCGCCGTCCTTGTCGCGCGCCAGCAGCGAGTCCCACTCGCTGCCCCACAGCAGCTTGATCACGTTCCAGCCGGAGCCGCGGAACTCGCCTTCGAGCTCCTGGATGATCTTGCCGTTGCCGCGCACCGGGCCGTCCAGGCGCTGCAGGTTGCAGTTCACCACGAAGATCAGGTTGTCCAGGTTTTCACGGGCGGCCAGGCTGATGGCGCCCAGCGACTCGACTTCGTCCATCTCGCCGTCGCCGCAGAACACCCAGACCTTGCGGTTCTCGGTGTTGGCGATGCCACGGGCATGCAGGTACTTCAGGAAACGCGCCTGGTAGATCGCCATCAGCGGGCCCAGGCCCATGGACACCGTGGGGAACTGCCAGAACTCGGGCATGAGCTTGGGGTGCGGGTAGCTGGAGAGCCCCTTGCCGTTGACTTCCTGGCGGAAGTTGAGCAACTGCTCTTCGGTCAGGCGGCCTTCCAGGTAGGCGCGGGCGTACACACCGGGGGACACGTGGCCCTGGATGTAGAGGCAATCGCCGCCGTGGTTCTCGCTCTCGGCATGCCAGAAGTGGTTGAAGCCGGCGCCGAACATGTGGGCCAGCGAGGCGAACGAACCAATGTGACCGCCCAGGTCGCCCCCATCCTCGGGGTTGTGGCGGTTGGCCTTGACCACCATGGCCATGGCGTTCCAGCGCATGTAGGCGCGCAGACGTTCTTCGATCTCGATGTTGCCCGGGCAGCGCTCTTCCTGGTTGGGCTCGATGGTGTTGACGTAACCGGTGGTGGCCGAGAACGGCAGGTCGATGCTGTGCTGACGGGCTTCCTCCAGCAGCTGTTCGAGCAGGAAGTGCGCGCGCTCGGGGCCCTCACGCTCGATGACGGCGGCCAGCGCCTCCATCCACTCACGGGTTTCCTGGGAATCCGCATCGGCGGCACCACGGGCATTGAGAGCGTCATTCGCTGACATTGTTGTCTCCTGTTGGTTTGAATCGAGCTTACGGAGGTCCATCCGCACTGTCACTGATTTTTCCACAAAAGCTTTTCATTTTCAACATATGCTTTATGTTTTTATATTATGGAAATTCAAACGGTTGGCGAGACAGGCCTTGGGCGCGACAAAACACGCGTTTCTCCAGCCCCTCCGAAGGGCGTGGAGCACCCACTCACGTAGACTCTCGGGTTCATGATTCCCCTGCCCCAAACCACGCCACCCAACAGCCCGCCTGCCCAGGCCGTCTGGTGGAAGCGCTGGTGGCGCCGCCTGCCGCCGTCCCGCCAGGATCGTTTCGCCACCCTCGGCCCCTTGCTGGCCGTGCTCCTGTTCCTCTCGGCCATCGTGGTCGCCATCACCTACCTGCGTTACGAGGAACTCGAACGCGAACAGGAGGCCGTCACGCGCGACGTGGAGTACGCCCAACAGCGCCTGCGCCTGCGCCTGCTCGAACGGCAGGAGCAGCTCATGCGACTGGCCCGTGAAGTAGGCAACAAGGAGATCGAGAGCGAGGAGTTCGAGTTCCAGGTCGAATCCCTGGTGAGCCAGTTCCCCGAGATGCTGGCCATCAGCTGGATCGATGGCCGGCGCAACGTGCTGGCCACCTACGCCTCGCCCAGCGCGCCTGCGGCGCTGGTGCGCCCCGTGGGCACGGTGCTCTCGGCCGGCGAAACCGACGGCTCCTTCGACCTGGCCCGGGACCTGCGCCAACCCATCTACTCGCGCCCGCTGGGCGAGGACGCGCGCAATTCCACGCTGATGCTGCACGTGCCGCTGAGCGAGCAAGGCCGCTTCTCCGGCACCATCATGGGCGAGTACTCGGTCGACGGGCTGATGCGTTTCGGCATCCCGCCGGAAATCATGGCCCGCTATGCGGTGGCCTTGGTGGACGACCGCGGCCGCGTGCTGGCCGGCAGCCTGCAGACACCCACCAGCGTGCTGCGCCTGCTGCCGTGGTCCAACCCGCCGCTGGAGCACGAGGTGCCCGTCTCGCCGGTGGGCAACGGCCTGATCCTGAAAGCCCAGGGCTACCGCACCTCGCAGGACATCGTGGGCAGTGGTTTCTTCTGGGTCATCGGCGCACTCTCCGCGCTCACGGTCTGGATGCTGCTCGGCACCTGGCGCCACACCCGCCGCCGCGTGCAGGCGCAGCAGGCGCTGGTGGCCGAGACCAACTTCCGCCGCGCGATGGAAAACTCCATGCTCACCGGCATGCGCGCCCTCGATATGCAGGGGCGCATCACCTACGTCAACCCGGCCTTCTGCTCGATGACCGGCTGGACCGAAGGCGAGCTCGTCGGCCGCACCGCGCCCTTCCCCTACTGGCCGGAAGAGGAACACGATCAACTCGCCGCGCGCCTGGAAGACGAGCTGCGTGGCCGCTCCACGCCTGGCGGCTTCGAGGTGCATGTGAAGCGCCGCGACGGCAGCATCTTCGACGCGCGCATGTACGTCTCGCCCCTGATCGACCCCAAGGGCCACCAGACCGGCTGGATGACGTCCATGACCGACATCACCGAGCCCAAGCGCATCCGGGAGGAGCTTTCGGCTTCCTACGAACGCTTCACCACGGTGCTGGAGTCTTTGGACTCCGCGGTCTCGGTCGCGCCCCTGGGCAGCGACGAGATGCTGTTCGCCAACAAGATGTACCGCCTGTGGTTCGGCACCCGGGGCCAGGGGCACCGGCACCTGGTTGATCTGGCCGGCAACCAGCCCTCCCCCAGCCCGGACGACGGTGACGCCGTGGACGCCTTCGCCGGCATGCCCACCGAAACGCTGACCGACGCCGGCGCGGAGAACGCGGAAGTGTTCGTGGAAGAGCTGGACCGCTGGCTGGAGGTGCGCACGCGCTACCTCACCTGGGTCGACGGCCGACTGGCGCAGATGGTGATCGCCAGCGACATCACGCCCCGCCGCTACGCGGAAGAACAAGCCTCTCGCCAGGCCGAGCGCGCGCAGACCGCGAGCCGCCTGATCACCATGGGAGAGATGGCATCGAGCGTGGCGCACGAACTCAACCAGCCGCTGACCGCGATCACCAACTATTGCAACGGCATGATCTCGCGCGTGACCGAGCAGCGCATCACCACCGACGAGTTGCTGGGCGCGCTGGAGAAGACCTCACGCCAGGCCCAGCGCGCGGGGCAGATCATCCAGCGCATCCGAGCCTTCGTGAAGCGCAGCGAACCCAATCCCACGCTGTCCGACGTGGCACAGATGGTGAGCAACGCGATCGAACTCGCCGACATCGAGTTGCGCCGGCATCAGGTGCGCCTCTCACCCTACGTGGCCGCGCGCTTGCCGAATCTCATGGTCGATCCCATCCTGATCGAGCAGGTGTTGATCAATCTCCTCAAGAACGCGGGCGAAGCCATCGCCCAAGCGGGGCGCGCCCCAGGCGAACGCTACGTGGAACTGCGCGTCGGGCCACGCCGCCTGGACGACGTGGATGTGGTGGAGTTCTCGGTGCGCGACTCGGGCAATGGCGTGCCCGACGAAATGATCGAGCGCATCTACGAAGCCTTCTACAGCACCAAGAGCGAAGGCATGGGCATCGGCCTCAAACTGTGCCGCAGCATCGTCGAATCGCACCACGGCCGGATGCAGGTTCAGAACATCTACAATGGTGAAGAGGTGGTGGGCTGCTGCTTCAGCTTCTGGATCCCCGTGATCTCTCGGCTGCAGAATCTCAGCGCCGCGGCCGGGCCCGCCACAGAGCCGCTGACGGACACTGAAAGAGCGAGATGAGTTTGATCCCCAAAAAAGGCAGCGTCTACGTGGTCGATGACGACGAGGCGGTGCGCGACTCTCTGCAATGGCTGCTCGAAGGCAAGGACTTCCGGGTCCGATGTTTCGAATCGGCCGAAGCCTTTCTGAGCCGCTACGACGCACGCGAAGTGGCCTGCCTGATCGCCGACATCCGCATGGGCGGCATGACCGGCATGGAACTGCAGGAACGCCTGATCGAGCGCCAGTCGCCCTTGCCCATCGTCTTCATCACCGGCCACGGCGATGTTCCCATGGCGGTGGAATCGATGAAGCGCGGCGCGCTCGACTTCATCCAGAAACCCTTCAAGGAAGACCAGCTCGTGGCCCTGGTCGAGCGCATGCTCGAACACGCGCGCGAAGCCTTCGCCACCCACCAGCAGGCGGTCAGCCGCGATGCCCTGCTCTCCAAGCTCACCAGCCGCGAGGCGCAGGTGCTCGAACGTATCGTCGCCGGCCGGCTGAACAAGCAGATCGCCGACGACCTGGGCATTAGCATCAAGACGGTGGAGGCGCACCGCGCCAACATCATGGAAAAGCTCGGCGCCAACACCGTGGCCGACCTGCTCAAGATCGCGCTGGGGCAGACCCCGGCCAAGGCCTGAACCCCTTCATCAGGCACACCCATTCCCCCTAACGCCCGCCGCTCTCCCGGCGGGCGTTTGCATTTCAACCGCAGACACTCTCCAGCCATGACCGCCCAACTCATCGACGGCAATGCCCTCTCCCGCCAACTGCGCGCCGACGTCAGCGCCCGCGTCACCGCCCTCAAGGCCAAAGGCATCACGCCGGGCCTGGCCGTGATCCTGGTCGGCGAGAACCCGGCCTCGCAGGTCTATGTGCGCAACAAGGTCAAGGCCTGCGAAGACACCGGCATGCACTCGGTGCTGGAGCGCTGGCCCGCCACCCTCAGCGAAGCAGAGTTGCTGGCGCGGGTCGATGCGCTCAACCACGACGTGACGGTCCACGGCATCCTGGTCCAGCTGCCCCTGCCCGCCCACATCGACGCCCAGAAGGTGATTGAAGCGATCTCTCCGGCCAAGGACGTGGACGGCTTCCACATCGCCAGCGCGGGCGCTCTGATGACCGGCATGCCCGGCTTCTGGCCCTGCACACCCTATGGCTGCATGAAGATGCTGGAGAGCATCGGCTGCGAGCTCAAGGGCAAGCACGCGGTGGTGATCGGGCGCAGCAACATCGTGGGCAAACCGATGGCCCTGATGCTGCTGCAACAGAACGCCACCGTGACCATCTGCCACAGCGGCACCAAGGACCTGAAAGCCCTGACCCTGCAGGCCGACGTGATCGTGGCGGCCGTGGGCAAGCGCAACGTGCTCACCGCCGACATGGTCAAACCCGGCGCCGTGGTGCTGGACGTGGGCATGAACCGCAACGACGAGGGCAAGCTGTGCGGTGACGTCGACTTCGACGGCGTGAAGAACGTGGCCGGCTGGATCACACCCGTGCCCGGTGGCGTGGGCCCCATGACCATCACCATGCTGATGGTCAATACGCTGGAGTCGGCCGAGCGTCTGGCGGCCTGAGGCCTCAGCGAGCCGGCGATGCCCGGCTCAAGCGCCAAAGCACGGCACCGGCACACAGCCACTGGCCCAGCACCATGGCGGTGCCCACGCCATGCCACAGGCGCAGGTTGCCACCGCTGGCGCGCGCGGTGACGATGTTCTGCGCCACACCGAATTCCTGCAGCAGCGCCAGCAACATGCCCAACACCACGATGCCCAGCGTGGTCATGGTGGCGCCATTGGGCGGGCCACCCTGCTCATTGCCGCGCCGCAACATCACCAGCAGCGCCAGGCCCAGCAACAGGCCTGCGTAACACTGCAGGGAAAAGAGCTTGGCGGCGACCGGCCCCGCCACGGCGGGCTTGCCCAACTGGGCGAACAGCGTCGGCACCGCGAGAAAACTCAGCGCCGTGATGCCACCCCACCACAGCGCGGCGATGAAGATGGAAACACGGTGCAGTGACATGGCTTATCAGGCGTAACGCACCGCGACGATTTCGAAGCGCTTGGTGCCACCCGGCGCCTGCACTTCGGCCACATCGCCCTCTTCCTTACCGATCAGCGCGCGCGCGATCGGGCTGCTGATGTTCACCAGGCCCAGCTTGAGATCGGCCTCGTCCTCGCCAACGATCTGGTAGGTCACGGCCGCGCCGCTGTCTTCGTCTTCCAGCTCCACCGTGGCGCCGAACACCACACGGCCGCCCGCATCGAGTGCGGCCGGGTCGATGATCTGCGCGGCCGAGAGCTTGCCTTCGATTTCGGCAATGCGGCCTTCGATGAAGCCTTGGCGGTCTTTCGCGGCGTCGTACTCGGCGTTCTCGCTCAGGTCCCCCTGCGCGCGCGCCTCGGCGATCGCATTGATCACCCAGGGGCGGTCCACGGTTTTCAAGCGCTGCAACTCTTCCTTGAGTTTTTCGGCGCCGCGTTTGGTGATCGGAATGGTGGCCACTGTGATGTTCTCCTACTGCTTCCGGCTCTGCGCCGGCACAAAAGCAAACCGCCGGGCGTTGCCGCTCGGCGGTGTTCATGAAAGGGCATTATGCCGCGAAAGAAAGCGGTGTCCACACGCATCGACCGAGCCGATGCGCGGGCCAACCTCAGAGTTGCGCGTGCATCTCCTGCACCGAGATCACACCCAGCTTGTCCAGGTACTGCATGCCCTCCACCGCGGCTTCAGCGCCAGCGATGGTGGTGAACGTGGTAACGCGCGCCAGCAAGGCCGAAGTGCGGATGGCCCGCGAGTCGGCGATGGCGTTGCGGCGCTCTTCCACGGTGTTGATGACGAGCACGATGTCGCCGTTCTTGATCGCGTCGACGATGTGCGGGCGGCCCTCGGTGACCTTGTTCACCGTCTGCACCGCGACCCCAGCGGCGGCGATGGCTGCCGCCGTGCCGCGCGTGGCGACCAGCGAGAAGCCCATCTCGACGAGCTGGCGCGCGATCTCCACCGCGCGCGGCTTGTCGCTGTTCTTCACGGTCAGGAACACCTTGCCCGAGGTCGGCAGCTTGGTGCCGGCGCCGAGCTGGCTCTTCACGAAGGCCTCGCCAAAGGTCTTGCCCACGCCCATCACCTCGCCGGTGGACTTCATCTCGGGGCCGAGGATGGTGTCCACACCAGGGAACTTCACGAACGGGAACACCGCTTCCTTGACGCTGAAGTACGGCGGCGTCACTTCGGCTCCGATGCCCTGCTGGTCGAGCGACTGGCCGGCCATGCAGCGCGCCGCCACCTTGGCCAGCTGGATGCCCGTGGCCTTGGACACGAAGGGCACGGTGCGCGAGGCACGCGGGTTCACTTCGAGCACGAAGATCACGTCCTTCTTCGCGCCGTTCTCTTCCACTTCCTGGATCGCGAACTGCACGTTCATCAGGCCGACCACGTTCAGGCCTTCGGCCATGGCCGCGGTCTGGCGCTTGAGTTCATCGACCGTGGCCTTGCTCAGGTAGTACGGCGGCAGCGAGCAGGCGGAGTCACCGCTGTGCACGCCGGCCTGTTCGATGTGTTCCATGACGCCGCCGATGAACACGCGGCCGGTGGCATCGCGCACCGCGTCCACGTCGCATTCGATGGCGTCGTTCAGGAAACGGTCCAGCAGGACGGGCGAGTCGTTGCTGACCTTGACGGCCTCGCGCATGTAGCGCTCGAGATCGCGCTGCTCGTGAACGATCTCCATGGCACGGCCACCCAGTACGTAGCTCGGGCGCACCACCAGCGGGTAACCCAGTGCAGCGGCCTTCTCCAGTGCTTCAGGTTCGGCACGGGCGGTGGCGTTGGGTGGCTGGCGCAGGCCCAGGGTGTGCAGCAGTTGCTGGAAGCGCTCGCGGTCTTCCGCCGCATCAATCATGTCGGGGCTGGTGCCGATGATGGGCACGCCCGCGGCCTCAAGGCCGAGCGCGAGCTTGAGCGGCGTCTGGCCGCCGTACTGCACGATCACGCCCACCGGCTTTTCCTTGTCCACGATCTCCAGCACGTCTTCCAGCGTGAGGGGCTCGAAGTACAGGCGGTCGCTGGTGTCGTAGTCGGTCGACACGGTCTCGGGGTTGCAGTTGACCATGATGGTCTCGTAGCCGTCCTCGCGCATGGCGAGCGCGGCGTGCACGCAGCAGTAGTCGAACTCGATGCCCTGGCCGATGCGGTTGGGACCGCCGCCGAGCACCATGATCTTCTTCTTGTTGGTCGGCTCGGCCTCGCACTCACCGTCGCCATGGCCTTCGTAGGTGGAGTACAGGTAGGCGGTGTCGGTGGCGAATTCGGCCGCGCAGGTGTCCACGCGCTTGTAGACCGGGCGGATGTTCTCGGCGATGCGGCGCTCGCGCACGGCTTGGTCGTTGGTCTTGAGCAGCTTGGCCAGGCGGCGGTCGGAGAAGCCCTTCTTCTTCAGGCCACGCAGCGTGTCGGCGTCGATCGCGTCGAGGCTGGTCTTTTCCAGCGCGAGCTCGATCTTCACGATCTCCTCGATCTGCACCAGGAACCAGGGGTCGATCTTGGTGAACTGGTGCACTTCCTCCAGCGTCCAGCCAGCGGCGAACGCGTCGCCCACGTACCAGATGCGGTCGGGACCGGGTTCACCGAGTTCGCGCTCCAGCGTCTCGCGGTCCTGCGTCTTCTCGTTCATGCCGTCCACGCCTACTTCCAGGCCGCGCAGGGCTTTCTGGAACGACTCCTGGAAGGTGCGGCCCATGGCCATGACCTCGCCCACGCTCTTCATCTGCGTGGTCAGGCGGCTGTCGGCAGTGGGGAATTTCTCGAACGCGAAACGCGGGATCTTGGTGACCACGTAGTCGATGCTGGGCTCGAAGCTCGCGGGCGTGGCGCCGCCCGTGATCTCGTTGCGCAGTTCGTCCAGCGTGTAGCCGATGGCCAGCTTGGCCGCCACCTTGGCGATCGGGAAGCCGGTGGCCTTGGAGGCGAGCGCAGAAGACCGCGAGACGCGCGGGTTCATCTCGATGACGACCATGCGGCCGTCCTTCGGGTTGATGGAGAACTGCACATTGGAGCCGCCGGTGTCCACGCCGATCTCGCGCAGCACGGCCAGCGAAGCGTTGCGCAGGATCTGGTATTCCTTGTCGGTCAGCGTCTGGGCAGGCGCCACGGTGATCGAATCACCGGTGTGCACACCCATGGGGTCCAGGTTCTCGATCGAGCAGACGATGATGCAGTTGTCCGCCTTGTCGCGCACCACTTCCATCTCGTACTCTTTCCAGCCGAGCAGCGACTCTTCGATCAGCAGCTCGTTGGTGGGCGAGGCTTCCAGGCCGCGCTTGCAGATGGTCTCGAACTCTTCCGGGTTGTAGGCAATGCCGCCGCCAGTGCCGCCGAGCGTGAAGCTGGGGCGGATCACCACCGGGAAGCCGACGGTCTTCTGCACGCCCCAGGCCTCTTCCATGCTGTGCGCGATGCCCGAGCGCGCCGACCCCAGACCGATCTTGGTCATGGCGTCCTTGAACTTCAGGCGGTCTTCGGCCTTGTCGATGGCCTCGGGCGTGGCGCCGATCAGCTCCACGTCGTATTTGGCGAGCACGCCGTTGCGCCAGAGGTCGAGCGCGCAGTTCAGCGCGGTCTGACCGCCCATGGTCGGCAAGATGGCGAAGCCACCCTGGGCCAGCGGGCGTTCCTTGGCGATGATCTTCTCGACCGTCTGCCAGGTGATGGGCTCGATGTAGGTGACGTCGGCCGTGGCCGGGTCGGTCATGATGGTCGCGGGGTTGCTGTTGATCAGCACGACCCGGTAGCCCTCTTCGCGCAGGGCCTTGCAGGCCTGCACGCCAGAGTAGTCGAACTCACAGGCCTGGCCGATGATGATCGGGCCGGCGCCGATGATGAGGACGGTTTGAATGTCGGTTCTTTTGGGCATGGTTCGCTGGGGGTGTGCGCCGGCTCAGGCGGTGGCGGGCACGCGGGCCTGCATCAGGTCGATGAAACGGTCGAACAGGTAACCGATGTCGTGCGGGCCGGGCGATGCCTCGGGGTGGCCCTGGAAGCAGAAGGCCGGCTGGTCGGTGCGTGCCAGGCCCTGCAGCGTGCCGTCGAACAGGCTCACGTGCGTGGCGCGCAGCGTGGCGGGCAAGGTCTTTTCGTCGACCGCGAAGCCGTGGTTCTGGCTGGTGATGCTCACGCGGCCGTTGTCGAGGTCCTTCACCGGGTGGTTGGCACCGTGGTGGCCGAACTTCATCTTGAAGGTCTTGGCCCCACTGGCCAGCGCCAGGATCTGGTGGCCCAGGCAAATGCCGAAGGTCGGCACGCCCGCTTCGATGATCTCGCGCGTGGCGGCGACGGCGTAGTCGCAAGGCTCCGGGTCGCCAGGGCCGTTGGACAGGAACACGCCGTTGGGCTTGAGCTTGAACACGTCGGAAGCCGGCGTCTGCGCCGGCACCACGGTGATCTTGCAGCCCCGCTCGCTGAGCATGCGCAGGATGTTGTACTTCACACCGAAGTCGTAGGCCACCACGTGGAAGCGCGGCGCGATCTGCTCGCCATAGCCGAAGCCGAGTTGCCACTCGGTCTGCGTCCAGGCGTAAGGCGCCGTGGCCGAGACCACCTTGGCCAGGTCGGTGCCGGCCATGCTCGGTGCGGCCTTGGCCGCGGCCAGGGCCTGGGCGCGGTGCGCCTCGGTGATGGCCTCGCCGGCCGGCAGGGCCAGGATGCAGCCGTTCTGCGCGCCATGCGTGCGCAGTCGGCGCGTGAGCGCCCGGGTGTCGAGGTCGGCGATGGCCACGGTGCCTTCACGCTGAAGGTACTGCGAGAGCGTTTCGTTGCTGCGGAAGTTGGAAGCCAGCAGGGGCAGGTCTTTGATGATCAGGCCAGCGGCGTGGACGCGGCTGGCTTCCACGTCTTCGGCATTGACGCCGGTATTGCCAATGTGCGGATACGTCAGCGTGACGATCTGCTGGCAGTAGCTGGGATCGGTGAGGATTTCCTGGTAGCCGGTGAGCGAGGTGTTGAACACCACCTCGCCCGTGGTCTGACCGGTGGCGCCAATGGAAACGCCTGTAAAGACCGTGCCGTCGGCGAGCGCGAGAAGGGCTTTCGGGTGGACGGGAAGCACGGAATTCTCCAGAGTGGGGCGGCAACGTCTTCGCGCCGGCGGCAGGTGCCGCGCAGGCCTCGCACCCGCCTCGCGCCGGCCGGAGCCGGGGCAGAAACGGAGCAAAAACCTGGGGTGGTGAGCCGGGGCGCGCAGGGTTGCGCTGATTGCGGGTAAACCGTGGAATTATAGCCCGGGTCGGTCAATCGACCGACGGGTCACGAAGCCAATCCGGCTGCGCTGGCGTGCAGGCAAATGGCGGCGGCGGCGGCCACGTTGAGCGACTCTTCTCCGCCGGGCTGGGCAATGCGCACGAAAGCCCCGGCACGGGCCATCAGGGCCTCGCCCACGCCCTGCCCTTCGTGACCCAGGACCCAGGCGCAGGGCCACGGCAGCCGGGCCTGATGCAGCCAGTCGCCCTGGTGGGAACTGGTCACCAGCATCGGCACGTTCAGCGCCGCGAGATCGTCCGCTGCCAGGCCTTCGATCAAGCGCAGCCCGAAATGCGCCCCCATGCCGGCACGCACCACCTTGGGCGACCACAGCGCGGCAGTGCCCTTGAGGGCCAGCACCTGACCAAAACCGAAAGCCGAGGCGCTGCGCAGGATGGAGCCCACATTGCCCGCGTCCTGCAGGCGGTCCAGCACCACGGTGGCCGTGCCGCCCTGCACCGCCAAGCCGGGCGGCAAGGACCAGACAAAGCCCACGCCGGCGGGCGACTCCAGCCCGCTGATGCCTGCCATCAGGGCGTCGGGCACGGTGACCACGTGATCGGTGGCATCGCGCAGGTCGTGCGGGGCCTGCGGCCAGAAGGACTCGGTGAACACCGCGGTGAGCGGACGCTGCCCGCGCGCCAGCAAGGCCCGGCAAAGGTGATCCCCCTCCAGCCAGACCTGGCCTTGCTTTCGGTAGGCGGTGCCATCCTGCACCAGCAGGCGCAGGCGTTTGAGCAGAGGGTTGTCGCGCGAAGTGATGGCCAGGGGCGATGCCGTCATGGCTCACCGCCCTCGTCCGCTGCGGGCACCACCAAGGCACGCGCGACCGGCGCGAACGAGCGCCGGTGCACAGCCAGGGCGCCATGCACCCGCAAGGCCTGCATGTGTTGCGCCGTTCCGTAGCCCTTGTGCTGGTCGAATCCGTACTCGGGGTGCTGCAGGTGCAGCTCGCACAACAGGCGGTCGCGCGTGACCTTGGCCAGGATGGACGCGGCCGAAATCGACGGCACCAGCGCATCGCCCGACACGATGGCCTCGGCCAGCACGTCCAGTGTCGGCAGTCGGTTTCCGTCCACCAGCACCTTGGCCGGCTTCAGGCGCAGGCCCATGACCGCCCGGCGCATGGCCAGCATGGTGGCCTGGAGAATGTTGAGCTGGTCGATCTCCTCCACCGAGGCCTGCGCCACACTGCAGCACAGCGCCTTGGCGCGGATTTCGTCATACAGTTTTTCGCGGCGCAATGCGGTCAGTTGCTTGGAGTCCGCCAGACCCTTGATGGGCGAGCGGTCGTCCAGGATCACGGCGGCGGCCACCACCGGCCCGGCCAGGGGGCCGCGCCCGGCCTCATCCACGCCCGCGAGCAGTCCGGGCACGTCCCAGATCAGCGGGGCCTGTTCAGCCTTCAAGAACTTGTTCGATCGCATCGGTAGCCAGTTGGGCGGTGTCTCGTCTCAGTGTGTGGTGCAGCTCGGTGAATCGCTGCTGGAGCGATGCGATTTTCGCAGGTGCGTCGAGCCAGTCCAGCACCGCCCGCGACAGCGCCTGGGGTGTGGCCGCGTCCTGCAGCAGCTCGGGCACCACGAATTCACCACACAGGATGTTGGGCAGGCCCACCCAGGGCTGCAGCTGCTTGCGCCGCATGATCTGCCACGAGAGCCAGTTCATGTTGTAGGCGATCACCATGGGCCGCTTGAACAGCGCGGCCTCCAGCGTGGCGGTGCCGCTGGCGATCAGCGTCACATCGCAGGCGGCCAGCGCTGTGTGCGACTGACCTGGGATCACCGTCAACGCGCCATCCAGCCCGGCGGCACGGGCCGCGGCCTCAATGCGCTCGCGCAGCGCTGGCACCGCCGGCACCACGAATCGAATCCCCGGGCGCTCGCGCCGAAGCCGCACGGCAGCTTCAAAAAAGCGCGCGACCAGGTACTGCACCTCCGACGCGCGACTGCCCGGCAGGATGGCGACCACCGCGTCCTCCTCGCGCAGGCCCAACTGGGCGCGCGCTGCCGCGCGGTCTGGCTCCATGGGGATCACATTGGCCAGCGGATGGCCGACGTAGGTCGCCGCAATGCCATGCCCCGCCAGCAGCTCGGGCTCGAACGGAAAAATACAGAGCACGTGGTCGGCGCTGCGCCGGATCTTGTCGACCCGGTCCGCGCGCCAGGCCCAGATGGACGGGCAGACGAAGTGCACGGTGCGAATGCCCCCCGCCTTCAGGTTGGCTTCCAGATCCAGATTGAAATCGGGTGCGTCCACGCCGATGAACACATCGGGGCGCGTCGATGTCAGCAAGCGCTGCTGCAACTCGGCACGGATGCCCACGATTTCGCGGTAATGGCGCAGCACCTCGACATACCCACGCACCGCGAGCTTCTCGCTGGGCCACCAGGGGTCGAAGCCCTGCGCCACCATCTGCGGGCCACCGATGCCGAACGAGTGAAGATCGGGCCAGCGCTGCCGGACACCACCCAGCAACAGACCGGCGAGCAGGTCGCCCGACGTCTCGCCCGCCACGAGGGCAAAACGCTTGGACGGGTTCATCAAGGCCTCAGCGGACGATGCCGCGCTGGGGCGACACCTGCCCGAGGAAGTCCAGCATCATCGCCACATCGGGCGCCGCCTCGGGCGTCTTGTCGGTCAGCCCGTGAATGCGCGCCACGGCCTCTTCCAGCTTGAGATCGTCCCGGTACAACGCCTTGTGCATGGCCTTCACGGCCGAAATGCGCTCGGGCGAAAAGCCCCGGCGGCGCAGGCCTTCGAAATTCATCGAACGCGCCTGGGCGGGCTGGCCCTGGCACATCACAAACGGGGGCAAGTCGGCAAACAGCAGCGAGCACATGGCGGTCATGGCATGCGCACCGATGCGCACGAACTGATGCGCCACGGTGAAACCGCCGAGGATCACCCAGTCATCCACCACCACGTGGCCGGCAAGCTGCGAGTTGTTGGCAAAAATGGTGTGGTTGCCTACCACGCAGTCATGCGCCAAATGCACATAGGCCATGATCCAGTTGTCGTTGCCGACCTGGGTCACCGCCCGGTCGCCCGGCGAGCCGATGTTGAAGGTGCAGAACTCGCGGATCGTGTTGCGATCACCGATGACCAGTTCGCAGGGCTCGCCCGCGTACTTCTTGTCCTGTGGAATCGCCCCCAGCGAGTTGAACTGAAAGATGCGGTTGTCGCGGCCGATGGTGGTGTGGCCTTCGATCACGCAGTGGGCGCCGACCGTGGTACCGGCACCAATCTTCACGTGTGGCCCGATCACGGTGTACGGCCCCACGCTCACCGAGCTGTCGAGTTCGGCGGCAGGGTCGACCAGCGCAGTGGAATGAATCAGAGACACGAGGCGCGCTCTCCCACGTTCAGGCGATGGTGCGCATGGTGCACATCAGTTCGGCTTCACACGCAATCTGATCGCCCACGCGCGTCACACCCTTGAACTTGAAGATACCGGCCTTGGCGCGCTCCAGGGTCACGTCCATGATGAGCTGGTCGCCGGGTTCAACGGGGCGCTTGAACCGCGCGCCATCGATGCCCGCAAAGTAGTACACCGTCTTGTCGTCGGGCGTGACGCCCATGGTGTCGAAGGACAGCAGCGCCGCGGCCTGGGCCATGGCTTCGAGCATCAGCACCCCCGGCATGACCGGGCGATGCGGAAAGTGGCCCACGAAAAACGGCTCGTTGATGGTCACGTTCTTCAGTGCCTTGATGCTCTTGCCCTTGTCCAGCTCCAGCACGCGATCCACCAGCAAAATGGGGTATCGGTGCGGCAGCTGCTTGAGAATCTGGTGGATGTCCATCATGGCTTTGAATTGTTTTGAAGGGCTTGTTCGATCGCCTGCTCCGCGGCCTTGAGGCGCTCGCGCAAGCGGTTGAGCTGCTTGAGGGAGGCAGCGTTCTTTTCCCAGCTGGCATTGTCGTCGATGGGGAACATGCCGGTGTACTGTCCTGGCTTGAGCAGGGAGCGCGTGACCACCGAGGCCGCCGAGACGTGCACACCATCAGCCAGCCGGAGGTGCCCCAGCACCACCGCGCCCCCGCCAATGGTGCAATGCGCTCCGATGGTCGCACTGCCCGCCACGCCGACACAACCGGCCATGGCGGTGTGCGCTCCCACATGCACGTTGTGGCCGATCTGGATCAGGTTGTCCAGCTTCACGCCGTCCTCGATCACGGTATCGTCCAGCGCGCCACGGTCGATGCAGGTGTTCGCACCGATCTCCACGTCGTTGCCGATGCGCACCGCACCCAGTTGCTCGATCTTGATCCATTCGCCCTGATGAGGCGCGAAACCGAAACCATCGGCTCCGATCACCGCACCGGAATGCACCACACCACGCGCGCCGATGGTGCACCGCTCACCCAGGGTGACCCGGGGATGCAGCCAGGTGCCTTCGCCCACGCGGGCGCCGTCACCCAGCACGGCGTGGGCGCCCACCCGGACACCGCGCGACAAATGAACGTCGCGCCCCACGACTGCAAACGGCCCCACGCTCACCCCCTCGTCCACACGGGCTGAGGGATGGATGCTGGCCAGTGGATCAATGCCCTGCGCAGGCGCAGCCTCGTGCTGCTGCTTCCACCACTGGGTCAGCCTGGCGAAATAGAGGTAGGGGTCGTCCGTGACGATGCAGGCGCCACGGGCCATGGCCTGGTCCTGCAAGGCCGGAGGAACGATGAGCACCTCGGCCGCCGTGCTGGCAATCTGGCCGGCGTAGCGCGCCTGTGCCACGAAGGCCAGCTCGCCCGGGCCGGCCGTGGCCACGGGGGCCAGGCGGTGAATCAGCAGGTCGGGTGAGCCGTGCCGCGCGCCGCCCAGGGCTTCAACGATGTCGCCCAGTGGCCTCGACACGGGTCGCCCTGGCGTGAACTTACTTGCCGCCGTTCAAGCCGCTCAGCACCTTGTCGGTGATGTCGTGCTTGGGGTTGATGTAGACGGCTTCCTGGATCACCAGGTCGTATTTCTCGGCCTCGGCCACCTGCTTGATCACGCGGTTGGCGCGCTCGAGCACGCTTTGCAGCTCCTCGTTCTTGCGCAGGTTGAGGTCTTCCTGGAACTCGCGCTGCTTGCGCTGGAAGTCGCGGTCCTGCTCGACGAGCTGGCGCTGGCGCGCCGCGCGCTGGGCATCCGGCAACGTGGGGGACTCACGTTCGAATTTCTCCGAAGCGGTCTTGAGCTGGGCTGCCAGACCCTGGACTTCCTTCTCGCGCCGCGAGAACTCCTGCTCCAGCTTGGTCTGTGCCGCCTTGGCCAGATTGGCCTCGCGGAAGATGCGGTCGGTGTTCACGAAGCCGATGCGGAAGTCCTGCGCCGTGGCGGCAAAGGCCAGCAGGCCCAGCCCAGCGGCCAGCAGGAGGCGTCGGTTGAAAAGTCGGGAGAAAGTCTTCATCAAAAGGAGGTTCCGATCTGAAACTGGAATTTCTGGATTCTATCGCCAGGGAATTTCCGGATGGGGTTGGCGATGGCGAAGCGCAAGGGGCCGACGGGCGAGATCCAGCTCAGGCCCACACCCACGGAAGCGCGCAAATCGGTGGCATTTGCTCGGGTGTCATTTTCGCCGTACACGTTGCCGACGTCGATGAACCCGAACATGCGCAGGGTACGGTCATTGCCCGCGCCTGGGAAAGGCGTGATGAACTCGGCGCTGAAAGCCATGCTGCGATTGCCACCGATGTTGACCAGCTCGCCGGCCTGAACGCCCGACATGATGGGCGAGGTCGGACCCAGGGTGCCTTGGTCGAAGCCGCGCACCGAACCCAGGCCACCCCCGTAGAAGTTCTTGAACAGCGGGAACGGACGGCCGCCCAGGCCCTTGCCATAGCCCAACTCACCGTTGAACGCGAGGGTGTACTGCTTGGTCAGCGGAATGTACTGCTGGATCTGGTAATTGGCCTTGAGGTAGCGGGTGTCGCCGCCCACCCCGATCTCGGTGTTGAAACGCTGCAACCGGCCCTGGGTCGGCACCAGCGCGCTGTCGCGACCGTCCCGTGACCAACCGATGGTCAGGGGCACCGAGGAGCTGGTTTCCCCGAACGTGTTCGAGTACTGCTGGTAGGCCTGTGGCAGACCCGTACCGGGTTCGATCTTGGTCTGCTCGATGCCAATGCCGAAGAACACCGTGTCCTGCTCGGTGAAGGGCACGCCGAACTTCACGCTCACACCCGGCGTGATGAGGCGGTAGTCACCACCCTGCTCGGTGTACGGCTGGGTCGTGCGGTAGTAGACGTCGAAGCTGCGCGACACGCCGTCCGGCGTGAAATACGGGTCCACCGTGCTGATCACGACCTGGCGGTTGTAGTCGCTGGTGTTGACGTCCACCCCCAGGTAGTTGCCCGAGCCGAACACGTTTTCCTGGCGGATGCCGGCAATGATCGAGAGCTTGTCGGCCTGCGAGTAGCCCGCACCCAGCGTCAGGTTGCCGGTGGGTTTTTCGGCCACGGTGATGGTCATGTCCACCTGGTCGGGCGTGCCCGGCACCGGCTGGGTATCGACCTCCACGGACGTGAAAAAGCCCAGGCGGTCGACCCGGTCGCGCGACAGGCGGATGCGATCGCTGTCGTACCAGGCCGATTCCAGCTGGCGGAACTCGCGACGGATGACTTCGTCGCGGGTGCGGTTGTTGCCTTCCACGTTGATGCGGCGCACGTACACACGGCGCGCGGGCTGCGCCCGCAGCACAAAGGCCACCTGCTTGTTCACCCGATCGATGTCGCGGCTGGCCTCGACCTGGGCGAAGGCATAACCGAAGGCGCCGAAGTAGTCGGTGAAGGCCTTCACCGTGCTGGTTTCGTCTTCCGCGTTGTAGGCCTCGCCAGCGCGCAGCGTCACGAGTGACTTGAACTCCTCTTCCCGCCCCAGGTACTCGCCCTCGAGCGCCACCGACTTGACCACGTAGCGGTCGCCTTCGGTGATGTTCAGGGTGATGGACATGCTCTCCTTGTCCGGTGCAATCGCGACCTGGGTGGAGTCGATGCGGAATTCGAGGTAGCCGCGCGTGAGGTAGTAGGAACGCAGGGTTTCGATGTCGGCGTTGAGCTTGGCGCGCGAATAGCGGTCGGACTTGGTGTACCAGCTCAGCCAGCCACCGGTGTCGAGGTCGAACAGGTTGCGCAGTGTCGACTCCGAGAACGCGCGGTTGCCGACGATGCGAATCTCCCGGATCTTGGCCACGTCGCCTTCGACCACGCTGAAATTGAGGTTGACGCGGTTGCGCTCGCTCGGGGTCACGGTGGTGACGATCTGCGCGGCGTACATGCTGCGGTTGATGTACTGGCGCTTGAGCTCCTGCTCGGCGCGATCCGCCAGCGCCTTGTCGAACGGCCGGCCATCGGTCAGGCCGATGTCTCGCAGGGCCTTCTTCAGCACGGTGTCGTCAAACTCCTTGATGCCAGAGAAGCTGATGTCCGCGACCGTCGGCCGCTCTTCGACGATCACCACCAGCACGTCGCCATTGACCTGCAGGCGCACGTCGCTGAACAGGCCCAGGCCGAACAGCGAACGGATGGCGGTCGAACCCTTGTCGTCGTTGTACTGGTCACCGATGCGGAACGGCAAGGAGGCGAACACCGTACCGGGTTCGACACGCTGCAGGCCTTCGACACGGATGTCGCGCAAGGTGAAGGGGTCGACAGCCCAGGCAGGCAGAGCCGCAAGAAGGGTCGTCGCGAGCGCCGAAAGGGTCAGGCCGCGAAGTCCGAAGGATTTTATTTTCATGGAAAAGAAGCGTTCAGCCAGCCAGGCGGGCCACATCATTGAACAAGGCGACGGACATGAGCGCCATGAGAACCACGACACCCCCTCGCTGCAGGCGCTCCATCCAGACATCAGACACGCTGCGCCCAGTGACACCCTCCCAAAGATAATACATCAGGTGCCCCCCATCGAGGACCGGCAGCGGCAGCAGGTTGAGCACGCCCAGACTCACGCTGATCAGAGCGAGAAACAGCAGGTAAGAGGTGATACCGAGGCTGGCCGATTTGCCGGCGTAGTCGGCAATCGTGAGCGGGCCGCTGAGGTTCTTCACCGACGCTTCACCAATCAGCATCCGCCCCATCATCTTGAGCGTCAGCCAGGACACCTCCCAGGTCCGGACAACCCCGTTGACCAGGCCATCCACCGCGCCGTGGCGCACGGTCGTCATCTCCGGCATGGCGCCGATGTACGCCCCTACACGCCCCACCCAGATGCCGGCCTGCTGCTCGGGCATGGGTTTGACCACCAGATGCACGACCTGCCCTGCGCGCAGCACCTCCCAGCGCTGCTCGACGGGCTGCCCGGCCGGGCCGACGGCTGCCCGGATCAGGGCCCGCAGGCTTTGCCCGTCACCCAGGGCCTGGTCGTTGACCTTGCGCACGGTGTCGCCTTCCCTCAGTCCGGCTGCGGCCGCCGCCCCACCCTCCATGACCTCGCCCACCACCGGCGCGCTCCACGGGCTGGTGATGCCGATGCGCTGGAACAGCGCAGCGTCGGCTTCCCGCACGTCCAGCTCGCTCAAGGGAAGCGTCACGGGGCGCGTCGCATCGTCTTCGCGCGACGACACCCACAGGGTCAAGTCCTCGCTCGACAGAGCGGCCTGCGTCAGGCGCCAGCGCAGGTCCTCGAAAGACGCCACCGCACTGGCTTCGGCGTCGGCCACGGCGGTCTGCGCCACCCACTCACCGCCGCGCAAGCCCGCACGCTCGGCGATCGAACCCGCCACCGGACTGGCCAGCACCGGCTTGGGCTCTTCCACACCGGTCCAGTTGACCACGGCATAAATCGCGATCGCCAGCAGCAGGTTCGCCGCGGGGCCGGCCGCGACGATGGCGGCACGCGAGCGCAGCGGCTGGGTGTTGAAGGCCAGATGGCGCTCGGCCGGGTCGACCGGTGCCTCGCGCTCATCGAGCATGCGCACATAGCCGCCCAGGGGCAACGCGCAGAGCACGAACTCGGTGGGACTGCCCTTTTTGCGCCAGGTCAGCAGCGGTTTGCCAAAACCGACCGAAAAACGCAGCACCTTCACGCCGCAGGCCACGGCCACCCGATAGTGGCCGTACTCGTGCACGGCGATCAGCAGACCGAGGGCCACGACGAAGGCAACGAGTGTGAGCATGGCGAAATCGTTTGAGAGGTGAACGGACGGGGTGGCGGCCGTCGGGCCGTCAAGCCGCCAACCGGTCGATCTGGACTTGCGCGATGGCGCGCGTTTCCGCGTCGATCGCCAGCAGGTCGTCCAGGCCCTGGGGCTTCGAGGGGGTCAGGGCCTGCAAAGTTGCATGGTTGACGACGTGGATCTGGTCGAACCGCAGCCGATGGTCCAGAAAGGCCGCCACGGCGACCTCGTTGGCGGCATTGAGCACCGCCGTCGTGCCCGCCGGGCCGCCCAGGGCATCCCAGGCGAGGCGCAGACCGGGAAAACGCCGGTCGTCCGGCTTTTCGAAACTCAGCGCCCCCAGTGAAGCGAAGTCCAGTGCGGCCGCACCGGAGACGATGCGCTCGGGCCAGGACAGGCCATAGGCGATGGGCCCGCGCATGTCGGGGGTACCCAGCTGGGCCACCACGGAGCTGTCGGCGTACTGCACCATTGAATGGATCACGCTCTGCGGATGGATCACCACTTCGATCTGCGAAGCGGGCAATCCAAACAGATAGCAGGCCTCAATGACTTCCAGCGCCTTGTTCATCATGGTCGCCGAGTCCACCGAGATCTTGCGGCCCATCACCCAATTGGGATGCGCACAGGCCTCCTCCGGCGTCACCTCGTGCAAGGTCTGCGGATCGCGCGTGCGGAAAGGACCACCGGAAGCCGTGAGCACGATCTTGTCGACCCGGCGCGACCAGGTCGTGGGGTCTTCGGGCAGCGACTGAAAGACCGCCGAATGTTCGCTGTCGATGGGCAGCAGCGTCGCACCGCCTTCGCGCACCGCCCGCATGAACAGCTCGCCGCCGACCACCAGCGCCTCCTTGTTCGCCAGCAGCAGCTTCTTGCCCGCCTGCGCGGCCGCCAAGCTGGGCGAAAGACCGGCGGCTCCGACGATGGCGGCCATCACGGCATCCACCTCCGGATCGCGGCTGACGTCGCACAAGGCCTGCGCGCCCGACAGCACCTCGACCGACAGGCCGAGCTCGCGCACGCGGCCGGCCAGTTGCTGCGCATGCGCCGGGCTGGCCATGACGGCGTAGCGGGGAGCAAAGCGCTGGCATTGCGCCAGGATGGCCTCCACCTGCGTGGCGGCGGTCAGCGCAAACACGGTGTAGCGCTCAGGATGGCGGGCGATCACGTCCAGCGTGCTGACCCCGATCGAGCCTGTGGAGCCCAGAATGGTGATGGCTTGGGGGCGGGTCATGGCAATCAGACGGTGATAAGCATCATGGCCAGCGGCAACACGGGCAGCAAGGCGTCGACGCGATCGAGCACGCCGCCATGGCCGGGGAGCAGCTGGCTGGAATCCTTGGCACCGGCACTGCGCTTGACCAGCGACTCCACCAGATCACCGACCACGCTCATGGTGACGAGAAACACCAGCGACAGCACCGCCAGCGCCGGCCCCAGAGCCCAGAGCCGCGCATACAGGCTGGCGCCCTGCGCATCGGCCCAGAGCCAGCAAGCCGCCAGCACAAAGACCCCCAATAACCCACTGATGGCGCCTTCCCAGCTCTTGCCCGGGCTGATGGTGGGCGCCAGCTTGCGCCGCCCCAGGGCCTTGCCACCAAAATAGGCGGCGATGTCGGCTGTCCAGACCAGCAGCAGCACGGAGAGCAGAAAGCCCAGACCTTCCAGGCGCGCGTGCACCATGGCCAGCCAGGCACAGGCGATGAGTGCCAGCCCCACCCAGAGGCGCAGGCCGACGGGCCAGGCGCTCCAGCCTTTCACGCCACGGCCCAGCATCACGACAGCGAGCAATACCCAGGCGGCCCCCACGGCCAGCCAGAGCGGGCGCAGCGACAGGCTCAGGCCACCCGCCCACCAGACCGCCGCCATCAGGATACCCAGACCCAAGCCCAGACCCAGCGAGAGCGAAGAACCGCAGCCATTGAGGCGGGCCCACTCCCAGCCGGCCGCCACGATCAGCAGCAGGGTCAGGGCGGCAAAAGGTTCGATGGAGGGGTAAAACAGCACGGGCAGCAGAACGGCCAGCAGCAGCACGGCCGTGATGATGCGCTGCTTAAGCATGTCGCTGGCCCACCGCGATCACCTCGGGCTCGACTTCGGCCCGTTGCTCGGCGGTCTGCCCGAAGCGGCGCTCGCGCCGGGCGAATTCGGCCAATGCGCGGTCCAGTTCGGCCGCATCGAAATCGGGCCAGAGGCAGTCGGTGAACAGCAGCTCCGTGTAGGCCGACTGCCAGAGAAGGAAGTTGCTGATGCGCAGCTCACCACCGGTGCGGATCAACAGATCCGGGTCGTCCACGTGGGCCAGCGCCATCGCACCTGACAGGCTTTGCTCGGTGATCTCCACGCCTTGCTGAGCGAGGCGCCGGGCGGCCTGGGCAACATCCCAGCGACCGCCGTAGTTGAAGCACACGTTCAAGACCAGGGTGTGGTTGTGCGCGGTCTCGCGCTCGGCCGCCTCCAGCCCCTGAACCACCCGCGCCGACAGGCCCTCCCTGTTGCCCGGGAAATGCAGTTGCACACCACTCTTTTTCAGGCTGGGAACCTCGCGCGACAACGCCATGGCAAGCAAATCCATGAGGCCCGAGACCTCTTCCACCGGGCGGTTCCAGTTTTCGGACGAGAACGCGAAGACGGAGAGCACGGGCACGCCTCGCTCGATGCACGCCTTGACCACCCCGCGCAGCGCGTCCACGCCCTGCTTGTGCCCGGCCGCGCGCGGCAGCCAGCGTTTCTGCGCCCAGCGGCCATTGCCGTCCATGACGATGGCCACATGGCCAGGCAGTTTCGCCGGCACGGAGGGGGGAGTTGCAGCAGATGCCATGGCCAGAGTCGATGGAAGGGGCGGATCAGACCGCCATGATGTCCTGCTCTTTGGACGCCACCAGCCGGTCCACCTCGGCAATCATGCGGTCGGTGAGCTTCTGGATGTCTTCCTGCGAGCGGCGGTCATCGTCTTCGGACGCCAGCTTTTCCTTGACCAGCTTCTTCACCGATTCGTTGGCGTCGCGCCGGAGGTTGCGCACCGCGATCTTGGCGGCTTCGCCTTCACCCCGGACCACCTTGGTGAGCTCCTTGCGGCGCTCCTCGGTCATGGGAGGCATGGGAACGCGGATCAGGTCGCCCTGGCTGGAAGGATTCAGGCCCAGATCCGACTCGCGAATGGCCTTCTCGATCTTGGCGCCCATGCCTTTTTCCCACGGCGACACGCCGATGGTGCGCGCGTCAAGCAACGTCAGGTTGGCGACCTGGGACAGCGGCAGCATGGAACCGTAATACTCCACGTGCACGGTGTCCAGCAGGGCGGGGTTGGGCCGACCGGTGCGGACCTTGGTCAAACTGTTCTTGAGCGCTTCCACCGATTGAAGCATCTTGTGCTCAGCGGTTTTGCGGATGTCGTCGGTGCTCATGAATACTCCTCAATGCAGCAGGAAATGGAATGCCGTGTGGGCATCAGACGTGAACCAGCGTGCCCTCATCGCCTCCCAGCACCACCTTGCGCAGCGCGCCGGGCTTGAAGATCGAGAACACCTTCACGGGCAGTTTCTGGTCGCGGCACAGGGCAAAGGCGGTGGCGTCCATCACCTGCAGGTTCTTGCTCATGGCCTCGTCGAAGGAAATGGTGGTGTAGCGCGTGGCGCTGGGGTCCTTGTTCGGATCGGCGGTGTAGACGCCATCGACCTTGGTGGCCTTGAGCACGATCTCGGCGCCGATCTCGGCTCCGCGCAGCGCCGCGGCCGTGTCGGTGGTGAAGAAGGGGTTGCCGGTGCCGGCGGCGAAGACCACGACCTTGCCCTCTTCGAGGTATTGCAAGGCCTTGGGGCGAACGTAGGGCTCGACCACCTGCTCAATGGCAATGGCCGACATCACGCGGGCGACCAGGCCGGCCTTGTCCATGGTGTCGGCGAGGGCCAGCGAATTCATCACGGTGGCAAGCATGCCCATGTAGTCGGCGGTGGCGCGGTCCATGCCGACCGAGCCCCCGGCCACGCCGCGGAAGATGTTGCCGCCACCGATGACGATGGCCACCTGGACGCCCAGGCGGGTGACTTCGGCGATTTCTTCCACCATGCGCACGATGGTGGCTCGGTTGATGCCGAAAGCGTCATCGCCCATGAGGGCCTCTCCCGACAGTTTCAACAGAATCCGTTTGTAGGCTGGCATGAGGCAACTTTCAGGAAATCGATAAACAAAGATTCAACCGGCAAGTGTAGCGAGGAGCCCGCATTCACCTGCCGCTTCGGGGCGTAAATAAGCCCCATACGGCACAACGGGCCTTGCGGCCCGTTGTCTCGTCCAGTCTCGGCAGGATCAGGCGCCCTTGGCGGCAGCCACTTGCGCGGCCACTTCCGCCGCGAAGTCGTCGACCTTCTTCTCGATGCCTTCGCCCACCACGAACAGGGTGAAGCCCTTCACGTTGGTGCCAGCGGCCTTGAGCATCGCGCCCACGGTCTGCTTACCGTCAGCGGCCTTCACGAAGACCTGGTCGAACAGCGACACTTCCTTGAGGTACTTCTGCACCGAGCCTTCCACCATCTTGGCGACGATGTCGGCAGGCTTGCCCGATTCGGCGGCCTTGGCGGCGGCCACCGAGCGCTCGCGCTCGATCAGCTCCGCAGGCACGTCGGCCGAGGTCAGCGACACCGGCTTCATCGCGGCGACGTGCATGGCGACGTCCTTGGCCGCCACGGCATCGCCTTCGAACTCCACCACCACGCCGATGCGGGTGCCGTGCAGGTAACCAGCGAGCTGGCCGCCGTTGGCCCAGTGCTTGAAGCGGCGGAACGACATGTTTTCGCCGATCTTGCCGATCAGGCCCTTGCGCACGTCTTCCAGCGTCGGGCCGAAGCCGTCCTGGCTGTAGGGCAGCGCGCCCAGGGCTTGCAGGTCGGCTGGGTTGTGTGCCGCCACCAGCTGGGCGGCCGCATTGGCCAGCGCCAGGAAGCTGTCGTTCTTGGTGACGAAGTCGGTTTCGCAGTTGACTTCGATCAGGGCGCCCGTGGTGCCGTTGATGGAGCTGGTCACAACGCCTTCGGCGGTGACGCGGCTGGCGGCCTTGCCGGCCTTGGTGCCAAGCTTGACACGCAGCAGTTCTTCCGCCTTGGCCATGTCGCCGTCGGCTTCGGTCAGGGCTTTCTTGCACTCCATCATGGGTGCGTCGGTCTTGGCGCGCAGTTCGGCGACCATGCTTGCGGTAATTGCCATTTCAGTTTCTCCGTTCGCCGTTGTGCCCCGGCGGGCAGAACGGTCTGTTTCAATGATCGGGTGGCCTTATGAAAAAGGGGCTACAGGAGCCCCTCTTTCATGCAAGAGTCAGTCTCAGGCGGAAGCGTCTTCCTTGACTTCCACGAATTCGTCAGCGCCTTCGGCGGCCACGGCCTTGACGACATCGTTCACCGCGTTGCTGCGGCCTTCGATGATGGCGTCGGCGATGCCACGGGCGTACAGGGCCACGGCACGGGCCGAGTCGTCGTTGCCGGGGATGACGTAGTCAATGCCCACGGGCGAGTGGTTGGTGTCGACCACGCCCACCAGCGGAATGCCCAGCTTCTGGGCTTCGAGCACGGCGATCTTGTGGAAACCCACGTCGATGACGAAGATGGCATCGGGCAGCGCGTTCATGTCCTGAATGCCGCCGATGTCCTTCTCGAGCTTTTCCATTTCGCGAGCAAACATCAGCTGCTCTTTCTTGGTCATGCTGTCCAGACCGGCTTCCTTCTGGGCTTGCATGTCCTTCAGGCGCTTGATGGAGGTCTTGACCGTCTTGAAGTTGGTCAGCATGCCGCCCAGCCAGCGCTGGTCCACGAAAGGCACGCCGGCGCGGCGGGCTTCCTGGGCCACGATGTCGCGCGACTGGCGCTTGGTGCCCACCATCAGGATGGTGCCGCGGTTGGCGGAGAGCTGGCGCACGAACTTGGCAGCCTCTTCGAACAGGGGCAGCGTCTTTTCGAGGTTGACGATGTGGATTTTGTTGCGATGGCCGAAGATGTACGGTGCCATCTTGGGGTTCCAGAAGCGGGTCTGGTGACCAAAGTGGACACCGGCTTCCAGCATTTCGCGCATGGAGATAGACATGAGTTAACTTTCCAGAGGTTGAGTCTAAAATCCAGCCCCGATCACCTGTGCATTGAACGGACCGCTGACGGTCCTGATGCTTCAGGCAACACCCGGTTGGGCTGGTTTGCGATTTCGCCCTGCAAAGGCGGCAAGAACGGTGTTCGAGCCAGCCATCTGCAAAGCCTGTCGATTATAGCAGCCCGACCGATCCCGTCCTACTTTCGCTCTCTGGACCGCGCTCCGAACGGAATCGCGTCCGGGGTGTTTCTGCGCCACGACCCATGCCCGATGTCCCGTTGACCGTCGATTCCCCACCCCCTTCCCACCCAGGGGCGCCCTCTGCACCCGTCGGGGGCGCATCTTGAGGGTCGCGGTGGTGGGCGCGGGTGTGATCGGCACCACAACCGCGTTCGAACTGACGCGCGACGGCCATGAAGTCACGGTGTTCGAGCGCCGCAGCACCGTGGCCGAAGAAGCCAGCTTTGCCAGCGGTGCGCTCGTCGCCGCTGGTTGGACGGCTGCCTGGAACCGGCCGGAACGCAGCCTGCGCATGCCCTGGGTCTCGCGCCCGGGAGGACTGAAACTGGCCCGGTTGCCCCGCGGCGGAGAGTGGCGCTGGATCTGGCGCTGGCTGCAGGCGGGCCAAGGCCCACGCCAGGCCGAACACCACCGGCAGATGCACCAATGGGTGCAGTACAGCCAGCAGCGCCTGCTGGAAATCACCGAGGAACGGGACCTCGACCACGACCGCAGCCAGGGCATGCTGGTGCTCTGGCGCCATCCGCGGGAGGCGGAGCAAGCCCAGCCCGCCCTGCAACAGATGAAGGACCTCGGGATCGCCTGCCGTGAACTCTCGGCCGATCAGGCCCGCGCGCTCGAACCCGCCCTGAACCCTGAAACGCCGTTGCACGGTGCGGTCGAACTGGGTGGGGAAGCCGCGGCCAATTGCCGGGAATTCGCGCTGTCGATCCGCGTCGAGGCCCAGCAACTCGGTTGCCGCTTCGTGTTCAGCACGTCGGTGGACGCCATCGAAACCCTGGGCCCCACGGGTGGTGTGAACTTGCGGCTCTCGAGTGCGGGCCCCGACGCCAACGACGTGCAACGCTTCGACGCGGTGGTGGTGTGCGCGGGGGTGCACAGCGCGCGCCTGCTGCACCCACTCGGGCTGCGCCTGCCTTTGCAGCCCGTCTACAGCCACTCGCTCAGTGCTGCGGTGCGCGAGCCGCTGGACGCCCCGCAGTCGGCGGTGCTGGACGCCGGCCATGGCATCTCGATCGCCCGGCTGGGCCAGCGCATTCGCGTGGCGGGCGGCAGTGAGTTCGGCGCCACGCCCGGCCAGCCCTCCAAAGCCACGCTGAAACGGCTTTACGGCGTGCTGGCGGACTGGTTCCCCGGTGCCGTGCGTCTGGGTGGCCCTCGGGGCAGCGTGCAGGAATGGCAAGGCGCCCAGGCCACGCTGCCCGATGGCCCTCCGGTGCTGGGCGCGACGCGCCAACCCGGCGTGTGGCTGAACCTGGGCCACGGCGGCGCCGGCTGGGCCATGGCCTGCGGCACCGCCCGGGCACTGGCCGATCAGCTGTCAGGGCGCTCAGCCGAGATCGACATCACCGGCAGCTCGCCCCAGCGCTTCGGGCTCTGAGACCATCCGCGGGCGGTCAGCGCCCGCGCGCAAACATGTTGAAATGCGCCCATTCCTTGAGAGGAGCGAGACCTTGGACACGCGCAGCTTCAACACAGGCACCCGCCTGCACCCGGTGTCCGGCACCGGCCGCGCTGCCTTGTACGGCAGCGCCGCCACGCGGCAGATCGAACAGCAGGCCGCTTCCACCCTCCCCCACCACACCTTGATGTCGCGCGCCGGCCTGGCGGTCGCGCGGCTGGCGCGGGCCCTGCAACCGCACGCTCGGTGCATCTGGGTCGCCTGCGGGCCCGGCAACAACGGGGGCGACGGCCTGGTCGCGGCCACCCACCTGCACCAGTGGGCGCAGGAACGGGGCGGCTTTCCCGAAGTGGTCGTGACACATGCGGTGCGGGATGAGACCCGGATGCCGGCCGACGCCCGCCAGGCCCTGCGGGCCGCGCGCGCGGCCTGCGTGCCGTTCAGCGACGGGCCACCGGCGCGCTTCGATGTCGCCATCGATGCCCTGTTCGGCATCGGCCCGCAAAGGGCGTTGGAGGGATCTCTCGCCCCATGGCTGGACCTGCTTCGCTCCTGCGCCCAGCCCGTGCTCTGCGTCGATGTCCCCAGCGGGCTGGACGCCGACACAGGCGTCCTGGCGGCCCTGAACGCCCCGTCCCTGGCACCGCCGGGGCCACGCCACACGCTGTCGCTGCTCACCCTGAAACCCGGTTTGTTCACCGGCACCGGACGCGATGCCGCCGGCAGCGTCTGGTTCGACGACCTGGATGTCCCGCCAGCGACCGCCGTGCCTGTGACCGCCTGGCTGGCCGGGCAGCCCCAGACCACGGGCACACGGCCGCATGCCAGTCACAAGGGCAGCTTCGGCGACGTGCTGGTGCTCGGTGGCCAAGGCATCGCCGTGCAGGGCGCCGGCATGACCGGTGCCGCCGTGCTCGCCGCCCGGGCCGCGCTGCACGCCGGCGCGGGCCGCGTGTTCGTCGGTCTGCTCGAAGGTGATGCAAGCAGACCGACGCCTTGGGACCCCGCCTGCCCCGAACTCATGTTCCGCCGTCCGCAGCGGCTGCTGGAGCCCGGCATCCTCGAAGCCGCGAGTGTCGTCTGCGGTTGCGGCGGCGGTGCCTCGGTGGCTGCGCTGCTGCCGCGCGTGCTCTCGGCCGCCCGAACGCTGGTGCTCGACGCCGACGCGCTCAATGCCATCGCCACCGACACCGCGCTGCAAACCCTGCTCGGCCACCGCCGCGGCCGGGGCTGGACAACGGTGCTCACCCCGCATCCCCTGGAAGCCGCGCGCCTGCTGGGCACCACAACCCCCGAGGTCATGGCCCATCGATTGAAGGCTGCACAGGCGCTGGCCGATCGCTTCGGCGCGTTGTGCGTGCTCAAGGGCTCTGGCTCGGTGTTGGCCTCGCCCGGCGAAGTGCCGCTCATCAACGCCAGCGGAAACGCCGCCTTGGCCACCGCCGGCACGGGCGATGTGCTCGCCGGCATGATCGGCAGCGCGATCGCGCCAGCCGGGCTTTCGGGCGAAGGGGTGCGGGACAGGGTCGCTGCGGCCGTGCATCAGCACGGCTGGCTGGCCGACCACTGGGACGATGGCGCTGCCCCTGGGCTCACGGCCGGACGCTTGGCGGCGCGGGTGCGGCCACCGGGCTGAAAGCCCGATCAGCCCAGCAGCATCAGGCCGACCTGCAGAAGGATGATCACCACCAGCACCGACAGGTCCACCCCGCCGATCAAGGGCACGACCCGGCGCACCGGGCGCAGGATGGGCGCGCACAGGCGGTCGAGCGTGCCCATCACCGGCGATTGCGGCTGCACCCACGACAGGATGGCGTAGCCGATCAGCAGGATCATCAAGCCCTGCAGCAAGGTGCGCACCAGCAGGCGCACCGCCATGCTGAAGACGATCGTCACCACTCCGGCGGCCGAGCCGGGCGCCGCAGACACGCTCGCCGCCAGCAACCACCACAAGACGCCGAACGCCAACGAAAGCAGCACGGCCGCACCGAGGCTGCCCCAGTCGATGCGGCTCTGCGCCAGCGAGCGTGGCAGCACCCGGCGCAGGGGTGCCACCAGCCAGTCGGTCACCGCGATCGCGAAGCGCCCCGGCTGGCCCGACATGTTGATGCGCAGGTGGTTCATCCACGCCCGCAACAGCGCCGCCGCCACAAGGAAGAAGAAGAAGGTTTCGAGCAGGAAGAAAACAATGCGCATGGCGTGAGAGCAGCGGAGGACGGAGGGGACAGAGTGTAGGCTCAGGCGCCCAATCGCAAGGGCGCCCGCGGCGTGCGCGGATCGGGTTCGTGCCCGCTGGCCAACCGCTCCAACGCGGCGGCCCGCGAGGCCTCCAGAAAGTCCAGCATGATGGGCGAGCTGTCGGCCAGCGCATCGCGCCCATGGTGGAACTCGGGGTGCCATTGCACGCCGCGCGCATAGGTCCCGCCGGTCCAGCGAATGGCCTCGACCATGCCGTCCAGCGTGGACACGGCCTCCACCACCACGCCCTTGCCCAGTTCCGCCACCGCCTGGTGATGGATGCTGGTCACCCGCAGCTGCGAGGCATTCGGATACAGCTTGGTCAGTGCCGTGCCCTGGAGAAAGGTCACGTCGTGCTCCAGTTGGTCGTACAGGTCGGTGTCGACGTGGGCATGGGCCGCCGGGCATTGCGTCGGGATGTCCTGGTACAGCGTCCCGCCAAAAGCCACGTTGAGCAGCTGCGCGCCCCGGCAGACGCCCAGCACCGGCTTCTTCTGAGCGAGAAAGGTGCGCAGCAAGGCCAGCTCATAGCGGTCGCGCACCACGTCGCCCTGCCAGCGTGGGTCCATCGGGGTCTGCCCGTAACTTTGGGGCGCCACGTCGGCGCCACCCTGCAGCACCAGGGCATCCAGCTCCTGCACCACCTGCTCCACCTTGAGATGGCGCGCCGCGTGTTTGCTGTCGTGCGCCACGGCCGGCACCATGAAGGCCACCGCTCCGTGCTCCATGATCCAGTGGGCCAGCGACTGTTCGATGTACTGCAGGATCTTGTTTCGAAACCCCAGCTCCTGCGGCGCCTGGTGCAGCAGGCGCGCCGAGACGCCGATGCGCAAGGCCCGGTCGGTGGGCACGGCCGCAGGCTCGCGCCGGCGCACCACGGTGGCCTTGGCTGGCTTGGCCGCGGGGCTTTTGGTCAGGGCGGCGGAGTTGGGCATGGCGAAGTCGGGTAACGACCGGTTCAGCGCCGGCTCTTGCGAGACTGGCTCGCGGTGCTGCGGGCACCGCCCCGCTCGCCCTTCTTGCCCGCCGCCTTGCGCACGGCGGCCTTGACGTCCATGGCGGGCGCCTGGCGCCCCTGCGGCGCGCCCTCGCTCCGGTTGCGGCGCGACTTGCCCCCCCGGGCAGGCGGCGCCTGATGGTCGGGAGAGGAAGGCAAACCGGTCTTGTCGCGCATGGCCCGCAACACGAGGTCGTCGTCACCGCTGACCAGCCGGAAGTCGATGCGCCGGCCATCCAGGTCCACCCGGCTCACCTGCACCTGCACCCGCGTGCCCAATGCATAGCGAATGCCGGTGCGCTCGCCACGCAGCTCCTGGCGCGCCTCGTCGAACCGGAAGTACTCACCGCCGAGTTCGGTGATGTGCACCAGCCCCTCGACGTACATCGCATCGAGCGTGACAAAGAGGCCGAAGCTCGTGACCGCAGTCACCACGCCGCTGAACTCTTCGCCCAGGTGTTCGCGCATGTACTTGCACTTGAGCCAGGCCTCCACATCGCGGCTGGCCTCGTCGGCGCGGCGCTCGTTGGCGCTGCAGTGCAGGCCCGCAGCCTGCCAGGCCAGCGTGTCGGCCGACGGCTTCTTCACCACCTCGCCCGCCACCGGCGGCTTCACACGGCTCGCCAGCCGCTTGCTCAACTTGGCGTGCGCCTCGCCCGGCGTGGGCAGGTTCGGCAGCTCATAGCGCTTGCGCGCCAGGATGGCCTTGATCACGCGGTGCACCAGCAGGTCGGGGTAGCGCCGGATCGGGCTCGTGAAGTGCGTATAGGCCTCGAACGCGAGACCAAAATGGCCGCTGTTGATGGGCGTGTAGATCGCCTGCTGCATGGAGCGCAGCAGCATGGTGTGGATCTGCTGGGCCTCGGGGCGGTCCTTGGTGGCGTTGGCGATCGCCTGGAAATCGCCCGGCTTGGGGTTGTCGCCGATCGTCTGCGACACACCCATGGCCTTGAGGTAGTTGCGCAGGATTTCCTGCTTCTCCGGCGTTGGGCCTTCGTGCACGCGGAACAGACCGGTGTGCTTGCCCTCCTGGATGAAATCGGCCGAGCACACGTTGGCCGCGAGCATGGCTTCCTCGATCAGCTTGTGCGCGTCGTTGCGCGTGCGCGGCACGATCTTCTCGATGCGGCCCGACTCATCGCAGACGATCTGCGTCTCGGTGGTTTCGAAATCCACCGCACCGCGCTCGCCGCGCGCCATCAGCAGGGCGCGGTACACGTCGTGCAGGTTGAGCAGGTAAGGCACCAGCGCCTTGCGTTGCGCGGCCTCCGGCCCCCGGGTGTTCTGCAGGATCGCGGCCACCTCGGTGTAGGTGAAGCGCGCGTGGCTGAACATCACCGCCGGGTAGAACTGGTAGGCATGCACCTCGCCCTTGGCATTGACCAGCATGTCGCACACCATGCACAGGCGTTCGACACCGGGGTTCAGCGAGCACAGGCCGTTGGAGAGCTTCTCCGGCAGCATGGGAATCACGCGGCGCGGGAAATAGACCGAGGTGGCGCGGTCATACGCATCGACGTCAATCGGCGAACCGGTCTCCACGTAGTGGCTCACGTCGGCAATCGCCACCAGCAGGCGCCAGCCCTTGCCCTTGCCGACCTTCGCCGGCTCGCAATACACGGCGTCGTCGAAGTCGCGCGCGTCTTCACCGTCGATCGTCACCAGCGGCACGTCGCGCAAGTCGACGCGGTGCTTGTGGTCGGCGGCACGCACGTGGTCCGGCAGCGCGCGCGCCTGGGCCAGTGCGGCATCGGAAAACTCGTGCGGCACGCCGTACTTGCGCACCGCGATCTCGATCTCCATGCCGGGGTCGTCGATCTCACCCAGCACCTCCTTCACGCGCCCCACCGGTTGACCGTACAGCGCCGGCGGCTCGGTCAATTGCACCACCACCACCTGGCCGGGCTTGGCCGATCCGGTGGCGCCCTTGGGGATCAGCACGTCCTGCCCGTAGCGCTTGTCCTCGGGAGCGACGAGCCACACACCGCTTTCCTGCAACAGGCGCCCGATGATGGGGGAGTCGGAGCGTTCGACGATTTCGGTCACGCGCCCTTCGGGGCGCCCCTTGCGGTCCAGCCGCACGATGCGGGCCTTGACCCGGTCCTTGTGCAACACCGCGCGCATCTCGTTGGAGGGCAGGTAGATGTCGGCCTGGCCATCGTCGCGGATCACAAAACCGTGTCCATCGCGATGTCCGGAAACGACACCTTCATATTCGGCCAACAGGCTGTTTTTTTCGTTCACTTTTTGGATCGCTTTTTTCTCTGCTATACTTCTGGTTTTCCTGAAAGCCCAGGTGGCGGAATTGGTAGACGCACTAGTTTCAGGTACTAGCGAGTAACATCGTGGAGGTTCGAGTCCTCTCCTGGGCACCAATCATAAAGGGCTTGCAAACGTGATGTTTGCAAGCCCTTTTCTTTTGCCTTATCAAGATGCAAAGCCTGCGAGCAGGCTTTGCGCACACGGTTGAGTTGCTTCACATTCTGAAGCACCCGATGTGGCCGGCAAGTGTGCAGCCCGGCCATCGCAGTCACCGTCAAACCGGGACCGCCAACAGGTCGTGTCCCTGTGCCGCGACCACACGGGCCTTGGTGAACTCGCCGACCTTCATGGTCTTGCTGATCTTCTCTGGCGGCAGGAACCGTACCACACCATCGATCTCCGGCGCATCGGCGTAACTGCGTCCGATGCCGCCCTTCTTGCCCAGGCCCGGCGCGGAATCCACCAGCACCTGCATGGTCGCGCCCACGCGCTGCTGCAGCTTCTCGGCCGACACGGCCTCGGCCACCGCCATGAAGCGCGCCCGGCGTTCTTCCCGCACGGCATCGGGCACGGCGTCCGGCAGCTCGTTGGCCGTGGCACCCGGCACCGGCGAATAGGCGAAGCAGCCGGCGCGGTCGATGCGCGCCTCGCGCACGAACTCCAGCAAGTGGTCGAACTCGGCCTCGGTCTCGCCAGGGAAGCCGGCAATGAAGGTGCTGCGCACCACGATCTGCGGGCAGAGCTCGCGCCAGCGCGCGATGCGCTCCAGGTTCTTCTCACCACTGGCGGGCCGCTTCATGCGGCGCAGCACGTCCGGATGGCTGTGCTGCAACGGCACGTCCAGGTAAGGCAGGCACAGGCCGTCGGCCATCAGCGGAATGATCTCGTCCACGTGCGGATACGGGTACACATAGTGCAGCCGCACCCAGGCGCCATAGCCCTGGGCCAGCTCACCCAGCGAGCGCACGAGATCGAACATGCGCGTCTTCACCGGCTTGCCATCCCAGAAGCCGGTGCGGTACTTCACATCGACGCCATAGGCCGAGGTGTCCTGGCTCACCACCAACAGCTCCTTCACGCCAGACTCGAACAGCTTGCGCGCTTCGGTCAGCACGTCGCCGATCGGTCGGCTCACCAGGTCGCCGCGCATGGACGGGATGATGCAGAACGTGCAGCGGTGGTTGCAGCCCTCGCTGATCTTCAGGTAAGCGTAATGGCGCGGCGTGAGCTTGATGCCCTGCGGCGGCACCAGGTCCACGAAGGGGTCGTGCGGCTTGGGCAGGTGCTCGTGCACCGCCGTCATCACCTCATGCGTGGCATGCGGGCCGGTCACGGCGAGCACGCTGGGGTGCATCTGCCGCACCAGGTTGCCGCCGCCCTCGCCTTCGCGCGCGCCCAGGCACCCGGTGACGATCACCTTGCCGTTCTCGGCCAGGGCTTCGCCAATGGTGTCCAGGCTCTCGCGAACGGCGTCGTCGATGAAGCCGCAGGTGTTGACGATCACCAGATCGGCACCGGCAAAGGTTTTGGAGGTTTGGTAACCCTCGGCGCTGAGTTGCGTGAGGATGAGTTCGGAGTCGGTCAGCGCCTTGGGGCAACCCAGGCTGACAAAACCGACTTTGGGGGCCGCGTGGGACGGCGGGGCAAGCGTTTCAGACATGGTCCGATTGTCTCAGACCTGCCCCTGGAGCGGAGATTCGAGGCTTAACGCTTGAGCCCCAGCGCCGCCAGCATCTGCTCGCTGTTCTTCTGCATCTGCTCCTGCATCTGCGTGAAGGCGGTGCGCGACTGCTCCAGGTAGGTGCCCATCATGCCCTGCATCATGGGCGACTGCACGTTCATGAACTGCTTCCAGGCTTCCGGGTTGACGCCCGTGGACTGCTCGGCCATCTTGTGCTGCAAGTCCATGAAGATCTGGACGTTCTTTTCGAGGTAGGCGCCCATGAAATCCTGCATGGCATGGCCATAGAACCGGATGATGTTGGCCAGCACCTGCTCGGTGAAGATCGGAACGCCCGCCGTCTCTTCTTCCAGGATGATCTGCAGCAGGATGCTGCGCGTGAGGTCGTCGTTGGTCTTGGCGTCCCGAACCACGAAGGGCTCGTTGTCCATGACCAGCGACTTCACTTCGGCCAGCGTGATGTACGACGAGGTGTCGGTGTCGTAGAGACGCCGGTTCGGGTACTTCTTGATCACACGCACGGCGGGCGCACGTTCGCTGCCGCTACCGGCCTTGGTTTTTTGCACTGCGGGACTTTCTGGAAGGAACGGGCGAACAAGGCCCGTCGTCTGCGGGAAGGATACGGCACATTCTAAAAACCCACCCCTGGGCCGCAAGCATGGGTTTTCCCTGTGCGGGGAGCCTTGCGAGACAGCGCCCGGCGATGCCCTGGTGCCGGGCAGACGAAAAAAAAGCAGACTGCGGGGTCTGCTTTCTGTTTCCGGGGCCTGGTTGACCCCGAAGAAGTTTGGTAGGCGCGATTGGACTCGAACCAACGACCCCCACCATGTCAAGGTGGTGCTCTAACCAGCTGAGCTACGCGCCTACAAACGATTCGAAGCCTCGCAGTATAGCAGTGTTCCGGGGCACTTCTGGTCGACCCATCACATCATTTGCGGCGCACCACCCGCACACCCGGCACGTCGCCCACCACGGACATGGCCCGCAGCACCTGTCGGGCGTCCGACACTTCGATGGTGAAGGTCATCCAGGCCACGTCCTTGACCGACTGGGTCTGCACCCCGATCACGTTCATCTTCTCGCGGGCGAACACGTCGGAAATGTCACGCAGCAGGCCCTGGCGGTCCTGCGCCTCGATGGCCACGTCCACCGGGTACACGGCCGCGCGGCCATCCCGATCCGGAGCGACCTGACCACTCCACTGCACCTCGATCACGCGGTCCGGGTTCTTGCGCTGCAGGTGGGCGAAATCGCTGCAATCGGCGCGGTGGATGCTCACGCCCTTGCCGCGCGTCACGAAACCGCCGATGTCGTCCGGCGGCGCCGGCTTGCAGCACTTGGCCAGTTGCGTCATGAGCGAATCCACCCCGACCACCAGCACCCCGCCGCTGGGCTGGCTGGAGGACTTGCGCGGCTTCTTGAGCCACACGGGAATTTCGGACGGCGCCTCGGGCTCGGGCGGGCGCAGGTGCGTCTCGATGGCCCGCAGCGACAGTTCGTCCTTGCCCACCTGCTCGAAGAGCTCCTGCGCGGAAGCCAGGCCCATGGACACGGCAAGGTCGTCGAACTTCAGCGCGGTCTTACCCTCGCGCTGCAGCAGTTTTTCCACCGCCTCGCGCCCGCGCGCCATGGTCTCCTCCATGGCCTGCGCGTTGAACCACGCGCGCACCTTGCTCTTGGCCCGGTGGCTGACAAGGTAGCCCAGCTCGGCATTGAGCCAGTCCCGCGACGGCCCGCCCTCTTTCGCGGCGGTGATTTCCACCGTCTGCCCGTTCTGCAGGGGCGTGTTGAGCGTGACCATGGCGCCATCGACGCGCGCGCCCCGGCAGCGGTGGCCCAGGTCGGTGTGCACGCTGTAGGCGAAGTCCACCGCCGTGGCGCCCTGGGGCAGTTCGACGATGGCCGCATCGGGCGTGAGCACGTAGATGCGATCGTCGAACAGCCCCTGCGCGGTTCCGCTCAGGTCGCGTTCCCAGGCCAGCAGCTGGCGCAGCACCGCGATCTTGGCGTCGTACTCCGAGCTGGCCGATACGCCGGCATAACCCTTGGCTCCCGCCTCCTTGTACGCCCAATGCGCGGCCACGCCGTGTTCGGCATGGTCGTGCATGGCCTGGGTGCGGATCTGGATCTCGAAGGCCCGGCCCTGCTCATCGCGCACCACCGTGTGCAGCGACTGGTAGCCGTTCGGTTTGGGTTTGGCGATGTAGTCGTCGAACTCGTCGGCCACCGGCACGTAGTTCGCGTGCACATGGGCCAGCGCGGTGTAGCAATCGTCGCGGCCGGGCACGATCACGCGCAGCGCGCGGATGTCGAACACCTGGTCGAAGTCCAGCGACTTGCCGCGCATCTTCTTGACGATGCTGTAGATGTGCTTGGGCCGTCCCTGCACGGAAGCGGCCACGCCCTGGCGTTGCAGCTCGGCCTCGAGCTGCTGGCGCACCTGCTCCACATGGGCTTCGCGTTCGGCGCGTTTCTCGTCCAGCAGCCGGGCCACGTGCTTGTAGGTCTGCGGCTCCAGGAAACGGAAGGCCAAGTCTTCCATCTCCCATTTGATCTGCCAGATGCCCAGACGGTTGGCCAGCGGCGCGAAGACGTGCAGCGACTCGCTGGCCAGCGCGTCGCCAGGCTCGCCCTTGCAAGCGGCGAAGTAGCGCAGGGTCTGCAGCCGGGACGCCAGGCGCAGCATGACCACGCGCAGGTCGCGCGAGAAGGCCAGCAGCATCTTGCGCACGTTCTCGGTCTGGCTCGCGGCCAGCTCGGACACCGGCGCCTTGCCGGGCGTGGCCACGGGCAGGGCCTGCTCCTGCGCCGCCTGGCGCTCTTCCTCCTTCTTGGCCAGCACCTCGGCCGACTTGATGCGGGCCTGGCGCTGCAACTGCACCAGCTTGGTGGTCTCCAGCGCCAGCGCCGCGAAGTTGTCGCCAAACGCCTTGGCGATCACCTCTTGCGGGCGGTTCAGGTGCTGGCAGGCGTACACCAGATACGCCGCCGCCTGCATCGCCTCGGAGCCGCCGATGTCGTGCAGCACGCCGGCCACGGCATCGGCATGCGCCAGGGTGTTCTCGCCGGTGTCGAGCTGTTCGCTGCCCAGCAAGGGTTCCGCGAACGCGCGCGCGCGGGCCAGTGCGTTGGCCTGCTTGGGCAGGCTGTCGGAAGTGGCCGCCACGATCGCCGAGGGCACGGCCGGCGCGCGCTCGATGAGGGTGGCCGCATGGGAGGCCTCGGACGAGGTCGGGGAAATCACACGTTTCATGAATCGCTCAACAACCAACCGCTCCGTCGGACCAGAGGAAGTCCCGGACGGCGGCCACCTGATCATCGGCCACCAGCGTCGGCGCGTGGCCCACGCCGTCAAAAACCACACAGCGCGCCCTGGGACCGCGCCGCCCCATCTCGGCGGCGGTGGCCTCGGAGAGCAGGTCCGACTGTCCGCCGCGCAGCAGCAGGGTGGGCGCGGTGATGGCGTCGTACAGCTGCCAGAGGGTGGCCTCGCCGTCGCGGGCGATCTGCCGGGCCTGTGCCTCGTCGGCCATGCCGGTCAGCGCCTTGACGGGCATGGCGATGGCCGGGTCGTAGTGCAGCCACCAACGCCCGTCGCGCTCGCGCAGCAGCGGCAGGGACAGCGCCCGCCATTGCGCCGGCGTGTGGGGACCGAAGCCGGCGGAAATCGAGGCCAGGTAATCCAGGGCCGCCTGCTCGCTGTCGAACGAGGGGTTCTGCCCCAGGTAGGTGCTGATGCGCTGCAGTGCCTCCCACTGGATGGCCGGCCCCACATCGTTGAGCACCAGGCGGCGTGGCGCCAGGGCGGGCTGGGCCGCGATCGCCATGCCGATCAGACCGCCCATGCTGGTGCCGACCCAGTCGATCACGGCCTTCGGATTCGCTGCGCGCACATGCATCAGCAGCGCCGCCAGGTCGGCCGCGTAGGTGGGCACCTGGTAGGCCATGGGATCGGCCAACCAGTCGCTGTGGCCGCGCCCGGTCACGTCGACCGCGATCACGCGGCAGCGGCCGACCAGGGCGCGCGCCAGGGTGTCGAAGTCGCGCCCCTGGCGCGAGAGACCGTGCACGCAGACCACGACATGGCGGTGGTCGCCCGAGGCGCTGGCCCAGTCCCAATAGGCCATGCGGCGCGGTTCGCCGGTGCGGGCCACGGGCCCGGTGACGGGAAGGTATTGGAGGTTCGGTTCTTGCATGGTGTGACAGTGCGAAGCGGGCGCCTGGAGGCGTCCGTGATAATGCCTTGAGCGCTTTTCAACCCATCGTACTGGAACTGGAGTTCACTTCATGCTTGCCAACAAGACCGCCCTCGTCACCGGCTCCACCAGCGGCATCGGCCTGGGCATTGCCAAGGCCCTGGCGCGCCAGGGTGCCAACATCGTGCTCAACGGTTTCGGCGATGCCGAAGGCCCCAAGGCGGAGATCGCTGCGCTGGGGGCCAAGGTCGCCTACCACGGCGCCGACATGAGCAAACCGGCGGAGATCGAGGCCATGATGGCCTTCGCGGCCAGCACCTTCGGCCAGGTGGACATCCTGGTGAACAACGCGGGCATCCAGCACGTCGCGCGCGTGGAAGACTTTCCCGTCGAGCGCTGGGACGCGGTCATCGCCATCAACCTCAGCAGCGCCTTCCATGCCAGCCGTCTGGCCCTGCCCGCGATGCTCAAGTCCAACTGGGGCCGCATCATCAACGTGGCGTCGGTGCATGGGCTGGTGGGTTCGGCCGAGAAGTCGGCCTACGTCGCGGCCAAGCACGGCATCGTGGGCCTGACCAAGGTCACGGCGCTGGAGAACGCCACCACCGGCGTCACCTGCAACGCGATCTGCCCGGGCTGGGTGCTCACCCCGCTGGTGCAGAAACAGGTGGACGCCAAGGCCGTGGCGCAAGGCATTTCCAACGCGGACGCCACCAAACAGCTGCTGGGTGAAAAAGAGCCGTCCATGCAGTTCACCACCCCGGAAGAACTGGGCGAGCTGGCGGTGTTCTTCTGCTCGGCGGCCGGCAACAACGTGCGGGGCGTGGCCTGGAACATGGATGGCGGCTGGGCCGCCCAGTAACAGCAGCACCCCCGCCGCGCTTCGCGCGTCCCCCTCCAGGGGGCGGCGCCAGCGGCCCGGCAAAGCCGGTTCCGCGGCACCTCTGGACCGCGCCGTCTCAGGCGCAGAAGTTGTCTATTTCAGCTGGATCGAGCCCGATACGGTGACGTTGACCGTGGACTTGCCGGCTTCCACCGGCACGGCGGCGTCCGACATCGCGGCCTTGGCTTCCATGGCCATGGCGCGCGGCTGGAATGGGCGCACTTCCTGGTCGGCCGAACTCACATTGATTTCGCGCAGGCTGTAGCCGGAGAAACCGAAGCCCTTGCTGACTTCATCGGCCCGGGCCTTGAAGCGCTCGATGGCCAGCGCCTGCACGTCGGACTCGAGCTTGCGGCGCGCGTCGCGCGAGAGCGAGAAGCTGGTGCCCGACATGGTCAGGGTCTGGATCTTGCCGGCCGTGGCGCTGATGAGGGCGAAGTCGCGCCCTTCGAGCACCAGTTCGGTGCTGCCCTGCCAGCCGTTGATCTTGCCGTTGCTGCTGTAGCGCGGATACAGGCTGAACTGGCCGGTGCGGACCTCCAGCTGCTGTGGCTTGGCGTTGGCGCGGGCCACGGCCAGCGCGGCGTCGAGTGCCTGCTTGAGCTGGTTCTGCACCGTCACGGCGTCGCTGCCCTCGCGCGTGGTGTTCAGGCTCATGCTCAGCCAGTCCTGGGGCACCTCCAGGAAACCGCTGGCGGCGATGTTCACCACGTTGGCGGGCACGGGCACCGTGACCTGGGCCATCGCCGAAGCGCTCAAGCCCAGCCCGAGGGCCAGCACGGAGGAGAGAAGAAAGCGGGAAGAAGAAGAAGAGGAACCGGAGAAACGACGCGAGGAAGACAGGGTCATGGTTTGAACTTGAAGTCGTGATGCGGCTGGTCGCGAAGCTGTTCGCGCAGACGCTGGCGCTCTTCCACCGAAAGTCGGTAGGGTTTGCGGCTGTCGTCCATGTCATCGAAGGGCTGTCGCAGCGCATCGCGCAAGCGCATCGTGCTGCGTGGGTCGCTTTCGTCGGCCGAGATCGGCATGACGGCCACCGGCGCATCCGAGGGCATCGGATGCACGCGCTGGTCGCCCGGCGCGGCATAGGCCGAACCCAGGGTGACTAGCAACAAACCACTCGACAGATACGATTTCATGGTGCACTCAAGTATGGTCAATTCGCCGATTGTGTGATGTGGGCGATGTGAAGCGGCGGAGTATGCGGGCAACATCTGTAACAGCGTGTCATAAAAATAAAAAATGAGTGCTGACAAGCACTTGGCGCTGCCACAATCGAGTTTGTTACATTTAACGGAAGTTGCTCCCATGCCACAAACCACTGTCCGTCCCAACAAAGTGCTGGTCGTCGACGACGACGTCCGCATCCGCGACCTGCTGCGCCGCTACCTCATGCAGGAAGGCTTCGAGGTCATGCTGGCCGAAGACGGCAAGGCCCTCAACCGGGTTCTGCAACGCGACTCGGTCGACATCATCGTGCTCGACCTGATGATGCCCGGCGAAGACGGCCTGTCGATCTGCCGCCGCCTGCGCGCCAATGGCGACCGCACGCCCATCATCATGCTCACCGCCAAGAGCGAGGATGTGGACCGCATCGTGGGCCTGGAGGTCGGCGCCGACGATTACCTGGGCAAACCCTTCAACCCGCGCGAGCTGCTGGCCCGCATCCACGCCGTGCTGCGCCGCCGCCCGCCCACCGAGGTGCCGGGCGCACCGTCGCAGGACCAGGAAGTGGTGAAGTTCGGCCCGTTCGAGTTCGACCTGAGCCTGCGCACCCTGCGCAAGGAAGGCGCCGACCTGCCGCTGACCACCGGAGAATTCGCCATGCTCAAGGCCCTGGTGCGCCACCCGCGCCAGCCCCTGTCGCGCGAAAAACTGGCCCAGCTGGCGCGCGGCCGCGAGTTCGAGCCCTTTGACCGCAGCCTGGACGTGCAGGTCTCCCGCCTGCGCAAGCTGATCGAGGAAGACGCCGCGTCGCCGCGTTACCTGCAAACCGTCTGGGGCGTGGGTTATGTCTTCGTGCCCGATGGCAATGCCTGATGTCCGACGAGTCACGCGTTCCGTTCGAGACCCAGCCAGCCTCGCTGGAGACAGCGCCCGCCCCGCTGGACATGCGTCCCTCGCGGGGCGTGAGCCTGTTCTGGCGCACGTTCTTCTTTCTTGCCCTGCTGCTGGTCGGCTGCACCGTCGCCTGGCTGCAGACCTTCCGCGCGCTGGAGTATGAGCCGCGGGCGCTGCAGAGCGCGAACCAGCTGGCCTCGCTGGTCAACCTCAGCCGGGCCGCCCTGGTGCACTCGGACGCCATCGCCCGGGTCTCGCTGATCAAGACCTTGGCCAGCGAGGAAGGCCTGCGCATCGCACCGCGTGAGCCCACCGACACCTTCCGCCTCTACAACACCGATGCACTGAGCCGCAACGTGGCCGAGCGCCTGCGGGGCCGGCTCGGGCCCGACACCCTGGTGGCGCGCGAAGTCAATGGCGCGCCAGGCCTGTGGATCGGCTTCACCATCGACGGCGACCCCTACTGGCTGCTCACCGACCCCTCGCGCATCGGCCCGGTGGCGGGCACCACCTGGCTGATCTGGCTGGGCACCGCCGCCCTGCTCTCGCTCACGGGCGCGGCGCTGATCGCGCGCCTGATCAACCGGCCACTGAAGAAGCTCTCGTTCGCGGCCAGCCGCGTGCGCGAAGGCGATTTCAACGCGAGCCAGCTCAACGAAGCCGTGGCCACCAGCGAGATCCGCGAGGTCAACATCGGCTTCAACCGCATGGCCCAGCGGCTCTCCAAGATCGAGCAGGACCGGGCCCTGATGCTCGCCGGCATCTCGCACGACCTGCGCACGCCGCTGGCCCGCCTGCGCCTGGAAACCGAGATGAGCGTGGACGACGCGCAGGCGCGCGAGCACATGGCGGCCGACATCGACCAGGTCAACGCCATCATCGACAAGTTCCTCGACTACGCCCGCCCCGACCACCTCAAGCCCGAGCGCGTGAGCCTCAACCAGGTGGTGGACGCCGCGATCTTCTCGGTCGGCCAGGACCCGAACACCTACATCACCACCAACATCCCGCGCGACACTGCCGTGATGGGCGACGCGGTGGAACTGCAGCGCGTGTTCTCCAACCTGATCGAGAACGCCATGCGTTACGGGCGCGACCCGGAAACCGGCATCGCCAAGATCGACATCGCGGCCAAGGCCAAGGACGACGACGTGCTGGTCAAGCTGCGCGACCATGGGCAAGGCGTCAACCCGGAACAGCTCGAACAGCTGACCCAGCCGTTCTACCGGGGCGACGTCTCGCGCAGCGCGGCCACCGGCACCGGCCTGGGCCTGGCCATCGTGGACCGCGCCATCGCGCGCATGGGCGGCCGTTTCGCGCTGGCCAACAGCAGCACCGGGGGCCTCGCGGCCCACATGAAACTGGTCAAGGCGCCGTCTTGACGAGCAGCGCCACCGCGCGCGCCTCGATCGACAGGCCCTGCCCCACGGGACCGATCTTCTCCGCCGTCTTGGCCTTCACGTTGACCTGGCCGGTCGCCAGCCCCAGCGTGCGGGCGATGCCTTCGCACATGGCGGCGATGTGGGGCGCGAGCTTGGGCGCCTGCGCGATCACGGTGCTGTCGATGTTGCCGATCTCGAAACCCGCCTCGCACACCCGGCGCGCCGCCTCGGCCAGCAGCACGCTGGAGTCGGCGCCTTTGAAACGTTCATCGGTGTCGGGGAAATGGCGGCCGATGTCGCCCAGCGCCGCCGCGCCCAGCAGCGCGTCGGTGATGGCGTGCAGCAGCACGTCGGCATCGGAATGGCCGAGCAGCCCCTGGCTGTGGGGAATGCGCACGCCGCCGATGATGAGCGGCCGCCCGGGCACCAGCGCGTGCACGTCCCAGCCCTCGCCGATGCGGAACGGAGGAACGGTGTTGGGATTCATGAACGGCTCCTGAGCACGGCTTCGGCGAGCGCGAAGTCTTCGGGGTAGGTGACTTTGAAGTTCTGCGCGCTGCCGCGCACCAGCAGCGGCCGGTGGCCCGCCATCTCCATGGCGCTGGCCTCGTCGGTCACACCGGCGAAACCGCCGGGCGCCGTGGCCGCCAGCGCGGCCTGCAAGGCACCCAGGCGGAACATCTGCGGCGTCTGCGCCAGCCACTTGTCGGCGCGCTCCACCGTGGCCGCCACGCGCCCACCGGTTTCGGCCTTGAGCGTGTCCGGCAAGGGCAGCGCCAGCAGGCCGCCCACGGCATCGTTCCAGCAGGCGTCGATCAGGGCATCCACCTGGGCCGGCGTGACGAGGCAGCGCGCGGCGTCGTGCACCAGCACCCAGTCGTCCGTCCGGGCGCCCTGCTCGCTCAAGGCCTGCAGGCCGTTGAACACGCTCTCGGCGCGCGTGGCCCCGCCGCGGCGCGCCAGCGTGGTGCCCACGGGCTGCGAGGTCCAGAAGCCATCGTCGGGCGCGATGACAACCACGCAGCCTTGCAGGCGCGCCACGGCGCGCAAGGCCGCCAGGGTGTGCATCACCATGGGCTCGCCGGCGATCGGCTGGTACTGCTTGGGGATGTCGGTGCCGGCCCGGGTGCCGGTGCCCGCACAGGGCAGCAGCGCATGGCATCGGGGAGCGCCCGGGCGGGTCAATTCGGTGTCGGCATGGGGCATGGTGTGCCTGCATTCTAAAATCAGCCCTCACACCCCCGCCCTCCCGGTCGGGGGTGTTCGTCATGGCCGCATTGGCCCACCACGCACTCAAGTCCACCCCGCACGCCCCTCCATCTCCCATGGACTTGCCCAAACTCACCCCCGGCAAACGCCACACCGTGCCGCATCCCGGCGGCTCGGCCGATGCCCTGATGCTGGCCCAGCTGGGCGAGCGCGAAAAAGCCGCCGGCCGACTCACCGCCATCGTCACCGCCGACGCCAACGACGCGCAGCGGCTGATTGACGAGATGGCGTTCTTCGCGCCCGGCCTGCGCTGCGCCCTCTTCCCCGACTGGGAAACGCTGCCCTACGACACCTTCTCGCCGCACCAGGACCTGATCAGCGAACGCCTGGCCACGCTCTGGCGCATCTCGCAGCGCGACAAGGACACCGGCGCCGACGTGGTGCTCGTCCCCGCCACCACCGCGCTGTACCGGCTCGCGCCGCCGTCCTTTCTGGCCGGCTACACCTTCCACTTCAAGGTCAAGCAGAAGCTCGACGAAGCCAGGCTCAAGGGCCAGTTGACCCTGGCGGGTTACCAGCACGTGACGCAGGTCGTGAGCCCCGGCGAGTACGCGGTGCGCGGCGGCCTGATCGACCTCTTCCCCATGGGCAGCCTGGTGCCCTACCGGGTGGACCTGTTCGACGACGAGATCGACAGCATCCGCACCTTCGACCCCGACAGCCAGCGCAGCCTGTACCCGGTGAACGAGGTGCGGCTGCTGCCCGGGCGCGAGTTCCCGATGGACGACGCGGCGCGCGCCAAATTCCGCAGCCGCTGGCGCGAGCTACTCGAAGGCGACCCGACCAAGAGCCGCATCTACAAGGACATCGGCAACGGCGTGGCCACCGCCGGCATCGAGTACTACCTGCCGCTGTTCTTCGACGACACCGCCACCGTGTTCGACTACCTCGGCGCGGACGCGACCGTGGTGCTGCATGGCGACCTGGAGCCCGCCTTCCAGCGCTTCTGGCAGGACACCAAGGACCGCCACCGCCTGCTGCGCGGCGACACCGAGCGGCCGGTGCTGCCGCCCGAAGCCCTGTTCCTGGGCACCGAGCAGTTCTACACCCGCGCCAACCAGCACGCGCAGTACGTGGTGCGCCCGGCGCAGCTGGAGATCGAACACGGCGCGCACGTGCAGAAGCTGGGCGACCTGTCCGTGGTGCGAGGCGCCGAAGACCCGCTCTCGCGCCTGCAGGCCCACATCCGCAACACCGCGCACCGCGTGCTGCTGCTCGCCGAAAGCGATGGCCGGCGCGAGAGCCTGCTGGACTTCCTGCGCGCCAGCGGCGTCCACCCGCCGGCCTTCGACTCGCTCGCCGAGTTCCAGGCCAGCGAAGAAAAGACCGGCATCGCCACCGCCGCGCTCGCGGTCGGCTTCTCCTGGCTGGACGACGGCATCGACTTCGTCACCGAGACCGAGCTCTTCGCCGCCGGCCCCACCACGCGCCGGCGCAAGAAGCAGGAACAGGTCAGCGACGTCGACGCGCTGATCAAGGACCTGTCCGAGCTCAACCTGGGCGACCCCGTGGTGCACAACGCGCACGGCATCGGCCGCTACCGGGGCCTGGTGAACATGGACATGGGGGAGAAGAATCCCGACGGCAGCCCCGCGCTGCAGGAATTCCTGCACCTGGAGTACGCCGACAAGGCCGTGCTCTACGTGCCGGTGAGCCAGTTGCAGCTGATCGGCCGCTACACCGGCGTGAGTGCCGACGAGGCGCCGCTGCACAAGCTGGGCAGCGGCCAGTGGGAAAAGGCCAAGCGCAAGGCGGCCGAGCAGGTGCGCGATGCCGCCGCCGAGCTGCTCAACATCTACGCCCGCCGCGCCGCGCGCCAGGGCCATGCGTTCCGCTACTCCGCGCAGGACTACGAGGTGTTCGCCAACGACTTCGGCTTCGAGGAAACCGCCGACCAGCGCGGCGCCATCCACGCCGTGATCCAGGACATGATCAGCCCGCGCCCCATGGACCGTCTGGTCTGCGGCGACGTGGGCTTCGGCAAGACCGAAGTCGCCCTGCGCGCGGCCTTCGTGGCCGTCACCGGCGGGCGCCAGGTGGCCTTCCTCGCGCCCACCACGCTGCTGGCCGAACAGCACTTCCAGACGCTGTCGGACCGCTTCTCCAAGTGGCCGGTGAAAGTGGCCGAGATGAGCCGCTTCCGCTCGGCCAAGGAAATCACCGCCGCCGCCAAGGGCCTGGCCGACGGCTCGGTGGACATCGTGGTCGGCACGCACAAGCTGCTCAGCGAAAGCGTGAAGTTCAAGGACCTGGGCCTGCTCATCATCGACGAGGAACACCGCTTCGGTGTGCGCCACAAGGAGGCGATGAAGGCCTTGCGCGCCGAGGTCGACGTGCTCACGCTCACCGCCACGCCGATCCCGCGCACGCTGGGCATGGCGCTCGAAGGCCTGCGCGATCTCTCCGTGATCGCCACCGCCCCGCAACGCCGCCTGGCCATCAAGACCTTCGTGCGCAACGAGGGCAACGGCGTGATCCGCGAGGCCGTGCTGCGCGAGCTCAAGCGCGGCGGGCAGGTCTACTTCCTGCACAACGAGGTCGAGACCATCGAGAACCGGCGCCAGAAGTTGGAAGAAATATTGCCCGAGGCGCGCATCGCCATCGCCCACGGCCAGATGCCCGAACGCGAGCTGGAGCGTGTGATGCGCGACTTCGTGGCGCAGCGCTTCAACGTGCTGCTGTGCTCCACCATCATCGAGACCGGCATCGACGTGCCCACGGCCAACACCATCGTGATGAGCCGCGCCGACAAGTTCGGCCTGGCGCAGTTGCACCAGCTGCGCGGCCGCGTGGGCCGCAGCCATCACCAAGCCTACGCCTACCTCATGGTCCCCGACATCGAAGGCCTGACCAAGCAGGCAGCGCAGCGGCTGGATGCGATCCAGCAGATGGAGGAACTTGGCAGCGGCTTCTACCTGGCGATGCACGACCTGGAGATCCGCGGCGCGGGCGAGGTGCTGGGCGAGAACCAGAGCGGCAACATGCTGGAAGTGGGTTTCCAGCTTTACAACGAGATGCTGTCCGAAGCGGTGAGCTCGCTCAAGGCCGGGCGCGAGCCCGACCTGCTCTCGCCGCTGTCGGTCACCACCGACATCAACCTGCACGCCCCGGCCTTGCTGCCCAACGACTACTGTGGCGACGTGCACCTGCGCCTGTCGTTCTACAAGAAGCTGGCCACCGCGAAGAACACCGATCAGGTCGATGCGCTGCTCGAGGAAATCGTGGACCGCTTCGGCAAGCTGCCACCCCAGGCGCAGACGCTGATCGACGTGCACCGCCTGCGCTGCATCAGCACGCCCTACGGTGTCGTCAAGGTCGATGCGGCACCGGGCATGACGAACATCACCTTCCGCGCCAACCCGCCGTTCGAGCCGATGCGCATCATCGAACTGATCCAGAAGAACCGCCACATCAAGCTCGCCGGCAACGACAAGCTGCGCATCGAACGCCCCCTTCCCGAGGTGAAGGACCGCGTGCAACTGGTGCGCGACGTGCTGCGCAGCCTGGGCCAGCCGCTGCAGGCGAAGGCCCCCGCGCCGGCCCTGTAGGTCCCCACCGAGGGTGGGCCGGGCCCGATACCCAACGGCATGGTTTTTGCGTAAAACGGCATGGCCACCTTCCCTGGTGGCCCTGTCCTTTTCAACGCACAAACACACCGATACGGAGCCCACCATGCCGACCCGACGCACCGCGCTGCACATCGCCAGCGCCCTTCTTGCGCTCGCCCTCTCTGGCCCCACGCTGGCGCAGGGCAGCTACCCGGACCACGTGGTGAAGGTCATCGTCGGCCTGCCGGCCGGCGGCAGCGCCGACATGATCGCGCGCATGCTGGGCCAGAAGCTCAACGCCCAGTTCGGCCAGCCCTTCGTGATCGAGAACCGCGCGGGCGGCTCGGGCCAGATCGGCATGCCGGCGGTTGCCAGGGCCGCAGCCGACGGCTACACCCTCACCGTGTCGCCCGCGTCCTTCCTGACCACGAACAAGAGCATCTTCAAGACCTTGCCTTACGACCCCGAGGCCGACTTCATGCCGATCTCGCGGCTGGTGAACCAGCCCATGGTGCTGGTGGTGAAGGACAGGCAGAAGTACCCGACCGCCGCCGCCTTCCTCGCCGCCGCCAAGGCCGCGCCGGGCAAAATCAGCTACGCCTCGTCGGGCGACGGCAGCCCGCAGCACCTGGGTGGGCTGATGTTCGAGACCCGCAGCCAGGCCCGCATGCTGCATGTGCCCTACAAGGGCGGCGCGCTCGCGGTCAACGACACCCTCGCCGGCAACGTGGACGCGATGTTCGCCGTGCTGCCCGAGGCCCTGCCGCACATCCAGGCCGGCAAGCTCCATGCGCTGGGCCTGATGAGCCCTCAACGCTCGCCGGTCTTGCCCGACGTGCCCACCATGGCCGAAGGCGGTCTGGCCAACCTCAACCTCTCGGCCTGGGTCGCCATCCTGGCGCCCGCCAAGACCCCGCGCCCCATCATCGACCAGCTCAACCGCGCGGTGAACACCGCCATGGACGCCGAATTCAAGGCCAAGCTGGCGGCCAGCGGCATCGAGGTGGCCCCCAGCACGCCGGAAGAACTGCAGCGCATCATCACGGCCGACATCAAGCTGCACGCCGAACTGGTCAAGGCCGCCGGCCTCACGCCACAGTAAGGGCTTGTGCATGGCTGGGATAATCCCGGCCATGACACAAGCTCCCGCCACCGCCACCGAAATCGCCCCCGGCCTCACCGTCCAGGGCTTCACCCCTCCACTCAAGCTCAGCGACTTCAAGCTCATCGCCTTCGACATGGATTCCACGCTCATCAGCATCGAGTGCGTAGACGAGATCGCGGACGCCGTGGGCAAGAAGGCCGAGGTGGCCGCCATCACCGAGGCCGCCATGCGCGGCGAGATCACCGATTACAAGGACAGCCTGCGCAAGCGCGTGGCGCTGCTGCGCGGCGTGACCATCGCCGACATGGAGCAGGTCTACACCGAGCGCCTGCGCATCAACCCGGGCGCGGCCGAGCTGGTGCGCGCCTGCAAGGCCGCCGGCCTGAAGGTGCTGCTGGTCTCGGGCGGTTTCACCTTCTTCAGCGAGCGCGTGCGCCAGACGCTGGGCATCGACTTCACGCGTGCCAACGTGCTCGAAGTGGAAAGCGGCCCGAACTGCGGCCAGCTCACCGGTTACATGGTGGACCAGCCCTGGGGCGACATCTGCGACGGTGCCGAGAAACGCCGCACGCTGCTCGAAGTGGCGTCGCTGCTGGGCATCGAGCCCTCGCAGTGCATCGCCATGGGCGACGGCGCCAACGACCTACCCATGATGGGGGTGGCCGGCCTGTCGGTGGCCTACCACGCCAAACCCGCCGTGCGCGCGCAGGCCATGGTGGCCATCAACGAAGGCGGGCTCGACCGCCTGCTCGAAGTCCTGCGCTGAACACGCTGATGCCCATGACGCCACGCCTTGCCCGCTTCGCGCAGTCGCTGCGCCGGCGGTGGAAAAGCCACCTCGTCACCCTGGGCCTGGTGCTCGCGGTGCTGCTGGGCGTGCAGGCCTGGCAGACGCGCGATGTGCCGCGCGGCCCCGCGCCCGATCTGGCCCTCACCCTGGTTCAGCCCGACGGCAGCGAGCGCCGCACGACCCTGGCGCAATGGCGCGCTGACCACCCTGGCCAACCCGTGGCCCTGCACGTGTGGGCCGAGTGGTGCCCCATCTGCCGCACGGAAGAACACAGCGTGACCCGGCTCTCGGCGGACTGGCCGGTGCTCACCATCGCCATGCAATCCGGTCAGGCCGGCCCCGTGGCCCGCGTGCTGGCGCAGCGGCAGTTGCCCTGGGCCACGGCGATCGATCCGCGCGGCGAGATCGCCCGCCAGCTCGGCTTCAAGGCCGTGCCGGCCTTCGTGGTGGTGGATGCCCAGGGCCGGTTGCGCACGCCCACGGCCGGCTACACCAGCGAGATCGGCATGCGGCTTCGGCTGTGGTGGGCGCGGCTGTTCTGAGCCCGGGCCTCAGCCGCCCGCGCGTTTGACGGCGTGACCCTGGGATTTCAGCGCGGCCATCACCTTCTCGATGTGATCGCCCTGGATCTCGATCACGCCGTCCTTCACCGTGCCACCGGTTCCGCAGGCCGCCTTGAGCTGCTTGCCCAGCACGGCCAAAGCCACCGCGTCCAGCGCCAGGCCCTTGACCAGCGTGACCGCCTTGCCACCCCGGCCCTTGGTCTCGCGCGAGACGCGCACCACGCCATCGCCCGCCGGCGCGGCGCTGGCCCGCTGTTTGCACACGCATTGCGCCACCGGCTGGCGGCAGTCGGGGCACATGCGGCCCGCATCGGTGGAGTAGACCAGGCCACCGGTCGAAAGCTTGTTCTTCATGGGGCCGCATCCTACCCGGGCCGGTACACTGCCCCGATCCATGCCATTCACCGCCCTGGGCCTCGCGCCCGCCCTCGCCCAAGCCGCCGCCGAACTCGGTTTCACCACGCCCACCCCGATCCAGCGTGAAGCCATTCCGGCCGTGCTGGCCGGCCATGACCTGCTCGCCACCGCGCAGACCGGCTCCGGCAAGACCGCCGCCTACGCCCTGCCCCTGCTGCAACGGCTCACCCAGGCCGCCAACCATTCGCCGCGCCGCGTGCGCTCGCTGGTGGTCGTGCCCACGCGCGAACTCGCGGCACAGGCCGGCGAGGTGGTGCGCGCGCTGGCGCAGCACCTGCCGCGCCAGCCCAAGGTGGCCGTGGTGTTCGGCGGCGTGTCGATCAACCCGCAGATGATGGCGCTGCGCGGCGGCGCCGACGTGGTGGTCGCCACGCCCGGGCGCCTGCTCGACCTGGTGGAGCACAACGCGCTGCGCCTGTCGGCCGTGGAGCTGCTGGTGCTCGACGAAGCCGACCGCCTGCTGGACCTGGGCTTCGCCGACGAACTCGCGCGCGTGCTCGCCTTGCTGCCCGCCCAGCGGCAGAACCTCTTCTTCTCGGCCACCTTCCCCTCGGCGGTGCAGGCGCTGGCCGACGCGCTGCTGCGCGAACCCCTGCGCATCGACGTGCCCGCCGCGCCGGCCGAGGCCGCGGTGATCCTGCAACAGGCCTTTCTGGTGGACAGCACGCGCCGCACGCAGTTGCTGCGCCAGCTCATCAAGGACCAGGGCTGGCAGCGCGTGCTGGTGTTCGTGGCCACGCAATACGCGGCCGAGCGCGTGGCCGCCAAGCTGCACCACGGTGACCTGTACGCCACCTCCTTCCACGGCGGCCTGAGCCAGGGCGCGCGCCAGCAGGCGCTGGGCGAGTTCAAGGAAAAGCGCTGGGACGTGGTGGTCACCACCGACCTTGCCGCGCGCGGCATCGACATCGAGCAACTGCCGGTGGTGGTGAACTACGACCTGCCGCGCTCGGCGGTGGACTACGTGCACCGCATCGGCCGCACCGGCCGCGCCGGTGCGAGCGGCCTGGCGGTGAGCTTCGTGAGCCCGGCCACCGAAGCCCACTGGCGCCTGATCGAGAAACGCCAGGGCCTCTCCCTGCCGCTCGAGGTGCTGCCCGGTTTCGAGCCCACCGAAACCGCGCCACCGCCTTCGCCGGGCGACGGTGGCATCAAGGGCAAACGGCCGAGCAAGAAGGACAAGCTGCGCGCAGCCGCTGCCGCCGCCGTCCACAAGCCGGACTGATTCAGCCCTGAGCCACCTTGCCCGCGCGCCGGGCGCCCCCACCGCGCTGCCGCAACAGATCGAGAAAAGTGGCCGCCGCCGGCGACAGCGACTGCCCCTTGCGCTGGTACACGAAGTACTCGCGCTGAATCGCCGGCGCGCGCAGCGGCACGAAGCGCACGCCGAAGTTGTCGGCGAACGAGCGCGCGTACTCCGGTGCGAGCAGCACGCCCATGCCGTGGCCAGCCAGCGCCATCGCCGTGGTGAGAAAGCCCACGTCGCTCGCCGTGTCCAGCGAGAAGTCGTGGCCGTGCGTGTGCAGCGCGCGCTCCACGTGGCGGCCGAACTCATGGGAGTAACTGATCCAGCGCTCGTCGCGCAGCTCTTTCCAAGACACGCTAGCGCGCTCGTAGGCCGGGTGCCCCTTCGGGCACACCAGGCGGATCGGTACGTTCATGAGGAAGCTGCGCGTCACGTCCTCGCCCGTCAGGCGCTCGGGGCCGATGCCCAGCTCCACCGCCCCGTGGCGCACGGTGTCCACCACGTCGTCGGCCACCGCGTCCTTCAGGCGCAGGCTGATGCCGGGGTGCTGCTGGCCGAACTCGGTGAGCACCGAGGCCACCCAGGTGCAGGCCATCATCTGCGAGGTGGACACGCGCAGGAAGCCCCGGCGCAAGGCGCGGATTTCGGAAGCGCCCTCGACCACCTGGCGCACGTCCTCCAGGATGCGCTGCGCCAGCGGCAGCAGGTTCTTGCCGGCCTCGGTGAGCGTGATGGCCGTGCGGCTGCGGTCGAACAACTGCAGGTGCAGCTCCTGCTCCAGCTGCTGGACCAGCATGCTCACCGCCGACTGCGTGAGGCTGAGCTGGCGCGCCGCGCCGGTGAAGCTGCCGCTCTGCGTCACGGCTGCGAAGGCCCGCATCTGTCTCAAGCTGATGTTCATCGCGTGCACCCATCTGGTTCAGAAGCGGTGCCTGCGGGCGTGCATGCACCATCATCAGATTTCATGATGAATGTATCAAAAGAATTCGCTTGTTTGATGCATCGCACGGTTCATAGAATGCCGCGAGACACCCCGCCCCTCCCCTCACAAGAATCCGTTGATCCCATGCACATCGCCGTTGTAGGCACAGGCATCGTCGGCGCCTGCACAGCCGCCTGGCTGCAGCGCGACGGCCACCAGATCACCTTCGTCGATCCGCTGGAACCGGGCGAAGCCTGTTCGTTCGGCAACGCCGGCTCCCTCTCGCCCAGCGCCTGCCTGCCGGTGGGCATGCCCAACATGTGGAAGAAAGTGCCCAGCTGGCTGCTCGACCCGCTGGGGCCGCTGACCATCCGCACCACCTACCTGCCGCGCGTGATGCCCTGGCTGCTGCGCATGCTGCAGCACTCCACGCCGCAGGAGGTCACGCGCATCGCCACCGCGCTGCAGACCCTGCTGCGCCCGATCTTCGACTGCTACGGCCCCCTGCTCGACCACGCCGACGCGAACGCCCTGGTGCGCCGCAGCGGCTGCCTGTACGTCTACTCCTCGCGCGAGGCCGCCGACCAGTGGAAGTGGGGCATGGCCCTGCGCAAGTCCCTCGGCGTGAACCTCGTCAACGTCGAACGCGATGAGCTGGAAGAACTCGAGCCCGACCTGAAGGGGCGCTTTCGCTTCGGCATCCTCGCGCCCGACAACGGCTCCACGCTGGACCCCTCGCAACTGGTCAAGGCCCTGGTCGCGCAAAGCGTGCGCGACGGCGCCCGCCACGACCACCGCTCGGTCACCGGCTTCGAACGCGAAGGCCGGCGCGTCACCGGCCTGCGCATGGACCGCGGTGAGCCGCTCGCGGTCGATGGCGTGGTGGTGGCCGCCGGCGCCTGGTCCGGCCAGCTCGCGAAACAGCTCGGCGACCGCGTGCCACTCGAAACCCAGCGCGGCTACCACGTGACCGTGCGCAGCTCCAACCTGAAGCTGCGCCACACCGTGATGGCCTCGGAGAACAACATCATGGTCAACCCCATGGCCATGGGCCTGCGGCTGGCCGGCACGGTGGAGTTCGCCGGCCTCAAGCGCGCGCCCAACTACGAGCGCGCCCAGGCGCTGCTGCGCCAGGGCCAGCTGCTGTTCCCGCACCTGGACACCTCGGAAGTGACGCAATGGATGGGCCACCGCCCCTGCATGCCCGACAGCCTGCCGGTGATCGACCGCAGCCGCGACGCCGACAACGCCTGGCTCGCCTTCGGCCACGGCCACATGGGAATGTGCATGGGCGCCAGCACCGGCCGCGAGGTGGCCCACCTGGTGGCGGGCCGCGCCACGCAGGTGGACCTGTCGCCGTTCAGCGCGCGGCGCTTCCGCTGAAAGGCCGGCATGAGCACACCGAGCTGGGCCATCGGCATCGACATGGGTGGCACCTTCATCGACGTGGTGGCCTGCGCCTCGGACGGCGCGCTGCGCAGCCTCAAGCACCCGCGCGAAGCGGGCCAGCTGGTGCAGCCCATCCTGCAGGCCGTGCAGCGCATGCTCGATGAAAACGGCATCGCGCCCACCCAGGTCGCGCGCATCGTGCACGGCTCCACCGTGGTCACCAACCTGCTGCTGGAGCAGAACGACGGCCCGGTGGCCGTGGTCACCAACACCGGCATGCGCGACATCCTCGCGCTGGCGCGCCAGGACCGGCGCGACCTGTACACCGCCGCCGTGCTGCCGCCCACGCCCGAGCGCCGCCTGTTTCCCGCCGCGCACCGCGTCGAGATCGCCGGGCGCGTGGACGCGCACGGCGACGAGATCGAGCCGCTGGACCGCGAACAGCTCACCGCCCTGGCCCACCGCATCGCCGCCTCGGGCCTGCGCTCGGTCGCGGTCTGCCTGCTGTTCTCGCACCTGCGACCGGCGCACGAGCAGCAGGTGCGCGCCTGGCTGCTCGAAGCGCAACCTGAACTGATGGTCTCGCTCTCCAGCGAGGTCGACCCCAAGCCGCGCGAGTTCGAGCGTTTCCTCGCCACCGCCTTCGACGCCTACAGCAAGCCCATGGTGCAGCAGTACCTGCGGTCGCTGGGCGGCGCGCTGGCCGAACGCGGCCTGCCCGCGCCCGCGCTGATGCGCTCCGAAGGCGGCATCGCGCCCTGGCAGGATGCCGTGGCGCGCCCCATCGGCCTGGCCATGTCCGGCCCCTGCGCCGCACTGCAGGGCGTGGCCGCGAGCCTGCCCGACAGCGATGCCGCCCAGGTGGTGATGTCCATCGACGTCGGCGGCACCAGCACCGACATCGGCATCCTCGAAGCCGGACGCCCCCTGTTCACCGACACGCTGCTCTGCGGCGACCTCACGCTGCGGCTGCGCTGCGCCGACGTGGAATCGCTCTCCATCGGCGGCGGCAGCCTGGCCAGCGTGAACGCCGGTGGCGGTCTGCGCCTGGGCCCGCGCTCGCAAGGCGCCTGGCCCGGCCCCGCGGCCTACGGCCTGGGTGGCACGAACGCCACGCTGACCGACGCCTTGTTGCTGCTCGGCCGCCTGCCGCGCCAGCTCTCCGGCGGCGTGGTGCTGGACGCGGCGCTGGCCGAAGCGGCCGTGGCGCGCGACGTCGCGTTGCCCCTGGGCATCGCGACCATCGACGCTGCGAAAGCCATCGTCGCCACCGCCGCCACGGCCATGGCCGAGAGCGTGAAGATGCGCGCCTTCCAGCGCGACATCCACCCCGCCGACTGCCTGCTCGTCGCGGCGGGTGGCGGTGGCGCCCAACACGTGGCCGAGGTGGCCGAGCTCGCGGGCGTGTCGCAGGTGCGCGTGATCGCGCACGCCGGCGTGGTCGCCGCGCTGGGCCTGCTGGCCTCGCCGCCCACACAGACGGTGGAGAAGGCCTGCGCGCTGCCGCTGAATGCCGAGGGCCTGGCCGCGCTCACCGCCTTGCGCGACGCATTGCAGCCCGCCATCGACTGCGCGGCCATTCGCTGGAGCCTGGAGATCCTGCACCGGGGGCAAGGCAGCCCGGTGGAGGTGGCCTGGCTGCCCGAAGACGATCTGCCGACGCTGCAGGCGCGCTTCGCCGCGCGCTACGAAGCCCTGCGGGGCCAGATGCCCGCGCGCAGCGATGCGCTGGTGGGCCTGCTGCGCGGTGTGTTCGAGCAGGCCGTGCCCCAGCCCGGCGTCAACGCCCACCACCTGCGGCCCGACCCCGCGCTGTGGGCCGGTTGCGCCCCCACGGGCCAGGGCCCGCAGGCCCTGTTCGCGGCCACCACCACGGTGTGGGTGCCGGCGGGCTGGCAATGGGCGCAGGAGGCCGACGGTTCCCTGCTGCTGACGCAGGCCGAGGAGGCGCGCGCATGAACGAACACCTGATCCTCATGGAGCCCGTGCGGCTGGCGCTGCAGGGCATCGTGGACCGCATGCAGAGCCGCATGATGCGCGCGGCCTACTCGTCGATCGCGCGCGAGGGCGGCGACTGCGCCGCCGCCGTCTTCCTGCCCGACGGCCGCCTGCTCGCGCAGGCGCGCTCGCTGCCACTGCTGCTGGGCTCCCTGATCCCCGCCGTCGCCGGCGTCCTGAAGCGTTTCCCCGCGCCACAGATGGCCGAGGGCGACGCCTACCTCATGAACGACCCCTGGTCGGGCGGCACGCACCTGCCCGACCTGATCGTGGTGCGCCCCATCCTCCGCGACGGCGTCACCATCGCGCTGGCCGCCGCCATCCTGCACCACCAGGACGTGGGCGGCATGGCGGCCGGCTCGATCCCGCCGAACGCCACCGACATCCACCAGGAAGGCCTGCGCATCCCGCCGGTGCGCTGGCGCACGGCCGGCGTGGTGGACAGCAACGTCGAGACCTTGCTCACCGCCAACAGCCGCACACCAGGCAACCTGGTCGGCGACCTGAACGCGCAGTGGTCCGCCGTGAGCTTGGGCGCGCGCGAGACCGCCGCGCTGCAGGTGCGCACCGGCTCCGCGTTCAACGCCGTGTGCGATGCCTTGCTCGCGCAGTCCGAGCGCATGACGCGCGACGCCCTGCGCCAGGTGCCGGACGGCGTCTGGCAGTGGGAAGACCAGCTCGACGGCGACGGCATCGACGACGCGCCCGTGCGCATCGCGGTGAGCCTGCGCAAGCAGGGCGACGCGCTCACGATCGACTTCACGGGTTCGTCGGCGCAGACGCGCGGGCCGGTGAACGCATCGCCCTCGAGCATGATGTCCGCCATCCTGTTCTTCATGCGCTCGCTCGCGCCGCAGGCGCCGAACAACGCGGGCTGCCTCGCGCCCGCCACCTGGGTGCTGCCCGAAGGCAGCGTGGTCAACCCACGCCTGCCCGCCGCGGTGAACGCGCGCACCGCCACGCTCAAGCTCGCCTGCAACGCCATGCTCAGCGCATGGTCGCTCGGCGCCTCGCGCGAGCCGCTGGCCTCGAACGCGGGCGTGGCCACGGTGCTCTCACTCGGCGGCACCGGGGCCGACGGCCAGCGCTGGCTGCTCACCGAGATCATCGCCAGCGGCGCGGGCGCGAGCGCGCAGGGCGATGGCACCAGCGGCATTTCCACCGACGTGGGCAATGCGCGCAACACGCCGGTGGAGGTGATCGAATCCGAAGCGCCGCTGCGCGTGAGCACCTACGCGATCCGCGAAGGCTCGGGCGGCATGGGCCGCTTCGTGGGCGGCCATGGCGTGCGGCGGGTATACCAATTGCTAGAAGGACAGGGCAGCATCTCCTACCGGGGCGAACGCCATGTCAGCCGCGCGCGCGGCAGCCAGGGCGGTGGCGATGGTTCACCATCGGCCGCCCGCATCGAAAGAGCCGATGGACGCATCGACGTGTTGCCCGCCCGGGCGCGCGTCGAGTGGTCGGCGGGGGACAGGCTCGTCATAGAAACGGCCGGAGGAGGCGCTTGGGGTGCACCAGACCACACGCTGGTGGCACCGAAAGACCAACCCACATGAAAGTGATCTCGCCATGAACCGCATCGCCACCACCTTCGCGCTCGCGGCCACGCTCGCCGTGACCGCGCTCGCGCCCTCGCTCGCTTCGGCGCAGGCTTACCCCAGCAAACTGGTGCGCATCGTCGTGCCCTTCCCGCCCGGCGGCAGCACCGACCTGCTCGCGCGCAAGCTCGGCGAGAAACTCACCGTCACCTGGAAACAGACCGTGGTGGTGGACAACCGCGCGGGCGCCGGCGGCACCGTGGGCGCGGACCACGTCTCCAAGTCCGAGCCGGACGGCCACACGCTGCTGCTGGGCGTGACCGGCAGCAACGGCATCGCCGGTGCGCTCTACCCCAACCTGCCCTACGACATGGTCAAGGGCTTCACGCCGGTCACGGCCGTGGTGAGCGCGCCGCTGCTGATCGTGAAGAACCCCAACCTGCCGGCAAAGAACCTGCAGGAGCTGATCGCGGCCGCGCGCGCCAAGCCCGCCTCGATCACCTACGGCTCGCCCGGCAGCGGCACCTCGATGCACCTGACCGGCGAGATGTTCAAGCTCGCCACCAAGGCCTCGTTCCTGCACATCCCGTACCGTGGCAGTGCCGGCGCGCTCACCGACCTCATGGGCGGCCAGATCGACCTGATGTTCGGCGACGTGCTGGTGGTCATGCCGCAGATCCAGGCCGGCAAACTGGTGCCCCTCGCCGTCACATCCAAAGAACGCCACCCGCTGTTCCCCAACGTGCCCACCGTCGCCGAGAGCGGCTACCCGGGCTTCGAGGCGCTGTCGTGGCAAGGCCTGTTCGCGCCGCCCGGCACGCCGGCGGCCATCGTCGAGAAGATCAACAAGGACGTGAACGCCGCGCTGACCAGCCCCGACATCCAGGAGTACTTCGTCTCGCGCGGCTTCAAGCTCGGCGGCAGCAGCGCCACCGAGTACAAGGCCTTCATCGAATCGGAGACGAAGAAGTGGGCCTCCATCGTCAAGGCCTCCGGTGCCAAACCCGACTGATCCCCGCATGAGCCCCAATCCCGGCATTGAACACATCGGGCCGCCCGTGGAACGGGCCGGCAAGGTCCAGCCCATTTCACCGGCGGTGGTGGTCGAGGACCGGCTGGTCTTCGTCGCCGGCCAGGTGCCCATGCGCAACGGCCAGGCGGCCGGCGAGGACATCGCGAGCCAGACCCACTACACCCTGGACCTGATCGAGGCCATCCTGCAGCGCGCCGGCTGCACGCTGGCCGACGTGGTCAAGACCACGGTGTGGCTGGTCAACGCCAAGGACTACCCCGGCTTCAACGAGGCCTACGCCGAGCGTTTCCCCGCGGCCACGGCGCCCGCACGTTCGACCGTCATTTCCGGCCTGATTGCCCCCGTGCTGGTGGAGATCGAGGCGGTGGCCCTGCGCCGCCCCGGCTGAGCCCGTGGCGAGGGGTTGGCCGCGCGCACCAGAATGGCGCGCCTGCTATCATGAAATCCCACTTTTCAGCGCGTCGTGGCCGGCTCCGGCCCACGCGACTCCGGACCATGACAGCTGCAGATTCCCCGGCACGGCGCGAGCCCCGCGCCGCCACCTCCACGCTTGCGCGCCCCGCACGTGCGGTGCGGGAAAGCCGACAGCGCATCCTCGCCGCCATCCGGGAAGCGGCCACCCAGGAGTTCAGCCTGCATGGCCTCAAGGGCACCTCCACCCAGGCCATCGCCGAGCGCGCCGGCCTGACCAAGCCCCAGCTGCACTACTACATCACCGGCAAGGAAGAGCTCTACAACGAGCTGCTGGACTCGGTGATGATGGCCTGGAAGATCGAGTTCGCGCCGCCCGGCCTGACCGAGCCGGCCGACATCCTGAGCCACTACATCCGCCAGAAGCTGGACCATGCCTTCGACCAGCCCACGGTCTCGCGCATCTTCACGCGCGAGATCCTGGACGGTGGCCACAACCTCGGGCGCTACTGGCCCAACGCCCGCACCTGGGTCCAGAAGGAAGTCGGCATCATCAACGGCTGGATCGCGCGCGGTCTGATGAAGCCGATGAACGCGCACCTGCTGCTCATGCACATCTGGGCCATGACGCAGCACCACGCCGATTTCGCGCTGCAGGTGCGCCACATCTGCGGGCCCCTGGACCGCGAGGCCGTGGCCAACGAGCTCATCCCGTTCATCCTGCGCGGCTGCGGCCTGCTGCGCGACTGAGCGCGCTGTGGCGCCAACGACACGCGGCGCCACCTTCCTTCCCTGAATCTGCGGGTTTTCACGGTTTCCCCGTGGGTGATTTTTCTTATACTGACCAAACAGTCAAATTAAATGGTCAGAAATTGAGTTCGATCAACACGCCAGCGGGCCAAACGGTCCATGCCAGCCCCCCGAACGGCCCCGCGCCACGCGGTGACCTGACCATCCGCGTCGCCCGCGTCGTGCGCCACACGGACGAGGTGAACAGCTATGTGCTGCAGCGCATCGACGGGCTGCCCCTGCCGGCCTGCGAGGCCGGCGCGCACGTGGACGTGTACCTGCCAGGCGGCCTGGTGCGCAGCTATTCGCTCTGCGGCGATCCGACGCGCACCACGGAGTCGTACGAGATCGCGGTCAAGCGCGAAGACACCGGCCGCGGCGGCTCGCGCGCCCTGCACATGTGGGTGCGCGAAGGCGAGATCCTGCGCATCGGCCTGCCGCGCAACCAGTTCCGCCTGGCGCCGAACGCGGCCCACCACCTGTTGCTGGGCGGTGGCATTGGCGTGACGCCCCTGGTGTCGATGGCGCATGCGCTGCACGCGCTGGGCGCGCCGTTCACGCTCGCGGTGTTCGCGCGCAGTTCCAAGCACCTGGCCTTGTGCAGCACGCTCGACCACGCACCCTGGCGGCGCAACGTGCAGGTGCACTTCGACAGCGTGCCGTCGCCCACCCGCCCCTCGTCCGTGATCGACCAGGCGCCGGCCGGTTCCCACGTCTACTTCTGTGGGCCCGAGGGCTTCATGACCCACGTGCGCGAGGCCTGCCAGAGCTGGCCGGCCGAGCGCGTGCACTTCGAGTACTTCAGCGCCCCGACCCAGCCCCAGGCCGCCCCGGCCCAGACGGCGGGTTTCGAGGTGCTGCTCGCGCGCCGCCAGCTGCGCCTGCCCGTGGCGCCGGGCAAAAGCATCGCCCACGTGCTGCAAGGCGCGGGCGTGGCGGTGGACACCGTGTGCGAACAAGGCATCTGCGGCTCCTGCCTCACGCCCTACCTCGATGGCACGCCGGACCACCAGGACGCGTGCATGACCGAGGCCGAGCGCGCCACGCACGTGGCGATCTGCTGCGCGCGCAGCCACTCGCCCACCCTGACCCTCGACCTCTGAACCCCACGCCCATGCCGCAGCCGCCCGCCGCCCCCGACTTCATCGCCAACGCGCGGCTGCCGCGCTGGCTGCTGCCGACCGACTGGCCCACCGACCACGCCGGCCCGGCCCTGGCGCTGCTGGAACTGGCCCAGGGCCGCGTGACCCGCACCTCGCCCATCACCGGCACCGTCAGGGTCACCGGCCAAGGCTGGGACGTGCAGGGCGCGCCGGTGCTGCCCGGCATGGTCGATGCGCACACGCACCTGGACAAGGCCTTCATCCTGCCGCGCATGGGCGCCGTGAAGCCCGGCCTGCTCGGCGCGATCGACGCGGTGATCGGCGACCGCGCCCACTGGACCCACGCCGACCTGCGCGAGCGCGCCGAGCGCGGCCTGCAATGGGCCTGGGAGGCCGGCACCACGCACCTGCGCACCCACATCGACTGGTGGGACCCCAGCGCCCCGCCCCTGGCGTGGGAGGTGATCGCCGAACTCGCCGCCGAATGGCGCGGCCGTGTGCGGCTCGAACAGGTCGCCCTGATCAAGCTCGGCCTGTTCCAGGACCGCGACGAGGCGCAAGCCCTGGCGCGCCGCGTCGCCGCCACCGGCCCGCACGCGCTGCTCGGCGGTTTCGTGCACTCCAGCAACTGGGACGCCAACGCCCTGCGCCACCTAGTGCACGCCGCGCAGGCGGTCGATCTGGACCTGGACCTGCACGTGGACGAGGAACTCAATCCCGGCGCGCAAGGCCTGGCCTTCATCGCGCTGCTGCTGCGCGACATCGGCTTCACCGGCCGCGTGGTCTGCGGCCACAACTGCGCGCTCGCGGCCCAGCCCGAGGACCAGGCGCTGGCCACGCTGGACGCCGTGGCGCGCGCGCCGATCACACTGGTGTCGCTGCCCATCACCAACCTGCTGCTGCAGGACGCCGTCACCGGCCGCACGCCGCGCCTGCGGGGCCTCATGCTGGTGAAGGAAGCGCGCGAGCGCGGCATCCCGCTGCTGTTCGCCAGCGACAACGTGCAGGACCCGTTCTGCCGTGTCGGCAGCCTGGACCCGCTCGAAGCCATGCAGGCCGCCACGCTGGCCGGTCAGCTCGACACCCCTTTCGACACCTGGTCCGACGCGCTGTGCCGCGCCGACTGGCTGCAGCGCCAGCCGCTGGCCCGCGCCACGCTGGACGGTGCGAATGCCGATCTCGTGGTGTTCACCGCCTCGGACGCCCATGCCTGGCCCTCGCGCACCGCGCCCCGCGTGGTGCTGCGCAACGGCCGCCCCCTCATTCCCTGACTCCCCACAAGGACC
>Ga0247823_10000112_pt1 | contig 64154 bp, 69 predicted proteins | sample 13C_PalmiticAcid_2_FD_192426 | JGI IMG/M metagenome (GOLD analysis project Ga0247823, IMG submission 192426) | Soil microbial communities from agricultural site in Penn Yan, New York, United States - 13C_PalmiticAcid_Day30 | ecosystem: Environmental > Terrestrial > Soil > Agricultural land... | reverse complement strand
ACTGGCGTCGTAGCTCTGACCTGTCTGTGACGCTCATGAGGTGTCGGTAGCGGAGACAAAGTCCATTTCCCACCGAATAGCGGACGTTCGGCGCTAGCTGAACGAACGGCGGCTTTCGGGATTTCGCTCGGCAGCACGCAGGATGACTGCTAGTAGGGCGCGTAGCCGTCACTCTCGTGCCTGACGTTGCATGGGGTTGCGTAGCCAGGCGTCGATCGCGGACTCACGCCAGCCGGCACAACGCGTGCTGATCTGCACGCTTGGAGGGAACGTGCCGTCCTGCATCTTCCGGTACATGGTCGAGCGGCTAAGGCCGGTGCGGTCGAGGACGGTTTTGATCCTCAGGATACGGTCGGGAGCGTCGGTCATTGGCATCACCTTGCATCATATGCGGGTTAGTGGTGCCCCCGGGGAGAGGATGCAATCGAGGGTCTCGCTGGACAAGGTGCCAAGGGGTGCCAGCGCGGCACTTTGCGGTGCCATGCGGCACCGTGCGGCAGAAAGGCACTTCGGCTTGAGCACCGGATGTTGGAGGCCGATTTCCCATAGCGTCTCACGCTTCGCGTGACCGCGCTCTACGCCGCTGGCGCGCCGCCGAGTCCGTGACGGTCTCGGCCCATTCGGGTCGCGATCTCATGACGCGGACCGGCGAGCGCCGGCAACGGAACGCGGCTTGATTGGGCGTACACTGGCGGACTGCTGCGCAGCCGCCAGAGGCCGCAGTGCCTTTGCTTGCCGCGTGGCACGCTCGATCCGGCCGGAGGACGCGGCGACGGCTGGCGCACTGATCGCGCGCGCACGCCGCCGCGCCGGACGCCCGGCTTGCAAGAGTGCTTATTGGTAGGGCGCCTAGCGGCGCCGGCAGCGCGTTGCGCTGAGGTGCTGCGGTCAGCGCTGGCGCGCTGGCGTTGTCTGTCCGGCCGCGGCCAAGGGGGTGGGCGTCGCTGCCCTCTAGTCCCGCCGCGGCGCGCCGCAACCGGCTACGCCGGTCCTCCACTTTGTTGCGGCCCTACGGGTGCAGCACGTCGCTCAAGCGGGACTTCCGGTCCGCTTCTTGCCGCCCACCCCCCTTTTCCGGGGCCGGTGCGGTTTGAAGGAGAAGGACCATGGAACTCAAGCATATCGACATCGCCAAACTCTCTGTCTCGCCGGTCAACATGCGGGGCGTGAAGAAGGTACCTGATCTCACCAATATCCTGCCCTCGGTTCGGGCGCGCGGGGTGCTGGTGCCGCTGATCGTGCGGCAGAACGGCTCGCCCGACACCTATGAGATCGTTGCGGGCAAGCGGCGCTATCATGCCGCGCTCGCTGTCGCGGCCGAAGGTGGCGGCATCGAGGAATTGCCTTGCGCGGTGATGGAAGCGGGGGACGATGCAGCAGCGCTCGAAGCCTCGCTGATCGAGAACATCGCCCGGCTCGATCCGGACGAGGTGACGCGATGGGAGACGTTCACGCGGCTGATCCGCGAGGGCCGCAGCCCCGAGGATATCGCGCTCACCTTCGGGCTGACCGAGGTTCAGGTGAAGCGTACGCTTGCGCTCGGTAATCTACTGCCGCGCATCCGTAGTCTCTACCGCAGCGAGGCGATCGATGCGGTGACCGTGCGCCATCTGACCCTCGCCTCCAAGGCGCAGCAGCGCGATTGGCTGGCGCTGGTCGATGACCCTGATACCCATGCGCCGACCGGGCACCAGCTCAAGTCGTGGCTGTTCGGCGGGGCATCGATTTCGACAAAGGTAGCTTTGTTCGACGTTGCGTCGTTCACCGGCGAGATCGTCGCCGACCTGTTCGGCGAGGAGAGCTATTTCGGCAGCGCCGAGGCGTTCTGGACCGCGCAGGAAGCGGCGATCGAAGAACGTGCCGAGGCCTATCGCGAAGCGGGCTGGGCCGAGGTTATCGTGCTGGAGCGGGGCGCATACTTCCATTCATGGGAGCATGAGCGTCGTAGCAAGAAGCAGGGCGGCAAGGTCTACATCACCATCGACCTTCGCGGCGGTGTCACCTTCCACGAGGGCTATATCTCGACCAAGGACGCGAAGCAGCTGGCCAAGGGCGAGGCGGTTGAGAAGCCGGTTCGGCCCGAGGTGACCAGCAGCTTGCAGGACTATATTGACCTGCACCGCCACGCCGCTGTGCGGGCCAAACTGGCCGATGCGCCCGGTATCGCGCTGCGCGTTGCGGTGGCGCATATGATCGCCGGATCGCCCTTGTGGAACGTGCGGGTCGAACCTCAGCGCGCCGCCAGCGACGCCGTAACCGAAAGCGTCGAGGTGTCGCCGAGCGAAGCGGTGTTCGACGAGAAAAGGCGTGCGGTACTGGCGTTGCTCGGGTTCGATCCCGAAACCCCGACTGTCACCGGCGGCGATCCGAATGGCGCAACCGCGCTGTTCGCCGGGCTACTCAAGCTCGACGAGGCCCAAGTGCTCGCAATCCTTGCCATCGCTATGGGCGAGACGTTGGATGCGCGCAGCGCCATGGTCGATGCCCTCGGCCAGCATCTGGCGGTGGACATGGCGCCGGTGTGGGAGGCCGATGACGCATTGCTCGACGCGATCCGTGACCGCGAAGTGCTAAGCGCAATGGTCGCGGAAGTGGCGGGAGAAACCGTCGCCGAGGCCAACGCCAAGGAGAGCGGCAAAGTACTGCGCTCCATCCTCAAGGATTGCCTCAGCGGCACCAATGGTCGCGCCAAGGTTGAGGGCTGGGTGCCCCGCTGGATGCGGTTCCCGACGAGCGGATACACGACGCGCGGCGGGGTCGGATCGGTGCGCCGGTCCGACGCAGTCGCGGCGCTGCTCGCACCCGAACCGGCCGAGCCACAAGTCGATTGCGAGCCGATGCGCGAAGCCGCGTGAGCCATGCTGACCTGACCGGTGGCGACAAGATCGCCGCCGGTCCTTCGTGCGAAGGAGGCCAGTCATGGCCCACTCACCAGAACAGGCTGAAACCCTGCGCCGCGTTCGGGAGGCGCTCGCGACGATGGACGAACTGCCCCGCGCGGTGTTCGAGCGTGCCAGCATTCTCGACATCGGCTATCGCCAGATCGCTGCGGAACTGAGCATCACGCCTGCCGAGGTCGAGCATCATCTTGCCGAAGCGCTGGTCCATATCGAACGCGCGCTAAGCGCCGCCGAAGGCGACCAACAAGGGCCGCCTTGACCATCTTGCGGACCGGAATGGCCTTGCCATCCGGTCCGCGCCTGCCACAGTTGGATGACGCATGCGTACCGATCTTGATCATCTGCCGCCCGCCAAGCAGCGCGAGCTGGAGCGTGTCGTCCAGATCCTCTTCGAGGAATTTGGCGAGGCGACCGCGATCGCCAATTCCGAGTGGAAGAAGCAGGCGCGCATTCTCAAGGTCATTCTCTACGGCAGCTATGCGCGCGGCGGTTGGGTCGATGAACCGCATACCGCCAAGGGCTATCAGTCCGATTTCGACCTGCTCGTCATCGTCAATCACGACAAGCTGACCGACCGGGTCGAGTTCTGGTCGACTGCTGAGGAGCGGCTCAATCGCGAGCTGGCGATCACAAGGATGCTGCGCACGCCGGTCAATTTCATCGTCCACACGTTGCAGGAGGTGAACGATGGCCTCGCGCACGGCCGCTACTTCTTCATGGACGTCGCCCGGGATGGGATCGCGCTCTACCAGAGTGAAGACACCGAGCTTCATAAGCCTAAGCCGAAGACGCCCAAGCAGGCGCTGGCGATGGCCCGGGAGTATTTCGAGGACTGGTTGCCAACAGCGGCGGGCTTCAAACGGAACGCAGATTATGCGGTGCGCGATGGCGACCACAAACTAGCAGCATTCCTGCTCCATCAAGCCACCGAACGGCTATACCATTGCGTCCTGCTGGTCTGCACCTTCTACACGCCTCACGTGCATAATCTCGGGTTCCTGCGCACCCAGGCCGAGCGGATCGACCGGCGTCTGATCGATGCCTGGCCGCGCGACAACCGCAGCGACCGCGCGCGCTTCGAGAAGCTCAAGGAAGCCTATGTGAAGGCGCGCTACTCGAAGCACTACCGCATCAGCGCCGAGGAACTGGCGTGGCTCGGCGAGCGCGTCGAGGAGCTTGGGCGCGTCGTTCAGGTGATCTGTGAAGAGCGGATCGCCGCGCTCGAGGCCAGCGCAGCCGCCTGATTTCGGTGCGCCGGACGAAATCGCCCGGCGCTCTATTCTCAGCCTTCTGCACTCGCTTTCGCGCGCGGTTTGCGCACTGGCTTCGCCGCGCCTTTGGCAGCACGGCCCTTTTGTCCAAGCCCGATCTTCACCGCCATCTCGCGGCGCTGCGCCGAATAGCTCTCCGCCACCATCGGATAATCGGGCTTCAAATTGTAGCGCGCGCGATACTCTTCGGGCGTCAAACCATGCGTTGAAAGATGGCGACGCAGCGTCCGGTAAGGCTTGCCGTCGATCATCGAAATGATGTGATCCTTCGATCCAAGCGACTTGCGCACCGACACGGCAGGCGTGAATTCTTCGGGCGTTTCACCGCTGCTTGGCGAGCCTTCTTCGATGCTCGAACCGCTCGACAACTCATTGATCGTGGCATGCATCGTGCGCAGGAAGGTGGGCACTTCCTCCGCCGTCACGCGGTTATTCTGGTTGCCGAGCCATGCGATGGTGAGCTCGGTCGCAAGCTCGACAGCGTTCAATGAAGTCTCTTCTGACATGGCGCGTTCCTTGGATAGGCCGGGGAGGATTTCACAATACATCCATATTGGATGTTTGCTGGAAGTCGAGCAGATGGGCCTGAAATCAGTAAGGCAAGATTAAAGGCCTGCCTCCATTAGTTGCGGCAGGCGAGGTCTGCACAGCGTTTTTGGTGGAGGCATGATCTTGCGCCTGCCTCCATTGAATCTCTCGGCAAGCTGCGAGCCGCAGATTTGTGCAGTGTTCCCGAAAGACATGTTGGAGGCCCTTGAACCGAGCTCAGCGTGCTCCCTCATCGTGTGTCTCAACGATGATTTCGGACATGCGGCGATGGCTGGCGAGGATGATTTCGATCTCTGGCTGGGAAGGGTTGGCAGTGACAAGCCGCTGACCGCGCGGCTTCGCATTGCGGCCAACCGGGGCGGTCGCCAGCTGCGTGCCGCGACTGGTCGGGCCGCCAAGTTCAGCGGCGCCCGGCTCGGCCGCGGCGCCGGTATAGGCCGCGTGCTGGGGAGTCGCGATCGCCATGCCGGTTTTCGTGCCCGGCGCGTGGTCGTGAAGACCCGGATCGTGAAGCTCGCCGGCAAGGGGGCGAGCGCCGCTCGTGCGCACCTGCGCTATCTGCAGCGCGACGGCACGACGCGCGAGGGCGAGCGCGGGTCGCTCTACGGTCCTGATACTGATCGCGTCGACGCCAAGGCCTTTCACGAACGCGGCAGCGGCGACCGGCATCAGTTCCGCTTTATCGTCGCGCCCGAGGACGGCGCGCAATATGAGGATCTGAAGCCGCTTGTCCGCCGGTTGATGGCCGATGCCGAACGCGATCTTGGTACTAAGCTCGACTGGGTCGCGGTCGATCACTTCAACACCGGTCACCCGCACAGCCATGTCATCGTCCGCGGTGTCGACGATCACGGCAAGGACCTGGTGATCGCGCCCGACTATCTGACGAGCGGGCTGCGCGAGCGAGCGGCGGCGCTGGTCAATCTTGACCTTGGGCCGCGCACCGACACCGAGATCCAACGCAGCCGCGAGGCCGAGATCGGCCAGGAGCGATTCACCGGGATCGACCGGCGGTTGTTGCGCTCGGCCAATGAGCGCCGCCTGGTCAGTTCAGGGCATCGCGATTCGCTCGAGCAGTCGCTGCGCGCGGGACGATTGCAGACGCTCGGACGGATGCAGCTCGCGCGCGAGGTCAGCCGCGGTATCTGGGCGCTCGACCCTGACCTCGAGCTAACATTGCGGCGCATGGGCGAGCGCGGCGACATCATCCGTACCCTGAACCGTGCGATGCGTGAGCGGCTGCCGGAACGCACGCCGAGCGACTATGCGATCTACGATCCTGCAGCGGGCAAGGTCGAACCGATCATTGGACACGTGGTCGCGCGTGGCCTGTCGGACGAGTATCGCGACCGCCATTATCTGATCGTCGATTGTATCGACGGCATCAGCCGCTACGTCGATATCGGGATCAATCGTGAAGCCATTCCCGAGAATGGCATCGTGCGGATCGAGCCACGCCCGGTCGGGATTCGCGATGTCGACCGCACGATTGCCGAGGTCGCAGCCTCCAAGGCTGGGCACTACTCGATCGACGATCATCTCAGGCACGACGCGCAGGCAACACAGGCCTTCGCCGAGAAACATGTACGTAGGCTCGAGGGGATCCGCCGGGCGACCGGCGCTATCGAGCGTCAACCCGATGGCCGCTGGATCATCGCTGCAGATCATCTCGACCGTGTCGAGGCCTATGAACGCACACTCGCCCGCGACAACCCGGTGATGATCGAAACCCTGTCCACGCAGCCGCTCGACAAGCTGCCGGGCCATGATGGCGCGACCTGGCTCGATCGCGAGCTGACATCGCCCAAGCCGACTCGGCTAGAGCGCGGGTTCGGCGCCGAGGTTCGTACGGCGCTGGCCGCGCGGCAGCGATGGCTGGTCGAGCAGGCACTGGCGCAGATCGAAGGCGATCGTGTCCGCATTGCGCCGAACGCCATTGCGCGCCTTCAGCAGCGCGAACTGACCCGTGTCGCTGGACAGCTCAGCCGCGAGCTGGGGCTGGCGTACGTGCCAGCGGCGCGCGGGGAGCAGATTGAGGGCAGACTGGCCCGCGCCGTCCGGATCGGTGACCGCAAGTTCGCGCTGATCGAGCAGTCGCGCGAGTTTACGCTGGTGCCCTGGCGGCCCGTGCTTGAGCGCGCGATCGGAAAGCAGATCGCGGGTGTCGCGAGCGACGGCGGCATCGACTGGACGATTGGACGCCGCCGTGGGCTGGAGATCGGGATGTGATTGGCGAGGCTTGGCGGCGAGATGCGGCGGAACGGCGGTATGACTACCGCTCGCCCCGTGAGATCATCGCAGCGGATCGATGCAGGATACCGTCCCATGCGCACCGCCAAAACCCGGCACCAATTCTATCTGCCCGACGAGCTGTCGGCGAAGCTCGACACGCTGGCGCTAAAACCCGGCGCATCGAAGACCGCGATCCTGACCGACGCGCTCAATGCCTGGATCGAGCGCGCGGGACACAAAGAACTGGACGAGCGGTTCGGGCCTCGGCTCGACCGGCAGAGCCGCGGTGCCGAGCGGATCGAGCGTAAGGTGGAAGCCCTTACGGAGCTGGTCGGCGTATTCGTGCAGCACCAGCTTACCCTGGTCGCGCACCAGCCGCCGTTCGACGAGGAAACCAGCCGACTTGGACGCGAGCGCTACACGCGGCTGATCGACATCGTCGAGCGGCGCATGGCCGGCGGCGGCATCGTCACGCGTCTGACGGGCGCGATGGAAAACTGACAGGAGCCGACGGACCCCGACTTTTAATCGGGCGAGACGCTGGGATGCTCGAGGCGGACCGTATCCAGCAAACGCTCAATTGCGGCATTCTCCCGTGGTGTACCGCTCAGCGTCACATCCCAATTGCAATGTGAATAGCTGGGCGGGTCACGCAATTTGATCGGCGCTAGCGCGATCCGCCATCGACGCTGCGTGCTTCCCGCTTGTTCGGTCAAGGTGGAAACGATCAGATCCTGAAGCTGGCTGGTGAGCATGCTGTCCTGCGGCGTGGCATCGGCGGGGCACAAGCGCGGTAGCTTCGCTGATGCGGCGGCTATGCGCCCTCGCTGCAGCCGTCCGAGCTTCCGCGCGATATCCCCGAAAGCTGCCGTTCTTCAGGCGCTCTAACCGTTGCTCACTATGAAAAAGGGCGACACGTTGTCGTGCCGCCCCTTCGCAAGTTAGGCTCAGAAGAAACTGAACATCATCGCGAACAGTGCTACAGGGATCGTAATCCCCAAAGCCATTCGGAACGATTTTCCTTCAGGCCCACTGGTCTCGATGGATAGATTGAGCATCATGCCAACCCTCCTTTCGATGCGCGTGCGGCTTTCTGATGAGTCGATTCACGCGGTTGACCAAACGCAGGCGCGATTAGTGTTTAGAAACAGTCCTCGCGGTCACGCCTTTGCCTCGACTGTGGCGGTGGTTATGAGCCAGCAAATCTGGGTAAGCAAGCGCAAGGTCATCGTTATCAGAATAGTTTTGTCCGGGATGCGCCCTCATACCGGTCGCTCAAATTGGCGGCCGGGCGCACCGGAAGCCGTCGTCCCTCATTGAATTTCGTGCCAGCTCCCCATCTCACGCAAGATAGCTGAACTGTCCTTCGTCCCGGTAGGATTATGGACTTACCCGTGGGCCTAGCGGCAGCCTGCCAGCGTATTGCGATCAGCTAGTGAATGTGTTCACGAAGGTCATGGATTGCGGAACATCCAGATAAGAGACAATGGCACGACAAGGATCAGGATGGACGACCGATTTCAGGTTGCATGCGTTTGCCGAACCGGGTCAACTTCTCCCTTGGCCATGCCAGTTCGGTAGATTGATAGGCAACTTTCACATCCGTTGAAAATGTAGTGAGGTCAGCGGGGCGATCCACATACGATTGTTTGCACGGTGTTGAGATTTTGGGGGACAAGTGAGTAACGACCTTAAGAACTTTGCGCGCGGGGGGAGTACGTATCACCAACATCGGCTCGAGATCGCTCGCCAGTGGCTAGAGCGAGACGCCGGTCAAGTTGAGCCATTGTCTTCCTTTCTGACGCAGAGGTTTTTCGCGCTAGACCCAAAATCATGGTCAGCGTTTGCGTTTGGCCCGAAGGATTGGGAGATCTGCGAGCGCCTCGTTGCATCCGGCAGCGTCGAGACCGAGGTCAATTACCTGTACTTGATCTTAGCCTACGCTACAGTGAATAAGAAGAGCGTCGATGCGCTCTTTTCAATCAACCGCGACATGAGCGCGCGGATGCTGCGTACATCCGAGCAGGCTCCGGTCAAACTCGACGAGCGGCTCGATGATTTGGCGCGCCAGTCGCTATTCACATTTCGCGTCGAGGCCGCAATCCAGCGCGGATCCGCGGACGGCATTCGAGAAACGCTGTACCGCCAGTTCACAAACGGCTGGTGCCGTGCGCGCCTGCTGTACCCATTCGTATATCGATTTGTGACGCCCTCGGCGAGCATCGATCGTTTCCTGTCCTACGTCGTCTCGGGACAAGAGCATCAATTGGAACGCATGGCGCTCCAGCTTCTGCTCTGTAACGAAGCGGCGAGGCGCGAACCTCTCGTATTTAAGGCATATGTAGGCTTGATGGGCCATCCGTACGATGCGCTCGAGCTTGTGCTCGATCACGTCGAACTGGCATTGCTCGAATCGGAACCACTGCCCCGCCACCTGAACGTGTTCCTAGAAAGCACGAGCGCCCTGTTCCCTGGCACCAGAGCCGAACGCTTGGCCGAGATGGCCCGTCCAAAAAAGGCAGGCGTCAATCATACAGCACCGCCCGATGCTCTATTGCGCTGGCTCGATATCTCGGATGCACAGGCAAACGATGTCAGCCGCTTCTGTAGCCTTGAAGCGACCGACCCGGCCCCAGCGCATGCGATCCCAGAATTGCCGGCCACCATCCTCGCCGATATGAGAGCCAGCCCTTACCCGAATGCGAGCGACTTTCAGGCGATTGTAGTCGACAATGCTACTCACTTTTACCTCGATGGAGCCCACCTCATCGGAGCGCTTCTGCGATCGATCTACATGGTGGACCGGACGGATCGTGATCTGGAGGCTCGCGACGCGCTTCGTCTTTCCAGCTTTCTGGGCACATTAACCCCACTGCTGATCTCGGCTCCATCCGCTCTTCAAATGCTCAACGCAGCAATCAATTCGGGCAGATTGACCGGTACAACGGTGTCACAGCTCGAATTCGAGACCAGTGCTGAACTTACCAAGCGCCGCCCATATGAAGATCGGCTCTGGGTAAATGACTTCCAATGGCGTCTCCACAACCTGGAGCGAGAAGGGAAGCTTACTCAATGGCTTGGACTGGTGCGCTCCGAGGCAAAGCTCAAGCCTTCATATTTGACGGGTATCAACTGGCTCTGGCTGGAGGAAATGATCGAGATCGTCCGGCTCGACCCCTTCATTAACTACGAAGGTGCAATGCTGTTTCTCCTCATGGACTTTGAGACCGCAAATGTTGACCAGCTCCGTCTGCAACTCGCGCTTGAGCCATTCGTCAAGGGCAAAGGTCTCCAGGATACGATTACTCTGCTAATTGAAGAGTATGGCGAAGACTCGATCGCATTCGTGCGGCGATTTCTTACGGTCGAAAACCTTATCAGGATCGGACTGGCGCCGACGGTATTCGCGGCGCTATCGATGCGATTGGTCGCGCTGGAAGCTTGCCTGAACAAGTTCAGATTTGGCCCCCTCATGTCCGCGGAAATGTACGAAAGCGAAGCCAAGGCACTGACCGCCGAACTACTTTTAAACGACGTCAACGCCGGCAAGTTCGAAGTGCCATGGGACATGTTCAAGCGCGACATGGTTGAGCGGCAGCAGGATCTGTTCCTGGCCTTCTACACTCTTCAACCGCACCCGGGCGATGAGAGCACCCTTACCGCGACAACCGAGACTCCGCACGTTTTCCGAAATGGGCGGAAGGGAACCTATCGCTACCGGCTTTTTCAACACCCTCTCTACCTCTTGGTGATGTCTGTCATCGACTCGTTCATGGAACATTCTGCCTACGGCCTCGAAGTCATCCTGTCTGGCCGATTTCGTCATAATGTCCTGTTGCAGGAAATCTGGCTCGCTATTTCGACGGTCGATGACGCCACCATCCCTTCTGTTCCACGTCATACCCAGAAGGAACTCAGCCAAGCGTATCGTGACTCGGTCGAGATGATCGTCGAAAGCTGGTGCTCCGATTTCATGCAGACAAAGCGCGTTGCAAAACCTGAAGGTCTGTTCGACATCGTGCCGACGGCGAAAGACGTTGAGCGCCTTCTTGAGGGCGCGCAGGGAATTACGGACTCTACGGCACTTACCGAGCACGTCATTGCGTGGATTCAACAGCGCCTGAAAGTGCAAATCCACGAAGCCGGAGAAAAATTCGCAGCTGACATGAAGCTCGCCGTGGAGGTTGTGTTCCGCAAGATTTGCGAAGATCAGTCGCAAACCAATCGCCCCTCAGACGCGCAGAAAGTGCATACTGCGATTTCAAACGCCGTCTGGCGCAGAGTGGAAACGCTGCAAGGATGGTTCGACGGCATCGACACAGTTGCGAGCAACTCGATCACGCTGCAGGAGTTGGCTCAAGCAACCGAGCGTTTGTTTGAAGGGGTCATGCCCGGCCGCAAGCTGCAGGTGAAAATCCCCGCCGCTTCGAACGCTCACACGTTCGCACCTGACGAGGTGAAAATTGCCTTCGACCTGATCCGCGAGATTTTCTTCAATGCGCTGAAGAATGGCGCAGGACCCGACGTGCGGCTTCGAATGCGACCGATAACGGTCGAAGGCCAAGCTGGTTTCGTCTTTTCCAACCGCTGCACGCTACCAGCAGCGGACGAGATCAAAACAATTCAAGGCGACCGTTATGAGAACAAGAACGATGATGTTTTGCGCGAGGGCAACTCAGGACTGCTGAAGGTCGCTTCCAGCGCTGCAACACTTGTCGGTCACAACACGACGGTTTCCGCAGTATTCCGCGGCGGCTTCCATCACCTATTGGTGCCCTTCAGGGGAAAGCCAATCGCATGCCAGCAATAAATCGCCTGCTTGGAATCGAAGATAACGACCACAAATGGGATCGCATTCAACGAGTTCTCGAAGCTCGCCTTGATAACAGCGTCGAAATCGTGCGCGCCGTCGATCAGATTTCAGGCGAGCAGCATATCAACGACGGCGGCTGGGACCTCATTATTCTCGACATGTCGCTGGACATTCGTCGTAGTAGTGGGCGTCCCGGGCAGGGCGGACATGATTTTACAGGCGGGCTAAAAATCGCTGGGCGAATGTATTACCTCAGAAAAGAAGTTCCGACCATTATCGTCACCGGCTTTGACGCGTTTCCTTCTGGGCAACCTGACCAGAGCCAGGATGTGATCCTCGGGCTTGAAGACATCGAACGGCAGGCGCGAAAATATCTAGGGGATCACCTGGTTGCTATTTTTCGTTACGGGCCAGCCGGATGGGAAGACGTGCTCACAGCACATCTGGAGGAGTTTCTCGCTTCATGAAAATGCTTGTCGTCCACGACCGGGCGGAGGTTGCCAACCAGATCGAAGATATGGTGCTTGCACACTGCAGCGATGCAATCGTGCATCGCAGCGATAACGTTCTACACGCCCGCGATCTTTTGAGGGACAATCTATATGATCTGGCGATCGTTGATCTGACATTGCCGATTGACCAGGGCAACAAGGACACGAGTCTCGAGCATGCCGACCTTCTGCTGAGAGAAATTTTCGAGCGCGATGCGATAAATAAACCCGCTGACATCCTCGGTATATCCAAGGAACCGGACGTCATCGCACTGGTCAATACCTCCATTGGTCAGCACCTGATGGCCTGCATCGAGGAAGATGCTAGCGATCTCTGGCGCACGGCATTGACGCAGAAGCTGCGGTATATCGATCGCGCGCGCGCGAGCCGGCAGCGAGTGACCAACGAGTCATATGACTATGACGTTATGATCATCACGGCTCTCGATAAGGAGGCCAAACCCTATCGGGATATGTTCGAGCTGAGAAAGGTCGAAGGATTTCCAAACGTCCAAGCTTTTAGCTTCGCCTGCAAAAGCGGCAAAATGCGCCGCGGAATTTTGTTTTCGGCGGGGACGAGCGGCCAAGCTCGCGCGGCGTCGGCTGCTCAAGCCCTGCTAATGTACTTCCGTCCTCGCCTTGCATTGATGACTGGCTTTTGCGGCGGCGTCGCCGAACGGACAAAGTTTGGCGACCTCCTCATCTTCCGCTCAAGTTATGCGTGGGATTATGGGAAGTGGGTCGAGGAAAAGGTTGCTGAGGACCAGTTGCGGTCGATCTTCAAGGCGCGTCCGACGCCGCTCAACGTCCTCGAAAACGGCGTTATCGAGGACGTGCGGGCGATGCTTCGTGACGGCTATGCTCCACCGCTCGCCCTAACCGGTGAAATCGCTAAAATGACTAACGGTGCCGTGACGAGCTGGAACACGGAGCCAGTAGCTACGGCGTCGGGGTCAGCGGTCGTAACATCGCTCGACATCGTCGCGCAGATTCAGGATCTCGATGAGAATATCTGGGGCATCGAGATGGAAAGCTATGCCTTCTACCTAGCTTGCCTCACCACACCGGTGGTAAAGCCCGATTTCGTGTGTCTGAAAGCAGTTGCCGACCACTGCAACGGCGAAAAGAATTCGAGGATGCATGCGCCTTGCAGTCTTATTTCAGCGAATTTCGCGTATGCTTTAATCACTGGGCATTATGATTTTCGCTGAGCAAGATCGGCGCCATTGGACGACAGCTTGTAGGTGCGATTGATATCGAGAAGCTCAGCATGTTCAATCGCTGAAAGATGTCTGCTCCTGCTGATCGCGCTCTTGAAGCTGCTTGACCGGTACCGGCCCAAAAGATGCGGCCTATAAAAGCGTGGCAAGCGATTTCTATTCAGCACCAATTCGCGTCTCAGGTGCGTTCGAATCATGTCGCCAAAACCCGCTTCGGCGCGGGTTCGTGTCCCTCAGACGGACCGATTTTTGGTGGTGGGCCACTGGTGGGCCACGAGATCTGGCGGAGCCGATAACCCCAGCTTTTCTACGGCTTACGTGAGCCGATGTGAGTCCTGTAAGCGCACCATCGCCAAAGGCGCAGAAATCAGCCATTCTTGGGCGAACCCTTGGCCCACGCGACGCCGAAATCGACGATCTTGGTATCGCGCTGGTATCGCAGATGGGCGTTGGTTGGTGCGGCCCGCCGCAAGGGTTTCGCGCCGTCAGCAGTCCCTTTTACGATTGCAGGCGCCAACGGATGGTTCGCGTTCAGAATGCGCCATTTGGTTGCGGGCTAGCTGAGGCTATAGTGGGAAGAACGGATCAGCCGATCCGTTTGAGCCAGCGTTCCACTGCCATCGCGAAATTCCGGCCTTCGCTGGCGTCGAAGCGAGGGTAGAGATACGGTTCGATGAGTTCGCACTCCATCACGGCGAGCACGCCATCGCGACGGCGCACCAAATCGACCCGTGCGTACAGAGCCGGGGCAGGGAGCGCGTCGATCACCGCTTGCGCGCTCGCTAAATCCTTCGCGGACGGGGTGAGCGCGTGTTCCTGGCCATCGAAGGCCGACTGCACGCGATAGTCGGTGTTGGCTGGAGTCTTCCGCACGGCATGGCTGAACACTCCGTCAAAGAAGATGAAGCTCAGCTCGCCCTCTTCAGCAATGCTCGTCATGAATGGCTGAATCATCACGCCCTGATCCCAGAGCGAGTGATCGGGCGGCGGCGTCGTGCCGGTTATGCCCATAAACTGGTCTACACCGCCCGCACCGACAATTGGCTTGATCACCATCTGCTCGGTCGCAATGCCCGCGCGTATGTCGTCCGGCGTGATCTCGGAAAGGCGATTGACCCATAAAGTCGGTATGGAAGGAACCCCCTTTTCGGCAAGCTCGCCTAGATACCGCTTGGAGAGATTCCATTCGATCAGTTCGGGCGGGTTGGCGAGCGGAGTGCGCAGCGCAATCGCCTGCAATGTTGCCAAGAATTGGTCCGGCTGCGTCGCATAGTCCCAGGTCGTTCCGATGACCGCTGCGTCGAAGTGTTCCCACGGGACATCGGGCGCGTTCCAGGCGACTTCCTCCAGATGATGGCCCCGGCCTTCAAAGGCCGGCCCAAAAACGCGCAGCGAATGATCATGTTCGAACGCATCGTGGCGCCGGGCGGACGAGGTGGTCATCGTCCCATGGCAAGCGAGATAGGCGATGCGTCGAGAGGCCGATGTCATGATCGGTTCTTAACCCCGCATCTTTCAGCCTGTCACCCACTGGGTTCGCTGAAGCTGCCCGATACTCCTGCGCTCTAGAGCTGACGCGCGACCAGTGCTTCCCGCCATACACCCGGCTCCAGTCCGTCAAGCGACCAGTCGCCGATCTGCCATCGTACCAGCCGAAGGGTCGGATGATCGACTGCTGCGGTCATGCGACGTACCTGCCGGTTGCGGCCCTCGCGGATCGTGAGACGCAGCCAGCAATCGGGCACAGTCTTTCGGAAACGGACCGGGGGATCGCGCGGCCAAAGCTCCGGCGGATCGATCTGCTCGACCATGGCGGGCAGCGTCAGACCATCCTTGAGTCGCACGCCGCGACGCAGCGTTTCCAAAACCGCTTCGTCCGGCTCCCCCTCTACCTGCACCAGATAGGTCTTGGGCGTCTTGAACCGCGGGTCGGCGATCCTTGACTGCAAGCGTCCGTCGTCGGTGAGAAGCAACAGGCCTTCGCTATCGAGGTCGAGGCGTCCGGCCGGATAAACACCAGGCAGATCGATAAAGTTCGACAGGGTCGGCCGCGGCGTGGGATTGCGCACATCGGTAAACTGGCAAAGCACGCCATAGGGTTTGTTGAACAGGATCAGCTGCGCCATTGCCAGGCCTTAACGCCCATGCACGGCGGTAACCAGACCGCCGCCGCAGGCAACGAGAAGGGGAGCGCAGCGGGAAACCTGGCAGCGACGAGCTCCTTACTGATTTCGAGCGCTGCGCGTCCAGGCAGTTGGCTGCGCCGCATTGGGAAATTGGTCTCGTTGTCTCAAACGAAACTGGTTCGACGTGGAGTAAGGTGGTTACCGGCATAACTATCTAATATTACGAATATTTCTTCATGATACATTCGCCGCGCCACTGAGGGCGATGCCGAAATCGATCAGTCGGTATCTGCGGAAGCTCTCTGTGGAGGGTAAGGTCACGTTCTTCGCCAATGGCTCCGGAACGGATGCACATTCACCCGCGTTCCCGAAATGATCGTCTATCGTTCCGGCGCGGCATGATGCTGTGGGAACGTAAGATGCGGCTCGCGAATCACCTTTTCTACGGCGATAATCTCGATGTGCTCCGCACGCATTTTGCGGACGAGAGTGTCGACCTCATCTATCTCGATCCGCCGTTTAATTCGAACGCCAGCTACAATATCCTCTTCCGCTCGCCTGAGGGCGTGGCGGAGGCCGATGCCCAGGTCGAGGCGTTCGAGGACAGCTGGCACTGGAACGATAGCGCGGAGGATGCCTTCGATCAGGCCATGCAGAGTGGCTGCACGCGTGCGTTCGATCTGCTCAATGCGATGCGCGCATTTCTGGGCGAGAACGACATGATGGCGTATCTCGCGATGATGGCGATCCGACTGATCGAACTGCATCGGGTGCTCAAGTCCAGCGGTAGCCTCTACCTCCACTGCGATCCGACCGCGAGCCATTACCTCAAGCTGCTTGCCGATGGGGTTTTCGGTGCCGAACGGTTCCGCAACGAGATTACCTGGAAGCGTACTTCTGCCCACAGCGATGGCGGGCGATACGGACGGAATACCGATACCATCCTGTTCTACTCCAAGGGTACGAAGCCGGTGTGGAACCCGCAATTCACGCCCTATGACCGCGAATATGAGGCGCGTTTCCGGAACCGGGATCCCGACGGGCGCCTGTGGATGGATGACAACCTCACGGCGAAAGGGCTGTCGGGCGGCGGCTATCACTACACATACAAGGGTGTGCATTCCTTTTGGCGGATGCCGGTCGAGACGATGGAGCGACTCTACCGCGAGGGGCGGCTGCACTTCACGCGGAGCGGGGGTATCCGCCTGAAGCGCTATCTGGACGAGGCGCGGGGGCTGCCGGTGCAGGCGCTGTGGACCGATATCCCGGCGATCAACTCGCAGGCACAGGAGCGGCTCGGCTATCCGACCCAGAAACCGATCGCGCTGCTTGAGCGGATTATCGCTGCATCCACGAACGAAGGAGATCTGGTGCTCGATCCATTTTGCGGGTGCGGGACGGCGGTGCATGCCGCGCAGAAGCTGGGGCGGCGCTGGGCGGGGATCGACGTGACGCATCTTGCGATCAGCCTGATCGAGCGGCGAATGAGGGCGGCGTTTCCGGGTATCGCTCTGAATGTCGAGGGCACGCCGCGCGATCGCGCTTCCGCCGATGATCTGGCGCGGCGCGATCCGTATCAATTCCAGTGGTGGGCGGTATCGATGATCGATGCGGTGCCCTTTGCCGGGCGCAGGAAGGGGCCGGATGGAGGTATAGACGGCATCATCTACTTCAAGCCCGAGCGGCAACGGACAGCGAAGGCTCTGGTGTCGGTGAAGGGCGGCGGGCATGTCGGCGTCAAGGTTGTACGCGACCTCCATTCGGTGATGGAGCGTGAGAAGGCACCGATCGGCGTGATTGTGAGCCGTTCGCCACCCTCGGCGCCGATGCTGCGCGAGGCAGCGGCGGTAGGGCGGTTCCGTTCCGAAGCGACCGGACGAAGCTATGCGCGGATGCAGATACTGACGGTGGACGAACTATTCGACGGGCGCCGGCCCGACATTCCGTTGGTCGACCCCATCGCCGCCTTTCGCAGCGCGCCGCGAGAGATTGCATTGGCGCAGGCTCGGTTGCTCTAGCGCCCGGCTTCCCATTCACGGCGGCGGTCCGTAAACCCGCCGACGATGACCGGTTCTCCTGCCCAGCCGATCCCCGCAGCGACACTGGTCGTGATGCGCGAGCGCGACAACGGCCCGCCTGAATTGTTGATCGTCGAACGATCGGCGGCGATGCGCTTCGCTGGCGGCGCGTTGGTATTTCCGGGCGGCCGGGTCGATCCTGGCGACCATGCATTGGCAGCCTTGCACGGCGGGGACGCCGACGACCTGGCCGCGCGGATCGCGGCGATCCGGGAGACAATCGAGGAAGCCGGACTGGCGATCGGCGTGCGAGGGTTGGGGGACAGCGAGGCGGCACGCGCGGCACTCTATGGCGGGGTACCGGTCGGCGAGGTGCTGGCAGGGCTTGAGCTCGATCTCGACGCGTTGGTGCCCTTCGCGCGGTGGCTGCCGCCGGGAGATGTTTCGCATAAGGTGTTCGATACGCGCTTCTATCTGGCGCGGCTCCCGGAGGGAGCGGACGGCACGGCGAGCGTCGATGGCAACGAGAATGTCCAGTTGTTCTGGGCAACAGCACGCGAAGTGCTGGATACGGCAGACGCCGGCAAAGTGCGGATCATCTATCCGACGCGGCGCAACCTCGAACGGCTGGCTCAGTTCGGGAGCTTTGCCGATGCGGCGGCGGACGCGCGCGCGCATCCGATCGAGACGATCACCCCCTGGGTGGAAATGCGCGACGGCGAGGAGCGGCTCTGCATTCCCGAGGGATTGGGCTATCCGGTGACCTCGCAACCGGTGAAGGCGGCGTTCCGGGCGTGAAACTGCTGCGCAACATGACTGCGGCGATCGTGCTGGCAGCACTTACGCTGACTCTGCTTCTTCTTCTGTACGCGATGGTGCGCGACCGGCCCCAGGACCTGCCGTGGACGAAGCTGGATCTTAGCCAGCCCATAGGACTGTTCACCGGGCGCAAGCTGGCTGCGCTGACCGACGATTTCGCTGCGTGCCGCAAGGCTCTCGACAAAGCAGGAGTGCGCTACACAGCACTGGCGCCGCTGAGCGAGCAGAGCGGGCAATGTGGCTATGAGGATGTGGTTCGGTTCAGCGCGGGCGACCCGCGGCGGATCGGCCTCGCGCCGTCCGACCTCGGCATGTCCTGCCCCGTCGCCGCGGCGCTAACGGTATGGGAATGGGAGGTGGTCCAGCCCGCGGCGCAGCGTCATTTCGGGCAAAAGGTGGCCGAGATAGAGCATTTCGGCAGCTACAATTGCCGGCGGATGTACAATCGCGAGGGGGCAAGTTGGAGCGAACATGCGACTGCCGATGCGGTGGATATCGCGGCGTTCCGGCTGGCCGACGGGACGCGGATTACGCTGGTAGGCGATTGGGACACTAAGGGTTCGAAGGCGCGGTTCCTGAAAGATGTTCGCGATGGCGCGTGCGGCGTGTTCTCGACCGTGTTGTCGCCCGACTACAACGCGGCGCACCGCGACCATTTCCATCTGGATCAGGCGAAACGGATATGGCGGGTGTGCAGGTAGCGCCCCCGCCATAGGTTGGATCAGCCTGGCATCGGCTCCGTGCCGACCTTTTCCACCCATTGCGGGAAGAAGGCGGGCTGACGGTTCGACCAGCCCGACGCGGTCGCCGCGGCTTCGCTGATCGACTGAAGCAATTTGCGCCGCAGGTCCGGATGGAGATGCGGAAGCGCTGCGGCGGCGCAAAAGGCGGCAGGCAGCCATGGTCGCACCTCGGCGCCGACCAGCCGCTCATAAAGGAAGCGATAGGCCGAGAAGCTGGTGAGCCGCCCCTGGCTCAGGTCGAAAGCGGAAACAGTGACGAGCGGGGCCATGAACGGCTCCATCGCGTCGAGCCCGCTATCGTCGGGGATGAGTGCGCGAATTTCGGGGAGGCGGTCGTACATATGCGCCTGGGCACGGATGCTGGCAGCTTCGACCACGTCACGGGACCAGCGCTCCATCGCATCGGTGCGATCCAGGCCGATGTCGAGCGCGCGGCGGATGTAACGCTGCGTCGCCGCGGCAAAGCCCGCGAACTCTTTCATCTCGGCCAGCGTCATTGCGCCTTCGGCCGGCTTACTACGTGCGCTCATTCTCCTTCACTCCCACCCACTTTACTCCTTCACGACAGAGGATGCCTTAAGATGGTTAACACCAAGCTTAACCCCGCGTCGTCCGCCGTTCAGGTAAGGAATCACAGATGGTTTTGCGTTGCAACATGGGTTGCGACGAACTGCATGTTCGCGGCGGAAACGGTTTCGGGACGCGACATTCGGGCAACAAATGGATGTCGCCAGCGTAACAACCGGCACGGCGGCGGAGGATTTCCGGCGAAATCCACCGCGTGAAGCTGAACGAAATGTCAGTCATCGCCGCGACGAAACGATTCATCGGATAAGCGGCTCGACGGGCTAGGCTGGCTGGAACCGATCTGTCACCAACCCTTCAACGAGATTCGGGGTCGAAGGGGGCCATCATGACAGCCAAGGTTATCGCAGCGCGATTCGCGCTGATGGCAGCGCTTTGCCTGGCGACGATCGCTCCCGCGAACGCGCAGTTCTGGCAGTGTGCCCCCTATGCCCGTATGATTTCCGGCGTGAAGATTTTCGGCAACGCGCACACTTGGTGGGCACAGGCCGAGGGCCGTTACGAGCGCGGCGACGAGCCGGTGGTCGGTTCGGTCATGTCCTTCGCCCCGACTCAGCGCATGCGTCTCGGCCATGTCGCGATGGTGTCGAAGGTACTCAACGATCGTGAAGTACTGCTGACTCATGCCAACTGGTCGCGCCGCGGCGGTGTCGAGAAGAATGTGATCGCGATCGACGTGTCCGAGAAGGGCGACTGGAGCCGCGTGAAGGTGTGGTTCGCGTCGAATGGTGGGCTCGGCACTTCGACCTATCCGGTCAACGGCTTCATCTATGCCGACAAGGCGCCGAAGCTGGAGCGTGACGAGGATATGTTCGGCGGTGTGACCATCGCATCGGTCGATCTCGAGAAGTTCGGGATCACTACCTCGCTGCAGAAATAAGAAGCAGCCAGCCTCCATCTTTGTCATCGCCCCGGTTCTGGGCTATTCAAGCCCGGCGGGAAGGTGATCGTAGGACAGGAGCAGGCCATGGCGGTTGCAAAAGTCATCGAGGTCATTTCGAGCTCGACCGAGAGCATCGAGCACGCGATCCGCGACGGCGTCGCCAAGTGCGGTGAGACCGTCGATAATATCGAAAGCGTCTGGGTCAAGGACACCAAGGGTGTGGTTCGCGACAACAAGGTCGTCGAATGGCGGGTGATCCTGGCGGTGACCTTCGTCGTCAGGTAGCGCTGGTCACCGACGTCAGGAGGGCTGGAACGTCATCGCCAGCCCGTTCATGCAATAGCGCCTGCCGGTCGGCGGGGGTCCGTCGTTGAAGACGTGGCCGAGATGGCTGCCGCAGCGGCGGCAGAGCACTTCGGTGCGCGGAATACCGATCGCATAGTCGGTGCGAGTGCTGATGGCGTCCTTGAGCGGCGCATAGAAGCTCGGCCAGCCGGTGCGGCTGTCGTACTTGGTACGCGAACTGTAGAGCGGGAGGCTGCAGCCGGCACAGGCGAAGATGCCGCCGCGCTTTTCCTTGTCGAGCGGGCTGGAGAAGGCGCGCTCCGTCCCCGCTTGCCGCAGCACACGATATTGCGCGGGATTCAGGCGCTTGCGCCATTCGGCATCGGTCAGGTTGAATTCGAACCGCTGCGCAGCCTGAGATTCAGGTGAAGAGCAGCCGAAGGTTATCGCAATCCCGCCGGTGCCGGCGAGGGCGAGCAAATGGCGGCGGGTCAGCATGGAGGCCTCCTTTCCGGCTTGCGCGCAGAAGCTACGCACAAAGATGGGCAAAGGATGCGCCGCCGTCAAAGGCGATCGCCTATTCCGCTATCTGGAGGAGGGCAGGATCGTCATGACTCACAATGAGCGGGCCGTTCCCGGCACCAGTCGGCCGCATCGCACGAATTCGGTTCCCATAGAGATCGGCCATGCCCTGATGCGCAATCCGTGCTTCGACGCACTGGGCCGAACCCGCACACATGAGCGAAATCTGATGGCGATGAAGGAGTTCGTTGAGATCCATGATGCACTCTTCCCGTTGTAAGCGGGAGCGCGATCGGTCTCTCAGTCGCTGAAGCTTACAAAGTATCTTCCAGCGATGAACAATAGGTGGTGTCGACGGGTGTGGCTTTCAAGGCAAACCGGCTGAAGGCGCGGCTTCGGCCTCTGGAGATATCTATGAGCTTTCCGGGATTCTGTGAGAGCAAATAGGGGCTAGACTACTGAAATGATGAGCAGTGCGTCTCAGGGAGTCAGGTGAGATGAGCAAGGATCGGCGCCGCAGCATCACCGGCATCTGCCAGTTCGTGGACCCCGAGCAGCAGCGCGCATGGATCGATGGCGAGGCTGAGTTGCATGATGCCGAGGAGCGCGCCGAATGCCTTGAGCAGCGCTTCAAATACACGGCACGCTTTCACAAGCTGTTGCGTTGCCCGCAGGCGGACGAGGTCTTGGCGATTCTTGGGACATACGGCTCAAACTGTATCCCCGTGCCGCGCAGAACCGAGCGATATTATTGGTCCGTCTCCTGTCTGCCATCGACCTCCGACAAGCCCCTCATCCGCGTGAACGCCAGCTGGATGGAGCTATTTACGCTCTATGCGGACGGCGAGGACGTGCGTTCGCGCTTCATTCTGCATCTTTCCGATTTCACATCCGACGGATCACTCTTCCAAGACCAGCTGGACACAGACTTCCTCGACGGTTGCATTGCGACGCCGGGGGATATCGGCTGGTTCTTTCCGCGCGGTGCCGACATGTTCGGGGTCAAGGTTAGAGGTGCCGCGTCGATCCGCGCGTTCTTGGCTTCTGGTCGGGCGTTGCGTGCCATTCGCAGATTCAACCTGACGCATATGAACCGGGGTCGGAACGCCTATCAGGCAAGCCATAGTTACAGCGTCGCCGACTATGTGCTGGACGCCGTTCAGTAGCGCGACAGTTCCACCGGCATCGCCTTGTAGCCGTGGACGAAGCAGGCCGAGACGCGCTCGGGCTCGGCGACGACATTGGGGCGCAGCCGCCGCTTGGCCATTTCCTCCATCAGCACGCCGATCTGCAACTCTGCCAGCCGCGCACCGACGCAGCGGTGGATGCCATGGCCGAACGCCAGATGGCGGCGTGCATTGGGGCGATCGACGACGATGTCGTCGGGCCGCTCGAACACGCTCTCGTCGCGGTTGGCAGAGAGATACCAGAGGACAAGCTTGTCGCCCTCACGGATCCGCTGGCCCATCAGTTCGGCATCCTGAGTCGCCGTGCGGCGCATGTGCGCGAGCGGGGTCTGCCAACGGATGATCTCTTGCGTGGCATTGGCGATCAACTCTGGATTGGCCTCGAGCTTGGCGCGTTCCTCCGGGAATTGCTCGAGCGCCCAGGCATAGGCGCTCATAGAATTGCGCGTGGTGTCGTTGCCGCCGACGATCAGCAGGATCAGGTTCCCGAGGAACTCCATCTGGTCCATCTCCGCCATCGCGTCCGAATGGATCATCATCGAAATGAGGTCGGGGGTGGGATCCTTGCCGATCTTCGAATTCCACAGCGCACCGAACTCGGCAGCACATTGGAACAGGATATTGCGGCGCTCCTCCTTGCGGACGGGATCCTTGGCGATCTCGATATCGCCGGCCCAGTCGGACCAGTAAGTGAGCTTGCGGCGCTCTTCCCACGGAAAGTCGAACAGCAGCGCCAGCATCTGTGTGGTCAGCTCGATCGAAACGCGGTCGACCCAATCGAACGTTTCTCCAACCGGGAGCGAGTCGAGGATCTCCGCGGTGCGGTGTCGAATGTCGCCGGTCATCCGTACCATCTCACTGGGCGTAAAGGCGGGGGCGACGGTACGGCGCTGACCGGTATGCTTGGGCCGGTCCATCGCGATGAACATCGGCATCTTGATGTCTTCCGGCATCAGGTCAGCGACGGTGATGCCGCCGGCCTGTGACGAATAGAGATCGGGAAGCGATTCAACCTCGACGATCGGCTTGTAGGTCGAGATCGACCAATAGGGGCCGAACTCCGAATTCTCGCATTTGTAGACGGGCGCCTCGGCGCGCAGGCGACGAAAGGGTTCGTGCCACAGGTCGTCGCGATAGAGTTCCGGGCGGGTAACGTCGAGCGGGTCGACAGCGGACGCAGCTTCGGACGCTAGGGTGGCCATGGCGATACTCTCCCGGACATATGTTTGTCCGGGAGAGTGGCTTAACTTACAGGATTGTCAATAGTGCTGCGGTGAGGCGTCAGGCAGTCCCTTTTTTCCGTAGCCACAGCCGTGGACTGCCAGACTGGAGCACGCCGCGGCGGAACAGCCGCGCAGCGATGGTGACGGTGATGACCACCCACAAAGCTTGCCATGCGAGCGCAGCGAGATGCGGCCAAAGCGCAGGCGAATTGGCTGCACGCGCGGCCATCGCGAAGGGCGAGCTGAACGGGAAGATGGCCGCAGCAGTGCCTAGCCAGCTGTCCGGTTCGACCGCGGTCGCCGAAGCGAGACCCCACATCGCGACCTGAAAGATCGTGATCGGCAGCGACATCATCTGGAGCTCTCGTTGCGTGGACGCCTGGGCGCCGAGACCGAGGAACACTGCACCGAGCAGCATATAGGCAGTGACGAAATAGGCGAAGAACAGCAGGCCGAACATTGGCAATCCCACGGCCGGACCGACGTCGATGAATGCGGTGACGAGCTTGGCAGGCAGCAGCGAGCCGACATTGACGATCACGGTTCCCCAGAAGCCGAGGAACAGCAGTGCGACGCCGAACATGCCAACAAGCTTTCCGAAGAACACACTCTCGAGGGGAACGGCGGCGGCCAGAATTTCGATCACCTTGTTCGAGCGCTCCTCCGCCATCGTGCCCACGACCTGTCCGGCAAGCAGCAGGCTGATCATGAACAGCCCTGTGACCGCGAAGAAGGCGGCCTGGCTGTGTCCGCCCGCAGTGGCACCGGCGCGCGCGACGACAATCCTGGTCGGCTCGCTCAGCGACGCGGACGTCCCGGCGCGTTGTGCGCGCAGCACCTGATCGGCGAGGGCCGCGAGATAGTCGGCGGAGCGCGAGCCGTTTTTGCTGTACAGGATCTGCGGCTTGTCGAGCGGGCCGTACATCACGGCATAGGTATCGCTCTCCTTGCGCTCGAATATGGCGCGCGCCTGCGCCTCAGGATTGGCGCCGGGAGCTTCGACGATCAGCGGGTATGGCTGCTCGATCGGTCGGAACATGGTTCGGAGGCGGCGGTCGGCGGCGACGGCGGCGCGTGCCTGGTCGTCGCTGGCGAGCAGGACGATGCGCGCGTTGACATCGCTATTCTTGGTTATCGACATCGCGGCCCCGCTCCCGGCCGCGCCGAAGCCGATGAACATCAGCGGTGCGAACAGGAAGAGCAGGAACGTGGGAGTGAATACCGTTGCGACGAAGTCCCTGCGCGCGATGGTCAGGGTCTGACGGATCAAGCGGGCAAGGCTGCTCATGGCTGCTTCTCCGCCTCGGCAGCTTCGGAGTCGGCGAGCGCTTTCGCGCCGACGATGCGGACGAACACGTCGTGCAGGCTGGGCCGTTCGATCGACATGCCCGAAATGCCGTAGCCGGCTTCGATCAGCTTCACGAGCGTTCCCTCGATTCCTTCATCAGGCAGGGTGAAGCGCCAGCCATCGCCCTCCAGCATCGCGTCGGTAGGTAGCAGGGCGCGGATGCCGTCATTCGGGTGATGCGGAACATAATGCGCCTTGAACGGGAGGGTGGCGCGCGCGTCTGCTACCGTACCTTCGAACCGCACCTTGCCGCCGGCGATGATCGCCAGCCGATCGCACAACCGTTCGGCATGCGCCATGACATGGGTGGAGAAGAGCACGGTCGCGCCACGATCGCGCTCGGCCAGGATCAACGTTTCGAGCCGCTCCTGGTTGACCGGGTCGAGACCGGAAAAGGGTTCGTCGAGGACCAGCAGGTCGGGCTGGTGGACGACCGAACCAAGCAGCTGAACCAGCTGGGCCATGCCCTTTGAAAGCTTGCGGATCTTCTGATCGGTGGCGTGGCCTAGGCCGGCGGCCTCCATCAAATGCGCAGCGCGGGTGCGACCGGTGCGCCAGTCGAGCCCACGCAGCGCGCCCATGAAGGCGATCGCCTGCGTCGTCTTCATGCCGGGGTAGAGGCCGCGTTCTTCGGGCAGGTAACCGACATGGTCGCTCACCTCGCGCGGGCGATCGTTGCCGAGCAGCGTGCGATTCCCCTCGTCCGGCTCGATAATACCGAGCAGCATACGCAGAGTCGTGGTCTTGCCTGCGCCATTGGGGCCGAGCACGCCGTAGATCATGCCCTTGGGCACCGCGATATCGACACCATCCACCACACGGCGGTTGCCAAAGCGCTTCACCAGCCCGGTGGCGCTTACCGCCAGTTCGCTACTCAACAAAATTCCCCTCGCTAGCGGGAGCCGTGGTAGCGGGGGGTGATGCAGCTAGGCAAGTCACTCGAAGCGCGAATTCGCGAGAAGGCCGCGGAGTTGGGCTTCGCGGCATGCGGATTCGCGCGCGCCGATGCAGCACCGCTTGCTGGGAAACGGTTGCACGAATGGCTGGCCGAGGGGCGGCATGGCGACATGATCTGGATGGCCGAGCGCGTGCACCACCGCGAGAGTCCGGAAGGGCTGTGGCCGGAGGTCCGCAGCGTGATTTCGCTTGGCATGAGCTATGCACCCGCGAACGATCCACTGGCGTTGGCCGGGGCGGGGGGGCACGGGCGCATCTCGGTCTATGCGCAGGGCGCGGACTATCACGACGTGATGAAGAAGGCGCTCAAAGCACTGGGCCGCTGGCTGGCGCTGGAGGCCGGCTGCGATCTCAAGGTGTTCGTCGATACAGCGCCGGTGATGGAAAAGCCGCTGGCGGAAGCTGCCGGGCTGGGTTGGCAGGGCAAGCACACCAATCTGGTCAGTCGCGATTCCGGCAGCTGGCTGTTCCTCGGCGCGATCTACACCACACTGAAACTGGAGCCGAGCGCGCATGAACGTGGCGGATGCGGATCGTGCGACGCGTGCCAGACGGCGTGTCCGACTGACGCTTTTCCCGCTCCCTATCAGCTCGATGCGCGGCGTTGCATCTCGTACCTGACGATCGAGCTAAAGGGGGCGATTCCGGAGGAGTTTCGCGAGGGGATTGGCAATCGCATCTATGGTTGCGACGATTGCCTGGCGGTGTGCCCGTGGAACAAGTTCGCGGCAGCGGCAGCTGCCAACCTGTCCTTCGCGCCGCGCGCCGAGTTGACTGCGCCCGAGCTCGCCGATCTGCTCGCGCTGGATGATGCCAGATTCCGGCAGGTGTTTTCAGGGTCGCCGATCAAGCGGATCGGGCGGGACCGGATGATGCGCAACTGCCTGATTGCGGCGGGGAACAGTGGAGACCCCGGGTTGCTCCCGGCCGTGCGGGCGTTGCTCGACGATCCCGATCCGGTCGTGAGCGAGGCCGCCGAGTGGGCGCGCGCGCGGCTTACTTGCCCCGGTTCGCCCTGAGGGCGGCGGCGCAGCTCGACTGATCGATCGGCTTGCCGTCGCGCTGGCGGGTTTCGGCGAAGGTGACGGTGGCGTCGCCACGGCCCGATTTGGGTGGATAGAGATAGGCATCCAGTACGCAGATCGGCCCGCTGAACTGCAGTTTGCGCGCGCTGCCCTCGCTGACATCGAGTTGCGGGCGGCCGAACTGCCCGATCAGCGCGTTGGCGCTTGCACCCATCACCGTCGTGAGCGCCGACATGCCCGGTTGGGGCACCGGGATCGGCGCAGCGCGGACGACTGGAGGCGGTGCGGTTGTGCCGCCACAACCTGCGAGCACGATCAACAGGGCGGCCGGAACAATGATCTTCACTTGGTGGTCCTCCGGTGGAACAGGTGCGTCGCCATCGCTGCGCCGAGGACGGGCGCAACGAAATTGACGAACGGCACGAAAAACAATGCGGTTCCCGCAGCTCCCAGCGTGAACCGCGACAGCCGCGTCGCCGATCGCCAGCGAACGAGATCGGCAGCGGGCAGATGCCGCACCGCGACCATGTCGCCAAGGTCGCGACCGAGCAGCCAGCTGTTGACCAGGAAAAAGGCGAGTGCCGTGCCGACACCGGTGACGAGCAATACGATGTACAGCGGCGCAAGCATGAGGTTGACGAGCAGCGCCCGCCCGGCCGACTTGACCCCCATTCCCAGCGAGCGCGCAAAGGAAAGGTCGCGCCCGGCGGCGAACCGCTCGGGATAGTGCTTGGCCTCGACCGCGTGGACCACCTCGTCCGCGAACACACCGATCACCGCGACCGCGATGGCGCGGAACAACAGCCAGCCGCCGATCGCTCCGATCAACAGCGCCACGGCGGATACGGCGGTAGCGGTGGTCTCGCTTCCCTCGAAATAATACCGGACCAGCGCATCGACCCCGAACCATAGCGCGGTGCCGAGCGCGGCGAAGATCGCCAGCGTCAGCATCATCGATTTCACAAACACGCTGATGATCCGCTTGTCGTTGAGCTGGCGGATCGAAAGAAGGAAGGCTTCAAGCATTGCCTGTATGGATGGGCCGGGGTGGACGGATAAGTCAACGCGGTTGCACAGGGGCGCTGCGTCCACTAGGCGCGCGAAAACTTTTCTCCGGAGAACAACGTGACCGCACCCGTCCATGACGTCGTCGCCATCGGCAACGCGATTGTCGATGTCCTCGCCTCGGCCGAGGACAGTTTCATCGAGGAGATTGGCGTCGCCAAGGGGTCGATGCAATTGATCTTCTCGCCGGAAGCAGCTGACGCACTTTATGACCGGATGGGCCCGGGCCGCGAGATCTCGGGCGGCTCGGCCGGAAACACCGTGGCCGGGATGGCCGCGCTCGGCAGCCGTTGCGCGTTCATCGGCCAGGTTGCCGACGACCAGCTTGGCCAGGTCTTCGCGCACGATTTGCGCGCGACCGGCGTCGATTTCGCTACCGAGGTTCGCAGCGGTGCGCCTTCGACCGCGCGTTGCTTGATCTTCGTGACGCCGGACGGACAGCGCACGATGAACACCTTCCTCGGCGCGTCGCAGTTCCTGCCCGAAGAGGCGCTGGACCGTGATTTGATCGCAGGCGGCGCGATTCTGTATCTCGAAGGCTATCTGTGGGATCCGGAAGAACCCCGTGCAGCAATGCGAGCGGCGATCGGCATCGCGCGCGACGCAGGACGCAAGGTCGCGTTCACACTGTCGGATGTGTTCTGCATCAACCGCCACGGCGGGGACTTCCGCAAGCTGATCGCCGAAGGGCTGATCGACATCCTGTTTGCCAATGAGAACGAGCTGCTGGCGCTGGCCGAACTGGACGATTGCGAGGAGGCGATCGTCAAGATCGCGGCGCAGGTGCCGGTGCTCGTGGTGACCCGTAGCGAAAAGGGCGCGGTCGCAATCTCGAACGGCGAACGCGCTGTGGTTGCCGCCGAGCCGATCGACAAGGTGGTCGACACGACCGGGGCCGGCGATCTGTTCGCGGCCGGTTTTCTGCACGGTCAGGCGCAGGGCTGGACCCTTGAGAAGTCGCTCAAGCTTGGTGCGGTGTGCGCTGCGGAGATTATCAGCCACTATGGCGCCCGGCCCGAGGTCGATCTGAAGGCGCTGGCGGCAGCAAAGCTCGGCTAACGCTTCCGGAGCCGTGTCCGGCGAAATTCCGGATACGGCGCCCCGCTTACTTTATGTCAGCCATTTGCCTCTATCCCATGCGCGAGCATGGGAGGACGGATGCAACAGGCGCGTATAACGGAGCAAGCATGCGGACCGGCGATCACCGTCGGGCTGCATGATGGCGCTCCAGCGCTGAGCGACGAACTTACGGCGCTGACGGGTCCCGATCACCGCTTTCTGCGTGCAGCTTGGTACCGGCTGAATCCGTTGGATGAGATCCGTACCGTTGCCGCGACACGCGCGGACGGCACGCCATTGATTGCGATCCCGAGCGTGCCGCTGGGCCCTTCGCTGATCGGCGCGCGCAACGTCCCTGGCAGCTATTGGCCGTTCAGGTCGCTGGCGTTGAACCTTGCAGCTTCGGACGACGAACTCGCTGCCTTCTTTGCCGATCCGGAGAGCATCTCGGCGCTGGGTCCGGCCTGGAGGCTTGGGCCGATCTACGCGTCCGATCCGGCCGCGGTGCGGATCAAACGCTCCGCCGCCACTGCGGGGTGGACGGTGCTGGCGCGCAAGCTCGGCCGTACCTTCCTGTTCGACGCTGCAGATACGAGTGGCTGGCCGCGTCGGTCGACCCGCCGCCGGCTGGCCAATTACGAACGGCAGCTCGAGCAATTGGGCGAGATTGCGGTGCGGCATGTGAGCGGCGTGGACTGGAATCGCGCTGCGCTCGACGATCTGGCCGCGATTGAGGCGGCAAGTTGGGTGGGGACGGGCACCGACGGCACCGGCGCCAAGTTCCTGACCGATGCCAAGCGCAAGGGCTGGCTGGGGGTGCTCGCCGATCCGGAGCTGGCTTCGGCACTGTCGGCGACAATCTTGTCGGTCGGCGGGAAGCCGGCGGCCTTCTCGTTCGATCTGCGCTCCGGAACGATGCAGTACGGTATCGCCAGCAGCTACGACCAGCAATTTGCGGCGTTCCGGCCGGGCAAGATCGTCACCGCCTATCAGCTCGATCAGGCGCGCAAGACAGGAGTCGAGACGATCGATCTGGGGGCGGGTGATTCGGGATACAAGCGCGAGATGGGCGCGGTGGCAGGGCCGGAGATTCTGGATCTGCTTATCGTGCGTAACCGGCCTGCCGCCTCGCTGTTGGGGCTGCGCTGGGGCGCCGAATCGGCGATCGCGCGTGAGGCTTATCTCGCCGCGTCAAAACTTCGCGATGCGGGTCGCGATCGCGGCGACCGCGGACGGATCGAGGGGCTGCTGGCATTGGGCGCGCTCGCAGCGGCCGCGCTGACCTTCGCCGAGTAAGCGGATGCTCCGATGAAGAAAGGGCCGGGAGATCGCTCCCGGCCCTTTCCAATTCACCTTCCCGGCTCAGTGCGTGCCGGGAACCGGGGGATCGAGTTCCTGATACGCCTCGTGCTCGGGCGTCTCGACAACGCCGCGGCCGACATGGCTCTTGCGGCGGCTATAGCCGAAGTAGACGAGCAGTCCGAGCGCCGCCCAGCCAACGAACATCATCTTGGTATCGTGGCCCAGGCTGTAGAACAAATAGGCGCAGCCAAGGATCGCGATCGGTGCGGTGACGACAATGAACGGCGTGCGGAACGGGCGCTTGCGGTCCGGATCGGTGCGGCGCAGCACCAGTACCGCGATCGATACCGCGGCAAAGGCGAACAGCGTGCCGGAGTTCGAGATATCGGCAAGCTTGCCGACCGGGAAGAAGGCCGCGAACAACGCTACGAACACGCCCGTCAGGATGGTGATGACGTGCGGGGTGTGGAACTTCGGGTGGACCTTGGAGAACACGGCGGGCAGCAGGCCATCGCGGCTCATCACGAAGAAGATGCGGGTCTGGCCGAACATCATCATCAGGATGACCGAGGGCAGCGCCAGGCCGGCGGCGAGGCCGATCAGGTTGCCGATCTGGGGCCAGCCGATTTCGCGCAGCGTCCAGGCCAGCGCTTCCTTCGAGCAGACCACCGCTTCCTTGCCGGTCGCGGCGGCGGTCTCGACGCACGCCTTGGTCAGTTCGACGCTGCCCGGGGGCAGGGCGGCGCCATCCGGCCCGAGAATCGGCTGAGCGCCGACGCTGCCGATCACGCCAGCCGCAACCAGCAGATAGAAGACGGTGCAGATCCCGAGCGAGCCGATGAGGCCGATCGGCATGTTGCGCTGGGGGTTCTTGGTTTCTTCGGCTGCGGTCGAGACCGCGTCGAAGCCGACATAGGCGAAGAAGATCGACGCGGCCGCCGCCGATACGCCGGCGAAGCCGAGCGGCGAGAAGGGCTCGAAATTCTGCATGTTCATCACCGGCACCGCCAGGATGATGAACAGCGTCAGCGCAGCAACCTTGACCAGGACCAGGATCGAGTTGACGAGCGCGCTCTCCTTGGTGCCGATCACCAGCAACCAGGTGACGAGACCGGCAATCGCCATCGCAGGCAGATTGACGAGGCCGCCGTCATACGGGCCGCGCACCAGTGCGTCCGGAATGTCTATCGCAAACGCATTCTCGAGCAATCCGACGACATAGCCAGACCAGCCGACCGACACCGCGCCGGCGGCGACGGCATATTCGAGGATCAGCGCCCAGCCGACCATCCAGGCGATCAACTCGCCCATCACGGCATAGCTATAGGTATAGGCGGAGCCCGAGACGGGGACCATTGCAGCCATTTCGGCATAGCAGAGCGCAGCGACTGCGCAGACCGCACCGGCGATGACGAACGACAGCATCATGCCAGGGCCGGCCTTTTGCGCGGCCTCGGCGGTGAGAACGAAGATGCCGGTTCCGATCACTGCTCCGATACCAAGCATCGTGAGCTGGAACGCTCCCAACGAACGGTGGAGCGATTTCTTTTCGGCTGTGGCTAGAATGGCGTCGAGTGGCTTTACGCGCCCGAAAATCATGCAACTTCCCCCAATGCGGCGTGGTTCTTGCCCTATCGCCGCTGATACGAAAGCCGGGAGCCTAGCTGCAAAATGGGATGGCGCAATCCCCCAAGTGCGCAGCTTATCGCGTCAGCATTGGCCCCAAGGGCTTGCCCGCGAAGACATGGACGTGGAGGTGGGGCACCTCCTGCCCGCTGTCGAGGCCGACATTGGCGAGCAGGCGGTAGCCCGGCTCGACCGCCCCGGCCTCCCGCGCGACGATACCGACTGCGCGTACGAAACCGGCGATTTCGGCGTCCGACGCGCGTGCTGAGAAATCGTCCCACGATACATAAGGACCGGTCGGGATCACCAGCAGATGCGTGGGTGCGAGCGGGTTGATGTCGTGGAAGGCGATGGCGAATTCGCTCTCGTAGACGCGCTTCGAGGGGATTTCGTTACGGAGTATCTTCGCGAAGATATTCTGATCGTCATAGGGCTTGGTTGCGTCAATCGGCATGTCGGCTGGCCTTTTCGTCGATTCCGGAAATGCCCTCGCGGCGGGCAAGCTCGGCGCGAATGTCATCGAGCGACAGCCCGGCATCCGCCAGCAGGACAAGCAGGTGGAAAATCAGGTCGGCGGCTTCACCGGTGAGGCCTTCCCGGTCGTCCTGCACTGCGGCGATGGCGGCTTCGACAGCTTCCTCGCCCAGCTTCTGCGCGATCTTGGCGCGGCCCTTCGCGGTGAGCTTGGCGACATAGGAGGTTGCGGGATCGCCGGTGCGGCGCTCGCGGATCACGGCTTCGAGTGTGTCGAGAATGTCAGCGGCCATGCGGAGGGCAGTCCTCTAGCGGCGCGGCGCTGTCAATCCTTGCGCTTGCGGCGGCGCATGGCGCGCTGCGCGAGCCAGATCCCGCCCGCGGCCATCGCGGCGAGCGCGAGATCGGAAAGCTCGGGCATCGAACGCCGTGAAACATCGCCACTGTGCGCAGCAAGGGCGGGTGCGGCGGCGAGCAGCGAAAAGATCAAGGCACGGAACATCGCGGCAGGGTGTAATCGCTGGCCGGCTGCCAAAGCGTTAACCGTGGCTGCGGACCGGGATGCCGGCGGCGGCGAGCGCGGCGTGAGCGTCAGCGACGCTCGCTTCCCCGAAGTGGAAGATCGATGCCGCGAGCACGGCGCTGGCATGGCCGTCACGGATACCGGCGACGAGGTGATCGAGATTGCCGACCCCACCCGAGGCGACGACGGGGACTGTCACCTGATCGGCGACGGTGCGGATCAGGTCGAGGTCGTAGCCGTCGCGCGTACCGTCGCGATCCATCGAGGTGAGAAGCAGTTCGCCTGCGCCGAGTTTCGCGAGATTGAGCGCATGTTCGACGGCGTCGATTCCGGTCGGCTTGCGGCCGCCATGGGTGAAGACCTCCCAGCGGCCTTCTGCCACGCGGCGCGCGTCGACCGAAGCGACGACGCACTGGCTGCCGAAGCGCTCGGCGATCTCGCTCACCACTTCGGGGCGGGTTACCGCTGCGGAATTGACCGCAACTTTGTCCGCGCCGGCGAGGAGGAGGGCGCGTGCATCCTCGGCGGAGCGCACGCCGCCGCCGACGGTGACGGGCATGAAGCAGACTTCGGCGGTGCGGCGAACCACGTCGATGATCGTGCCGCGCGCCTCATGGCTGGCAGTGATGTCGAGGAAGCACAGCTCGTCGGCGCCCGCGGCATCATAGGCGCGGGCTTGTTCGACCGGATCGCCGGCGTCGCGCAGGTTCACAAAGTTCACGCCCTTGACGACGCGGCCATTGGCGACGTCGAGACAGGGGATGACGCGCGCGCGGACCGTCATGCTGCGGCTTTCAGCGCCTCGGCGAGGTCGAGGCGGCCGTCATAGAGCGCGCGGCCGGTGATGACACCTTCGATGCCCGGTTTACCGACCAGCGCGTGGATGTCGGAGATGTCCGCAACGCCGCCGCTGGCGATCACCGGGATCGAGACTTCCGCAGCCAGCGCCACGGTCGCTTCGACGTTGCATCCCTTGAGCAGCCCATCGCGGCCGACATCGGTGAACAGCAGGGCGGCGACGCCTGCATCCTCGAACCGGTGGCCGAGCTCGGCGATCGAGACAGTCGAGACCTCGGCCCATCCCTTGGTCGCGACGAAGCCGTCGCGCGCATCGACTGCAACGACGATCTGGCCGGGATGGGCAGCCGCGGCCTCGCGTACGAAGCCGGGGTCCTCGAGCGCGGCCGTCCCGATCACCACGCGGCTGACGCCCATGTCGAGCCAGCGTTCGACCGCAACGCGATTGCGGATGCCGCCGCCGAGCTGAATCTTGCCGGGGAATTTGTCGATGATCGCTGCGACCGCGACGCCGTTGATCGATTCGCCTGCGAATGCGCCGTCAAGATCGACGACATGAAGGTGGCTTGCGCCCGCTTTGGCAAAGGCGTCGGCCTGTGCGGCAGGATTCTCGCCATAGACGGTGGCGCGGGTCATGTCGCCCTCGGCCAGGCGGACGACCTGGCCGGCCTTGAGGTCGATAGCGGGGAAAACGATCACGGGTTCCACCTCAGGAAGCGTTCGAGGAGCGCCAGGCCATAGCGTTGGCTCTTTTCGGGGTGGAACTGCACCCCGGCGAAATTGTCCCGGCCGACCGCTGCGGTGACAGGGCCACCATGTTCGGTCGTCGCCAGCACTGCCTCGCCGTCATAGGCGAAGCTGTGGAGGAAATAGGCCTCGCCCGGCTCGATCAGCGGGTGCGCGATGACCGGAACAACATCGTTCCAGCCCATATGGGGGATGCGGACATTGTCGGCGGGCAGTTCGCGGACGGTGCCGTCGAGCCAGCCGAGTCCTTGATGCGTGCCCAGTTCCTCGCCGGTCTTTGCCAGCAACTGCATCCCGACGCAGACGCCAAGGAACGGCGCGGCATCCTTGAGAACGCGCTGATCTAGTGCCTCGACCATACCCGGGATTGTGCGCAGGCCCGACGCGCAAGCGCCGAACGCGCCGACGCCGGGTAGGACGATGCGGTCTGCCGTCATCACCACATCAGGGTCCGCGGTAACGGCAATATCAGTGGCGCCCGCTGCCTTCAGCGCATTGTGGACCGAATGGAGGTTGCCTGCGCCATAGTCGATCAGCGCGACGGTCACTGGCCCAGCGCCTCCAGCCCCGGTGCGAAGATCGAGGGTGCAACCTCGATGAACTCATAGTCGGCCGCGCCTTCGGTCGCGAACGGGTCGGCGGCGGCCCAGGCCTTCGCCTCGTCGAGCGTGCCGCGCACCAGCAGCATGCCGCCGGTCACGGGCACTTTGCGCCCGGCGAGCAGGAGGCGGCCGTTGGCGAGACCCTGCTTCAGCCACTCGACATGCGCGGGGCGGAGCGCGTCGATTGTCTCGACCGGCACCTTATAACTCAACAGCACCGCGATCATCAGAGCGTGCCCTTGGTCGAAGGGATCGCGTCCGCTTTGCGCGGGTCGATCTCGACCGCCTGCCGCAGCGCACGGGCGAGACCCTTGAAGGCGGCTTCGGCGATATGGTGGTTGTTGGTGCCGTAGAGCGTTTCGATGTGCAGCGTTACACCAGCGGTCTGGGCGAAACTGTGGAACCAGTGTTCGAACATCTCGGTGTCCATCTCACCGAGGCGCTTCTGGCTGAACTCGGTCTTCCAGACGAGGAATGGGCGGCCGGAGATGTCGATTGCGACGCGGGTCAGCGTCTCGTCCATCGGGCTTAGCGCATCGGCATAACGGCGGATGCCGCGCTTGTCGCCGAGCGCCTTGGCCACTGCCTCACCGATCGCGAGCCCGGTATCCTCGACCGTGTGATGCTGGTCGATATGCAGATCGCCCACCGTCTTCACGTCCAGATCGATCAGCGAATGACGTGAGAGCTGCTCGAGCATATGATCGAAAAAGCCGATGCCGGTAGAGATGGCATAGGCGCCGGTGCCGTCGAGGTTGACCGTGACGTCGACCGAAGTCTCGCTGGTCTTGCGGCTGATCGTCGCGGTGCGCATGGCCGCTCCATAGCGCCGTGGCAGGACCATGCAATGATGGCGGAGCTATGCAGCGCCCCCAATCGATCTTGACCCGTTGGCTATCTTGACCGGTGCGGAGAGGCCTGTAGGCAGTGGAGCCATGACCGGTAACGTGCCCGACAGCCTGATTCCCTATGATGAGATCGTGCAGGAAGCTCTGCGCGCCGTGGTCGGCCGTGTGCTCGATCAGGTCGCAGCGACCGGGGCGCTGCCCGGAACGCACCATTTCTACATCACGTTCAAGACCCGTGCGCCCGGCGTGGATATTCCCGACCGGTTGATCGAGCGCTTTCCGGACGAGATGACGATCGTCCTTCAGCACCGATTCTGGGATCTGAAGGTCGATGACGAGCGATTCTCGGTCGGCCTGAGCTTCAATCAGATCCCTTCGATGCTGGTCATTCCGTTCGCGGCAATCACCGGATTTCACGATCCCGCAGTCAATTTCGAGCTGCGCTTTCAGGCTGCCGAAGATCCCGACGGCCCTGAGCCGCACGACGAGGCCGAGAATGACGGTCCGCCGGTGGCGACGCCCGTTGAGGACGGGTCAAACGTGGTCGCGGTGGACTTCAAGCGCAAGAAATAGGCTTGCGCTTGGCGCGCGCGATCCCAGCTTTGCGGGGATTGTAAGGAGCAGCCAGTGACGCAGACCCGCACTGAAACCGATTCGATTGGCGCGATTGAGGTCCCCGCGGATGCCTATTGGGGGGCACAGACTCAGCGGAGCATCGAGAATTTTCCGTTCGGCCTGACCGAGCGGATGCCGGTCGGCATCGTCCATGCTCAGGCGATTGTGAAGCAGGCGGCGGCGCGGGTGAACGCCAGGCACGGCCTGAAGCCCGAGATCGTTGCGGCGATCGAGAATGCGGCGCAGGCGATCGTCTCCGGCAAACTCGACGACCAGTTCCCGCTGGTCATTTGGCAGACCGGATCGGGCACCCAGACCAACATGAACGTCAACGAGGTGATCTCCGGTTTTGCCAATGAGAAGTTGGCCGGCACGCGTGGCGGGAAGTCGCCGGTGCATCCCAATGACCACGTCAATATGAGCCAGTCGTCCAACGACAGCTTCCCCACCGCGCTGCATGTTGCGACGGTGCTGGCGACGCGTGACGCGTTGTTGCCCGCATTGGCGACGCTGATCGATGCATTGACCGCCAAGGCGAAGGCGTGGGACCATATCGTCAAGATCGGCCGTACGCATACGCAGGATGCGACGCCGCTGACACTGGGACAGGAATTCTCGGGCTATGCCGCGCAGCTGGTGAGCTGCCGGGTGCGGATCGAGGAAGCGCTGAACGGCAGCATCCGCATGCTTGCGATCGGCGGCACCGCAGTCGGTACCGGCCTCAATGCGCCTGAGGGCTGGGCCGAGGACATGACGGCGGCGATCAGCGACATCACTGGTACGGAATTCGAAAGCGCGCCCAACAAATTCGAGCAGCTGGCGGCGAAGGACGGGCTCGTCTTCTTCTCTGGCGCGCTCAACACGCTAGCGGTGGCGCTCAATAAGATCGCCAACGATATCCGCTTCCTCGGCTCCGGGCCGCGTTCGGGGCTCGGCGAGCTGTCGCTGCCCGCGAACGAGCCGGGCAGCTCGATCATGCCGGGCAAGGTCAATCCGACCCAGTGCGAATCGCTGACGATGGTCGCGGCGCAGGTGATAGGGAACAACCAGGCGGTTACCGTCGGGGGCATGCAAGGGCATTTCGAGCTCAACGTGTTCATGCCGCTGATCGGCGCGAATGTGTTGCGTTCGATCCATCTGCTGAGCGTGGGGATGGAAAGCTTCGCCGAACGCTGTGTCGACGGGATCGAGGCGAATGAACGGCAGATCGCCGATCTGGTCGGGCGCTCGCTGATGCTCGTCACCGCGCTGGCACCCGAGATCGGCTACGACAATGCGGCAAAGATCGCGAAGGTCGCCCACGCGGAAGGCCTGACGCTGCGTGAGGCGGGCCTCAAGCTGGGGCTGGTCGACGAGGCGACGTTCGACCGGCTGGTGCGGCCCGAAACGATGGTCGGGCGCTAGGGAACCTCAAGTCACCCGCCGTTCATGGAACCACCGCGACAACCTGCAGTTGAAGGACAGGACCTAGGCAAGAGGAGCCACTATGATCGGACGGGTTATCGGCGCGCTGGTGGGGCGGGAAATCGATCGGCGCGACGGCAGCGGCGGCGCGAAGGGCGCCGCGATCGGCTTCATCGCAGCCGGCGCACTAAAGCGGCTGGGGCCGATCGGCCTCGCGCTCGGCGGTGCTTATGTCGCCAAGAAGGCCTATGACCGGCACAAGGCAACGCGCGGGAAGTAACGCCCCCGCTTGACGCGTGCGCCATGCCCGCGCCAAAGGCGCACATGGCGCATCGCGATTCCAAATTCGACTTCGACCGCAGGGGCGTGTTGTTCGTGCTCTCCTCGCCCTCCGGCGCCGGGAAGTCGACCATCGCGCGCAAGCTACTTGAGGTGGAGCCGGGGATGGGCGTTTCCGTCTCCGCGACCACGCGTCCGATCCGCGAGGGCGAGCAGGACGGGCGTGAATATCATTTCGTGACCACCGAGAGCTTCAAGGAAATGGCCGCGCGCCACGAGTTCCTCGAATGGGCGCACGTCTTCAACTATCGCTACGGCACACCGCGCGCGCCAGTGAAGAAGATGCTGGCCGAGGGGCAGGACGTGCTGTTCGACGTCGACTGGCAGGGCGCGCAGCAGCTCTTCCAGCTCGAAGGCGGGGACGTGGTGCGTGTGTTCATCGTGCCGCCCTCGCTCACCGAGCTGGAAAAGCGCCTGCGCGCGCGCAACACCGACAGCGAGGAAGTGATCCAGTACCGGATGAAGCGGGCCGAGCGCGAGCTGTCGCACTGGGACGGCTATGACTATGTTGTGGTCAATGACGATCTCGATGCGTGTTTCGAGAAGGTCCACACTATCCTGCTCGCAGAGCGCGAGAAGCGTTCACGCAAGCCGGGGTTGATCGGCTTCATCCGCGAACGGCAGGAAGAAGCGGTCGCCATGGGGCTTGCGACGCGCTAGCCTCATCTTCCTGACAAGGGGAGATGCATGATGCCGAGAGCTGTACTGGGCGGCCTGCTGGGCGGGGTCGCGATGTGGATCGTGGGCTTCATCTTCTGGGGGACGCCGCTCAAATATCTGGCGCTGACCCAGACCAGCGACGCGGCGAGCGCGACGATCCAGGCAACCCTTGCACAACAGCTGGGCGCGACAGGGAGCGGCGCCTATCCCATCCCCTGGCCCGATACGCCTGCCGGCACGCAACTCTACGGCCATGGCCCGGTGGCAACGGTGCTGTTCAACAATAGCGGATTCGCGGTGCTCGACACCAGCGCGCTGATCGGCGGGCTGATCCTGGGTATCGTCTGCGCAGTGGTGCTGGCCTTCGCGCTGGCCCGGGTGACCGTGGGCATGAGTTTTGGCGCGCGGCTGACGATCGTCGCGCTGTTCGCGGTGGCGATCACTGCCTACAGCCAGCTTGGCCAGCCGATCTTCAATCACGCGCCGTCGGGCTATTTCATCTATCTGTGGATCAGCGAGATCGCCGGATGGCTGGCGGCAGGCGCGGTAATCTCGTGGCTGTTGCCCAAACCCGTGGTCGTGGCGGTCCAGCCCGACGCGGCTTCAGAGTAGCGAGAGAAGCCGCGCGCCCGCGTCGAAATCGGCGCGGTGCGCCGCGCGAGTCTTGCGGGCGAAGTCGTCCTCGCCCCAATGCTCGGCTTGCCAGTCCTCGTCGAGATTGGCGGCGGACCAGATGCTCTCCGGCGTCGCCGCGCCTTCAAGCAGCGCGAGCGCGGCGATCAGCGAACCGGTGACAGTGACGAGCGGCGAGAGCGCGGCGAGCTCGAACGGAGAGCATGCGGCGACCGCTTCGGCAAGTCTTGCGATCGTCTCTGGCGATTGGGGGCGATGCATGACGCCGGTGGCGGTGACCGGATCGATGCCATAGCGCGTGCGCGCCCAGTCGAGCAGCGGATCCCACGCCGCCTGCTGGCGCAGCTGCAGTTCGAGCGGGTGATCGGCGCGGTAACAGAGCAGGTCGCTCTCGCCATATTTGGCCAGCCCCGCGGCGAAGGCCACGGAATCGGGTGCGATCCGGTCGATCGCGGCATTGGCGAGGCCGGTGAGCGGCATTGCACGCGGGTCGATCGTCTCGCCGACGCCTCGCCATTCGTCTGCGACGGCCTCAGCCAACGCATGGCTGGGCAGGGTCAGCGGCACGCGGCCCGGCGTGCGCACGGGCTTGCCATCGAGATGGATGTCATGGCCACCCGCCGCAGGGACGGCGGAAGCCTGTTTCCAGAAGCGCTTCATAACTTACTGATCCGGTGGAGGAGTCCGCCAGCGGCGAGCGAGGGCGCGCGGCACGACGGCGATACAATAGAGGCCCGAGAGCAGGATCGCGGCGCCGAGCAGGCGCATCCACATCGAGTCCGCTTTGCCCAGGATGACAAGGCCGAACACGGCGCCCGCCGCCGCGATCATCTGCACGAACACCATCGTGAAATAGCGGTTACGGGCAGGATCCTCGGTCATCGCGACAGCGCCTCCAAGATCGCCGGAAGCTCGCGCGCGTCGGTGGAGACGCGGTGCGCGCCGGCTGCGGTCAATTCATGGGGCTCGTGATAGCCCCATGCAACCCCGATGGCCTGAGTGCCGGCGTTGAGCGCCATGGCGATGTCGAAGCTGGTGTCGCCGATCATTGCGGTGCTGTGCGGCGCAGCGCCGGCTTCGGCGATCGCCGTTTCCAGCATCGAGGGATGTGGCTTGGAGGGGTGGCGATCGGCGGTCTGCAGCGTGACGAAGCGCTTGGTAAGGCCGTGATGTTCGAGGATCAGCGCGAGGCCGCGGTCGGACTTGCCGGTGGCGACGCCGAGCAGCCAGCCGGCTTGGCCGAGCGCTTCGATGGCCTCGGCGACGCCGTCGAACAGCGGCTCCGGATCGAGCGCGCGGTCGGCGCGCATCGCGTGGAAGGCGCGCTTGTAATCCTCCGCCATCAGTTCGTGCTGGCGCGCTTCCGCGTCAGGCAGCAGTGCGGCGATGGCAGGCACGAGGCTGAGGCCGACGATGCGGCGGATCGCATCGCGGCCCGGCGGGTCGAGCCGATGTGCCGCGAAGCACGCCTCCATCGCACGGCAGATATTGGCCTGCGAATCGACGAGCGTGCCGTCGCAGTCGAACACGGCGAGGCGGTTCATTTCTTCTTGGGCTTCCCGGGCTTCGTTGGCTTCTCGGTCTTGTCCCGCCGACCTTGCCGTTCACCGCGGCGTTCCTTGCGATAGGTCTTGGCGTGGGCCTTGGCCTTGGCCTTTTCCTGCTCGCGCGTCATCGGCGCCCGCTCGTCCGGCGGCATGTTGTCGCCGCGCTCGATGTCGAAGCCGAGGCTCACCAGCGTCTCGGCGAAGTGCGTGGGCAGGTCCGCCGTCACGTCGAGCTTGCCGCCATCCGGATGGTCGATGCGGATGCGGCGCGAATGGAGGTGCATCTTGCGGCTGATGCTGCCCGACAGGAACGCTTCGGCGAGGCCGTATTTGCCGTCACCGACGATCGGGTGCCCGATCGCCGCCATGTGCACGCGCAGCTGGTGTGTGCGGCCCGTATGCGGCTGCAGCTCGACCCAGGCGGCGCGGTTACCGGCGCGGTCGATCACGCGATAGCGGGTGCGCGCGGGCTGGCCCTCTTCCTCGTCCACCTGCATCTTCTCGCCGCCGGTGCCCGGCTGCTTGCCGAGAGGGAGATCGATGAAACCGTCCTCGATGCTCGGCACGCCCATGATGATCGCCCAATAGGTTTTCCGCGCGGTGCGGCCGGAAAAGCTCTTGGAGAAATAGGCGGCGGCACGCGCGGTGCGGGCGAGGACCAATGCCCCCGACGTATCCTTGTCGAGCCGGTGAACCAGCTTGGGCCGCGTATCGAGGTCGTAATAGAGGCCGTCGAGCAACTGATCGACGTGATCGTGAGTCTTGGTGCCGCCCTGTGTCGCCAGACCGGGGGGCTTGTTGATCACCATCGCCTGCGCGTCGCGATGGATGACCATCGATTCGGCGAACTCCATCTGCTCGGGGGTGAGCTGCGGGCGGGCCTTTTTGGACTTTGCCGTGGTCGCCTGCACCGGTTCGGCTGGCGGGACGCGGATGACCTGGCCCGCCTGGATGCGGTCGCCCGGCGTGGCGCGCGCACCGTCGACACGAAGCTGGCCGGTGCGTGCCCAGCGTGAGACGATGTTGAAGCTGGCATCGGGCAAATGCCGCTTGAACCAGCGATCGAGCCGGATGCCGTCATCGTCGATGCCGACGGTGAACTGGCGGACGTTCTGCGAAGCATCGCTCATGCCGCCACCCGTGCGATCTGTAGCCCAGCGAACAGCGCGAAGAGCGCGCCGATCACCGAGGCGAGGATATAGAAAAGGGCGACGGCATATTCGCCGCGCTGGAGCATATTGGCGGTTTCGAGCGAGAAGGCCGAGAAGGTCGTGTAGCCGCCGAGCACGCCGACGCCGAGCAGATAGCGCAGCGCGTCATCGCCGCTGGCGCGTGCGGCCAGCCAGCCGGCGAGCAGCCCCATGGCGAGGCCGCCCGCCAGGTTCACGATCAATGTGCCCCAGGGGAAGCCGGGGCCCCAGATGGCAAGCGCGGCACGACCGGTGAGATGCCGTGCCCCGGCGCCGACCGCGCCGCCGAGCATGACGAGGAAGAGGTGGTTCATCCCGCGGCACTAGCGGGAAACGGGAGCGGGGACTAGGGCTTGCACCCTCGACCACCGCTCCCGTCGGGTGGAGGGGCGCGCCGAAGCACCCCCCTCCGGGAGAAACTAGTTGCCGCCGTTGGCGATCAGATCGAGATCCGTGCCGCCATCGGCACGGGCGGAGAGCATGACGACATAAGCAGAGCTGTCGCGACCGCGTGTGCCGCCGAGGACGTGTTGGCCGTCCTTCGCCTGATGCTCTGCCGTGAAGCCACCCTTGACCGCCCGGGTATAGTACCAGTCGATCATGGTCTGCAGCGGCTGCGGAGTCGAGAAGCTGACCACCCGAAGTGAGCATTGCGCGTCCTGCGCGCCCGCCGCCTCGCTGACGCGGGCCTGCGGATGCAACGGCATGCCGGCGGGAAGGCGCGCGGCCCAACCGGCGGAATAGTTGAGCTTTGCCGCGCAGCCTGCGGTGCGCTTGTCCTTCTGCTTCGCGGCAAGGCTGCCGAGCGTGATCGCCGACTGCTGAGTGTCGCACGCTTCGCACTTGCCGCTGGGCGCGGGTGCCTTGAGCAACTCGCCATCCTTGGGCATTGCGGCCTTGCCCGCGGCGACGGTTTCCGACGGGAGCGGCGCCGAATAGGGCTGGTTGGGCGGACGGATCGCGTCCTTGTTCGACTGGCCGGCAAGCTGGGGATCGACCATGATCTGGTCCTGCAACGCCCCCGTCAGCGCCGGATCGGCGGTGTTACCCGTGATCTCGTTGTCGAGCGCATCGACATTCTGGTTGTCGGCACCACCACCGCAAGCGGCGAGCGCGAGCGGTAGAAGGACGATGGCACTGGCCCGGCGGATCATCACAAAGCTCCCCATTTGGGAGCGTGATGACAGGTCAGGGTTAAGGAAGCCTTTTCCATGTCGCGGTTCGGACGCAGGTTCACGTCCTAGCCTTCTCCGCTGCGATCCACGTCTCGATCTGTGCGTCGAGGACGTCGAGCGGGACGGCGCCCTGGGCGAGCACGGCGTCGTGGAAGCCCTTGAGGTCGAACTTCGGACCGAGCGCCTTCTCGGCGCGGGCGCGCAGCTCGCGGATCTTGATCTCGCCGAGCTTGTAGCCAAGCGCCTGAGCGGGCCAGCTGATATAGCGGTTGACCTCGGCATCGATGTTCGCCGCCGACAGCGCGGTGTTGTCGAGCATGAACTGGACCGCCTGCTCCTTGGTCCAGCCCTTCGAATGGATGCCGGTATCGACGACGAGGCGGCAGGCGCGCCACATCTCGTAGGACAGGCGGCCCATCTCCTTCTCGGGCGTGTCGTAAAGGCCCATCTCGATCCCGATCCGCTCCGAATAGAGCCCCCAGCCTTCGGTGAACGCGGTGAAGCTGGCGAGATGGCGGCGGAACTTGCTCGTCTCCATTTCCTGTTGGAGCGCGATCTGGTGGTGGTGGCCGGGCACCGCTTCATGCGCGGTGAGCGCGGGCAGCTCATAGAGGGGGCGCTGGTCGAGCTTGGAGGTGTTGACGAAATAGGTGCCGGAGAGGCCGAGTTGTGGATTGCCAGGGCCGTAATAGGCAGTGGTGGTGCCTTCGGCGGTCTCGGCCGGGATCCGCTTCAGGCCATAGGGGAGGCGCGGCATCCGGTAGAAGAAGCCCGGCATCTTGCCGTCGATCGTCTTGGCCTGAAAGGCAGCGGCGGCCATCAGCTCCTCGGCGGTCTTGGCATAGTAGCTGGGGTTGGTGCGCAGCTCCTGCACGAACGCCTCGCGGCTCGGATAACCGGCCTTCTTCGCTACTGCCGCCATTTCGGCGCGGATGCGCGCGACCTCGTCGAGGCCGATCTTGTGGATCTGGTCGGCGGTATAATCGGTGGTGGTGAGCTGGCGGATGCGGAAAGCGTAGTATTTCGCGCCGCCGGGCTGGGCCGAGACGCCGACCGCCTTGGCGCATTTGGGCTCGTAGGTGGTACGATAGAACTGCGCCGCCTTGGCGTAGGACGGGTTGATCGCGGTGGCGATGACGGTGCGCGCGCGCGCCTGCAGCGCGGCCCATTCGGTGTCGGTCGCGTCGGCGGGCTTGGGACGGGTGAAGGGGGAGTAGAAGCGCGACTTGACGGGGTCGTCCTGGATCACGCCGGTGATCGTCTTCTCGAACCCGGCGAGGCTGACGCAAGGCTGGACATAGCCGCCCTTCACCGCTTGCGCGGTGATGTCGATCAGCGTGTCGTTGGTCCGGGGGAATTTCTCGAGACGGGTGAGATAATTCGCGTAATCGGCCTTGCGGCGGAAGGCGAGGCGGTCGGCCTGACCCGCTGCGCCCTGCCAGGGATTGGAATAGCTGGTGAACAGCATCGTGCGCTGGCCGTAGCTGTTCGATTCGACGCTTTCGGCAAGCAGGCGCTTGAGGATCGCCTTGTCGGTCTGTTCTGCCGAGGACAAGCCGGCATCGGGAATGGCGTCGAGGCGCTTGAGGAACGCGGCCTCGGCGGCGGCGCGGCGGTCCTCGGCGGCGAGGGAGACATCGCCGACCTCGGTCGCGTATTCGGCATTGCCGATCGACAGCGCGAAGCCGGGATTTTCCTTCTCTACCCAGGCGAAATGCTCGGCGAGCAGGGTGCGCAGGTCGTCCGACGGACTGGCCATCGCGGGGGTGGCGAAGATCAGTAGCGCTGCGGCGCAAGTTGACAAAGTTGACACTTTCGACCGGTTGTCACGCGTGGGTGTCAAGCGGGGCCGCGGGCGGCGATGGTTGAAGTCGGTCATGCCGGGAGGCAAGCAGACCGTCTCCAACATTGCAACCGCCGCGCGGCACCTTTCGGTGCAGGCGGGGAGGGGGTACGAAACCGAAACGGGCGCGACCGGTTGGCAGATGGCCGCCCGACGCTTGCCGGATGAGGGAGTTTACGCGGTGTCCAGAGCGCGATGACAGAGGCCGCCATCCCACGCCGCACGATCGGCGATCTCGACGTGTTCGCGCTGACGGTGGGGATCGTGGTGGGCGCGGGAATCTTTCGCACGCCGGCGCTGGTCGCGGGTTTCGCGCCCGATGCGGCGACGATGATCGCGGCATGGATCGCGGGCGGCCTGCTCTCGATCGCCGGGGCGCTCTGCTACGCCGAGATGGCCGCCACCTGGCCGCATATGGGCGGGGACTATCACTTCCTTGGCCGTGCCTATGGCGAGCGGCTGGCGTTCCTCTACGCCTGGGCGCGGCTGGCGGTGATCCAGACCGGCTCGCTCGCGCTGCTGGCGTTCATCGTCGGCGACTATCTTCAGGTGATCGCCCCCCTGGGACCGCAGGGACCGGCAATCTGGGCAGGCATCGCGGTGGCGGCGGTAAGCGCGATCAACTGGCTGGGCATCCGCTGGGGCACGGCGGCGCAGCGCTGGCTGACGCTGGTCGAGGTCGGCGGGCTGGTGGCGATCATCGCGGCCGGGTTCCTGGTGGCACCGGCAGGCGCGGCCCCGGTGCCGGTGAGCGAGGGGGGCGCGATCGGGCTGATGATGGTGTTCGTGCTGCTCGCCTATGGCGGGTGGAGCGAGGCGGTCTATGTCTCCGCCGAGATGAAGGCGCCGCCGCGCCGGATCGCGCCGATCATGGCGGCGGCACTGGCACTGGTGACGGTGCTGTACGTGCTGGTGAATTTTGCCGCGCTGCATTCGCTTGGGTTCGCCGGGCTGGCCGAGTCCGATGCAGTGGCGGCAGAGGTGATGCGCCGCGCGCTGGGCGATGGCGGCGCCGCGGCGATCAGCGCGGCGGTGGCGGTGGCGGCGCTGACCAGCGCCAACGCGACCGCGATCACCGGCGGGCGGACCGCTTGCGCGCTGGGCCAGCGGTTCGGCGCGCTGCGCTGGCTGGGGCGATGGGATTTGCGCCGCGATACGCCGGGCAACGCGCTGGTCGCACAGGGCGCGGTGGCGCTGGCGCTGGTCGTTGCGGGCGCCTTCGCGCGCGACGGGTTCCAGCTGGCGGTGGAATATACCGCGCCGGTCTTCTGGTTCTTCCTGCTGCTGGTCGGCGTGGCACTGTTCGTGCTGCGGCGGCGCTTTCCCGAAGTCGAGCGGCCGTTCCGCGTTCCGCTTTATCCGATCCTTCCTGCCGTCTTCTGCGCGACGACGGCGTATCTGCTCTGGTCCAGCCTCGCTTACACCGGCTGGGGCGCACTTGCGGGGGTTGTCGTACTGGGAGCGGGCGCCGTCCTGCTCCTGTTCCTGAAGCCTGAAGAGGAGATGTCGCCATGAAGCTGATCATCACCGCCGCAGCGATGCTGATGGCGGGCAGCGCGATCGAAGCGCCGCCTGCTCCCGTCGCGATGCAGGAGCGCCGCGCTCCCGATGTCATCTATGTGCCTACCCCGGTCGAAGTGGTCGATGCGATGCTCGACATGGCGCAGATCAGAGACGGGGACGTGCTCTACGACCTGGGATCGGGCGACGGGCGCATCCCGATCGCGGCGGTCAAGCGCGCCAGGATCACGGCGACCGGGATCGATATCGACCCGCAGCGCATCGCCGAGGCCAATGCCAATGCGAGGGCGCAAGGCGTCGAAGGGCAGGTAACCTTCAAGCAGGCGGACCTGTTCGCCAGCGATTTCAGCGATGCGAGCGTGGTAACGCTGTACCTGCTCGATTCGCTCAACGAGAAATTGCGTCCCAAGCTGCTTGCCGAGCTCAAGCCGGGGACTCGGATCGTCAGCCATGCCTTTCGCATGGGCGAATGGGAACCCGAGAAGACCGAGGATATAAACGGGCGGACGATCTATTTCTGGACCGTGCCGAAGAAGGGTGAGCGGCCCAAAGGCCTCTAGGGGAATCGCACGACCACGTTCGGCGAGGGCATCGCGGCGGTGAAACGGCGCGGGGCTGCGGGCTGCCAGCGTTCGCCCGAAAAGGCCTGATCGATCGTCGCCCAGCTTCCTACCTGTTCGAACGCGTCGAGCGCGAAGGGCAGGCCTTCGGCGCCGAGCGGGGAATTGGTGTCGGCGACGTGGAAGTGGAGATGGGTGCCGCCGACCTGTCCGGTGGCGCCGACGCGGCCGAGCAGCTGGCCGCGGCGCACGCGGTCACCCTGCCTGACGGCGAGCCCTTGCTTCAGATGCTCGTAGAAGACGATGCGGCGACCGCCCGACTCATTGGGGCCGATGTCGAGCGCGACATAGTTGCCGGTGGCGTTTTCCGGGTCGCTCGCTTCGTCGGGATCGCGCTGTACGGGATCGGCGAAATCGTCGCGCGCGGCGACGACGCGGCCGTCGGCAACTGCGATCACCTCGGCGCCGAAACCGGGATCGGTGGCGTAGCGCGGTTCCTTGGGATTGCGGGCGGCGTGGAAGAAGTCGATCGCGAAGCGGCCGGGGACGCGCGGGATGCCGTTGAGCGCATAGACATAGCGGCGGTGGCCGAACTCCATCGCCGGCTGGTAGACCGCCGACCAGGTGCCGCCGCGGATCGGCGGACCAAAGGGGCGCGGCGCCGCAGCGACGGTGCGGGTGGGGCTTTCGACGGTGACCGGCGGGCGTCCGGCGATCGTGTAGGTGATGCGGTGGCGGACTGCCGCTACGGGCACCGCGACCGGCTGGTTGACGAAGATCGTCGCGTGCCCGGCAGGTGCGATCAGGGTGCGGTCGGCATCCTTCGCGACCCATTGGCCGCCGATCAGCGCGGTGAGCTTGTCGCCTTCATAGCGGCCGAGCGTGCGGCCTTCATTGTCCAGAATTTCCAGCGTGTTCAGGCGGAGCGGCGAGCGATGGAAGCTGGAGACGCGGAGCTCATAGGCGATCTGCGTACCATCCGCTCGCACGAGGTGGGCGGGCTGGCCGGGGACGGTGAGTTCGAGCGAGATGGGCGGGATTTTCTGTGCGCTGGCCGAGGTGGTGATCGCGAGTGCGGCGATGACGGGGAGCGTACGGATCATGCGGTCTCCAGCAGACGATCGGCCTGTGCGCGGGCCTCGTCGGTGATCTGGGCGCCGGAGAGCATGCGGGCAATTTCTTCTCGACGAGCGTCCTCATCCAGCGCACGAACGCCGGTGCGGGTGACGAGGCCGTCATGGCTCTTGGCGATGAGCAGGTGATGCCCGCCGCGCGCCGCGACCTGCGGGCTGTGCGTGACGACGAGCAACTGCGCGTCCGTGGCGAGACGCGCGAGGCGCTCGCCGATGGCGCTGGCGACCGCGCCGCCGACGCCGCGGTCGATCTCGTCGAAGATCAACGTGCGCGCGCCGCCCTCTTCCGCCAGCGCGACCTTGAGCGCGAGGATGAAGCGCGACAGCTCGCCGCCCGAGGCGATCTTGATGAGCGGGGCGAAGGGCGCGCCGGGGTTGGTCGACACCTCGAACTCCACCCGGTCGCGGCCCGAGGCGGCCCATTGGTCGCGCGGGAGCGGATCGACGACGGTACGGAAGCGGGCGGCATCGAGCTTGAGCGGGGCGAGTTCGGTAGCGACCGCGGTGTCGAGGCGAGCGGCGGCGGCAGTGCGGGTAGCGGAGAGGGATTCGGCGGCGGCGGTGTAGGCGGTTTCGGCCCGGATCAGCGCGGCTTCCAGCCGGTGGATCGTGTCCTCGCCCCCCTCGATCCGGGACAGACGTGCGGCGAGTGTTTCTGTCAGCTCGGCGAGATCGTCGGGCTGGACGCGGTGCTTGCGCGCGATGCCGCGCAGCTCGAACAGCCGTGCCTCATCGGCTTCGAGCGCGGTGGGATCGAAGGCGAGCGCTTCGGCGGCCTCGTCCACCTTCTCCTGCGTCGTGCTGCCCTCGATCAGCGCGCGGTCGAGCGCGGCGAGCGATTCGGTGAGGGCAGGGTGATCGTCGGCGATACGTTCAAGCACGCGGGCGGCCTGGCGCAGGCGGGTGAGGGCGCCGTCCGAACCGTCGAGCAGCTCGGCGATCGTCTGAAGCTCGCCCGCGATCTTCTCGCCACGCTGCATCGATGCACGGCGCTCGGCGAGCTGTTCTTCCTCGCCGGGCTCGGGGGCGAGCGCGGTGAGTTCGGCGACGGCATGTTCGAGCCATTCGCGGTCGCGTGCGGCATTTTCCTGTTCGGCGCGAGCGGTGGTCAGTTCTTCCTCGGCAGCGCGGAAGGCGCGGTGCGCGTCGGCGACCGCGTCGGTATCGAGACGGCCGAACGTATCGAGCAATGCCCGGTGGCCGCGCGGATTGAGCAGGCCGCGATCATCGTGCTGGCCGTGGATCTCGACCAGGAACGCGCCGAGTTCGCGCAGCAAGGCGGCGGAGGCAGGCGAATCGTTGACGAAGGCGCGGCTGCCGCCATCGGCCTTGACGATGCGGCGGATCAGCAGCGGTTCGCTGGGATCGAAGCCGATGCCGTTCTCGGCAAGCAGTGCGGCCGCCGGGGCGGGATCGGCAAGCTCGAAGCTGGCGGTGACGACCGCCTGTGCCGCACCCTGACGGACGAGACCGCTATCGGCGCGCATGCCGAGGGCGAGGCCGAGCGAATCGAGCAAGATCGATTTGCCGGCGCCCGTCTCTCCTGTCAGCACGCCAAGGCCGGCACGGAAATCGAGGTCGAGTGCCTCGATCAGCACCACGTCGCGGATGTTGAGGCCGGTCAGCATCGGCCGCTGTTACCCCTTTTTGTTCCGCCTTGGCAAAGATGTTCTGACCTGAATGCGGCACCGGCCCGCACCCCCACCCGGCCACCCGTCAAGATACACTGACGTGGGTGGCCGGGTGGGGGTGCGGGCCGGTGCCGCTTCGTGCGCTTGCGCACGAACAATCAGATCACTTGGTTTCGTCGTCGACGGGCTTGGGCTTGGGCACCTCGTCCAGCTTCGGCGCGGTCGCAGCCGCAGCAGCGGGGACAGGCACGGCCTCGCCATGCTTGCCGATCAGGTCGTAGGCGCGCTGATACCACTGGGTGCCGGGATAGTTGGCGCCGAGCACGGCGGCGGCCTTCTTCGCCTCTTCCTTCACGCCGAGCGCGAGATAGGATTCGGTCAGGCGCATCAGCGCTTCGGGCGCGTGGGTCGTGGTCTGATAGGTATCGATCACCGTGCGGAAGCGCATGATCGAAGCGAGCCACTGGCCGCGCACCTGATAGTAGCGCCCGACCTCCATCTCCTTGCCGGCAAGGTGATCGCGGACCAGGTCGACCTTGAGCCGCGCATCGGCGGCATAACGGGTGTTGGGGTAGCGGCGGTTGAGTTCGCCCAGCGCGTCGAGCGCCTGCTGGGTGATCTTCTGGTCGCGGGTGACGTCGCTGACCTGCTCATAATAGCTGAGCGCGATCAGATAATAGGCATAGGCCGCGTCGCGGTTGCCCGGATGGACGGCGAGGAAGCGCTGCGACGACTGGATCGCCTGGGTGTAGTTGCGGTCGAGATAATAGGCGAAGGCGCCCATCAGCTGAGCGCGGCGCGCCCACACCGAATAGGGGTGCTGGCGCTCGACCTCGTCGAACAGCGCCGCGGCGAGCTTGTACTGGCGCTGGTCGAGCCGGTCCTTGGCCGCAGTGTAAAGCGTGCCGACGTCGCGCGCGACATAGGGCAGATCGGCACGGGTGCCGCCGCCGCGGTTGCATCCGGTAAGGGCAAGCGCCGCGATGAGAGTGAAGGCGAGCGGACGGGTCGAAAGCATACGCATGGCGCGGTTCTTAAAGCGTGTTTGGAAATGCGCCAAGCGCGCATTTCGGTGACGGTGGTCCGCTTCCAAAGACGCTAGGGGGCGGCCTCCGCATGGCGATTTCTGGCGGCCGCTGCGGCGAAGGGGATCGAAGGCGGGGAGTGGCGCGTTGCCTGCGCGTCCTAAATCCCGCATGGAAGCCCAATGTCCGCGACGCTTCTCGCCACGCACCGGGTGGAAAAACCCTGGGGACGGCATCGGCTGTGGCCGGGATTTGCCGATCCTGCGCCCGAAGGCGAGCCGGTGGGCGAGATCTGGTTCCAGACGCCGGGCGACAGCGCGCCGGACCTGCTGATCAAATATCTCTTCACCAGCGAGAAACTGTCGGTGCAGGTGCATCCCGACGACGTGCAGGCGCACGAACGCGGGCTGCCGCGCGGCAAGGACGAGTGCTGGGTGATCCTTGCCGCGGAGCCCGATTCGACGATCGCGCTGGGCACGCGTGAGCCGGTCGACAGCGCAACGCTGCGCGCGGCGGCGCTGGATGGATCGATCGAGACGCTGCTCGACTGGAAGCCGGTGGAGGCGGGGGATTTCATCTATGCCCCCTCGCGCACCATCCATGCGATCGGTGCCGGGATCACGCTGATCGAGATCCAGCAGAACAGTGAGACGACTTATCGCCTCTATGACTATGGCCGCCCGCGCGAGCTGCATCTGGAGGATGGGGTGGCGGTCGCCGATGCCGTGCCATTCGTCGACGCCCCGGTGCCGGGCGAAGTCGAGCATGGGCGGACGATCCTGGTGGAAGGCCCGAAATTCGTGGTGGAGCGCTGGCCGGGCGGCGATCGCGCGCTGCGTATGCCCGAAGGCACGACGGGCTGGCTGGTGCCGGTATGCGGGCGTGGCGAGGTCGGCGGCGTTGCGTGGAAGGCGGGCGAGTGCCTGACCGTGACCGGACAGGTGATTCTCACCGCATCCGGCGACAGCGACCTGCTGTTCGCCTATCCGGGCGCCAAGCGGCTGTAAAACCAGGCGGATCGTGCAACCCGACCCCCGCCCCGCCCGTTTAGGCGGGGTGAGGAGCGAGGAACCCGTTGCGCTAGAAGAAGAAGCCGCCGAGCCACAGCCGGACGAAGCCGACCAGCAATACGATCAGGTTGAAATTGCGGCCGGCATTCGAGTCCGACAGCGCGCCGAGCGCCGCGCCCAGCACTGCGAGCGGAATCACCAGATAGTTGAGCCAGCCCAGAAACGGGATGAGACCGAGCAGCATCACCGGAAGGGCGACAATGCCGACGACGATAGAGACCAGGTTCAGCATGGCGTGAAGATGGTTCCTTCCGGACGATCTGACAAGGTGTCTTGTTTGCTTAATACACAAATTGCGCGGCGGAGCGGATCGGGGCGAAGATGAACGAACCCCGCGCCGCTGCGACATTCGGCGACACAAATGCGCGGCTTTGGTGAAATTGCTGCGACAGGCGCGACGGATACAGACATTCGACCGCAGGAAAGCGGTCCTGTTTTGGAGTGAGGAGAGCAGAAATGAAGAAGATCGCAATCCTGATCGCAGGCCTTGGCATCGCCGCCAGCGCTATTCCCGCCGCATCGGCCCAACAGGGCAACTGGTGGGGCATCAATCAGCGTCAGGCCCAGCTCGACCAGCGCATCGACCGCGGCGTGCGTTCGGGCCAGCTCGACCGGCGCGAGGCGGCGCGGCTGCGGGCAGAGTTCCGCGGGATCGCAAACCTGGAGCATCGCTATCGCCGTTCGGCACCGGGTCTGACCATGGCAGAGCGTCGCGACCTCGACCGCCGGTTCGACGCGCTGGCGCGCAAGATCCGCTGGGAGCGCCGCGACTGGGACCGTGGCTACCGCCGCTAAGCCCGCGAGGGTGATGTGAATGACGGCCTCCGCCCTGCCGGGCGGGGGCCGTTTCGCGTTTCAGCGCAGCGGCTGGCCGCTGTCCTTCCACTTGTCGAGGATCTGCGAGTCGGGTGCCGCGGTATATTCGGGGCGGACGTCCCCGCTGCGGGTATATTCCTGTTGCACCGGGGCAGGCGCTGCGCGCGCCGGCGCGGCTGCGAGCTCAGGCATGGCAGGCGTCGCTGGCATCGGCACCGTTGCCGCTGCCGCAGCGGCCGCGATCTCCGCTGCGGTGACCGCGCGCGGATGCGGGCCGGGATAGGGCTCGCCGCCGAGATAGGCCTGCTTGAACGCCGCGCCGGTACCCCAATAGCCCTTCCACCGGTGAAAGAAGTGCGCGCCGAACACCCCGGTCATCACCAGGCTGCGGTTCCACGACGGGGTGACGGCATAGGTGTGATAGTGCGTCGCCATGCCGACCGGCGCGAACACCTCGCCCGCCAGGGCGGAGGCGGCGACGCGTGAGGCGCGCTGCCACGCGGTGTGCGAGGGGCGGCGGGCCATCGCGCCGTCGCAGGCGTAGCTGAACTGGCAGCCCGCCTTCTCCGACCCCTGATAGATCACGCCGCACACGGTGGCGGGGAAGGTGGGATGGCGGACGCGGTTGAGGATCACCTGAGCGACTGCACGCTGGCCGTCGTCCGGTTCGTTCGCAGCCTCGTAATAGATGGCGGTGGTGAGGCATTCGAGCGCACGCGCCTTGTCCTGCGGGGTGCCGCGCATGACGAAGGGTGCGGCGGGACGCAGCGTGGGATCGGGCACGAAGTTCGCGGGCTCCGGGCCGTCGGGCAGCGCGACGGTGCCGGTCACGCCTGCAGCGGGGGCGGCGGTCTCATCGGACGCCAGCTGGTAATAGGCGGAACCGGGGAAGTGATCGTCGGCCTCGTAGCCGACAGGCACCGGGCCGACCACGCGCGCGTCACCCGCGCTCAGCGCGGAGAATCCGGCATGGGCGGAAAAACCGGCGCCGACCAGCGACACCAGCAGCGCTGCCAATATGCCCCGAAACTGTAGTCGCGTGAATCGCCGCAGCACGATGGTTTCCCGTGAGAGGCAACGGCCTCGTCACGCCGCCATAGCGCGGAGAGCGTGAATTTTCGCCCCCGGTTTTGGGGGCGTCCCGCGGTGAGACGGTTGAGGGTTAAGGTAAGTATTGGAGGGCTGGGTAGTCCCGCCATGCCGGCCGGACTACCCTGATCCCGCCTATTTGAGCGTCGCGCTGTCGAGGTTGAGCGACGTGGCCGGGATCACCTCGAGATTGGGATGTGCCTTGCGCAGCTCGTCGACGAACAGCTTGGCGTCGCCGACGACGATGATGCTGGCGCCGGTCGGGTCCAGCACCTTCTTCGCCGCGGCCTGTACTGCAGCGGGATCGACGCCCTGGATCGACGGGATGTAGCTGCTCAGCGTATCGAGCGGCACGCCGTCGGCGACATAGTCGACGAGCGCGCCGGCAATGCCATCGGTGCGTTCGATACGGCGACCGAAGCTGCCGACCAACACCGCCTTGCGCGAGTCGAGTTCTGTGACCGGAACGGGAGCCTCGCCGAGCTTCTTCATCTCTGCCGCGATCAGCGAGACCACCTCGGGCGCCGAGGGGTTCTTGGTCTGGGTCGAGGCGGTGACGATGCCGGGTTCGCGGCGGGCATCGACGCTGCTGCCCGCACCGTAGGCGAGACCGCGCTTAATGCGGATTTCGCGGTTCAGCCGCGAGGTGAAACCGATGCCGAGCGTGGCGTTGGCGACCTGTGCCGCGTAGAAATCCTTGTCGGCGCGGGCGATGCCCGGCCGCGCGATGACCACGCCGGCCTGGCCGGAGCCGGGCATGTCGACGACGATCACGCGCGGCTTGGGTGGAGCGGCATCCCAGCCCGGAACCCCGTCGTGAACACCGGTCTTCCAGTCGCCGAACAGCTTCTGCGCGAGGGCGGTAGCGTCCTTGCGCGCGATGTCTCCGACCACCACCAGCGCCGCCTGCGATGGAATCCAAGCGTTGCGATAGGCGCTTGCGATATCGTCGCGCGTGATCTTCGGCAGCGAGGTCGCCGTGCCCGACAGCATGTTGCCATAGGGCGCGCCGCCGAACACTGCCCGGCTCGCGACGATGCCCGACAGTGCAGCGGGATCCTTGAGCTGGACGGTGACCCCGTCGATCGACTGTTTGCGCGCGCGGTCGATCTCTGCTTGCGCGAATGCAGGATTGCGGGTGACATCGGCGAGGATGGCAAGTGCGGGATCGACCTGATCGGCCTTGACCGTCACGGTGGCGAAGGCTGCGTCCCAGTCGGCGCCCGCACCGATCGAACCGCCGAGCGACTCCACCTGCTGCGCGATCTGCTCAGCCGAGCGGGTGGTGGTGCCCTTGGTCAGCAGGTCGGCGGCGAGCGCGGCGGTGCCGGCCTTGCCGTTGAGATCATTTCCGCCGCCCGCGGGTGCGACGACGGTGGCAGTGACGATCGGCAGGTCGCGCTTCTCGACCACGATCACGCGCAGGCCGTTGGCGAGCCTGGTCTCGGTCGCCTTAGGGATGACCGGCGAGACGGCGGGGCCGGGGACGGGAACGGCGACACGCTGGCCTTCAGGCGCCTGGGTGTGGATGACGACATCGTTCGGCACCACAAGCGGAGCGACCTTGACCGTGGAGGCGACGGCGATGGTGTCGCCCTTTGCGCCGTTGGCCATATTGTCCGGGAGGTAGATGAGCGCGGCGGACTGGTTATCGCCGAGATATTTGCGCGCGACTCGCTGGACGTCGGCTGCCGTGACCCTGGCGATTGCGGCAAGCTGCTGGTCGGCCGCTTTCGGGTCGCGGCTGACGATGATCGAGGCGGCGAGCGTCGAGGCCTTGCCCTCGGCGGTCTCGCGGCTCTTGAGCGAGCTGGTCAGGATCTCGTTCTTGGCTTCGGCCAGTTCGGCCTCGCTTACCGGCTTGTCGCGCAGCTCGGCGATCTCGCGGCGCATCGCCTTCTCGCCATCCTCGGCCGACTTGCCGCCAGCGAGGATCGCGTACATCGCATAGGATCCGGTCGACTGGCGTGAATCGAGGAAGGTGTCGGCCTGCGCGGCGAGCTGATCGCGATAGACGAGGTTGCGGTAGAGCCGCGAATTCTCGCCGCCCGAAAGAATGCCGTCGAGCACCGCGAGCGCAGGGGTGTCGGGATCGTTGTCGGGCGGAAGCTGGTAGCTGAGCAGCACCGCGGGAAGCGGGGTGTTGGCCTCATAGACCGTCTGGCGCGTCGGCGATGTGCGTGGCGGCTCGGCGACGGTGACGCGCGGGATCGGGCGATTGGGCTTCGCGATTCCGGCGAAGTATTTGTCTACCCATTTGTCCAGCTGCGCCGGATCGAAATTGCCCGCGACCACCAGCACGGCGTTGTCGGGCCGGTAATAGGTCGCGTGGAAGGCGCGGATGTCGCCGATCGTCGCGGCGTCGAGATCCTCGATGCTGCCGATGCCGGGGCGGGCATAGGGATGGGTCGAATAGGAGATGTTGGGGAAGTAGATATAGAAGAGCTTGCCATAGGGCGAGGCGAGAACGCGGCTGCGCAATTCTTCCTTCACCACGTCGCGTTCGGACGCGAAGACCTTGGCGTCGACGACAAGGCTGGCCATGCGGTCGCCCTCGGCGAACAGCAGGCGCTCAAGGTGGTTGGCGGGGACGACCTCGAAATAATTGGTGTAGTCCGAATTGGTCGAGGCGTTGTTGTAGCCGCCGACATCTTCGGTCAGCCGGTCCATCTGCTCGTCGACCAGATTCTTCGTGCCCTTGAACATCAGGTGTTCGAACATGTGCGCGAAGCCCGACTTGCCCGCGGGATCGTCCTTGCTGCCGACATCGTACCAGACCTGGACCGAGACATTGGCGGTCGAGGTGTCGCGGATCGCATAGACCTTAAGGCCGTTAGGCAGGGTGCGCTCGGTATAGGCGAGCGGGGCGACCTTGATCTCCTTCGCGGGCGCCGGGGCGGCGGTCTGCGCATGGGCGGCGAAGGGAAGCAGGGCGGCGCTCAGGTACAGCGCGGTGCGGGTCAGGCGCATCAGGGTCTCCGGTCTGGAGGAAGAGGGGTCAGTCTTTCTTGCGGTTGCGCGCGGCGTAGATCACCGCGGCGGCGAGCGCGGCGGAACCGATGCCGATGCCGATCTTGGTCAGCGGCCACTTCTTGCCATCGCCTGGCTTGGGCGTACCTTCCGCGCGCTCTGCGGTTTCGCGTGCGGCGCGTGCGGCGGCAGTGATCTCGTTCGCGATTTCGTCTTGTTCGTCAGTCTTGTCGGTCACTGGATACTCCTCTGTTGCACAGGAGTAAGACTCCGGAGCCAGCGGCGCAATCAGCCTTTGCCATAATAGGTAGCACGGAAATCATTGGCGAAAGCGGCCAGGCGGCCCCCGGCGATCGCGGCGCGCAGATCGGCCATCAGCGCCTGGTAGAACCACAGATTATGCTCGGTCATCAGCATCGCGCCAAGGATTTCGCCCGCGCGGACAAGATGATGGACATAGGCGCGGGTGAAGGTGCCGCAGGTCGGACAGGCGCAGGCGGGGTCGAGCGGTCCCCGATCCTCGGCGAACTTCGCGTTGCGGATGTTGATCGGCCCGGTTCGCGTGAACGCCTGCCCGGTGCGGCCCGAGCGCGTGGGAAGCACGCAGTCGAACATGTCGATGCCGCGCTCCACCGCGCCGACGATGTCGTCGGGCTTGCCGACACCCATCAGGTAGCGCGGCTTTTTGGGATCGAGCTGGCCGGGGGCATAGTCGAGGCAGGCGAACATCGCCTCCTGCCCCTCACCGACCGCGAGGCCGCCCACGGCATATCCGTCGAAGCCGATGTCGAGCAGCGCGTCGGCGCTGGCCTTGCGCAGCCCCTCGTCGAGCGCGCCCTGCTGGATGCCGAACAGCGCGTTGTTTTCCGCATGCGCGCCGCCGGCATCGAAGCCGTCGCGCGAACGCTTCGCCCAGCGCATCGAGCGTTCCATCGCCGCTGCCTGCACTTCGCGGGTCGAGGTGGTGGGGACCAGTTCGTCGAACGCCATGACGATGTTCGATCCGAGCAGGCGCTGGATCTCCATCGACCGCTCGGGGCTGAGCATGTGACGCGAACCGTCGAGGTGCGACTTGAAGACGATGCCCTCCTCGCTGCGCTTGGTCAGCTCGGACAGGCTCATCACCTGATAGCCGCCGCTGTCGGTCAGGATTGGGCGGTCCCAGCCCATGAAGCCGTGCAGCCCCCCCAACCGGTCGACGCGTTCGGCGCTGGGACGGAGCATGAGGTGATAGGTGTTGCCGAGCAGGATGTCGGCGCCCGACGCGCGCACGTCCTGCGGCTTCATCGCCTTGACCGTGGCGGCGGTGCCGACGGGCATGAAGGCGGGGGTGCGGATCTCGCCGCGCTGCATCGCGATCGTGCCGGTGCGCGCCTTGCCGTCGGTGGCGTGGATGGTGAAGTCGAAACGGGGCATGTGCTGCCCTTTGACCTTCGCCGCAAAGGACGCAACAAAATCCGCATGGATATGCCCCAGATCGCCAACCTGTTCGCGCCGCTGCCGTCTGCCGCGGCGGGCGAGGTGTTCACCGAATTGCTTGCGCGACCAGGTGTGCGGATCGAGCGGATCGTATCGGGCGGGCAGACGACGCCGAAGGATGCGCCGTTCGCGCAGGATGCGGAGGAGTGGGTGCTGCTGCTGGCCGGAAGCGCCGCGATCCGGCTGGAGGGTTGCGCAGAGGTGGCTTTGAAGCCCGGCGATCATCTGCTGATTCCTGGTGGAACCCGGCATTGGGTAACGCGGACCGATGCGGATGTGCCGACGGTGTGGCTAGCGATGCACCTCGGTTGAAGTGAGATAGTCGATCACCGCTTGTGGGCTGGCGAAGGCGATATCGGGATCGAGGTGGGCAAGCACGTCGGGGTTGGCATAGCCCCAGAGAACCGCGCCAGCCCGCACGCCGGTTTCGCGCGCGGCGTCGATGTCGCGGGTCTCGTCGCCAACCGACAACACCTGATGCGGCGGGATGCCGCTGGCCTTCAGCACCTTGCGGAACTTGGGCGCCTTGCCGAACAGCGAGGCGCCGCACGCCCACCAACTGATACGGGCGGCGTTCTCGGCACCGAGCACCGCGCGGGCATTGGCCTCGCTGTTCGAAGTGACGACAGCGATGCGGATACCCGCCGCTTCGATCGCGGCGAGCATGTCGGGCACGCCCTTGAACAGCTCGACCTGATGCGTGTGGCGCCCGAACAGGCGGCGGACATAGCGCGCGATGAAGGGCAGCCGCCAGCGCGGGATGCCGATGTGGCGGATCACGTCGCGCGTGGGCATGCGACGCAGCGGCTCGACTTCGTGCTTGCCGACGCGGCGGAACCCGTAGCGGTCGGAAAGATGGTCCATGATCGACAGAAACCAGCCGCCGCTGTCGGAAAGGGTGCCGTCGAAGTCGAAGATCACGAGCCGCGGGGGCGGACCCGGTTCAGCCATGGCTGTGGCCGTCATGGTCATGAGCATCGTGATCGTGCCCGGTCTGACCATGTCCGTTGTGCAGGCGGCAAGGATCGCCGTCGCCCATCTCGATCTGGAGCGTCGCGTGACCGATGCCGAACTGCTGCGCGAGGAGACGCTGGGCATCGTCGAGGAAGGTGTCGCCGGGGTGGCCATCGGGGATCAACAGGTGCGCGGTCAGCGCCGATTCGGTCGTGCTCATCGGCCAGATGTGAAGGTCGTGGACGCGGGTAACGCCGGGAAGCGCCGCAAGCGCTTCCTCGACCTTCTCGGGATCGATGCCGGCGGGAACGGCCTGGAGCGCCATCGTCACCGAATCGCGCAGCAGCCCCCAAGTGCTCCACAGGATCACCGCGACGATGACCAGGCTGATCGCCGGATCGATCCACGAGGCATTGGTGAGCAGGATCAGGCCACCGCCGACCACCACGCCCGCCGAGACCACCGCGTCGGCGACCATGTGAAGATAAGCGCCGCGGATATTGATGTCGCCCGCGCGGCCACGCATGAACATGAATGCCGTCGCGCCGTTGATGAGGATGCCGACCCCGGCAACGATCATGACCGTCAGACCCGCGACCGGGGGCGGATCCTGGAATCGCTGCACCGCCTCCAGCGCGATCGCGCCGACCGCGAACAGCAGCAGCACGGCGTTGGCAAGCGCGGCCAGAATGGTCGAACTGCTGAGGCCGTAGGTGAAGCGGCGCGACGCGGGCCGCTTGGCAAGCGAGGCGCCGCCCCAGGCGATCAGCAACCCGAGGACGTCGGAGAGATTGTGCCCGGCATCCGCAAGCAGCGCCATCGAACCGGTAAGAATGCCGGCCAACCCTTCGACCAGCACGAAGGCGAGGTTGAGCGCCGTGCCGATCGCGAAGGCGCGGCCGAAATCGGCCGGAGCGTGGCTGTGGCCGGCATGCGAATGGCCGGAATGGTTGTGCGATCCGTGCATGGCGCATGCTTTAGCCGCTCGGCGCCATGTGATGCTAGGACACTGTGAAGGCGCTTGACCCTGACGCAGCGTCATCCCCGATAGGACGATTCGCGTGAAGATGAGGAACGGCATGCGAACGGTAAGGCAGGTGGCGAAGGCGGCGCGAATCAGCGTGCGCACGCTCCACCATTATGATGCGATCGGCCTGCTCAAGCCGGCGCATGTCGGGAACAACGGCTATCGCTATTATGGCCGGACCGAACTGCTGCGGCTGCAGCAGATCCTGTTCTATCGCGAACTAGGGCTGGCGCTCGTCGAGATCGCCTCGATCCTCGACGATCCGGGGTTCGATCCGCTGGTGGCATTGAAGGGCCACCGCACTGCGCTGGCGGCGCGGATCGACCAGTATCGCGACCTCATCCGCACCATCGACCGCACGATCGCGTCGCTCGAAAAGGATGAGACGATGGAAGACAATGAATATTACGCCGGGATCGCGCCCGAAACCCGCGAGCGCTGGGAGCGCGAGGCGGTGGAATTCTGGGGCGAGGACGCGGTGCGCGCCGCGCAGGTGAAGGCACGTAGCTTCTCGAAAGAGAAGGTTGCTGCGATCCAGATCGAGATGGAGGCGATCCGCGGCGAGTTCCAGCGTCTGTTCGCGGAGGGTGCCGAGCCGGGGTCGGATGACGCGCAGGCGGTGACGGCGCGGCATTATGCCTGGGTCTGCCACAGCTGGAGCCCCGACGCGAAGGCGTTCGCCGGGCTGGGCCGTTTCTATGTCGAGAACCCGGAGTTCCGGGGGACGTATGAGGACGGCGCGCGGACGGGAACGGCTGAGTTCATCGCCGAAGCGATGGCGATTTATGCCGACCGCTCGCTCTAGACCCTAGCGGCGCTTCGGGCGGCGATCCTCGTCGCCCGGACGTCCGCCGGGCTGAGGTTGCGGCCGGGTGGTGAGCAGTTCCCCGCGGGTGATCGCGCCGTTCTTGTCGCGGTCGAAGCGGGTGAAGAACAGTTGGAAGCGCGCCTGAAGCTCGGTCAGGCTGACGCGATTGTCGCCGTCCTGATCGACCTCGAACGGGCTGGGCAGTGCATTACGGTTGCCCAGCCAGCGTTCGGACCAGTCGCCGAACTGGATATAGCCGATCGATGGCTGCCCCTTTGCGATCGCCTCGAAGCTCTTGCGAACGCCGGCGTCGAACTCGGCGCGGGTGACGATGCCGTCGCCGTCCGCATCGAACGCGGCGATCGCCATCGCCACCGGCTCGGCGATCATCAACGGAATCGGCTCGGAACCGGGCTGCGGCGCCTGAAGCGGTACCGCCGGTGCCGGAGGCTGCTGCTGCGCGGCGAGGGAAGCAGCGAGGGCAAGAAAGATCATGCGTTCATCTCTGCCTCATTCCGCGGCCGCTGGACAATCGTTTCCGCGATTTCTAGCGATGGGGCGGGGGGAATATACAGATGAAGACAATCGTGTTCGGCGCGCTGGGAAGCATCGCCTTGGCGGTTCAGGCCAATGCCATGCAGGACGCGCCGCAAGAGACACCGCCGCCGCCGGTGGTAGTGCAGACCGTGCCGGCACCACCCGTGGTCATCCCCCCTTCCGCACCGCCGGCGGTGGAGAAGGACAAGCTGCGCGGCAATCTCGTCTACATCTACTCCTTCCTCGATGTCCGCGAGGACGGCTACACCGCCACGGTGCTCGATCAGTTCGATGCCGATCTGATGGCGCGGCTCGAATCGGTGTCGTCGAGCGGCAAGATCCTGCGCTTCAAACAGAGCAGGCTGAGCAAGACCGACGAATTTCATGCCGGCGGATCGCTGCACGGATCGGAGTCACGGTCGATACCGGTCATGCAGACGATCGCCGCAAATCAGCAGGACGAGATCGCCTCGAACGCGCGCTACCGGCTGATCGTCTTCCCGTCGAACTACGTCCTTTCGGGTGCATGGCGCCACTATGAGATCCGCTTCGTCCTGATCGACGCGATCACGGACAGCCGCGTGATGAGCTACAATTACAGCGGCCGGCACATGGTGTTGTTCAAGAACAGCGAGAACGCCGCCGCGCGATCGAAGAAGATCGTCGATGCGCTATTCGCTCAGCTGGCCGTTGAGGGGTTCCTTTAGCGGCCCTCAGGGCAGCAGCAGCGAGGCATCGCCATAGGAATAGAAGCGGTAGCCATCCCTGATGGCGTGCGCGTAGGCGTCCTGCATCCGATTCAGCCCCATCAGCGCCGAGACCAGCATGAACAGGGTCGAGCGCGGGAGGTGAAAATTGGTGACGAGGCCGTCGATGCCGCGGAAACGGTAGCCCGGAGTGATGAAGATCGCCGTGTCGCCCTCGAACGGGCGGATCACGCCATCCTCGCCACTCGCGCTTTCGATCAGCCGCAGACTGGTGGTGCCGACTGCGATGACACGGCCGCCATTGGCGCGAACAGCATTGAGCTTGTCCGCGGTCGCCGCGTCGATGCGGCCCCATTCGGCGTGCATGCGGTGATCGTCGGTATCGTCCGCCTTGACCGGCAGGAACGTCCCGGCGCCGACATGCAGGGTGAGGGTGGTGTGCCCGATTCCAGCGGCTTCGAGCGCGGACATGAGATCGGGCGTAAAGTGAAGCGCGGCGGTGGGAGCGGCGACGGCGCCCGGCTCGTTCGCGAACATCGTCTGGTAATCGTCCGCGTCGCGAGCGTCGGTCGGGCGTTTGGCGGCGATATAAGGCGGGAGCGGCATGCGCCCGGCGCGTTCGAGCAGCAGCTCGACCGGTTCGTCGCCCGGGAAGAAAAGCGTGAAGCTGCCGTCGGCGTGACGCGCTTCGGCGAGCGCGGTGACGCCATTGCCAAAGTCGATTGTCTCGCCCGGACGCAGCCGTTTGGCATTGCGGATGAAGGCGATCCAGTGGCGCGGCCCTTCGCGCTTATGGAGCGTGGCGCCGATTTTGGCTTCGCCCCGAACCCCTTCGAGCTGAGCGGGGATCACGCGCGTGTCGTTGAAGACGAGCAAGTCGCCGGGAGCGAGCAGCGCGGGCAGTTCGCCGACGGTGCGGTCTTCGGTGCGCCCCGAATCGCCGGCGCCGTCGAGCAGCAGCAATCGCGCCGAATCACGCGGGGATGCGGGCCGCAGCGCGATCCGCTCGGGCGGCAGCTCGAAATCGAACAGGTCGACGTTCATGGGACTTCGGCGCCCGGCAAAACCGGGCGGTGCATCACTTCTTGCCGGGGCCTGGCGGCAGCGCCGCGGGCGCCTCGACCGGAGCAGGCGGCGGGGGCGGGGTGTAGGCGGGCGGATTGTCGGCGGCGATATAGGC
>Ga0247823_10000111_pt1 | contig 64167 bp, 82 predicted proteins | sample 13C_PalmiticAcid_2_FD_192426 | JGI IMG/M metagenome (GOLD analysis project Ga0247823, IMG submission 192426) | Soil microbial communities from agricultural site in Penn Yan, New York, United States - 13C_PalmiticAcid_Day30 | ecosystem: Environmental > Terrestrial > Soil > Agricultural land... | reverse complement strand
GATCGCTTTTTTCTCTGCTATACTTCTGGTTTTCCTGAAAGCCCAGGTGGCGGAATTGGTAGACGCACTAGTTTCAGGTACTAGCGAGTAACATCGTGGAGGTTCGAGTCCTCTCCTGGGCACCAAAGATAACATAGGGTTTTGACGATAGCGGCCACTCACAGAAATCAATTGTGATTCCCGCAAACCGACAAGTTTCCCGCAATTCTTATCTTTGAAATTGAGCACGGCGCCAACTAGGCGCCGTTTTCTTTTGTGCTGCTGGATCGGCCCCGCCAAGCCGCCCTATCCGCGCAGTAGCAGCAGCACGAGGCCGATGACGATCACGATGCCGTAGGGCCACGTGACACCGGCGAGCACCAGCAGCCCCAGCACAACAAAGACCCCCGGCCAGTTCATCGCTGAGCCTCGCGCAGCGCATCGCGCACCTGGCTCCGAATCTCGGTGGGCGCGGTCTTGGCGATGCGATCGGCCTTGTTGAGGTTCATCTGGCGCACGCGCTTGAGGATCTGAGGCATCTTTATCACGATGGGTGTGCTGGGATTGTCGCGGTTCCAGGCGGCCAGCTCACTCCGCGCCTCACGGACGAGGTCGGAGTCCTTGCGGAACACCCCCATGGCCCACTTGTTCGCGATCTCGGTCTCGCGCATCTTGTTGAGCGAGATCTGGCGCTGCACCTCGAACACCGATTCCTGCACCTGGGCTACGCCGGCTGGCTGGATGCCGATGGACTTGAACAGGGCATCCATGCCGCTCGAGTCGAGCACCTTGCGGCCTCGGTCATCCAGGTACATGCCGGTGGTGGCCATCTCCCAGCCCTTGATGGCGTTGCGCGAGGCCACAGGCGAAACGGTGGCCAACGCGCCGCGAGCGCCCAGCACCTCGCCCTGCAGCGCCTTGCCGGCAGCCTGGCCACCGCGCTTCGCGAAGTCTCCGGCCGGGCCGACGATCTCCAGCAGGTCGCGGCTGTAATCGTCCTTCTTCTGAAACACGCCGGTGCCAGGAATGAGGTTGCCCAGCCCAAGCCGGCCCGACACGTCGATGGGCGCGCCCGGCAGCCCGGAAACTCCGCGCTCCAGGAAGTTGGCCAAATTGGCGCCCAGCAGGTTGGTGAAAAACTCCCGTTTCGCCTGCTTGGTGTTGAAGTTGCGGTTCATCACCCGTTGCATGAAGCCGTCGATCAGATCCTCCAGATCGTCGTTGAAGGGCAGCCCACCCAGCCCGGACATCAGGAACAGCACCGCGATGCCCAGCAGCGCGGCCTTCTTGCCCTCGGGGCCGCCCTGGGTGTACATGCGGTGCATCAGCTCCACGTAGCTGATGCTGTACTGCTTGAAGGTGAAGAGGGTCGCGCCGACGGCACCGCGGGCCCACTGCGGCCGGTTGGCCTTGGAGTAGACGAACTGGGTCTCGTAAACCGCGCGCTCGGCAAACTTGGCCGGGTCGCCCATGCCCTGCTCCACCGCCGTGCGATACGCCGCGATGTAGGTCGAGCGGCGGTTGAACTGCTCGGCCGCGCCGAACAGCTTGCCCCAGGCCAGCGTGACACGCGACAGCGTGTTGTTGGCGGCCGCGCCGGCGGCGCCTAGGCGGGTGCCATCGCTCGTCAGCAGCGGTGCGCGACCTGCGGCCTGGGCCTGGAGCTGGAACACCTCCTGCGGGCTCACCACGCCGTCTTCCTCGGCCTTCTTCAAGGCCTTGGCCAGGGTCGGCTCCAGTTCGCGGCGAGCGAGCACGTCGCTGATGGCGCGCTTCATGCGGCTGGCAGCCTTGATGCCGCCCCCGAACTGCGAAAGCCACGGAAAGGTGACCTGCACCGGCTGCAGGGCGTTGAGCAGCGCCGACGACACCGAGCCGCCCAGGTACTGGGCAAACAGCAGACCGCGCAGCGCCTGCGCCTCCTCCTGGGGGTTCTTCACATAGTCGTTGAGCTTGACCGCCATGTCCTTGAGCTCGCCCTTGGTCTTCGGGATCTCGTCGACGGCAGTGGCCAGCTCGCCCATGTGCAGGCTGCTCGAAGTCTGCCGGGCATTCGAGTAGACGAAGCCGGCCAGCACGCGGCCCGGGTCTTCGCTGAAACCGGAGATGCCCTTGCGCTGGATCAGGCGCTTCATCGCACTGCGCTGGCTCTTCGCGTTCTTGAGGTACTGCTGGAACACCTCGTTCAGTGCACCATCGCCCTTCGCCTCCAGGCCAACCAGTTGGCCGAACAGCTCCAGAGTCTCAGGCGACACGCCGGCGAACATCTTGTAGGCCTCCTGGCTCACCGTGCCCTGGGTGATCGAGGCCTTGGGGAAGTTGCCGCGCATCTGGCGCGCCATCTTGTTGGCCTGGGCCTGGGACTCGAACAGCCCGAAGTACACGCGCTCGCCGCCGGCATCCACCACGTCCAGCGAGTACCGCCCAAATCGCGACAGGGGCGCGTAGCCGCGCTCCATCAGGCTGTTCGCCTTCGCCGCTTTGTCCAGCATGCGGTCGGCGGTGTCGGTCAGGACGCGCTTGCGCGCCGGGTCCGCCTCGGCCTCAGCGAGCAGGAAGTCCCGCAACAGTTTCGCCGCGGCATCCACGCTTTCGGCTTCCAGCGCCAGCTCGCGCACCGGCTGCACGTCCTGGCCACCGAAGCGCACCATATCGGCGATCGCCAGGGTGGAGAGGCTCTTGTCCACTGCCGCCCGAAACTCGCGGTAGAGCGCCACCTGGTCATCGCTCAGCTTGAACTGCCCCTTGAGTTCGGCGTCGGTCCAGACGATGCCGGCGTTCAGCATGTCCCGCTCGTACCGGTCGGACACCATGGCCGTGTACTGATCCACCGGCTGACCCTGCCACATCTTGAGCACCTCGGGCGCGAGCATGCCCTTACGCACCAGCTCACCGGCTTTCTGCTCGGTGGTCATGCTGGCGGCCTTCGCCTCGGCCTCTTCCATGGTGATGGGCTTGCGCGTCGAGGGGTCGCGCATCCATGTGAGCGTCCCTTCAAAGATGGGCGCGGAAATGGCCTTATTGTCGGCGGCCGAAATGGGCGACTTCGTGATGTCCTTGAGCGTTTCCAGCTTGGGCAAGATCTTGGGCGCCAGGTTGGAGGCCTCGGCGGCGTAGAACGCCACGTCGTTCAGAAACTCCTGCGCCTTGTCGAACACCGGTTTGAAGTCGCGCTCGCGCTGCGCGAGGTTGTACATCGTGCCCACCGTCTTGTTCCACCACGACAGCTTGCCGGTGGACTGGAACAGGTCGTTGACGACGTAGCCGGCCGGCAGCGCCATGCTGCGGACGTTGTTGATCGATTCGGTGAGGGAGCGGCTGAAACGCGCCCCCGTCTCGGCGCTCAGGCCGTTGCTGTTGCCCGCGCTACGGCTGTAGAAGATGGGTTCCGCAGACGCGCCACCGCTTGCAACTGGGCCTTCTCGTCCAAGCCGGGCGCCCGCATCGCGCAATCGGTCCAGAAGGCTTCCTCGGTCTGCTCCGTCGGCCGCCACGCCCTGGGCCTCTCGGAGGTACCGAAATAGTGCAGCTCGCGCAACAGTACGCCAACCCGCTGATCCCGCGCTTGCTGCTCCAGCATCCACGCCTTGTCCTGCTCGGTCGGCTGCTCGGCCCAGGCCATCAGGTCGTCGCCCGTCGATAGCCCTGCCCAAACTCTGCGCATTGACCACGCCAGCAATTGCCGATCGGAAAGGCAAGCGAGCGCCGGTGTCGATGCGGAAGAACTTGTTGCTGGCAGCGTCATACCCGATGAGTTTCGCGGAAGGAAGGGCATTTTCGATGGACTGGAGGCTCACGTCAATCATGCGCTCGATGTTGCCCTCCGAGTCACCATAGACCCACCGCAGCGCCGGCACGCCGGCGGCGGTGTCACCTTTCACCTGGTCGGGATGGGGCGCGAGGTGGTCGGTCGTGCCGAACTTCAATGCGCTGGAGATCATCTGCTCAGTGCGGCGGCGCAGCGCGACAGCGCTCAACCCGTTAGGGTCGCCGATGAACACCCGCCCGGTGTTGTGCGCGAAATTGGCGGCCGCACTGTAGATGATCTCGCCCAAGCCGGACCCCTGGGGCAGGCTGGAGACATCGATCCACACATCCGCCATGTCCGGCGACAGGTCCGCTGGGTTTTCCCCCGGGCGCACCGTAGAGGCCTCCATGATCTCGTTCTCGGCGTCGAACTCCACCCCATAGACACTCGCGCCATAGGGGTTCGGCTCTCGCACCGTCACCGTGGCCGTGATCAACCCATCGCCCTTGTTCGCGATTGGCAACGTGAGCCGGTAGGTGGTCTGCGTGCCCATGGCATGCCCGCGCTTCACCTGGATCTGCGGCGCCAGGTCAGCAAAGATGCCCTCCAGGGTCAACTGGTTGGACTTCGGCACGGCGAACATCTCGTCCATGCGGCTGATCTCGTCCAGGGCATTGCGCTCGGCTTTGCTGAACGCCATGGCGGGTTCGACGCCCCCCTGCTGGCGCGCAGCGCCATTCTCGACAAACCGGCGCGCGGGCAGGATGAACTGGGAAATGATGTCCGTGTCGGTGAGCTTCATGCTCGCAAACCCGGGCACGTGCGTGCGCAGCCACGCGCGAACGGCTGCGATCGCGCGCTTCACGAAGCCGAGCCCTGGACGGCTTTGAGCCATCTCGGCCAGCACTTCCTCGGCGGCCTGCATCCGGTGCTCTTCGTTGCTCATCTGCAGGCCGTACTGCGCTGCCTTCGCTTCGACGGCGGGCCGCCGCATGGCGATCAACTGCTTCAGGATGGGGGTCAGACCTTCGCCGAACGTGCCACGCAGGCCGTAGTGGCCGAGCGCCTCGTGGAATAGCACGCGCACCACGTCCGCAGGGCCATTCAGCGCGCCAGCCACCACGTAGGCTTTGCCGTCGTACCAGAATCCTTCCGGCTCGCCACTGGCGCCAAGGCTTCGTTGCTCAAGGTCATGCTCGCGGACCTCGACCGGGACCGCTTCGTCCTGGATGCTGGAAACAACCACCACCTCGGGTGCGTTCGCCCAACGCTTGCTGAGCGCGCTGACGATGCTCGACGCCTGGGCCGGGCTGATGCCCTTCGGCGCCCCTTCCGCGCGACTGAACATGGCCACCTTGCCATCGTCATCTTTGCGGGTTTGGACCACCTTGAAAAAGTCGTCGAACGCTGCGCGCAACGCCGGCATCTCGTCCACCGTGGGGTAGGGAAAGGTCGGCCCGGCCTTCTTGCCCTCGAACACCTCGCGCATCGCCTCTTCGGCCGCCCAGTATTCCGGGCTGACCACGTTGGCCAAGTAGTCGTTGGCCGCGCCCTGGTCGTAGAGTTTCGCGATCACGTAGCTCTCAAACGACCTTGCTGCCATCTCCAGCGATGTGGACCAGTACGGTTTCGAGCGGCGCTTGTCCAGCTCCAGCGAACGCTTCTTGAGTTCGCCCTGGTTCATCGCGCGCTTGATGACCATGAACGCCTCGCGCATCTCCGCGCGCAGCGCGTCGCCGCGTGCTGCGTCGGTCATGAACCCGATATCCCCGCCCTCCTTGGCGAAATAGTTGTCCATGGCGTGGAACCACTCGTGCGCCAAGCTGCCGGGCCCGCCGCCCTTGGTGAGGTTGATCACCACGCTGCTGGGCTCATAGTGCGCGACTGGGGCGTTCTTCCCGCCCTTGCCACGCGCGCCGAAGGCCAACCCCAGCCGCCCGTTGAGCGAGAGTGCCCGCGGCGGCAGGTCGAGCACGGCGGCCATGTCCATCAGGGCGTCAAACGCCTCGTTGAGGTCCGACTGACGCCGACCCTGCTCCACGTAGTTGCCGAACTGCACGCCACGGAAACCGAAGGTGTCGCCAAAAACCTCGGGCGTCACCGGCGCGCCATTGCGGTGGTCGCCACCAACACGGGGGGCATTCTCCGACTTCCGCTCGAACGGGGTTTCTTTGTATCGCTCCAGCGCCTTCTCCAGCGCGGCCGTGTTCTCGGCCATGTAGCGTCGCGCGGCGACGACGTCGTCGGCCTTGTGCAGGTCGATGTACTCGCGCCCGATCTTCTTCCCGATGAACGCGCCCTTCTGGCCGCGCTTGCCGTAGATCACGAAACTGGGCTTGGCTTTGGCGCTGACACCATTGATGTCCTGAGCAACCAGCTTCGCCGTGAACTGCTCCAGCATGGCCGCCTTGGTATCGCCGACGGCCAGCTCGCGGGGCCAGTTGCCGAAAGCAGTGGACTTCGAGCGCTGCGAGACAACCCATTTCCGCACGTTCGGCTGGCCCTTGTAGAGCGAGTAGTGGTGCTCAGCGAACGACAGGCCTTTAAGCGACCGGTCGTGCCCCACAGCCTCGTAAAGCTCGGCGCGGCTGGCGACTCCATCGCGCACGCTGCGCATGTCGGCGCGGCTGAGCATGTCCGTCAAGGACTGCCTCGTGGCACGGCCCGCCAGCAGCATGTGCGACATGCCGCGAAGCGCATTCACCATCGGCACCCATCCCTTGAGCTTCCAAGCCGTCTGCGGCTTGTTCGGCACCTCATCGCGCGCAGCGTGAATGAACGCCACGGTGAATGGATCGGCGCCGCCCTCCAGCAGCTTCTGGTAGTCCGGCTCGGGCCACGACTGCGACAGCGGCACAGCGGACACGTCCAGGGCCTCGGCGTCCTTGAGCTGCGCGGCGTAGTCCTTGCGCGCGCCGGCGAGCTTCTCGCCGAAGTCCTCGATCTTGACCGGTGCGGCGCTCTTTGGAGCGGCCGCTCGTTCAGCCTTCGGGGCTGGTGCTGGATCAGGCTCGGCGACCTTCTCCGCAGGCGGCGCGACACCTCGATCAACGGCATTCGGGAACGGCTGGCCATCAGCGCGCGGGCTGGTGTAGACCACCTCGCCAGCGCGACGGTAGGACAGGCGCGCGAATGGGCCGTTCTTGAGCAGCCGGTCCTCGGGCTGCGTGCTGTGCGTGCGCGCGTCCTGCGGCTTGCCGACGCGGTGCCATTCGTCTCCCACGCGCTTCACCTCATGCACGGTCACGCTGAACCCGCCGCCGTCTGTTGGGTTGTACGCCAACACCTCATCGAAGCCACCGTAACCGCGCACCACGTGACCAGGGGTGAAATAGCCGGCGCGCGCGGCCTCTGCTTCCGCCTGGCGCGAGGCCGCCGTCTGCCGCTTCGCCTTCGGCTTCGATGGGGCGGGCGCCTCCGTTGCAGGCGCCTCCTTCGTTGCTTCTTGGGCTGGTGAGGCAATCTCGGAGGCCTTGCGTTCAGCGATCAGGCGCTTACGCCGCGCCACCACCTTTTCCGGCGTGCGCTGCTCGGGTTCGGGCTCAGGAGCCTGGCCGGTTTGTTGAGGAGGCGACGCATCCGCCTGCGGGGGGTGGGCGGCGTCCGACTCGGGCGCTGCCCCATCCTTCACCCCAGCGGCTTCCACGGGGGAACTTCCCTCTGGGGAAACTCCTTCGGTGGCGGCTCCATCGCTTCCCGCTGGCGCTGTCGTTTCAGTGTTCGCGGCTTGGGCCGCTTCCCCTGCGGGCTCTTGCGTTGCGTTCTGGACATCGGCTGTCGTTTCATCGACGGTGGAGCTGGGAAACTCGCGCACCGCGGGCAGCAGCTCGGAGATCGGAGCCTTGAGGCGGATCACCTTGACGCTGGCGCCGTTGGCTCCGCGCGCAATCCACTGGTGGTGGCCATCGACCACGTAGCCGTCGGCCGACACCAGGATGGAACGATCGGGGTCGCCGAAGTCCTGGGCCTTCTTCACCTTGGAGATTGAAAACTCGGCCTGGGTGGGCTTGAGCGTGTTGGCCGCCACCTCGTCGGCCTCGTGCTCAATACCTCGGGCCTTGAGGAAATTGACCATCGCGCCGCGGTGCGCGGCCTTGATCTGCGGCATCTCGGCGCGCGGCACGTTGAGCGTCTCGGTGTCGGCTGGGAAGACCTGCCAGTCGCTTTCAGCGGCAGGCATGGCAGGGGCCTGCGCGATCAGTGCCGCAGGCTGCTCGGGCTCGGCCGGTCGAACAAGCGCTGCAGCGCCAGCTTCTCCCGCATCGGGCCCGGCACCGGGCTCCACTGCCGGCGCTGCGCCCGCGTCAAACGGCGCGACAGCGGCTGCATCTGGGGTTCCTTGGGTGGGCTCACTGGCGAGATCCTGGGAGATGGTTGGGCGAACGACGAAGCCGCCCGCGACGGGCACGACATCGCCAGGGGTCTTCTTGGTGGCACGTTGCGCAGCCATCCTGGTCTTGAAAGGCTCGCCCTTGGGATTCAGGACATCCCCCGACGCGGCAGCCGCGGGCGCACCGCCGGCCACCGGCACGTCGGCGAACGGATCGGGCACATCGCTGGTGGCAGGCGTGGTCCGGCTGAAATCGCGCATGCTCTGCATGTCGCGTTGCGCCTGGCGCTCCATGCTGGCCAGCGCGTTGTTGGCCCGCTGCTCTTGGGCAGCGTCCGAGGCGTCCACCGGCGCGGCTTCAACCGGCGAGACAGCGGCGACGGGCTGCGCCACCGGATCGTCGGCCACTGGCTGTGCTGGCACCGGCGCAGGTTCGGCAGGCTCGATCGCGGCCACCTGCGCAGCGACGTCGGCCTCAGCTTGCTGCGCCTTCATCTCGGTGGCCACGTTGGCCGCGCGGGTCATCGGGCCCGACTCCGGCACCACCTCAGCCGATCGAATGGCGTCGCCGGCCTGGGAAATCGGGTCGGGCGTGCGCACTGCGGGTCGAGGAAGCGCCGTTGCGCCACCCATTACGCCGCCGGCCAGCGCCTCCATCGTGCCGCCGGCCACGACGCCCGACATGGGGTCCACATCGAACCCCTCGCGGCCGAGCGCCAGGTTGCCCGCCAGCTTCTCCTGGCCACCCTGCAGGGCCTCCGGCACGGCTTCGCCAGCGGCGCCGAGGCCCACGCGCGCGGCCATGCCGGGCGCGGCCTTCGCGACACCGTTTCGCAGAGCGCCGACGGCCCGCTCCATACCCGTGGCACCAGCGAGCAGGCCAAGGCCACCGCCCAGCGCGATCTGATCGGCGTTTTCTCCGGTGTAGGACTGCGCGTCCACGGCGCGGGCCTCGGTCTGTTCGGGCGCCTCACCCGGCAGTGGGTTTGCCTTCACCTGGTCGTAGATGACGCCCTTGATGTTGCCCGCGCCCTGCCCTGCGCCCACCGCACCTGCCGCGCCAAGGCGCGCCGCCAGTGCCATGGGCCCAGCGCCTGGAATGGCTGCTGTGGCCAGGGTGGGCAGCGAAGTGCCCAGGGCTTGAGCAACCATTGCCGCAGGCGCCACGCCGAATGCCTTGACCCCCGCCAGCACCTGGTCCACGAAGCCCTTGCTTTCGGCCTCTTTCATGATGGCGGCGATCTGCTGCTGGTCGGCCTGCGCAGCCGCGCTCTGGAGTTTCTGCAGGGCGTCCTCGGCGTTGCGCAGCGTGCCCGACACCGCGTTGTTCGCCCCCAGCAAGTCGGACATCATGCGCACACCAGACACGGCACCACCACCGAACTGCAGCGCTAAGTCGCCTGCGGCGCGCATGGTGCTGCGCTCTGGCGCGGGCGCCGGCGGGGCCTTGTAGCCCAACTTGCCCGCCAGCTTGGCCTTGTCCATCTGCGGGTAGTAGACCTCGTGGATCACATCGATCGCAGCGGGGTCGCTCAGCCCTTCGAGTTCGGGCAGGCGCTTGCGGGCTTCTTCGAGGTTCATGTGAGCGTCCGATTACTGGAGTCCGACAGCCGCCAGAACCTGGGCGGCCTGCTGATCGTTCATGCCCGCGAGGGCCTTCGTGAGTTCTGCACGCGCGGCGGCCACCTGCTGCATGGCCGGGCCGACGCCTGCAGGGTTCGCACGAGCGGTCTGGGCCACGGCGGCCTGCGCGGCCTTGATCTGCCCGGCCAGTTGCTCGACCACCTGGGCCTTCTGCTGCGCGCTGGCCAGGAGCGTCGGATCGGCGCTGGGGCCTGCGAGCACCTGGGCGACGGTCGGCTTTTCTTTCGCAGGCGCTGGCGCAGCAGCGGGCGCGGCCGCCGGTGGCATCGCTCCGCCGCCAATCCCCATGCGTGGCACCGGAGCAGAGGGCTGCTGGGTCGTGGTGGTGGCAGCGGGCGTCGAAGCAGGCGCACCAGCAGCCGGCGCCTCGCCACCGCCCAGTCCCAGAGGGTCGGCGTTCTTCTGCGCGCCGGGGGTGTATGGCGTGAGCAGGTTCTGGTACTTCAAGCCGAGCACCCGCTGCTGCTTGATCAGGTCCGCAGATGCGGGGTTGTTCGCGTCGAAGGAACCCTCGGCCATCGCCTTGGACAGCGCGGAGTTGATGGTCTCCATTTGCTTGGCCAGCGTTTGCGCCTGCAGCTTTACCGCAGGCGGGATCTTGGCGTCCTCCATGGCCAGGGCGTGCGTCTGGCGCGCGCGCGATTCCTGGGCCATCTGGATGCTGAGCACGCGGTTGCGGTACTGCTGGTCGTTCTCCTCCTTCTTCTTGTTGAAGTCGAAGGTTTGCTGCCACCGCTGCTCCTCGCGCGCGGATTTCTCCGACTCGACGATCCAGCCGATCTTGGCTTCGAGCGGCACGCGTGCGACCTGTTGCATGAACTTGGCGCGTCCGGCATCGCTGTTCTCAAACGTGCCTACCACCTTCTCCTTGCCGTCGCGCACCCCGACGAGGTCGATCGACTTGCCGTCCTTGGACGGGCGCGAGGTGACGGTCACGCCAGCGAGACTGCCCACCTCGGTCTCGTCGAGCATCTTCGCCGCCTCCTCGCCCCAGTTTGGCGTGGAGAGGCGCTCGGTGAGCTTACGGTTGAACTGCTCGTCAGCGAACTTGGCCTGGGCCACATCCAGGCCCAGGCGCTTGGCCTGCTGGTCCAGGATGTTGCTCTCCATGCTCATGGCGCGTTCAACCTGCCCGTTGCTGCGCAGCGCGCCAAGCACTCGCTCGTTGCGCGCATCGGAGCTGTTGACTTTGGACGTGTCCACCGGCCCGGTCGTGATCTCGTTGCCGCGCGCCATCGTGCCCACCACGCCGGTGCCGGCCTGCTGGGTGGGCGCCGATTCGCCCTTCAACTCGGCTTCGGCTGCCAGCGTGTCCTGCATGGCGGCGGCCTGCGCCGAGTCAGCATTCAGGAACTTGTTGTCGGCGGTCTCGGTGACAGTGCCCTGCATGGTGGTGCGCGGCGCGGCGGCGTCGGCCAAGTCGGTTTCCAACTTGTCCTTCTTCGCATCGTCCTTTCGCTGGCGATCGCGCTGCTCGTCGCGATACTCCGATTCCTTCTCGTCGCGCTGCATTTGCAGGGTGTAGTTCATGCCCCGGAAATAGCCGTTGATGCCCTGTGCGAGCGCGTTTGCGATGGCTGCGCCTTTGCTCATGGCTGGGTCTCCTTTTCGGCCGCCATCAAGACGGCGTATTGCTGGTGGATCTGGTTCTTCACGACGCCCATGCGCTGCTGGTACTGGGTGAACGCGACTGGATGCCATTTGCGCAGGTAGGCGGCACGGCCCTCGTCCCACCAGGCCGTGCACCCCATGCACTCTGGCGCTCGGCGCGCGCCGCGCTCGTAAAACGGGGCGAGCGGAAGACCTCGGGCCACGAGGTATGCCGAGACTTCGTCGCCCGTCCAGTCCTGAATGGGATAGAGCGCCTCAATGCCGCCCTCGCCATCGCCGGATCGCAGCGGCGGCTGGTGGTACTCGTCGTCGCGCTGACCACGAACCACGAGGGTGATGCCGTCGGCAACCATGCGGGCCTGCATTGGCTTCATGAGCGACAGGTAGCAGCAGTCGAATCGGCTGATGAGTTTCACGGACTTGCCGGAAACCATGCGCCCCAGCGCGGTGTTGTCGACGGGCAGCAGGTCAGTGGCCAGCCCGTATTGCTCGCGCACCGCCTCCACATCACCGGCGATCCGCGTCATGGGTTTCCCCATATCGCGCTCGACCGCCTCGACCACAGCCCGCGTCTCAGGAAACTGATCGCCGGTGTCCAGGTGGTAGACCGTCATGCGATCCCAGTAAGGGCGCAGCAGGTACAGCGCCGCGGTGGAGTCACGGCCGCCCGAGAACTGGAAGCCGATGCGGCGATGGCGCGCGAAGGCTGATGCAACGGGCCCGGCCGCCACGGCCTTGGTGAAGCGCCACACGGCCGGCGCCACGTCCGACAGCAGCGCCGTTGCCCAGGCAGGCGAATCGAGGGCCTGCGCCAGTCGCTCCACCACGGGTGCTGGCTCGATCAGCGCATCCAGCTCGAAACCGCATCGCTGCGCGGCCTCTTCGACGGCCCCAGCAGGGTGCGCGTAGGCCTTCAACGTGTGGGCCAGAAGCGTGTTGTCGCCGCGCATGCGCTGCATGTCGTTGATGAACAGCAGGCCGCCGGGTTTGAGCACGCGCCACGCCTCGCGCGCGGCCGCGCTCCAGTTTTCCGCGTGGCAGATCGAGAAATGGAACATCACCACATCGGCGCTGCAGTCGTCGAGCGGCATCTGATCGAAACTGCACAGGTGCTGCTGCATCCTGGCCGGACACCGCGCCAACTGCTCGGCATTCGAGTTCACGAGGACAAACTGTAGGTCCGACCGAAACTGCGCCATGACCTCGGCGACCGCGCCGACGCCGCAGCCTGCATCGATCACCACCGCGCCAGGCGGAGGGTCCATCATGTCGAGCAGCCGGGCGACATGCTCCGTCTCCGTCTGGCCAAACAGGTAGGCGTTGAGCACGTTAATGCCGCTCGCGACTGCCGCGCGCGTGGCTGCGTTGACCGAAACCTCGTAGCTGCTTTGCATGGCGGCTCCGATCAGATGGCCACGGCCATCATGCCCGCGCCCGCCAAGCCGCCAAGAGCCTGGCCGTTTGCCGCGTCCGCGCCTGCCTGGGCATTGGCGGCTTGGCCAAACAGTTGCCCCGCCGACGAGTTGCCGTTGATGCTGGTTTGAAACCCCTGCCCCATCATGCTCGCGGCGCTCTGTGCTTGTTGTTGTGGAGCGCTGGCGTTGACTACCGCTCTGTCGCCGGCACTCAGCGCCACGCTGGCGCTGGTGGCTTGGCTCGATGCGAGATTGCGGCCCAGGCTGGCCGCGTCCATCTTCATCGCACGACCAACCGTTTCCACGTTCTTGCGCGCTGCACCAGCGGCTCCCGCCTTGGCAGCCGCGTCTCCAATGCTCAAGACGTTCTGCATTGAGACCGCAGCCCCGCTGTTCGGATTCACGCCCATGCGCTGCTGTTGCCGAGTCTGAGCATCGCGCGCCACCTGGGCCTGCATTCCAACATCGGCCACTGCAGTGCCCGCTTCGGCCTCGCGCCGCTCCGCCGTGTCATAGGCCTGAGCCTCCGCCACGATGCCTTCTTCCAGTGGCCGGAACGTGTTTTTCTGGTAGTCCCAGTAGTCCTTGCTGATCTCGTCGTTGAGCTTGGAACTCTCCAACTGGCGCTGCGAGACTTCTTTGGCCACGGCGGCAGCTTCCGCTCGGGCTGGCGCTTGCTCCGCGTACACCTGCTTGTAGAAGTCAAGCGCCTCCTTTGAGATCTCCGCGTTCGCGATGGCTGCGGCGTTCACGCCGCTCTGGTCTGGTGCGTCGGAGCACATGGCTTCACTCCTGGAAGAATTTGACGAACTGAAGCGCCGCAGGGGTGTAGCGGCGCCGGCGCATGAGCACGTCGGCGTTGTTGACCAACTTGCTGTTCACGCGGAACTCGTCGATCCCGATGGCGCGCAAGGCGTCCTCGGCAAACTTGATGAGCGCGAGCACGAGGAAACCGCCCCGGTGCTCGGGCAGCAGAAACAAGGTGTCTTCGCTCGCATAGGGGGTCTGCGTGTGCAAGCTCGTGCCCAGGTAGACGCGCAGGTTCCCAACGAGCTGGCCAGCGTGGCGCACAGTGAACTGGATGGCGCGGCCGTTGCGCTCCAGGGCGGCCATCCCGGCATAGTCCGGCCGCAGCGCAAGGCCGTGTCGGTAATGCTCGGTTTCAAGCCAGTGGACCTCGTGCAGCGGGTGCAGCTCGTCCACGATGCTTGCGAAGCGCTCCGCGGCGATCGTGTAGTCCCCATGCTGGTGTTGACCGAAACTGCGGGGGTCGATGCTTCGGTCTTCCGGGGCCACAGCAGCCATTTCCAGAGCCATGGCGATGTCCGGCGTGAGCACCTTCCCAAGGTGCTCGACCAGTGCCTGACGAATAGCGGAAACGGTCACAGCGGCCCTCGAAGAGGCCCACCGTGGGCCTTCGGGCAACTTTGCCCCGGAAGCCCTCGGAGTCAACGGCCCCGGCCTACTGCAGCCGGGACAGCACCTCGTTCAACCGCTCGATCACCTGCGGCAAGGTCGCATCGGCGGGAAGCGGCTGCAACCGCTTGAGTTTCCGAGACTGGCCGGTGATGTCGTCAAGGATCTGCTTCACGTTCGAGCAAAAACGATCGAGGGCCACGGCGCCAGTTTTCGGATGTTCCAGGGCTGGTTTCATGGCGCCACCTGCTTGAGTTCCTCCATCGAGGTTGCCATCGCCACCGAGTAGGTGGGCACCGAGGCCGACAACTGCACTGCGAACAGCTCGGCCTTGTACCCCGTGGGCAGCCGAAACGGCTTCTGGCTGGTGACCGACTTCGTGAAGATCGGCACGTCCTTGAGGTAGAGGGTGAACTGCACCTTGCGCTGGGTCTGCACCACGATGGGGGTCAGCAGCGAGCCATTGACCTCGGCGACCCCGATCTCCAGCCCGGCCATCTGCCCACCGCCCATCATGGGCGTGAGCTGCAAGGCTGCATTCGCCTCCTGCTGCGCTGTGTCGATCGGCACGATGTCGCTGAAATCAGCGAACACCTGGGCGCAGTTGAACGTCGTAGGCTTGGCCAACTGGTTCACCCTGCTCATCCAGTCCGACTCGTAGCGCATGCCGTTGTCGGCATCCCACTGGAACACCTTGGCGCCCTTGGCGACGTAGAGCAGCCCGTCGTACTCGTTCCGGTAGAGCGCGCCAACCTGCTCATCGATCTCGGTCGTGCTGTCCGGCTCCGACACATCAAGCACCCAGATGCGTGCGCGCGCGTCGTTGGCGCTGTACTGAGCGTAATACTGGCCGTCGTGAAAGGCCGCATCGAACGTGACGGGGTTGAGCTCGCCCCACTCCTTGTCGCGGTAGAGGTTCTGGGTCAGCTTCTTCACACCGGCCGGAGTGGCCAGCCAAAGGCCGTCGAAGCTGGGGTAGATGCTGCCCCCGCCCACGTTGACCGAGCCGCGCTTGGACACGCACGGCGCATAAGTCTCCATGGTGCTCGGGCTCATAACCTCGGGGTCGCTCCCGGTAAAAAGGATGGGGTAGCTGTCGGTGAGCACGATCACCGAAGTTCCAGCCACGCACAGCGCCACTCCACGCCCCGAAAAGCTGTAGCGATTGCCGATGGGCCAGGAATACGGACGATATGGGTCACTCAGGCACAGCTCATTGCCAGCCAGGCCGACCATGCACCCATTGGGCAGCCGCGTCAGGCAGGTGAGGTTTTTCGGCGGCGGAAGCGTCAGAAGGGTGGGCAGCACCTCACCCAGCATCGTGCCCGGCACCGTGTCGTTGTAGGTCGTATCCGCGACAGGGATCTCAGCCGCGAACAGGAATGCCGGGTTCGTGCCAGCCGTGCGGTAGATCCGCTTCACCATGCCCGTGGTGTTCAACGGGCTCTCGCGAGCCCAGGCGCCACCGCTGGTGTAGGTCTGGGCCGTATCGAGCTTCACCACCACCTTCTTGGTGGCCACGTTGATCGACAGAATTCGATGCGTAGTGTTCAGGCTGGTCATGCCCCCCACCCCACTGACGGTGATGGACTCGTGGGCGGCCAGCCCGAACACGGTATCCAGCTCCACCGTGACCTGGCCATCCACAGGGCTGTCGGCCACCGCGCCCACGATGGCGCCGCCGTTTGGCGGTGCCGTCTGCAGGTTGCTGAGGGCCCATGTGCCGTCGGGCTTCCCGGTGGCGAGCGCAGATGCCGGGCTCGGCCCCGACTCTTCGCCCCAGGCAGTAGCGAAGGTGATGGCGTAGGAGCGCTCCTCGTCGGCGGCAGTGCCTCCAGACGGCGTCACAGTTGGTGCGACCGTCGGGCTGGGAACCCCGAGCGCAAACCATGCGTTCGGATAGACAGCGCCCGCGATCGCGTGCGCGTAGGAGGACACCCGAGGCTCGAAGGTCTCGGATGTGAAATAGAAAACGCCTCGCTCGTCGTTGGCGAGCGGCGAAAGCTGCACGTCCACATCGGAGGCCCAGATCAGCCAGTTGTCCAGCGGCGCTCCACCAACGAAGTGGCGGTAGCGATACATGGTGCGGATGTCCGACGCCAATGTGGAAGAAAAGACGAGGCCCGGACCCTTGATCGGGTCCAGGCGCCCGGATGTGATGCGACAGTTCCAGGCCCGCTGCGCCTGGTTGGGCTGCAGCAGGCGTGAGCTGTACCGAGGCACAGCGCCACGGAATCCCTTGATGGCCAGAACGGTCATGGGCTACTCCCTGGAGGTCTGGTGGCGCGGGTTACTCGCCGGTGGGGAAGGTGCTCTGCTCGGCGTGTTCGGTGTATTCGACGATGCGGACCACATCGACGCCGGACTGGTCGAATTCCTTGCCGATCTCCACGTCGACGGAGTCGAAGGGATAGGTCGAGTAGGTCGCGTTGTTCGTGCCGGGCTGGCCTTCGGACGCGGCGGACGGGTCGTACTGCTTGCCCTTGACCTTGAAGTCCACGCGCAGGCGCTTGTCGGTTGCAACGATCTTCATGAGTTTTCTCCAATTTCGGCAGCGAGAGAGTCAGGGCCGCTGCCATTTCCCTGTTCAAGAACGAATCAAACGGATGAGCGCGGCGCCCGGGTCAATGTGGTACCAGCGCGTTCGGAAACTCACGCGACCAGGATTGGCGTGGTGCGTGGCATGCAGCCACTCACCGCCGGCCGGCGCAATCAATTCCATCCACCAGATGTCGCGCGGTCCGTTGGGCCAGTGGCTGAACGTGTTGTGGATGGCGCCGACCAGATGCGCCACACCCAGCGCGGGCAGGTAAGCCATGGTCAGGAACGTGGGTGAGATCCAGGCCATCACCGCGATCATCAGGAGGGCGATGGGCACATACAACAGGTCCACCAACGCATGCAGCGTGGGGTCAGTTCGCCAGAGGCGCCGCAGGCACCACACGTCCAATGGCACGTCGTTGTAGGCCTTCGTCAGCAGCGCGCGGGGGCCGGATGGGTGTGGGTCCAGGGGGGTGTCACTGTGCACGTGGTGCGCGGTGTGGGTGGGCCTCCACTGTGAGGGCGACCCGTACCAGTAGTAGATACCCAGGAACGCAAACAGCCAGTGCCAAGGGCGCGCGGCCTGAAAAGCCTGATGGCAGAACAGGCGGTGGTAGCCCACGCTGATCGTGAGGCCTCCAACGATCTGAATCGCCAGCAGCACTGGGAGCCAGGACACCCAGCCAGGGTCACGCAGTGGCATCGTGAACAGGAACAGCAGGCCCACGTAGTAGGCGCAGGTGGACATCCAGGCGGCGTGCCTCATGATCGCTCCTTCTCGAAAAACAGGCCAAAAACAGGACCAGCGCGCGATGCGCGCACAGTCGCGCCAGCCGCGCCCACCACGACCTCTGTGCCTGGACCAAGCTCCCCCGACTGCGTTTCAAGGGCGCCAGAGCACACGAGCAGCAGGGTGCTGGCGCGCAGCGCCCGCTGTTCCCCGGCCGCCAGGCGCAGCGGCAACACCGCGGGCAGTGCGTGACGGTTCGCGCGCCAGTTGATGCACCACCACTCGCTCGCTTCCAGGGCGGTGAACGTGTAGACGCCCTTGGGCATCATCTGGCGCTCCAGGCTGAAATCGCCTGCGCGCCGAGGTGGGGGGATGTAGCCGTCCTCACGCGTGCCCACCAGATGTCCCTTGGTCCAGAGAGTGATGTTCTCGCTGTCCTTGGGCAGCGTGTCTTCGAGCACGCTCGCGCGGTAGGTCTCGCCAGGCGCGATCAGCTTGCGGTGGATGACCCACCCGAAGGCCTTGGCCTTGGTGTTTACGAAGTCGGTCACAGGGTCACCCGGCGCATGATGATTTCCGGCGGAGGTTCCGCACGCACTACCTCTTGCGGGGGCGGAGCCTCGATCCGTCCAGTGGTGCCCACCTCTGGGAGCACCAGCGGGGCGCGTGCGCGGTCGATTTCGTCCCAGACAAAGAACGGAGCTGCGCGAGCGATAACCTCGTTGAGGTCTTCGCCCTCAACGGGTGCACGCACGCCCACCGGCACAGCCTCGTAGCCATCAGCCGTATAGACAACGTCCATGCAGCGCGCGGCCTCGTCCACGCGGGTGATGACGAAGGTGAAATTCTTCATAGGAGTGCTCCGAGTCGGGTGCCAGCGGCAACCCATGTGATGAGGGAATTGCCTTGCACGGCGGGGCCACCTGGGCCGCCGGCATAGGGCCCGCCATAGCCGCCGGCGGAGGACGCTCCACCAACCCAGCTTCCGCTGCCGCCATTGCCTCCGTTGGTGCCCCAGGAGCCGCCGCTTCCGCCGGCGCCGCCGAATGCCATGCCACCCGAATTCCCGCCGCCTCCACCCCCACCGGCACCGGTGTAGTAGCCAGTGGCTCCATCGCCGCCGCTGGCAGGAGCTGATGCGCCTGCGCTCCAGCCACCGGAGCCTGGCGCCGTGTTCATGGCCAGGTTCGATCGCCCGCCGCCACCTCCGCCACCGGCTGCCCGGTACTCTGCAGATCCACCGCCCAGTTTTGGATCGATCGGGAATTGGACGGAGACGCCCTGGCCACCGCCACCGCCGCCACCACCGCCGCCGATGGTTCCGCCGGTGTTGTCGATGGTGATGTACCAGCCCGCGCCAAGAGCCGGGCCGCCACCGCCGCCTCCCCATCCCGCTCCGCTTTGGTTTGCAGATCCACGGCCGCCATAGCCGCCGGCGCCGATGATGAAGCCGCGATTCTTCAATCGGATGATTGATCCCGGCGGGTAGCCGTTGCTCGTGTGGAAGGCGTAGACACTGGGGTCGCTCGCGCTCAGGTAGTAGCCGGGAGCGATCTCGATGTCGGCAAACAGCGGGCGCACACCGTTCCACCCGGCCGCTGTCGCGTAGTCCCGCACGTTGTAGTTGGTGAGGTGGGCCGCGATGTAGTGCTTGAAGACAAAGATGTCTCCAGTGCCCAGCAACATGGCATGAATGCCGGCCATCAGGAAACCCCGGCCCCGCTGTAGGTGGCCTGGCCCGCGCTGTCAAACAGGATCGTCACGAGGCCGTTGGCCCCAAGCGAAAAAGAGCCGATGGTCGTGGTGCCCGCGCGAATCAGGGTCATCCCCGCGCCGGCGATCACGTTGAACGGCGTCCCGCTCGTGTTCTTGATCGTGACCACGTCATCCTGGGCAAACACGCCCGCCGGTACCGTGGTGGCGGCGGCACGGCGCACCACCGAGCCGCGATCAGAAATCACCAAGGTGGCCGCGTTCGTGCTCGCGTGCATCGAGCGCATGCGGTCCACGAAGGCATTGGTGGCCACCTTGTGCGTGGCGTCCTTGGCGGCCTGGGTCGTGGCCACGGCGCCATCGGCAACCGTGCCCGTCACCGTTTCAGCCGTTTCCGCTGCCTCTGATGCATCCGCGGTATCGGCGTGCCCGGCCGTGTCGGCTTTACCCTGCAGGTCGCCCACGACCTTTTGCAGGAAGGTCTTGACCCCGTTGATGCTCTGGTCGCCGGTGATCTGCACCATGGTCTCGAACGAATCGAAAATGGACTGCAGATCCGCCGAGGTGAAGCGCAGTCCGACCACCGACCCGGCGTCGAAAGCGATCGCGCTGGTGCCGTCCTGAGCGCGGAGGACGTTCGAGAACACGCCACTGCCAAGGCTGCGCACCCCTACCTTCACGATTTCAACCTGACCCAAGCTGTTCTCGATCGTGGCCTTGAACCAGTCAACCGACGCAAGCCAGTTCGGGGTGTTGGCGATCGGGAAAAGGTCGGCGGTAGAGGCCTCGACCGTAAAACTCGTGGCCGAACCACTCAGCGCGCCCACAAGGCGCGATCGGGCGTTGTTGGTGAATTTTTGACCCATGTCAGTGCTCCAGGGGGGATGAGGGGGCCGTGCACACGTCGAGCGCGGTGCGAAGCTCGCCCTCGTAGCCCTCCCGACGCTCGATCTCGGCCCGCATGGCGCGGGACTGCACATCTACCTTTGCATCGAGGGGCAGGTGTTCGGTGTCCATGCGGGGGCGCACAGGCATCGCAACCTCGCACCGCACAGCGATGGGAACGCGCACCTCCACGATCTCCGGAATGGTTTCGCAGCCCGCGAGCGACACCACCAGCAGCACAACAGCCGCGACCGCAACGATGTACCGCCAATACAGCGCGAAGAGCGCAACGATGGCCAGCGGAAGCATCCGCCAAGAACCCCACTTACCGTCCATGGCGGGCCTCCATTCGCTTCTGCAGCCACTCCCTGTTCTCCGCCTCGGCGCTGGCGCAGGCGTTTCCGGGCACGGCCGGCGTGCGCATCACCTCGCCGTCGGCTCGGGCATTGGCGGCTTTCGCGGCGACCGCAGAGGCCTCAATCAGTGGTTTCGCGTCTTCGACACGCTTTTTCGCGTCCAAGCTCAGCTTGCCGACGTAGTTGCTGCAGGTCTGGGCCGCACCGACGGCGGTTCGCCGGCCGGCGTCTGCACGCGTTGCGCGGTCTCGCGCATCACCAAGCGCATCGAACAGCAGCGCATTGCCAGCCACGCTGGTGGCCAGGAGCACGCCCAGGGCGACCATGATCGGATTCATGGTTCACTCCAGAGACCGACCACGGCGTTCTCGCGCAGGTCGCGAGGAGCGGCCGAGCCGACGATGAAATCGGGCATGTCATCGATCCAGATCTGCACCGGGACGCCGAGGGCCTGCATGAACGGGCGCTTGGCCTTGCGATCCGTGTAATGGATGCGCGCCGGCCGCTCGCCGATGCGAACGGGCTCGCTCTCGTGGCGCATGGTCACGATGTGCACCTGGTGACCGCGGTTGTGGGCACAGAGGATGAAGGTGTCCCAGAGCGCCGGGTCGGCGGTGTAGGTGCCGTCGTAGTCCAGGGCGATGTTCATGCCATTGCCCTCGCTTGCGCATGGTTGCGCGCCCACTTCTGGCGCAGCTCCTCGCGCTGGCGTTGCAACGCGCCGGGACGCCAGGTCCGCGTGTAGAGCTTCCAGCCGCCCTCTTCGTCGCTCGCATCCGGCAGCTTCTTCGGGTCGGTGAAATACAGCAACCGGGCCGCGCACGTGGCCAGCACGTCGTCGGTCTCAATCGCGTTCCAAAGGGCCGTGGGGTTGAACTCCACGCCGCGCCACTGGCACGCCTGGTGCATCCAGTAGCGGCTGGCGTCGTGCTGGATCACGCCTTTGCACCCGCCCCCGCGCTCGAACTGGTAGAGGGACTTCGCGGGGCCGGTGGGGCGCAGTTCGACCTTCCCGCCACGACCGATCACCTCGACGATCTGGCGTCGGTCCTCGAAGCGGCTTTCCTGCAGGCCCGTGGAGTAGATCATCACGCGGGCGTCGCGCGTGTCCATCGGCCCCGGCAGGAAGGCGAAGGCCTCGTCGATGGCCGCGAGGATTGGGGTGGCGATCGGCTTCACTTGATCACCTCCCGCGCATCACGCACCAGCTCAGCAAGGTCAAGAGCTTTGCGCTTGTCGGCCCAGGCGAACCACCCTCGCACGATCACCCAGCCCGGCATGCCGCAGGCAAAGATGAGCCCGCCCATGGCCATCAGGCCGTGGAGCCCGCCGGCAGCGAGGTGCTGCAGCTTGAAGTACTCGATCACCCAGGCCCCTCCGCACAGGCTGGACACGACGGTGACGATCAGGGCCATGGCCCACTCGCGCTTGCTCTTGGGCTGTACCCAGAGCATGACGACGATTGCGGCGAGGCCGGCCGGCACGCCGAACGCCACGGCGAGCTTGTAGGCGGCAAACCCGGCGGCTGCAGAGGAAGATGCTGGTTCAGACATGGCTTTGGTCCGGCTGTGGTTGTGAATCGTGGAAGTGGGGTGCGTGGTGCTCATGAGTCCTTGACCTTGATCACGATGTCGGCTTCGAGACGCTCGCCGCCGGCCGTGTTGAGCCAGACCGTGGCCTTGTATTTCTTCCGATGTACGCCGCGATCGAAATAGAGCTTCACGAAACCGCCCTCGTCCACCCAGAGCGCAGCAACCAGCGTGATGCCTTCCTGGATCTGGTATTCGATCGGGTCCACTGCGCGCGCGCTGGTGCCGTTGCGCGCCAGGTACTCGGCATAGTCGATGTCGAACGCTCGGATCTCGCCCGGCTGCTTCTCGAAGGTTTCAAGGATGGCCATGGGTACCTCAACGCGACGGGAAATACGCGCGGTTGCGCGAAACGGGGTAGTACGCCCTGTCGCTCGACGGGGCGCGGCTCAGCACGAAGGCTCGCGTGGCTTGAACAGTCGCCCCGGCACCGCAGTCGGCAGGGGTTGCCTGGAACGTCTGGAGTGCTTGGCTTGAGCTGCTGGTAGCGCCAGAAACGGAATCCGCCGAGGTGGCCAGGTGCGTCTGCACCGCGTTCGAGCTGCTGACAGTGGCTCCCGACACCGAATTGGCGGGCGTGGCCTGATGTTCTCCGCTCCCTCCTGCGCTGGTTGCAGTGGCCGTCGCCCCGGCCATACAGTTGGCCGGCGTCGCTCGATAGGTCTGCACCGCATTCGAGGGGGCAACGGTGGCGCCGCCCACGGCGTCGGCAGGGGTCGCGAGCTGTACCTGCACCGCCGTGGTGCTGGAAACCGTTGCCCCTGCCCTCGCACCGGCCGGCGTCGCGCGATACGTCTGGACGCCGTTGGAAGCTGTCGAAGTCGCGCCCGACACGCTGTTGGCCGGCGTGGCGTAGTGGCCAGGGTCGTAGAGGTAGACGGTGAAATCGCCGACCACCACGCCGTTCTTGCGCAAGCGGATAACCATGGAGGTGGCATCCGGCCCCTCGAAAACCCCGGTGCCGTCGGCATAAGGGCCCTCGACCCAGGTGCCGGTTGCCGGGCCCGTGATCAACTCCCATTCAAACCAAGCTGCCTCATCGCCGGCTTCGACGCACTGCGCCATGAAGGATTCAGGGTGGTCGAGGATGTACTGCCCGGTTGCACCGTTGCCGTAGGTGCTGCTGGTCGCAGCCAGCGGCGTGGCGGCGCGATTGCCCGCCCCGTCGTAGGCCCGGACGCGGAGGTTGTAGCTGGTGACCGCGGCCAGACCGAGGAAGGTGTAGGACAGGACCAGGCCGTTGTCCAGCCACGAGGAACCACCGTTGCTGCTCACCTCGTAGCCGGTGACACCCACGTTGTCGGACGCCGCCGGGTAGCTGATCGAGATGCTGCCGCTCGTTTTCTGGCCGACGGTGATGGCGCCATTCATCGTCGGGAGAGTCACGTCCCCTGCGGCGCTGGTCGTGATTGAGGTGGCGAGAGGTGGGGTGCTCGTGAGACCTGCAGCGTCTTTTGCGCGAACGCGGATCGCGTATGCGGTGGATGCGCTCAAACCACTGAAGGTGTGGGATAGAACATTGCCCACATCTGTCCAGCTTGAGCCTGCGTCGCGGCTCACTTCATATGAAGTGACGCCTACATTGTCTGCCCCCGCTGGCCATGAGATCGAGATACTGGCGCTGGTCTTGGAGACCTCGGTAATTGAGCCGGTGAGCGTCGGATCGGTCGTGTCACCACCGCCGCCCCCGATGTCACGAATCACGAAGACAGCCAGGGCGCTGTAGTCCGTATCCGTGGTGGTGCCTGAGTTCGTGCCCACCGTGACGGCGGTCTTGCGCGAGGTGCGGGTCGTAGCGCCTCGCAGGTCCGCCTGGGTCGTGACATTGGTGTATGCCGCGTCCAGGCCAGGGATGACGCTGGAGGTCGTGTACTTGCAGTCGTGCGCGTATACGAGGTCAGCGACGCTGTCGGCGCTGACGTTCAAAACCTTCGGCGTGGTGTCCGAGGAATTGTCCAACTGCAGGCGCGTGCCCTCGGCGCTGAGTTCGGCGATGCAGGCGGCCGGGTCCGACACATTGAAGAACAGCAGCGTGCAGGTTGGGCCGTAGCCCAGCGTCGTCGACCAGACCGGGGTCAATGTCTTCCCGGAGCCGGATGAGTTCACCTGCGCCACGCCGAACTGCACACCGTACCCGGTGAAACCGGGGTGGTTCGTGAGGACGAAGCCGGCAGTCGTGAAGTTTGAAGCGAGGCTGTTGAGTGTGACGCCCGCGTCGTTGCTGCCACTGAGGAGCGCCACACACAGGTTGGCGCCGGCCGGCACATCCGCACCGAGCGGAAGCGCGCCAGGAGAGGCCGTGTCCGGGAACGGCGTGGGGACAATGAAGCCGGTTTGAGTTGGCATTGCTTATCCCGGAAAGGCCGCCGCCATTGCGTTCTTCGGGTCGCTGGCGAAGCTCACGCCCGAGTTGGCAAAGAGTTGCTCCTGGCGGGCCTGCGCGGCTGCGACCCCCGACTCGCCACTCGCCACCAGGTGGCGCATGGCACCAGTCCAGCTTGCGCAGTAGCCGTCGGTGGTGTCGTAGCCCTCGAAGGAGAAGCGAGGATTGAAGTTCTGCACCCGCATGGCGAACAGCGTGATCGCGGCTGAACTGGTCACGGTGATCGGCGCGCCGCCACGGGTGAGCGAAAGCTGGAACCGCTTGGTGCTGCTGTTCGCATTCACCACGTACAGACGGCGGTCGTTCACGGCGGCCGCGAACGGCTTGGCGCTGCTCATGGTCGTGGAGAACATGAAGACATCGCCGTTTGTGGGCGTCCAGCCGCTGTTGGGGCCGCTGATCGTGAAGAAGCTGTCGCTGGTGCTCGGCGTGAGTGTGGTATCTCGCGGCTGGCAGACGATGTCGTCGGTCTTGTCGATCCGCTGGGTCTCGTTGTACTGGCAGAGGCGGTAGGAGGCGAGGCACGCCACGTCGAATCCGCCGGCATGGATCTGCGCCGGCAGCTTGGCCAGGTGGCTGCGGAAAGAGGTGCCGGTCTCGGGCACGGCCTTCGAGATGAAGCACACCACGTTCACCAGATACGCCATGCCCCACGGGCCCTCGTAGGCCTCGTCCACGGCGATCCGACTGTTGAGGGACCACAGCCCGGCCGCGCGCCAGTCCGCCGACATGGCGTTGTTGTAGGCGGTGGTCGCGGCCCAGCACGACGTGATCACGTCGCGGCAGTAGGCCTTCACGCCGGTATAGTGCGTCCCGCTGTCCGGCAGGATGGCCGCCGCGTGGGCGATGTCGCGGATGCCCCAGGCGGGGATGCGGTAGTTGTCCTGGCGGAAGATCAGGCCGGCACCCTTGTAGGTTGTGCCTGCGATGATGGAGCCGCGCTCGCCGTAGCCGCCGGTAACCGGGCTCGTGATCGGCAGCGTGGTGCTCCAGCCCTGGGCGTTGGGCTCCATGTTCAGCATGGTCACCGTCGCCATCTCGGCCATCATGTCGAAATACTGCTGCTCGCCCGTGAGCTGGGCCGCGTAGTAGAAGGCGGCCGCGCGGTGATGGGAGCAGAATTCCTCAGTCCACAGCGATGACCAACTGCTCGGGTTCTGCAGGCCAGTCATGTAGGCCGCCGGCCAGTGACGCCACCCGGTGCGCATGGTGCCCATGCCGGTGTAGCTGGCCTGGATGTCCACGCAGGCGATCACGTTCTTGCTCGCTTGCTGCCGCACCACGATGCGCCAGCCGCCTGCAGCCAGAGCGTTCACCCGCACCGCCTGCTCGTCCACGGCTGTCTGCTTGAGCAAGGCCCGGACGTACCACTCCGGCATCAGGCCGATGTCGCCGCGCTCGCCAGTGCCGGGCGTGTGGCGCGCCATGTGACCACGGCAGTAGGGCACGTAGCTGACACTCGAGTTGCTCGTAGCGCTCTGTGCGGCGTCGTAAGCACCGAACTGCTCGGTGCGAATCAGGCTTGCGGGCGTGAATCGGTTGCGAGTGGTGGTCTCGGCTGCATCGGTGCCGCCGCCCTGGACGTAGTTGCACTCGCCATTGCCGCCGATGCCGAACCAACTTGTGTACTGGTCGATGCCGATGTTGGCGCCGACCGTCTCGCTGCCGCTGTGCCCGGTCATCGTGCGGATCGTCGTGGCGCCAGACTTGACGACGGAGGTTACGACGCGCGTGGCCACGGCCGGCGAGGCCACATCGCCCCACGGCTGGCAAGGACGCGGCATCCAGCGCAAGCCCTTTAGGGTGCCGTTGGCGTTGGAGAGCGCCATCACGTAGTGCTGGCAGTACATCTGGCCATGCGCGGCCGCCGACTGCTTGAAATCGCCGCCGACGCGCCAGGACTTGCCCGCCGGGCCATCGGTCCACGGCACCAGGTCAGTGTTCGCCGTGATCGCGTCGTTGAGCGAGGCAGTCCAAGTGCCAGTGAGGCCCGAAACTCCGGTGACCTCGACCTTGAGGTCGGCCGACGTGAAATCAGATAGCGTGCGCGCGCTCGGGGCCGGCGCCGTGCCACCGCTGTAAACGTCAACCTGAACACTGCCGTTGCCGGCCACGGCCGTGGGGACGATCAGAAACACCGAGCAGCGCTTCATCGAACCGTCGGGCCAGTACGAAATGCCGCCGATCGAGGGTGGGCACTCCACGCCGCCGACTTTGAAGACAGGGTACTGCCCGGCCGGCATTTCACCCGCCTTGAATGGCAGGCCCTTCATCTTCGTGACAAACCCGCTGGCCTGCGTAGCGCCGGAGGTGTTGTCGACGAAGTAGCTCATCACCAGCGCCCCACCAACAGGCGGCGCAATGCCCACGTACAGCCGGGTCCCCGGCACACCGTGGTAGGTGCGGTTGACGGCCTGGGCCATGAGGACGCCTTACGGGGCGACAGGCTGGGTGCGCGTGATCACAAAGCCCGCGATCGCGACAGCGTTCCCGGCAATGATCGACTGCGCGGCGTCCTCTTCGGTGACATACAGCACCTTGCTGTTCACCGTGTCGAGCAGCGCCGTGTGGCTGTTGGCACCGCCACCGCCCGCGTTGGCCGATGGGTCGGTCTTGCCGGCCACGGTCGCCGTGCGGTTGTTGCCGCTGGACCCAAGGACGATGTCTGCCGAGGTCATCGCGGCATCGGCCAAGATCGCGGCGTTGACCGTGGCGTAGCTGTCGCCCACGGTGTAGCCGCTGATCAGCGCGATCTTGTTGCATTGGGCCTTGAGGTAGGCCAGGCCGTTGTCCATCACATCGGCGTGTTCAAAGCGTGCCATGGTGAAAGCTCCTGTCAGGGTGAGGTTGCGGTGGGCGCCACGGCTTTCGTAGCTGCGATTTCCACGCCCAGGTCGGACGCGAAGAGGGAAAGGAAGGTCTTGGCGAGGACGAGGTGGCCGTCCTCGCTGCCCTCGGCGTAGCAGCGCGAGCAGATGTAGTGCTGCAACGTCGTGGCCTGCAGGTCGGGCACGTTGATGTCGCCAGAAATGGATGCCAGCGGCGTGTTGTCAGCGGGGATTGGCATGTCCACAGGGATCAGGGCGAACTCCACCTGCAGCTTCGCGCCGACCCTGGCCGGTGGGTACACCTCGAACACCTTGGGCTGGCGCTCGTCGTACATGTAGTGCTCGACCTCGATCTCAGGGAACGCTCTGCGCCAGCCCGGGTACTGGGCGTCCAACATCACTCGCTGAACGAGGGTCACCGCACGCATGTCGCCGACGGTGTTGTGCGTGATGCTGATGAGCTTCGAGCCGCGCGTAGGCAGCGTCTGCCTGGTGCCGGCGACCAGCGCCAGTTCCTGCTCGACGTTGAACAGGTCGGGCCGGAGCGTGTGCATGTCGCGAGCGCCATCATTGGCGTAGCGCACCAAGTCCTGCAACGTCCAGGTGTCGCTGGCGTTGTCGTTGAGCGTTCCTACGACGCGCTCCAAAACGGACTTGAGGGTGGTTGACACAAAGCGCTCCTGCGGTATGCAGGAATGCTCAGGCCAGACCCCTCGGAGTCAACGGCAAAGCGCCGCTGGCTCAGATGAAACTGACAGGGTTGCGGCGTTTTGCGGCGACGAGGCCGCGCGAGATCTTGGCGGCGATCGTGGTGCGCCGACTCTCGTACATGGCCTGATGCATGACCGCGCCGCCGGGGTCAGCGAACGCTGGCAGCCTCATGATCGAGGCGATGATGCCCTTGGCGATGTCGTCGGCGTACTGGCTGGCCAGGTCATCGCTCAGGCCAGTGGCCCGCAGCATGTCCGGCATGAGCGCGGCCGTGACCACGACCTCGGTGTCGGCCGGCTGGATGCCGTAGACGGTGAGGATCTTGTTGTCCCGTGTGAAGCAGAAATCGCCAGGGTGCTGGCTGCGCACGAACTGCTGGCCGCGACGTGGATCGACCAGCTCCCAGTCTTTGCCGCCGACTGCCACGGCCATGACCTTCACGATCTGGGTTTTGCTCTCGGGCTCCATCTCCACCGCTTCGGTGCCGTCGGTGAGCACCGGGTCGAGATCCATGGTGTGGGCCAGTGTCTTGCGGCACCAGTCGATGGACACGAGGCGAGCGTGATGCACCAGGATCGGGGTGGGGCAACCCACCACGTAGGGCATCACGAAGGGTTGAAAGTCAGTCCACAGCATCGTCGTACTGACGGTGGGTCATGTACCGGAGCTGCTCGCGGATCTTCTCGTCGCTCATGGTAGGCAGCGACGACTTGGCCAGCCCGCGACGGTGGGCCAGCTCGCGCAGCGGCTTGCCGCTGAGCTTGTTGGGGTTCTCCCGGTCGCTGGCACTGAGCACCGCCTTGGAGGCCTTCGGCGGTGCCGCTGGCGGAGGCGGCGACACGACGGGGGCGGCCTGTGTGACCGTAGCGACCGGCCCAGCAGGCGCAGAGGGCTGCTGGGCGTCTGAAATGGGGGAAGCCGCTGCGCGTTTCTTCGCAGCGGCATTCGGAGCCTGGGCTGTGTCAGCAGCAGCGGCTTTCGCGCGCTCCTGCTTGAAGCCAGGCTTGGGGCCTCGCTTGCCCATCAGGCGACTGCCAGGCCACCCGGGGACGGTGCGCAGAGCAGCACGGCGCGGATCTTCTGACCGGTGGCGGGGTTGGCACCCAGGAACTTGACGCCCCAGCCCTTGTCGGTGAGCTGCACCGCGATGTCGCTCACCACCTTGTTCCGACGCAGCACGCCAGCGGTGGCAGCAGCGCCAGCAGCGATGAACTCGCTGCCCATGGTGCGCACGCCGGCGTCCTCGTAGTTGCCGGACAGGATGCCGACATCGAGGGTCGCCGAGGCGCCGAGCACGCCGTTGTCGACGATGACATCCACCGGCACGTGGCCGGCCGGGATGGCACCCATCTCGACGATGTCACCGATGGCGTCACCGGCCTTGGTAACGTACTCGCCGATGACATGCACCAGCGAGCTCGCGTCCAGGGCGGACATTGCCTGGCGGCGAGCCGCCACCTGTTTCGATTTGAAGTTTGCCATTTGAGGTTCTCCTTGGTGGTCAGGCCTGGGCTCAGACGGCCGGCGTGTACGACGTGTCCACGGAAATCATTCCGTAGTCGCGACCGTCGAACTGGGACTTGTCGGCGCCCATGATCATTTCAAAGAACAGGATGTGATCGTGCTTGCGATCGTCCGTGTCCTCGTCCAGGCTCACGGTCATGCCGTCGGCCATGCCCTTGGTGCCGTGTGCGACCACGACGGCGTTCGCGCCCATGAACAGGTTGCGGGTGGCCAGCACGTTGCCGCCAGCGCCGTAGTCGTTGAAGTAGACGCCGAACTCCATCTCGTCCACCAGCACGCTGTTGAACATGCCGGCGCCGCCCTTGAAGAACTCGGCTTCCTTGCCCACGGAGGCGATCAGCGCCTTCTGAGCCTCGAACCAGCCCTGGGTGCCGACATCGTCCCGAATGTCCTGCATCGCCTCGGGCGAAACGGCCAGGATGAAGCACTCTTTGCCGCCCTTCAAGACCTTCTGCATCTTCACCGGCTTGTCCTTGCCGCCCAGCATCTTCACCGCCTTGGTGCGCAGCTTGTTGATGGTGGCCAGGGTCAGCTTGTCGTTGGCAGCGAGCGAGGCCTTGGCCTTGTCACCGGCAGTGCCGACGAACAGGTGGGCCGCGTCTGGGGCGCGCAAGGCGTTGGGGTAGCCGGCGTAGTCGGGCTCCAGGGTGTGGAGTTCTTCACCGACGCCGCGAGCGCCAGCGGCAGCAGCCACGATGGTGTGCTCGTAGAGTTCCTTGATGTACTCGGTGAGCTTCTCGCGGCCCTGCTTCTTGAGGTTGTAGCCCACGCGCGACTGCTCGATGCGGGCACCGACGTTCACGCCGTGGCGGTGCTCGTTGATGCGCATGGTGTGCGCGGCGTGCTGCAGCTTGAATTCCGAGCCGGCGAGTTTCTCGCCTTCACGGCGCGCACGGCCTTGGAGTTTGGCCACCAGTGCGGTGGTCACCTCGTCGGCGGCGCCCTTTTCCATCTCGGTCTTCTTGATGACCGCGCTGCGCGAGCCTTCCTCGCCAACCAGGCGTGCGAAATACTGCTTCTGAGCAGCGTCTTCTGCAACTGCCGCGGCCCACGCTTTGCGTTTGTTGGGGTCGGTCGGCAGAATTGTCGTGCGTGCCATGAATTACTCCTTGAATAAGCACTGACTCACTCCTGCGAGCCGACAAAACCCCCGGCGAAGCCAGGGCCACGAGGACGGCGTCAGCCCGGCTGCTTCTCCGGCTTGCCCACCTTGACGGCAGGCCCGGCCTGGATGCGCAGACGGGCCTTTCGCCCATCCTTCTGTTCGAGTATTAGCACGATTTTTTCGGAGTCAACACCATTCGGGCCGCGCAATGTGATCATCTCGCCAGCACGCATTTCCAGCACCAAACCCGAACGCGGTTGGGCCATGTTTCAGACCTCGTCGAGCAGTTGGCGGCGCTGTTGCGGCGAGAGTTTCGCGAACGCGGCCTCGTAGGCCTGGCCAGTCAGCGTTGCCATCTGCTCCACCACGCCACCGCCGGTGTTGGGCAGCGATGCGGCGGGCACGTCACGCAGGGTGACTGGTGGTTTTCCGTCTGGCGTGCGCGCCGGCGGTGCAGCGGCGGGAGTTTTGGCCGCAGGCGCCGGCGGCGGGGCCGGGGTCTTGGTCTTGACCCCTCGCATCGCAGCCACCATCCGGTGTGCCTCGTCAGCCAGCTCGGCAAAGTCGCGGCCCGCGTTTTCCGGGTCGCCCATCACCAGCGCAATGGCCTTGTCGAATTGCTTGGGGGCAGTCGGATCGCCGGCGTAATCCACCTCGGTCTTGGTGCGAGCGATGAGCTTGTTGATCTCGCGCGTCTGGTAGGCGGCCTGGGTCTGCACGTTCGCCTGCTGCAGAGTTTCCGCACGGATGCGCTGGGCAGTGAGGTCATCCAGCGCGTCGGAGATGCGCGTGTCCTCCGCCGCGTAGGCCTCGGGCTCGAGTTCGCCGTCCATGAGTTTCTTCATGGCAGCCGCTTTCTCGGTCAGCAGCTTGGCGCGCTGGCCCTTGTAGTCCTCGGGCATCGAGGCGTTGAACAGCGCGGGCTGCTCGCTGCGCGGCTGGGCGATATCGGCCAGCACCTGGGCGTCGAGTTCCTCGGCTGCGCCAGCGCCAGGCTGCTGCTCCTCATTGGCGGCCACCGCACCCCCGTTTTCACCTTCGCCCTTGGCGGCGCCGGGCTCGCCGCCCTCGCCTTCCTTCGTGGCGCCGGCATCACCTTCGGTGCCGGTACCGGCCTCGGTGTCCGTTTCGGTGCCCGTTGCGGGCGTCTCGGTGGCATCGGTCTCGCCCGGCACTTTGCCGTCGGCGCCGACGCGCACCAGCTCTTCGTCATCACCAAACGGGTCTTCGCCAGCCGCGAGTGCGGCAGCGGTGGCATCGAGGGTTTTCTGTTCTTCGGGGGTACGGCTCATGGCTCACTCCTGCGAGGTTGATGGTGGTGGGGTCAGGCGGCGGCTATGGCCTGGCCAATCTGGAACGGCATCCAGCGCGCGTAGCCGCCGGCCGGGATCTCGTCGCCGGGCTGCAGGAGCGTCACGCTGGTGAAGGCGTGCACCTGGCCGATGTGGTCCTTCACGGTGAGGTTCACCATGCGCTCGCCCCACACGAACACCACGTCGGCGTCCATGGGCACCTCGGGGTTGATGCAGTACGGGTTGGAATGAAAGCAGGCGCCGTTCGGGAAAAACCACACCTTGCGGCCCACGGTGGGCATGATGATCTGGGGCACGGGGCGCGGCTCTCCAGCGAGGTCGGCGGCGGCGTCCTGGTCGTTCAGAGGATTGGCCTCCGAGCCCTTGGGTGCGTAGGGGTCGGCGATCGGCTGGGCAGACTGCTCGACGATCTCGCTCAGCGCCACAGGGTTGAATTCGGCCTGCGCCTGGTCCACCTTGCCGACCTCGGTATCCGGCGTGTCGGAAGAGGTGGTGGTGCTGCTTTCGGTACTCTGTTCGTTCATGGTGTGCTCTCTGGTTGGGGGTTGCGGGACGGGAAAACGGGTTCAGGCCTTCTTGCCGGCAGCCAGGTCTTTGATCTGCTGCATCTCGCCGAGCTTTTCCTTGGCGGCGCGGCGCACGTGTGCCATGCGCTTCGAGTCCTTCTCGATCTCGCGAGCGCGGGTGATGGTGCGAAGGTCATCCTCGGCCTGCCACTTGTCGTAGCTGTCCTTGGAATCGGGGGTGGCGATGGCATTGCCCATGGGAACTCCTGGTTGGTGGTGGTGATGGGTCAAACCGCGGCCACGCCGTCGGCTTCGGGGGTGATGCTTCCGGCCATGGCGCCCTGCATGCCGCCCTCCATGGGGCCAGCGGCCTGCTCCGGCGCGGGCAGGCCGGGCTGGACGGCATCGGCAGGCACGGTGTTGGCAGGCAGCACCTGCGGTGCGCCGCGGTCCTGAAAGCCTGCGGAGCGCAGCAGCTCGTCGGCCACCGGTGTGATCAGGGGGTTGGCGGCGAGCACCTGGGCGCCCTGGGCCGACATGTAGAGCGCCTCCAGGCGCTTGGCCATGGCCTCGGCGTCGAGTTTTTCGCCCTTGGCCTGGGCTTCCTTCACCTTGGCCTGCATCTCGGCCATCTGCAGCTCGAACTGCGCCTTCGCCTGCTGCTGCTGTTGCAGCTTGGCCTGCTGCTGCTCGGGCGTCATCTTCCCGTCGGCAGGCGTCTGACCGTTTACGCTGCGGATGCGCTCCAGGATGAGGGCCTTGCGCGGCAGGTTGGGATGGATCTCGAACACCACGTCCAGCATGGCCACCACCACCTCGGGCGACGCGGCTGCGAGCTGGGTGAGCACCTGCATGAGGGACTCGAACGCGGCCTCAGCGAACGACTGCTTCCAGGCCTGCTCGCCCACCACGAAGTGCGCGCGCCGCTTCGTGATGTCGTTGACGTACTGCTCGGTCTGTGCGTCCCACTTGTTGAGCGTGCTGAACTCGTAGCCCTTGCGCTCGTCGGCGGTGCGGACGTTGAACTCCTCGGTGATGAACTGCTCTGCCACGCTCAGCACCAGCTCGCCCTCCATCTGGCGCGCGAACAGCAGGTTGTCGAACAGCTCCATGGTGAGCAAGCTGCCCTGGTCCTGCTTGGCCAGCACGGCTCGGCCGGACACCGAGTTGGTGTCCAAGCCCCGGTTCTCGCCGGTGACGCCAGACACGCCACGGATAGCCTGGATGTCGCGCGCGGCGAACTCCAACTGGAAGCGGGCCTCCTGCGTTGCAGGCCGTGCGCGCACCTTGCCGCCACTCAATGCCCCGGGCTTTACCACAGGCATGCCGTTGGGATCGTCGTACTCGGCGCGCAGCTCGTCGAGATCCATGATCTCCGGGTCGTAGGCGTCGGACTCGATCTCGATCTGGTTGCTACTGGCCTCGTGCAGCGAGCGGCCAATGCGGTGGTTCAAAGACTCCTGCGGGCCGATCAGAGGCCACACCGGGCTGTATGGCAGCCCCGTGCGGCGATTGCGATAGGCCCACACGGGGATGAAAGGAAACCGGTCATGGCGGAACGGGCTGGGCGCCTCGATCAGGGTGTCCTTCTCGGTCATCACCGAGCAGAAGATCTTGAAGGTCACCGGGTCGGCGATCCCGTGCGGCCCCACCTCGGTGTTGCGCACCGGCTCGCGGCTCCAGCACTCAATCAGCAGCACGCGCTCGCGCGCGTTGAACATGTCCACCGGGCGCGGCGTGAGGTAGTCGAGATCGTCTTCCTTGCTGGCGCCGAAGGCGTCCAGGCCAGAGATCAGGCCGGTACCGCCAAGCCACTCGCGGAAGATGGAGATGTCGTCACCGCTCTGCACGCATGAGCGCAGCTCCTGGGCCTTGTCGGGGAAGATGGCCAGCGCGATGTCCAGGTCCACCACCTTGATGCGGAAGATGTAGCGGCCGTCGGTGATGTCGCGCTTCTGCGAGCCGATGCTGTCGTGGAGCATGTTGCGCCACGACTCAGAGCCGATGTAGATGGGCGGGCCGTTCTTGTCGCCGCGCAGGCCCACCTCGATCCAGCCCAGCCCGGCCTTGAAGGCGTCCTCGGCCGCGTAGCTCCTCTCGAAGGTGGCGCGGTTCGTGTCGTCGAGGTACTTGAGCAGCTTGGTCTTGAGGCGCGCGTCCTCGTCGGCCTCCTCGCCGGGCTCCTCGGCCACCACCACGAAATCCACGCGGCTGCGGCGCTCGGTACCGATGAGCCAGTCGATCGTGGGCTTGATCTCGTTGTAGACCACGGGGTTCTGGCCCCGAGCCCGGAGAGTTTCGGCGTCCTCATGGGTCCACTGCTGGCCGTCGTAGAAGGCCTCGCACTTGGCCATCAGGGCGCGGTTGACCGACTGCCGCGAGGCCTCGGCCAGGAACCAGGACTTGCGGCGCTCGTGGCGCGATCGCTTCGATTCCTCGTCCTGCGGCAACTGGCCGTTCGCGGTGGGAGTGGCCGCCTTCTCGGCCGGCGTGATGGCGACATCGACCGCCGCTGCGATCTTGGTGGGCTTCAATCGGGTTGCCATGATCAGACCTCGGTTTCGGACAGCACCTGGCCGCTGCCCTTGTTGGTGGCCTTCACGGTCCACATGGGTGGGTTGTCGAGTTCCTTGCGGACGTGCGACGGGGTGACCGGCATGTGCACCAGGTCAGGGGCGAAGCGCAGCACCACGTCGCACAGCGCGTTCAGGGCTTGCTTGTCGTTCTTGTCCTTGCCCAGGATCTCCAGCGACTCACGCGCCTCGCGCATGCAGTGCTCGCTGACCGAGCCGGTGCACTTGAGGTCGGAGTTGAAGCCGATGAACTCGGTGATGGCGCGCCGGCTGATCACCCACATGCCATGGCTCTCGCGCGTCACCAGCACGTTGCTGGCCGGCCAGATCACCATGCACGGCAGCGCGCGCCTCCCATTGCCCACCCACTCCAGGCTGCACACGAAGCCGCGGTGCTCGCCCACCTTCCATGCGTGGCGACCTCCTGCAGACCAGACGGGCAAGCCCTTGGGGCTCAAAATTGGGGACAGCTTCATCTCCAGCTCCTCTTTCGTTTCTTGAATGCGTTGATGGACTCCGAGGTGTCGGAGCCAGGCTTGAAACCCTGGGCCCATTGCCGAAATGCATCGGAACCGTTGGAGGCCCAGTTGTGCAGGGGTTCAGCCTTCCACTGGCTGCGCTTCTCGTCCCACTCGTACTGGTAGCTGTCGAGGCATCGAATGCCGGCCGCGCAGTGGGCCTCGTCGATGCGAACGCTCTTCACCATCGCGGTGCGCGTCACGTCGATGCCGGTGGCCAGGTCGGAGATGCGTTTGACGATCTCGACGTTCTTGACCTTGAGGTCTGTTTCCAGGATGGAACGGGCGCTCTTGATCTCTTCGCCCTGGCGCTCGGCATCGCCATCGTGTGGAAGGTAGTGGACGCCCCACTTCTCCACACCGTTGGCTAGTCGCCAGTCCTCCAGGAGTTCCCACCATTTCCTGAGTCCAGTCCGTGTGCCTTCCATGTAGGCGACGAAGTGGTCCCAGGCGCCGACGCGCTGGTGAAGCCAAATGGCGGTGTGGTCATTGGAGCCAAGATCCCAGAAGGTGTTGACCCGCTCGAAGGGATCAATGGGGACCGAGCAGATGCGGCCGCGCTCGCGCAGCGTGGTCATCTCGTCGCCGTAGACGGCGCCTTCAATGGCCTGCTCGAAGCTCTCTTTTATCGACGCGGGGTACTCGCGCTTCATGTCTCGTTTGAGGACTTCGCGCTTTTTGATGTACCAAGCGCGCTGTTCCGTGTCCAACGTCACGCCCGCGTTGGCCTCGGTCTGGCGGAAATACTTCCGGTCCTCTTCGGTGAAGTGCACGCCCTGGGCGTTGATGCGGTACTCGCGGCTGTTGAACCACGGGTAGAAGTGCAGCTTGAAGTCCAGCTCTGTGAGGTGGCTCTTGGCCTCGCGCTTCTTCAACGCGGCATCGCAGATGTCGAAGAACTCGCCGCCGTTGCCCTCGGCGGTGGACTCCACCACGATGATCCCGTTGAGCGGCACGGCCTCGAAGGCGCCGGTGACGATCTCGCGCGCCTTCTCGGGGTACTTCTTGGCGATCTTCCCCATCTCGGACACGTGCAACAGCAGCACGGTGCCGCCGCGCGCGCTGGTGCCCACGCTGAAACTCGAACCGTTGGCGAACACCATTTCACTGGTGGTCTGGCTCTTGAGGGGTTTCGCCGCCTTGAGGAACGCGGGCAGGTGGTTGTAGGCGAACAGGGCCTTGCGGAACAGCTTGCCCGCGTTGGGCAGCGTGTCGGCGATGGTGTTGGCCGTGAAGTTGTCGTTGAACAGGCACTGGTCCAGCGCCAGGATCTGCAGGAGGGTAGAAAACCCCTTCTGCCGCGCCTTGAGGATGGCGTTGCGCGTGTGGAGCTGGTTGTAGAAGTCGGTCTGCTCGGCGTTCGGCTTGAAAGCCTCGGGCTTGCCGTCCTTGTTGATGATCCAGTACAGGTTGCAGATCCGCCACCAGGGGTCGGACAGGCCCAACTGAATGTCCTCACGAATCACGCGGCGCTCCCAGCACCTGCGATCGGCAGGCGGCTGCCGCGCGCTGACAGGTCATTGAGAAACTCCGCCAGCTCGCCGCCCGGAGTTTTCGGGGGTTCGTCGCCGATGTTGAAGGCGCGCCGCTCGCCGTCGTGGAGTTTTGTGAAGGCCTCGGCCAGCGCCTTGACGCTGCTGATGCGCGAGTTCACGGACAGCGCCTTCTGGACCAGCGACCGGGCCCTGGCCAAGTCCTGCGGCTCGGCGTGCTTCCCGGCCAGGATGTCGATGAGGGCGTCTTCGTCGGCGGCCAGCATGGCGGCCTTGCTCAGCTCGTCGAGCAGCGAAACTGCCACGGTGCGCGCGGCCTTGAGGTCGCTGCGGTGGCCCAGGATGATGTCCTTGTTCATCTCGGCCGCGACGAGCACCGATTCCGTTACAGCTTGGTGCGCGTTGGTGCATTCCTGTTGCACCACCTGTTGCACGGACTGTTGCACCAGCTTGGCGTTGGTGGCTTGGCGGATGGCCTCGGTGAGGTCTTTGGTCCAGCCTTCGCGCTCGGCGCGGCGGGCGATGGTGGTGTGAGTGGGGCCGTGCTTGGCGGTGAGTTCACGCAGGGTGAAGCGGCCGGTCCGGTAATCGCGCTCAACAGCATCCCAGTCAGTTTTCTGCTTGGCGGGGGGTGCTGGTGGTGCCGCACTCTTGCGCGACTTGGGGGCCATGGCGAGAACTCCGAAAAAGAGCCCAGCCGGTTAAGGCTGGGCGCAACTCAATCCCTTGAGGAGACAAGCGAGCCCCGGCGGGACTCACTGGCTATTCAAAGTGGATTTCTCTCGGAGTCAACGGAGCGCGCGCGGGCTACGGCCCTGTGCTGCGACCGCCGCGCGCAAGGACGGCCTCATCCGCCATGAAGTCCAGCGGATCGTTGCCGTCGTAGCGGTAGATGCCTCTATCGGTGTGGATGAATGCCCACCAGGTCTGAGGCTTGAACTCGACCTTGGACTTCTGCTGGCCGCGCGTGAGCGGCTCCTTGCCAGCGATCACCAAGCCGTTGGCCGTGACGCGCAGGACGCGCGCCTTGAACAGGGTCGGCAGCATCTGCACCTTGCCGCTGTCCCCCATGAGGCTGGCAACCTGCATGGATTCGCCCCCGCGTGTCTGCACCTCCAGCAGCAGGTCGCCGGTCACGGGCGAGTGCGGCCTGGGAAGGCGGATGCCCCGGTCACGGGTGCGGTAGACGGTTGCGAGCATGATACTGGATAAATATACAGCACACGCTCTGTACGATGGCGACTTTACACAACCACGGAGGAGATGATGACCTTCCCGAGTACCCCCATGTGGCTAACCGTCCTGGCCGCGCTACTCACCCCCACAATTGCCGGCTTCGGTATCTACATCGCCTGGCGCCAAGCGCGCACTGCCCGCAACAAGCTGCGGCTGGATCTATTCGACCGGCGCTACGTCATCTATCGCGCTGTCGTAGAAACCATCGCGAAGGTGAACCGCCAGGGCTACCTTCTGGCCCCGGACCTGGAAGAATTTCTGCTCGCCACCCGTGGGGCACGCTGGCTGTTCGACGACGACATCGGAAAGTACATCGACGAGAAGATCTGGGTCAACATCAGGAAACTCATGGCGGAGTTGGCCGACCAGCAGGAAAACGAGACCGAGGACTACACGCCCCCGGCTCCCGGATACGACCGCATGCGCGATTGGTTCAAGGATCGGCAGGCCGAGGTCGATCACCGCTTCGCGCCGCACTTGGCCATGCGTGAGTGACGAGCCTCGCTTCGAGGCCACGCAGTACGCCTATACGGGCAGCCGATCGGTGCGCCCTGCATCTGCAGGCCCATGATTCAAGGTCTCGACGGGTGGCACGCGAATCAGGCTCTCGGCCTCTTCGGCACCACCACGAAGCCACGTGGACCAGTCTGCCCGCTCGATGGGCACCACAGCGCGCTTGTCCTGCTTGTCAGGCGGCAGCTTCGGATCGGGCTTGTGCATAAGGGCCAGCACCGGGTGGCCGTCGCAGTTCTGGGTCACCATCGTGTAGTTCAGCACCACCTCGCCCGTGTGCGGGTCGGTCCACTCGTCCCACAGACCAGCCAGCATCCAGGGCTCACCATCGGCGCGGCGGAAGCGCCACCAAGTGTTGAAGGTGGCCGCCATCGGGTCTGCATGGCTGATGCCCCAATAGGGCTCGTCGTACCAAGCGGCCGGAATGAGGCAGCGCTGACCACGCGCCCAGGCGCGCCGGAACGTCCACGCCGTCTTCATGCGCTCGCGGCGCGCGTTGTTGGTGCTCAGGCGAGTGCCGACCTTCTGGCCCGGCTTGGGTTTGGCGCGCGGCACGCGGTCCTCGGAGTCCGGCGGGATCATTCCCCACTGGCCCACCAGCACGCGGAGGCGATCCGGGCCGCCGGCCACGAACACCCCCGGCTTGAGCGGGGCGACGATGGGCTCGGCCCACGTCGGCTGCTCCCAGGAAAGCGCGTCATCCAGCCCAAGGAATAGTTCGAGCTGGTCTTCGTCCAACGAGCCGTAGATGTTGCACATTCCTCACTCCTCAGTCGATTTGACTGTGGCCCATGGCCCTCAAAGTCAACTTGAGTCGCTTAGAAAAATAGTCTTGTTCTTCCATCAAGACTGACACCTTCGCATGGAGCTCGGTGATTTTCGTGAATGCCTCCTGCCGCGAGTAGCCATCGCCAGTCATGCCCAAAATGCCGGCACCAATTTGGCCGCTGTGTATCTGCGTCATCAGATAGGTGATGTGCGTTTGATGGATTTCCACCTGCGCCACCGCTGCATTGATTGCCGCTGTGTAGCCCGCAATCTCGACGGACGCGCTCGCGCTCTCAGCCTGACGCCTCAGCGACTCATGAGCCTCGCGGAGTTCATGTCGTTGGATTTTTATCGACAGCCACAACAAGAACAGAGCTGCGAGCGCTACAACCGGATTGGCGAACCCACCCACGAAATCGCCCATTTGGCCCCATTGTTCAGGGAATGTGTAGGCGTCGCTGGTGAAGAAGCGCTTAAACAGCGGGCCACCAACGGCCACCACGAAAAGCACGGCTACAGCAAGCACGACATCTTCTTTGGCGATGCTCCACCGCCAGGAAATCTTTGGCTTTTTGATCGACATAGTCATCCCTCGTATTGGATAGCAGCAAGAATACTCGCATGAGCGCGCAAGCCCACCCCACGCTGCTGCGGCACCCAATCCTTGCGCCGCGCCGGATGCTCGGCGAGGAGGTGCTGCCCCTGGCACCGGAGGCCTACAAGGTGCACCGCACCGAGGCCGACTGGTGGGTGGTGATCGAGACGGAAACCGGCACAACGGTGTACGCTGGGCCTGGGCCTGTCGAAGTGGTCAGGTCACCCGCCCCCTGCTAGGAGATCCACGATGTCACGCGACGAGGAAAACGAAGACGACAACGACATGGACGAGCCAGAGTTCTGGCTGAACACCGACTTCCCACCGTTCCCGCCAGGCTTCAAGCCCACCGCCGAGGACAAAGAACGACTTGCCATGTGGGAAGCGTCCACGGAACAGAGCCCGCGGGGAGAGCGGACCTACCTGCGGCACCCCGACCCAAGCAACCGGGGCAAGACCCTCGACATGTTCCTGCACCTGCCACTGGACTACTACGTCGTCGACAAGTCCTCGGGCAAGGAGGTGGTCGTGCGCCACAAGGGCATCATCCAGCAGGAGATCTATCGCGGTCCTGGCCCTGTGGAGTTGATCCGCCGCAAGCCGTGAAAAAGCCCGCGCGATGCGGGCTTGTTTTCCTACGCCCCCCCGCCGGGGAGACTTCTTGCGATTCACAGCTTGGGGGCAGCACGGCCTTCGAGGTAAGAGGCTCGCCCGGGGCCGAAGCCCCGGGTTCGCCAAAACCCCTAGTGCCTCTCTCGGCGGGGTGTTATGTGGCGCTCCGATTTCCTTCCACCCGTCGGTGCCAGCGGGCGCACGTGAATCGTAGGCCACGTTCTCCGAATGTCAACGGTGAAAGCGGGGCCACGTGTATGGCGAGCATCAGGCCTTGCCGGCAGGAGTCTGCTTCACTTCAGGCGGAAAGAACTGCGACTCGTTGACGAGCAACGGTGCCTCGACCTTCTGGTTGTCCTCTGAGTGGTGCCCTCCAAGACCTTGCTCGCCCAACGTCTTGCGCAATCGTCTCTCGTAAAACGCCTTCGACCGCATTTCCTCTGCGATAGCCTGCTCCAACTTGCCCAGCGCATCCAGCGCTGGCACCAGGCTGAGGCCAGTTCCATCCACCTCGAAGATGGGGGTTCCATGACCCGCATGATTCGTCACCTGTTGAATGTAGAACTGGCGCTGGCCCTGCAGAATTTGCACCTGATCCTGACATGCACTGATGGCTGCGGTGTACCCGGAAAGTTCGGCCTGCAACCGTGCGCTTTCTGATTGTTGGGCCAGCACGTCCCTCGTGTCCGCGAGTTCTTTCTTTTGGAGCGTGATGGAGCGATACAGGAGGAGCAGCGCCGCAAAGGCCACGGTGGGGTTCAACAAACCGCCGATGTAGTCGCCGAACTGGCCCCAGGCACCTCCGTCTGATGCGACAGGCTGCCCAACAAAGTTCGCGATGTACACCGCCACCGTCGCGATCGCCATGAGCGCCACGAACGCCAACACGACGAGCTCGAACGTCACCCGACCGGCAGCCGCCTTCTGAGCGCGCGCGGTCGCCGCTCCAGCCTCAAACGCCGATTCCAAGGTCTCGCGCTGGATGCCGGCCTTGCTGCGCTGCAGCAGGTCGTCGATGATTTGCTCTTTGGTCATGGCTTCAACTCTACGGGAAAACCGCGCTCGCGCGCTTGGTTGGCAAGCCACTGCTCCTCGCTCAGCAGTTTGAACGCAACCGTGCGCATGTCGGCCAGGTGACGCTCGGTCGCGGCGAGCGATCCCGCGCTGCCCGTGCCCTCACTGGGTCGCAACCCGCAATGCCAGAGCTCGTCCATGAGTTGTTGCGCTGACGTCAGGTCGACCTCCATCAATGGATCGACCTGCACGGTCTCAGCATACGACGCCGGGAACACAGCGAGCCTCACCGGTCCAGCTCGAGCAACTGTGTCGTTTCCAGTTTCCTGCTCCAAGTAAATGCGGACCCCGCGGCCGAACTGCACGCGTTCACAGAAGAACTTCATTCCCTTCATCAACATGGGTCACTCCTTGGTTGAAAACTTGGGCATCTGGGCGGCGCCGTCGGACCGGATGTGGCCCAGCGCGACCAGGCGCTCGATGTGTCGGCGAGCCTTGGTCTTGCTCGACCTGCAGGCCTTCACCACCTCGGGGTGGCGCTCGATGTCGCGCGCGTGGGCCGGGCCGATCTCCTTCACGACGCGGCGCACGATCTCGATGGTTCCTTGAAGTCCTGGGGTGGTCATGCTGGTGTGGTGAGTTTCTTGAGGTGGGCGGGGTCGCAACGGGACTGCTTGACCATGGAAGCGCGTTGACTGGTGCTGCAGTCCGAGCAGAAATCCAGCGCGTGGTTGAACGCAGGGCTACCGTCCACCAACAGGATCACCTTGGGCTCACCCTTGTGGTTCTGCACCGCGGCGCCGCTCTTGAGGTACTCCTTCCAGGAAGCCCGGTTCAAGAAGCACGGCGGCGGTGGCGGCGCCAGGTCATCCACGGCGTCTGAGAGGTTGAGGCGGGGGCGGGTCAAGGCGTGGTCTCCTGCTGAGGGTAAAAAATGGCGTGAATGTCTGCGGTGCCCATGCCCGCGGTGCTGGCCAGCAGGCGCTCGAGTTCCTGCGCGCCCAGGCCGAGGGCCCAGTCGTTGCAGCGGGGCAGCAGGCGGTCGATGGCCAGGAGCCCGGCCTGGATGGCAGGCCGGTGGCGCTCCATGTCGCCATCGGCGGCGAGATCCCCGACGGCCTCGGCCATGCCGCGCACGATGCGGCTGTCGGGCTCGTCCGCGCCCACGCCACAGGCCGTTGCGGCGTGGGCCACCACGAACACCATGCGGCCCGCGCTGTTGACGAGGCGCGCGGCATTGGCGCCGTCCCAGGCCTGCAGGTCGGCGGCGGTTTTCAGCTCCAGCACCTGGCGGCGGATGCCGGCGCGCAGGATGGCGGCCGCAACCGGGTTGCGGTAGTCGGGGTGCCTGATGCGGCGGCGCTTCATGGCAAGAACCCGATGCGCGGCTTGGCCGGCTCGTCGACGGGCTGGCCGGTGACCTCGGCCACCACCTCATGCAGCCGGCGCACGGCTTCGACCTCCGGCTCCGGCGGCAGGGTTGTGATGCTGCCCACCATGTGCATGGGGTAGCTGAACTCTTCGTCGTTCACGTCGGGCTCCAAAGGGGCAAGTTGCGGGGCCACAGGCCCAGGGAAAGAACGAGGGCGCGCGTGCGAGCGGCCATGTCGGCCTCGATGCGGCGGCGCTCCTCTTTGGCATAGATGCGCTGGGTGCCGATCAGGTAGTGGCAGCCGGGGCGGTCACCGTCGGGCCCGCAGCCTGGCCAGCCCTGGCGGCAGTCGGTCTTGATGCCGGTGCCCTTCCCTTCGTCGGTATGGCAAAACTGGGAAGGTCCGGCGCGGCCGCAATGCGCGCAGGGGAACTGGCGCACGATGCTCATGTACCCCTCGTGCTGCAGCGCCTCATCTTTGGGCTGCGGTTCGGCCGGCGCGCTGGGCACCCTGACGATCACACCGCGGCGCTGGTCCAGCGGGATGGGCTTGTGCACCGTGCGTGCGCGCTGGATCACCGGGCGCTTGAAGCCTGATCGGATCATGCGGTCACCTCTTCCACGTACTCCAGCGGCGCGCGAGGCTTGCGTGCGGCGCGGCGGTAGGTGCGCATGTCGGTGAGGTTGTGGATCTCGCCGGTTTCGGGGTCGATCCACTGCTCCACGAACTCCACGCCCAGCTCGGTCACTGCGTATGCCGTCACGCGCTCGATGTACTCGGCGTATCCCTTGACCCCCAAGTCCTCGGTGCTCACGCGCACGCGGCGGCGCAGCTTCTTCCGCGTCATCGGGTTCACCGTCGTGACCACCTTGAAGCCCAGGAACTCGCTGCGGAAGTGCTCCTTCCACACCGCCATGTCGAACTTCTGGCCGTTGGGCTGGGCCTGGGCCGCAATGGTCTTGAGCACGTAGCCATGCAGGTAGCGGCGCTGCTTGTCGGTTTTCACATCCTCGGCCAGCCGCGCCCCGATCACCACCTGGCGACCCTCATGCAACTGCGTCTTGCACCAGGGCCAGAAGGTCTTGGCCACCACGGCATGGCCGTGGCTCTCGTTGAGCAGGATGACTTCGCGTCCGTTCATGGAGCCTCCAAAGGCAGCGCGAGCTGCGTGTCCTCGACCTGATGGCGCTTGGAGCGCATAGCCGGGCCCAGCGTGAGCACCTTGTTCGTGCCCTTGGCGGCGAGTGCGGTGAGGCCCGCGCGGCGCGCGCAGACTGGGCCCACGGGGTAGCCCGCGAAGAAGACCGCCGCGATCGACATCGGGCGTGTGCACAGGACGCAGCGCATACCCATGGTCAGGCCTCGCAGAAGTACGCGCTCGACGCCTCGTCGATCACAACAGCCCCCTTTGCATGGCGAACTTGACCTCGTCGGCGCTCAGCCCCGTTTCGCCAGCATCTGGGTCACGCGGCCAAGGATCTCGGCCGGGGTTGGGCGCCCAGGCCGACGGCAGATGGCGGCGAGCATCGCCTTTGCCTGCTGCTTCGAGGGGCTGGTACTGGCCACCACGCGCGCGGCGCAGTCCAAGCAGTTGGCGTTGAAGCCGCCCCAGTGACGCTGGGTCGAGGCGGTCGTGCAGTGTGTGCAGGGCATTCATGCGGCCTCCAAAAGGTCGTACTGCACGCGGCAGCTCGGTGACAGCCAAAGGGACTCGACGCGAGCTCGCGCGCCATCGGCATGGGCCGGCACATCCACACGACGCCAGTCCGAAAACAGTTCGTCATAGAGGTCGCTTCGGTAGCCACTCACGACCACCATCCCGACCAGGCTGCGCAGGCCTGCGATCAATTCGCCGTGTTGGCCATCGTCCAGTTCGTGCCGGTAGGCAGGCGCCCTGGTGCGCAGGCTCCGGGTCGAGTGCACGTATGGGGGATCGACGTAGTGGAGCGTCGTAGGCGCGTCGTGCTGGCGCATGCATGCCATGGCGTCCCGGTTCTCGATCACAACGCCGCGGAGCCGCTGAATGGTCATGCGGAGCGCGTCCGGGTAGTTCATCCAGTCATGGGCTGGGGTGGTGCCGGACCTATTGCTGTTGGAACGAAATCCCGTTGTCTGCCCGCTCGCCGCGGCACTGCCGAAGCCCATAAAGCTGCGCACCAGCGTCCGTCTCGCCTGCTCCAGCGGATCAGCGCTGGCCTGATAAGCCAGAACCAACTCGCTGCGGGCGAAGGGCGTCAGTTCGCACCGCAATGCGAGCGCTTCGCCGGCGTCACGCGCCACTCGGAACAGGTTGGCGATTTCGCCGTCCAGGTCGTTGTAAACCTCGGCCGCACTGCGAGGCTTGCGCAGAAGAACAGATCCCCCACCGCCGAAGGGCTCGCAGTAGACGCGATGGTTCGGAAAGTGGGTGATGATCCATGGCGCGAGCTTCCACTTGCCACCGTGGTACCGAACGAGGGGCCGCGAGTTCATGAGGCCCCCATCGCGGTGCCCTGCCCTGCAGCACAGGCCGGCGCCTGCCGGTCGAACCGACGGAGCACCGCCACCTCATCGCCACCGGCCAAGCCGACGGCCCTGGCCACCAGCACGTGCAGCCCACCCAGGCCCGCGTCGGTGCGCACCGCGCCGGCCGCCGCTCGCGTGGTGGCGTGGTAGCTGGCCATGGCCTCGGCGCGCGCCCGCGCGGTGTACGAGGACTTCAAGCCCTCGGCCATCTCGACCTTCATCGGCCCGCTGTAGGCCCGCCGTGGCTGGGTCGCCTTGCAAATGGCCACGAACTCGGGCAGCGTCGGCGGAAACTTCGGGTGGTCCACCTTGCAGCGCTCGGCGGCTTCGCGGACGATGTCACCGTCGAAGGCGCTCAGTTCCTTCTGCCAAACCACCATTGCGGACTTGATGCCCCGGTCCTTGCCGTCGACGCCCACGTCGCCCGTGTTGTAGCGGGCCAGCAGCAGCGTGCCGTACCAGGCGTGAAACAGCATGAACAGGCCCTTGACCGTGCCCAGGTCTTCCTCCTGCGGTAGCGCCGCGGCGCCGACGTTAACGCCCTGCAGGGCTTGGCTGATGTGCTTAGACATGGGTAGCTCCGTCGAAGATCGCGGCAGCAGCGCCGGCGTACTTGTTGCCCGGGCCTGCCGGGCGTGATTGGCTGGTGGTGCGCAGCGCGGCCTGGAGCCAGGACACGGGCTGCACGGGTTTGGCAGCGGCGCAGTCGTTGAGGGCCTGCACCACGGCGGCATCGCCGTGCGCCTTTGCCAGGCCGGCGAGCATCGAGCGCGCGTGCTTCTCGGCGACACCAGCAGCGGTGAGCAGCGGCACCCCGTTCGAGAACATCAGATCGCGGTCGGTCGGCGGCTCGCCGCCCGTTACGGTAGTAACGGAATTGGTATGTGACTGTGACTGTCCATCGTTTTGCGAAGCGTTGGCCATACCATTTGCCATGGCATTTGCCATCGGTTTGCCATCCTTTTGCCAGCGCTTTGATGCTCCGTTTTTGCCTGCTTCGCTACGCTTTTTGCTGACCGCCTGGGCACGCATGACCTCTTGCAAGCCACGCTTGTGGGTGACCTTCCCATCCTCGGAGACGATGAACTTCGCCAGCAGCTTGTCCTTCATCGCGCGCCATTTGGGCTGCGTGAGGCCCGCGATGGTGGCCATGTCCTGATCGGTGCCGGTGAGCGGCTTACCCTTCTCGCGCCAGCACGCCATGAGCAGCAGCATGTAGGCGCCGTGCTGCTCGGTCGTGAAGCTCATGGTGTCGGCCATGTACTCCCCGATGTAGAGCGGCATCCAGATGTCGGTCTTCTTGCTCACGTCAGAGTGCCCCACCCTGCTCGTCGAGCAAGCACGACAAATGCGAAGCCAGCCTGCGCCGCCACAACGCCGTTGCCGACGCACTTGAGGCGCTGGGCTCGGCTTTCGTCCATTGCGAAGGCCATCCCATCAGCCACTCCCCGAAAAGCGGGTTCAAGCGCTGGGGCGAGGTGGGGGGCAGTTGCGAGGATGCCGGGCCATTGAGGGTCGGACGGTCCAGGCGCGAAGAATGGGAGAACACCCCCGTCTCCGCTGCGTGGCTCAGGCTCGCCCCGCCATTGCGCGACGGTAGGTCGTGTCCTTTGTGGTCCCGACTCGCCGGGGTGGGCCATTGTGCTGTCGCAGCAGACAGCGCCATGCCGTTGTCCCGGCTGTTTTGCTGCATCGCCTCCGTCGCCCTTGGCGTTGGCCATTGCGCTGCCATGCTCGGAAGCATCAGGTCGCCTTTGCTCCCCGCCTGGTTGGGGCCGCCCTTCGTGCCATCCGTGCTGCGCGGGGTGGGCCAGGCATCCGCCTGGGTGCGCAGATTCGGCGTGCCCTGCTGGCCTGCCGTCAGGCTCGGGCCCGTCGTGTCGCTCTGCGTCGGCGTGGCCCACTGGTTCGCCTGCCCGGTCAGCGTCAGGCGCTCCGAGCCCTCCTGCCCCCGATCGCGCGTGTACTCGTTGCCCTGCGCATTCGAGACGCTGGGGGTCATCCAGTGCAGCGACTGCGTGGCCAGATCGTTGCCGGCTTTCGGGTTCGCTCCCATGTGCGCGCTGCGGTCGCCCCGCTTCATCATGCTGGCTTCCGGCGTTGCCCACCCGTCGCCATGCAAAGCAGAACCACCTCGCGCGGCCGTGGCTGGCTCCAACGTCGGACGCTGGAAGAGTGATCCACTCCGCATCCCACCCGCGGTCGGAAAGTTCCCCCAGGACGCGGGCGGCCGCGCGTTCGAGTAGGCGTCCATCTTCTCCACCCACAAGAGCAGTTCCGTGCTCAAGGGCGTGGGCGGCATGGTCGGCGGCGCCGGCTTCGTCCACAACGGTGGCTGTGGCAGAAGCGATGCCTGCAACATTCTCCAGAAAGAGGCTCCACGCATCGCAAGCGTCGGCGATGTCCAGGATGTCGAAGAAGAGTCCCGACCGCTTGCCATCGAGGCCAGCACGCCGGCCCGCCAGGCTGAGGTCTTGGCACGGGAAACCCGCAGCGATGCAATCCACTGCTCCACGCCAGCGTCGAGCGTCGAAGGTGAGCAGGTCGGACCAGACAGGAGCATCGTCCAGGCTGCCTTCTTGGCAGCGAGCTGCAAGGGTCGCGGCTGGATAGGCTTCCCGCTCCACGAGACAGACGGTGCGAGGCGTGTAGCCCAGGTGGGCGAGCCCGGCTCGCAGTCCTTCTCCAAGCATGCCCACTCCGGCACAGATTTCGATGGTGTGTAGAGCCAGCTCACGCACACCCCTCTCCTGCCCGATAGGCCGGCTTGTAGCTGCCGTTGCTGGATGCCGCGCGGAGAATGCCCGCCGGCTCGATGATGTGGCGCTTGAGCGCCACCTTGGTGACCTGGCCCCAGGCGCGCAGCTCGGGCGGAGCCGCGAGGGAACACGCGATCGACGCCCTCGCCTGCTCGATGGTGAAGGGCCCGTTGGCGGCGCGCGCGAAGGCCGCGAGCTTGATCAGCGCCTGTTCGATCCAGCCCGGCGCGGTGCGCTCAGCGTGCGCAGCGGCGCGGCGAATCCCGCGCTGTGCCCGACGCTCGGCAGCGTGAAAGTCGAATGCGGCTTGCATCACGCCCCCCTGGTTGCGGGTTGGCGCTTCTTCTCAAGCAGGGCGTCTCGGAACGCGGGCCATGCCGGCCGCGTTGCCTTGTTCATGCCGACCCACCGGTTGTATTCCGGCGTGCTGAAACGCTGGTCAGCAGCGAACACCGAGCCCGCCTCCACGCGCGCGGCAAGGTCGAATGGGCTGCTCATTCCGATGTCCCTCCCGCAGATTCCGCGAGCAGCGGATTGCCGCGCAGCGTGCGGTGCAGGAGACTGGCCTTCCTCAACTGCTCACGAACATGCACATGCAAAACCGACACCACATAGCTGTTGCGATCCTGACCTTCGGAGAGCGCCAGCGCGTCGAGCGCGTTGGCCAGCTCGGCCGGCGCGAGACCGCGCAGCTCTACCTTTTCGGGGCCGCCCTGGCTGCGGGCGAACATGGGGACGGGCACGTCGCTCATGGGTCAGGCCTCCGCAGTGGTTTGCCTGAGAACGCCCCACTCCACGTCGGGCCGGAGCCGCTCACAGCGCACCCCGGTGATGCGCTCGATGGTTGGGCAGTATTTCTCTGGCACCTGAGTCAGGCGCCAGGCCTTGACGGCGGAGGTGGACGGCGCTGCGACCGCCTCGGTGAAGGCATTGAGCCCACCCGCGAGTGCGATGGCCTCATTGAGGGATTGCTTTGGGTCCATGCGCCCATTCTAGCTAGATTTTCTATCTTTGCAAGAATATCTATCTCTAGCATGGTGCCATGCAGACCAAAGACGTGATCAAGCACCACCGCGCGAGGTTGAAGCTCACCGAGCAGCAACTGGCCGACCGCATTGGTGTTTCACGCGGGTCCATCCAGCAGTGGGAGAGCGGAAAGACTGCCCCGAAGCGCGCAAACCAAGAAGCGGTTGCGCTGGCGCTCGGCATCACGGTGTCGGAGCTGCTCGGCATTGAGCCCGCGTCCATCACCACGTCCAAAGTCCGCATGAGCATGGGTGGTGGCAACACCGAAACCTTGACCATCCCCGATGGCGTGCCGCTGATCTCGTGGATTCAGGCTGGCTGCTGGGCCGACATCGCGGACCCTTACGCGCTCGGCGAGGCCGAGGACTGGCTGCCCTGCCCCGTCAAGCACGGCCCGCGCGCGTACTGCCTGCGCGTGCGCGGCGACAGCATGTACAACCCCGGCGGCCGCCCCAGCTACTCCGACGGCGACATCATCTTCGTAGACCCCGACCGCGAGGCCAAGCATGGCGACCGCGTGATCGTGCGCCTCGATGACCACCAGGAAGGCACGTTCAAGCAGTTCCTCGTCGAGGACGGCAGGAAGATGCTCAAGGCGCTCAACCCAGAATGGAAGCCGCGCTATGTCGAGATCAACGGACATGCCTCCATCACCGGTGTGGTGATCGGCAAGTGGGTACCCGAATAATCAACAACAGCACAGGAGCAACTGCGATGCGTACCACCCTCACCCTGCTCGCCATGGCCGCCAGCCTGGCGGCATGCACCACCACCACCGGCGTCGTGCCGATCGGCGACGGCATCTTCATGCTGTCAAAGCAGGAGACCATGGCGTGGTCAGGAGGCAAGGTGAAGGCCGAGCTGTACGCCGAGGCGGCGGCTCATTGCAAGAAGCTGGGTAAAGAGATCTCGCCAGTGGGCGACACATCGCAGGACGCGACCATGACCAGCTACGCCAGCGCTGAGATCAAGTTCCGCTGCAAAGGCTGAGGCCCTCACGCCTCGCTACGAACCGCCTTCGGGCGGTTTTTTTTCGTCTGCGCTCTACCGCCCGTCGCAAGTTTTTCTGTGCGATAGAAAGTTTTTCTTGCTAAAGCTAGTTTTTCTATCTACACTGCATTCCATCCACAACGGAGATGGAAATGCGAGACGAGCAAACAACCACAGCGACCGAGTTACACGGCGCAGATACGAGGGAAGTGCTGGCGCACGCGCTGGCCGGTGACCTCGTGCTGCAGCCGCTCGAAGAGAGCGAAGACCAGCGCAAGCACCGCGTGCTGGGCCCCGAGCACGGCCTTACCTGCGCCAACCGCGCAGAGCGCCGCTGCATCGAAGCGAAGCGCATCGCCGCCGACCTGTCCTACAGCCACTTGAAGGCGTCCGGGCGGTTGCGCGAAGAGGAAGACCACCGCGCGCTGGCCGCCCAGGTGCAGTTCGGAGACGCACGGTGAGCGCCGCCCGCACCTCCGCACAGGCGCGCGCCACCTACAAGCTGTGCCACCGCTGGATGCGCAAGCTGCTCGCTGCTGGCCACCCAGTCCCTACGGTTCCGCCAACGCGCTCCGGTGCGCCGTGGCTTGCTGCTCGCGCGGCTCTGAGCACGCGGATTGCGCAGACGGGTGGTCAGGCATGAGCGCCGCACTGACGCAGGGCCGCTTGGTTGCCCACGCGCTGTACGCGGACTCGGAGATCCGTGACGAACAGGACACGCTGATCGCGGTCGTGCCTCGCTATCGGCATGACATTGCCCGCCGCCTCGTTTCCTGCTGGAACTCCTGCGACGGCATCCAAACCGAGCTGCTCGAACAGATCCCGGGAATCGCTGGTGCCACGGTTCCGTACCGCGTCCTGCGCGCTGAGCATGCCACGCTGCAGACCGACCGCGACCTCCTCCTGCTGGAGCGCGACATGTTGCGCGATGCACTTCAAGGCATGGTCGATTCGTATGAACACGAGGGTAGCGCCAACAACCCTAGCCTCTTGAGGGCGCTCGAAGTCCTGGGCGAGGTCACCGTCCCGCGCGTGGTCCTGCCCGCTGAGGCCGTCGCCGCCGGTGCTGCCCTCGACAGCGAATCCCTCGAACAGGGAGAGCCCGCATGAGCGCGCAGCACACGCCAGGCCCATCACCAGAGCACTTTGAAATGATGCGTGGCGCTCTGGACCACATCGCTCGCACTGCTCGCCGCAGTCGCACTTCCACGCGCCGCCTGCGCTGGATCGAGCACCGTGCAGAAATGGCGATCAAGGGCGAACGCTACGACGACGAAGCATTTGACCTACCGAAGTCGGCCGGACCGAACACGGTCGCGAACTTGGAGAGAAAGATTGGCCTGTTGTTGGGCCAGCGCATGGAGCTGCTGGAGGCGCTGGTAGCGCGTCAACAGGTCGACAAGGCATACGCCAATTTGGCGCTGATGGAAGTGGACGAAGACGAGCACGAGCGGCTTCTGAGCGATATCGAAGATGCGGAAGAGGCGGCGAAACAGGCCTCTCGCGCCGCCATCGCCCAAGCCAACGGGAGCGCGCCATGAACGTGCACGTCCACGTCACCGCGACGTGGAAGCGGATGCGCAAGGCCGCCCCACTCCCGCAGGTCGAGTGCACCCAGCAGGACTCGCTCCACTGGCGCGCGGGCTGGTGGCAAGGCATCGCCGTTGGCTTCGTCATCGGCCTTGGTGCCGCAGTCGTGGTGCTCGCATGACCTCGAACCAGATCGTCTACGCGTCGTGCTGCATCGCGCTGGCACTCCTCCTCTCTACCCCTCACTTCTGGCAATGACCATGACCCAGCAACCAGTCGAGTACCGCTCTCCTATCGAGCGCGACGCGCTCGCGATCTCTCAGGAACTGGGCGACCAGCAGCCCGCCGATCCGCCCGCGCCCACCCAGGCCCTGGCCGTGGATATCGCCCTCCCCAATGACGGCCGCTGGACGGCAGCCACCACCGCCTACCGCATCCACCGGCCCGCCGGCGTGCGAAAGGCCCTCGCCCAAGCCTGGCAGGCCCTCGCCCGCCGCCCCTTTATCACCAACCAGAAAGCAGCAGATGAGCAGCACTGAAATCGCACCCGCCCAGGTCGGTCAGTTCGACCTGAGTCCCAAGACCTTCGAGCAGGCCCTTACGCTGGCCGACTACCTCGCCGACAGCACCATGGTCCCCAAGGACTTCGTGGGCAAGCCGGGCAACTGCCTGATCGCCATGCAATGGGGCATGGAGGTGGGCTTGAAGCCTCTGCAGGCGATGCAGAACATCGCCGTCATCAACGGTCGGCCCTCGATGTGGGGCGATGCTGTGCTCGCCCTCGTGCGCTCCAGCCCGCTGTGCGAGTACGTCATCGAGACCGACGACGGTCACACAGCCACATGCCGCGCGAAGCGGCGGGGCGAGCCTGAGCAGGTCAGCACGTTCGACATGAACGACGCGAAGACCGCAGGCCTGCTCGGCAAGGCCGGCCCGTGGACCCAGTATCCGAAGCGCATGCGCCAGATGCGTGCGCGCTCGTTCCGCCTGCGCGACTCCTTCCCCGACGTGCTCAAGGGCATGGCGGTCACCGAGGAGCTGCAGGACTTGCCCAAGGACATGGGCATGGCCGACGAGGTGGGCGCTCCGCCGCCTCCCCCTGCGCCGCCGCCGAACAAGCCGGAGCTGCCGGACTACCCACAGAAGGACTTCGACGCAAACCTGCCCGCCTGGCGCGGCGTGATCGAGAGCGGCCGGAAAACCCCCGAGGCGCTGATCGCCATGTTGTCCACGAAGGGCGTGCTGTCGGAAACGCAGAAGGATGCGATCAAGAAGCTGGCCCCGATCGAGAACGGCGCCGGCTCCGCCACCGGGCCCAGCACCACCGATGCCACCACCGAAGGAGCGGGGAAATGAAAACCATCGAACTGATCCAGGGCACGCCGGAATGGGTCGCCCACCGCGCCCAGCACTACAACGCCAGCGATGCGCCGGCAATGATGGGCTGCGGCCACAAAACGCGCACCGAGCTGCTTCACGAAAAGCACGTGGGCTTCGAGCGCGATGTGAGTTCCTTCGTGCAGGAGCGCGTGTTCGACCCTGGCCACCGCTTCGAGAGCCTTTCGCGCCCACTCGCCGAGAAGATCGTTGGCCAGGAGCTTTACGCCGTCACCGGCACCAACGGCAAGCTGTCAGCCTCATTCGATGGCCTGACCCTGCTGGAAGACATCGCCTTTGAGCACAAGACGCTCAACGACGAGCTCAACGAGGCATTCGACCAGATCGACACGATCGCACCGGCCCAGCGCGACTCAGCCGGCGGCCGCGAGCTGCCCAGGAAGTACCAGGTGCAGATGGAACAGCAGTGCATGGTCGCCGAGTGCAAGCGCGTGCTGTTCATGGCGTCGAAGTGGTCAGACGATGGCGAGCTGATCCAAGAGCGCCACTGCTGGTACGAGTCCAACCCTGCTCTGGCGGAGCAGATCCGCAAGGGTTGGGAACAGTTTGAAGCCGACCTCGCCGTCTACGTGCCGGTCGAGGTGATCGACAAGTCAGTGGCCAAAGCCGTTACCGACCTCCCTGCGGTGGCCGTCCAGGTGACCGGCGCGCTCATGGTGCGCGACAACTTCAAGGTGTTCGAGGCCGCGCTGCGCAAGTTCATCGACACCGACCTGATCGAGAAGCCGCAGACCGACCAGGATTTCGCGGACCTCACCCTGCAAATCGCCGCCCTCAAAAAGGCGGAAGCCGCACTGGACGCAGCCGAGGCCAACATGCTGTCGCAGGTCGAATCGGTGGACGCCATCAAGCGCACCAAGGAAATGCTGCACAAGCTGGCGCGCGACAACCGGCTGGCATCCGAGAAGAGGCTGGAGGCGCGCAAGGTCGCCATCAAGGGCGAGATCGTGGCCGAGGGGGTGACGGCCTTCCGCGAACACATCGACGCGCTGAACACCCGCCTGGGCAAGCCCTACATGCCCCCGATCGCGGCCGACTTCGGCGGCGTGATCAAGAACCTGCGGACCGTTGAAAGCCTGCGCAACGCGGTCCAGACCGAGCTGGCGCGCGTGAAGATCGCCGCCAACGAAACCGCCGATCGCATCGACACCAACCTCAAGCACCTGCGCGAGACGGCATCGAAGCACATCTTCCTGTTCTCGGACACGCCCACCATCGTGCTCAAGGCGCCCGATGACCTGCAGGCGCTGGTGGCAAACCGCATCAACGCGCACGAACAGGCCGAGCAGAAGCGACTCGAAGAGCAGCGCGAGCAGATCCGCAAGGAAGAAGCCGAGCGCCTGGAGCGCGAAGCCCGCGAGCGCCAGAAAGCCGCAGATGCCGAAGCCGAGCGCCTGGCCAGGGCCACGATCGCTGCAGCCGCAACGCCATCACCGGCGCCGGCCCCGGCGGCACCGTCCGCCTCACCCGCAGCGCCGCCGCCCGTGGCTTTGTACACCCGGACCACCGCGCGCGCCCCGGCAGCCGACCTGTTCCCGCCGAAGGAAGACGAGAAGCCCACCATGAAGCTGGGCGACATCAGCGCGCGCCTGGGCTTCACGGTGACCGCCGACTTCCTCGCCGAACTCGGCTTCGCCGCCACCGTCGACCGCAATGCTCGCCTCTACCGCGAGTCGCAGTTCGAGGCCATCTGCCTCGAAATCATCCGCCACGTCCAGCAGGTTGCCCAAGCGCAGCCGGCCTGATTTTCCCGGGCAATACCCGCCGGTGCCTCCATACCTCCTCCCTCCCCTTTGCCGGCGGGTGCCCTTTTTCTTTCTCAACCACCACCAGGAGCATTCATGACCATCACCGCTCGTCCCACCCTGACCATCGAACTGCAGCCCTGCGACTCGTCGCAAATCTCCGGCTTCGGATACCACGCTGAGTCCAAAACTCTCGCCGTGAAGTTCGCCCATGGCGGCGCGGTCTACCACTACTTCGACTTCCCCCAGGAGCAGTTCGACGCGATGCTGGCGGCCGAGTCCAAGGGCAGCTTCTTCGGCAAGGTCATCCGCAACAAGTACGCCTTCGAGCGCCAGCCCGACGGCACCGGCGTGGTGTTCGGACTGACCCAGGGCCAGGAGCCGAAATACACCGCGTCGAGCAAGACGGGCCGCCTGGTCAACCGTTCCACCGGCCAGCCCATCCCCGACGACGAACCGGTTTTCGTGCTGCGCGCCCAGGACATCTACGCGGTGCCGCTGCTGCACGCCTACCTGTCGATGGTCAAGGAAATCGACCACTCCGTCGCTGTGCGCGACCGCATCACCGCATTCGAGGACTTCGCCCTGGCGAACCCCGCGCGCATGAAGGAACCCGACGCCATCTCGCTCGCCGCGGCCTGATTTTCCGGCGGCCCTGGCACCCCATCCCTGCCGAACCACCACTACGCCAGGGCCGCCCTTTTCTCTCACAACACATAGGAACCACCATGGGAATCATCGTCATCTGCCTCATCATCGCCATGATCGCTTGGGGCATCGGGATCTTCGCCTGGCTGCAGGCGCGGGCCCACCGTAAGCACGAACAGGAATACCGCACGCGCGAACGTTCGGATCTCGCTGACCAGTCACGTGACGCCGCCGACGGCTTGGGTGTCATCGCTAAGATTGCTTTCAGCGCCGGGCTCGTGGTGCCACTCGCGGTCCTCGTGGTGGCGTCCTTCACCATCATCGGCACATCTCGCGTTGGTGTGGTCACCACCTTCGGCAAACCGCACCCGGAGGTGCTGCACGAGGGGCCTCACTTTGTGTTGCCCGTGAGTTCGGTGCACGAGGTCTTCACAGGGCTCGACACGGCGGCTGCCAACAAGATGAGCGCCGCTTCCAAGGACATGCAGGCGGTTGGCGGATCGGTCACTGTGAACTACGCAGTGGACCCGGCAAGGGCGCGCGACCTGTACATCCTCAACCCGACGCTCTTGTATCGCCAGAGCTTCATTGAGCCCGCGCTGTTCGAGACCTTCAAGGCGGTCACCTCGCGCTACACCGCCGAGGAGCTGATCACCAAACGTGCAGCAGTCTCCGCAGAGTTCATCGAAGCCTTGAAGATCAAGCTGGCCCAGTTCCACGTCCGCGTGCAGAACGTCAACATCACCGACTTTGGTTTCAGCAAGGCCTTCGACGAGGCGATCGAGGCCAAGGTCACAGCCACGCAACGCGCCGAGACCGCAAAGAACGACCTGGAGCGAATCAAGTTCGAGGCCCAGCAGACGATCGAGCGGGCGAAGGCCGGGGCTGAAACCATCCGCATCCAAGCCGAGGCGATCAACAAGCAGGGCGGCCAGGCCTACGTGGACATGAAGGCCGTCGAGAAGTGGGACGGGAAGCTGCCCCAATACATGATGGGCGGCAACAACGCCACGCCTTTCATCCAGATCAAGTAGGCGGTGGCCATGTTCAAGAACATCGTGATCTACCGCATCGCGCCCGGCTGGGCGCCCTCGCTGGAGGATATGGAAGCCGCGCTCGACGCAGCGCGGTTTGTGGCCTGCGGCGCGACCCAGGACAAAGCGGTGGGCTGGGTGGAGCCGCGCGGCGAGGCCCATGGCCCGCTCGTGGAGTCCGTCGCTGGCCAGCGCATCCTGAAACTCCAGATCGAGTCCAAGTCGGTGCCAAGCGCCACCGTGCGCAAGAAGGCCCAAGAGGACGCCGACCACATCGAGGCCACCACTGGCCGCAAGCCCGGCAAGAAAGAAATGAAGGCGCTGCGCGAGGACGCGCTGCTGGCCCTGCTGCCCCAGGCCTTCCCCCGTGCCGTGAGCGTGCTGGTGTGGCTCGACCTGCAGCGCGGGTGGCTGGTTGCCGACGCGACGAGCCAGGGCAAGCTGGACGAGGTGGTCACCGCACTGGTGCGAGCCTTCGACGGCCTCGCGCTCACGCTGCTGCAAACCGACTGGACGCCCACGGGAGCCATGACGCAGTGGCTGTCGGCCACCAGCCCCGATGAATGGCCGGAAGGCTTCGCGGTCGAGCGCGCGTGCGAGCTGCGCTCCAGCGACGAGGAAATGTCGGTGGTGAAGTTCAACCGCCACAACCTGGCGATCGACGAGGTGCGCAAGCACATCACCGAGGGCAAGCTGCCCACCCAGCTCGCAATGAGCTGGGAAGGCCGTATCGGCTTCGTGCTCACCGACGCGCTCCGCCTCAAGAAGCTCAACTTCCTGGAGGGCGTGTTCGCCGACCGGGCGGAAGACGCCGAGTCGGGCTTCGACGCGGACGTGGCCCTGTCCACCGGCGAACTGCAGAAGCTCATCCCGGCGCTGATCGAGGCGCTGGGCGGCGAAATGGCCTTCGGCGCGGCCGCCTCCGACCAGCCGGCGGCCGCGAAAGACGAGGACGAGTTGATCGAGCAGGCCCGCGCCCTCGTGGTCAAAGGTCAGCGCGGCAGCATTTCCTACATCCAGCGGCACCTGCGCATCGGCTACAACCGCGCGGCCCGCCTGTTGGAGTCGCTCGAAACGATGGGCGTGGTTTCGGCCATGGCGTCGAACGGCGGCCGCACCGTGCTCCAGAAGGGTAGTTCCGCATGAACCGGCAACTCCCTGATGAGAAGGTGAAGGCGGGACTGGCATTCGCCATGGATGCGGTCCAGCGCATCCCAACGAATGATCGGGAAGCACTCGAAGCCCACATCACGGGCGTGCTTGCCGTTTTCATGGGGGCGATGTGGGGCACCCTCGGAACTGAGTTCGCACGCGGCTTCATCGAAGCTCAGTTGCGAAGCATGCAACCCGGCGTCGAGTTCGACCGCTTCACGAAGCCGAGGGTGCAGTGAGCACGAGCACCATCGAGACTAGCCTGGCCATCTGCCGCATTGCGCGGTGGCCCTACTACCGAGTGCGCACCTTGGGCGCGCGCGCCAGTGCGGAGCCGGGCGAACTCGTCGTGCCCATCAGCCTGCGCATCGACGACGCGCTGTTGCGCCGCAAGACGGCAACCGTCGTCGTCAACATCCCCACCCCAGACACCCCCACCGCCGAGGTAAAGGCATGACCTTCGCACGCGACATCACCAGCGATTTCACGAAACAGACCGAGCAGCATCAAATGATCGTGCTGCGGGATGACGGTGTCTATCGCCATATCCGCTTCAAGCGCCCGGGCACGATGTGCATGCACTTCGATTTGATCACCTGGCCGGGCTACCTCTGCTACACCGGTGACATGGGCACCTTCGTGTTCACCCGGCTGCAGGACATGTTCCAGTTCTTCCGCCGCAGCGACGACGACCGCCGGTACCGCATCGACTTCCGCTACTGGGCCGAGAAGGTTGAAGGGGCTGACAAGTCCGACCAGGTGCACCGGTTCAGCGACGAGCGCTTCCGCGCCGAGGTGCGCGACTTTTTCGAGCAGCGCACCAGCGACGAAGTCTGGAGCGACGCGGCCAAGGCCGATCTGTGGAAGCGCATCGAGGACGAGGTGCTGTACGAACTCGAAAACGACGGCGAGCACGGCGCCTGGGTCGCGCTGCGCCAGTTCGACCACGACAAGCAGTGGTTCTTCCAAGACTGGGAGCGCTCCTGTCGCGAGTTCTCCCACCGGTTCTTGTGGTGCTGCCATGCGCTGGCGTGGTCGATCAGTGTCTACGACGCCGCGAAATCCGCCCCCGTGACGGTCACACCCGCGCCTGCCTTGATCACGCTTCCAGTCGTCGACTCCATGCCGGGGGCACCGGCATGAGCGCGAACAGCAAGATCGAGTGGACGGACCACACGTTCAACCCGTGGATCGGTTGCACCAAGGTGTCACCGGCCTGCGACCACTGCTACGCCGAGGTGAGCACGGCGTCGCGCGCCCTGGGCGTGGTCTGGGGCGCTGGTCAGCCTCGCCGTCGCACCAGCCCAGCCAACTGGTCCCTGCCTCTGCGTTGGAACGCCCAGGCCGAAGCCTTCCAGGCCCAGCACGGCCGCCGCCAGCGCGTGTTCTGCGCCAGCCTGGCCGATGTGTTCGACAACGAGGTGCCCGACGAGTGGCGCACAGACCTGTTCCGCCTCATCGAGGCCACGCCAAACCTTGACTGGCTCCTGTTGACGAAGCGAATCGGCAACGTGCGGAAGATGGTGGGGACGCCATGGCTTGCGGCAGGGGGGTGGCCCAAGCACCTGCGCCTTGGTATCACGATCTGCAACCAGACCGAAGCCGAACGCGACGTGGCCAAGCTGATCGAGCTGTACTGCCCGAACTTCCTGAGCATCGAGCCGCTGCTGAGTGCCATCAACCTGCGCAGCCTGCCCTATGGCGAGGGCGAAATTGATTGCTTGAAGCCGGACCTGTGGGAGACCGAGATCGAGAACTGGCGCGACACCAGCGACGACTGGGAGGAAGACTTCGAGGACTGGTACGGCGTGCCGATCGCTGATGCCGTGGGCCCGATGCATGCCCGCATTGATTGGGTGATCGTCGGTGGCGAAAGCGGCACAGCCGCACGCCCCATGTCCCCCGACTGGGCCCGAAGTCTTCGCGACCAGTGCGCATTCACCGGCGTCCCGTTCCTGTTCAAGCAGTGGGGCGAGTGGCTGCCCATGCTCGGCCAGGCCGAGGGGGTGCCGGTGCGCGAGAAGACCACCACGCCTGACGGCTGGGTCATGGGCCACGCAGGCAAGAAGGCGGCGGGGCGCCTGCTCGACGGTGTGCAGCACGACGGCTACCCCGTCACATCGCAAGGCACGCCATGATCAAGATCCATACGGTGAGCCATGCTCGGAAGGCCTGCGCAACGGCGCGGCATGCGCGCGCCCATCGCTCAATTGCGGTAGCGGCGCAGCGCGCGGCGGGGGGTTTTGGTCGTTTTCTTTTGCTCATGGGCTGGAATGTCGGTCTGATCGGGCGGCGGGTCTTCGTGTGGTTTTTCCGGGCTGGTGCCAGTTTGCTGTCACGACCTGGAGATAAGCGCACGGCCTCGCTGCTAGGTCTGATCGCCCAGGCTGCCATGCTTGGCACGGAATCGCCTATCCGTGGAGGTGCCCGATGACCGAGCGCCCCATCCTCTTCCAAGGCGCCATGGTGCGCGCCATCCTGGACGGCTCGAAGACCCAGACGCGGCGGGTGGTGAAGCCAGTTGGAAACGACGGCGGGTTTGTTCTGGTGGAACAGAAGGACGGCACGCTGTGGCCGCACCGCAGCGACGACGGCGAGTCGTGCTTTGTGACACGCCGCGAGCGCGACGGCGACTACCTCGACGACATTCCCATGCGTTGCCCCTACGGCCAGCCCGGCGACCGGCTGTGGGTGCGCGAGGCGTGGCGAGTGGCAAAGAAATGGGACGGCACCGCCCCGCGGGATCTACCGCCGCGAACCATGACGGTCGAATACGAGGTCGGAGGCTATGCCTGCAACAGCGCCTTCGCTGGCGGCCAGTGGACGGCATCGGAGGACAACAGCCCACGCGAACACCCTGAGTGGGTTGGCAAGCTGCGCCCCAGCATGTTCATGCCCCGCTGGGCGAGCCGCATAACGCTGGAGATCACCGGCGTGCGCGTGGAGCGCCTGCAGGACATCAGCGAGGCTGACAGCCAAGCCGAGGGCTGTGCGCCCGCATGGCTCGACGCTGACGACAACGAAACCGTGCATGCGGACGCACCCCCAACCTACCGGCAAGGGTACGCACGACTCTGGCGCGACATCAATGGCCCCGGCTCGTGGGGAGCAAATCCCTGGGTGTGGGTGTACGAATTTTCAAGGAGCAATGCATGAGCACCGAACTGAAAAACACTGACATGCAGATCGGCGGTCGGTACAACTGGCGCAACCAGCCAGAGCGCCTGGTCTACCTCGGCAGGAACTGGAGCGGCTACGGCTACTGGCACCAGTTCGCTAAGGTCGAGGAGCCTCACAAGGTCTGGTGCGAAGTGCTGGATGACCAGATCGCCTCCTTCGAGGCCAGCAAGGCCGAGCACGCAGAAGCGCCCTTCAAAAACTGTGACTGGTGCGACACGCCCGGGGCTTGCCGCGAGCATGAGGGCCGCTATTGCGCAAGGAAGCCCACGGCCAGCGCTGCGGGGGAGCGGGAGGCGTTCGAGGCTGCAGCACGCGAGGAATGGGACGGCAAGAGCATCCCGCACAACGCTTGGATTGGCTGGCAGCTTCGCGCCGCCCTCGCCAGCAAGCAAGAGGCGCAGGGTGGGCAGACCTCCCGTCCGGACACTGTGAAGATTCCAACTGGAGAAGATGAGGCAGCGCTTATGGCGTTGCTTGGGTTGAACTGGCTGGAGCGGCATGCCCCCGCGCGGTTGCGAAGCATGGGAACCCGCGCCCCCACACCGGCTACCCCAGCGCAGGCCGAGCAGGCAGAAGCGCAGCGCGGACCTCACGAGCCTCTGGCGATCTCGTCTGCGCCTGAGCACATCTGGCTCGATCTTGGGTTCGACCCATGGGAAGAGGACGCCCATTTCTCCAACCTGCGTGAAGTCACCTGGAGCGAGGACAACGCGACCGGCCACGGCATCAAGTACGTTCGCGCCACCCCGGCGCAGGCCGAGCAGAAGCCGATGGACTATCTGCACCGATTTATGGGCAAGGGGAGCGGAATTGTTCGCCGGTTCTACAACGGTGAGGACCAATCCGTAGTCGATGCTGGCGCATGGATTCAGGAAGCGAATCAGCTTCTTCAGTTGCTCGCCGCCTCTCCACCAGCACCGCAGCCCGAGCGTGTGGCGCTCACCGATGAGCAGGACACTGCCCCCGTCATCATCGCTCCGCATCCGGCCCTGCAACACGCCTTGTTCTGCTATGCGACCGGGACGGACGGTGCCGCCGCCATCTTGCTGCGAGGTTGGGATGCACTTGTTGCCCAGGTCGAAGAGGAAGTGGCTTGCCATCCCGATTCCAAGTGGCGCGAATTCCTGGCTGACTTGGATGAGTGGCAGGACGACGGCTGGGGCGTCCCTCACAAATACACCTGCAACTTCGAAGACGGATACATGTCGATTTACACCATCTCTGAAAAGCATTCGGGATCGGTCGGCATCGGCACCTCCGCGGGTGAGAGAGGGCGTGATGAGTGCACTCGCTAACCTGAGCCGAGCGGAGCGCCGGCACGCCGAGGCCTACATGAAGCGCGAAAATGCCAAATGGCCGGGCGCCCTCAAGGAGTGGCCTCGCGAGGAATGGCCCTCTCCGAACCCCAAAATCTCGCGTGTGTGGCGCAGCCGTGGCTTTCTGGTGCAGGAGCACCCAGCACCCGCCCCTGCCATCGTCCGCCTGTCGATTCTGCGCACTGCGCTGGAGGCGGGCGGCGGCTGGAAGCAGGACATCACATGGGAGGAACTGCAGCGGCTCAAGCGCGAGGCCGGATTCGGTGACTTTGAGGCCGTGGAGGTGTTCCCGCCTGACCGCGACGTGGTGAACGTCGCGAACATCCGGCACCTTTTTGTGCTCCCTGCGGGGCACCTTGAATTCGCTTGGAGGGCCACACCTTGACCGAATCCCTGTTCCTCTCGGAAGACGATCTGTTCGAGCTGACGGGCTACCGGCAGCCCACGAAGCAGGTCGCGCACCTTCGCAAGGAGCGCATCCCGTTCCACCAAAACCGCGCCGGCCGGCCGCGCGTGACCAAAGCGGTTCTGGAAGGGCGTAAAGTGGCCCCGGCGTCTCCAAATAGCAACAAACCCTCCTGGAGTCCCTCGTGGGCCGCAAGCGCAGCAAAAACCTGAATTTGCCGGACCTGATGAGGGCCCGGGTCAAGAACGGCACCACGTACTACAGCTACGACCTGGGCGGCAAGCCGCGCAAGGAAGTGCCCCTGGGCACCGACTATGTGCTGGCAGTGCAGAAGTGGGTGGAAATCCACGAGGCGGCACCGACGGTCCGAATCACGGTCGCATGGGCCATCGGGCAGTACCTAGCCAGCCCGCAGTTTGACGACGTAGGCGCCGGCACTCAGGCCGACTATCGGTTCGCCCTGGACAAGCTGCTCGCCAAATTCGGCGATGCCCCCATGGACGAGGTGAAGCCCTCGCACGTGACGATCTACATCGACCAGCGCAGCAAGGAGTCGAAGCACCGCGCCCTGCGTGAGAAGGCCGTCCTGTCGATGGTCTACACCTGGGCAATGGCGCGCGACTACTGCACGATCAACCCGGTGGCGGCGATTCGCACGAAGCGCCTGCCGGGCCGGAAGGACGTGGATATCACCGATGGCATGGTGGACGCGGTCTACGCCAAAGGAAGCCCTGCGCTGCGCGACTGCATGGACTTGGCCTACTTCACCGGCCAGCGCCCCGCCGACGTGCTCAAGATGGCCGAAACCGACGTGCGCGACGGCGTCCTCGCCTTCACCCAGGACAAGACCGGCAAGCAGATGCGGATCGCCGTGGTGGGCGGGCTCGCGAGCCTGGTCGAACGGATGCTCGCGCGCAAGCGCAAGTTCGCGGTGCGGTCGCTGGCCCTGCTGGTGGACGAGGAAGGGAAGCCGATGACCAAGGCGAAGCTGCGCAGCCGGTTCGAGGCAGCGCGCAACGCGGCCGGGCTGGATGGCCAGGCGTTCCAGTTCCGGGATCTGCGCCGCAAGGCCGCCGCCGATCTGCGCGACCAGGCGGGCAGTATCGAGGCGTCGCAGGCCCTACTCGGCCACTCCAGCGTGACCATGACCGAGCACTACACCGGCGGGCGAGCGCGGCGAGTAACGGCACTGCCGCGCAAGGGGTCTGGAGGCGGGTGAATCCTTCCCGCAAAAACTCCTATTCGCAAGCAAATAGGGATGCTCAATGGAGCAATTTTGCGGGAATCAAATCGGCCTCAAACCCGCATGAAACCTCAATTCCGCGCCAGATTCAGGTACTAGCGAGTAACATCGTGGAGGTTCGAGTCCTCTCCTGGGCACCAATCATAAAGGGCTTGCAAACGTGATGTTTGCAAGCCCTTTTCTTTTGCCTTATCAAGATGCAAAGCCTGCGAG
>Ga0247823_10000110_pt1 | contig 64242 bp, 67 predicted proteins | sample 13C_PalmiticAcid_2_FD_192426 | JGI IMG/M metagenome (GOLD analysis project Ga0247823, IMG submission 192426) | Soil microbial communities from agricultural site in Penn Yan, New York, United States - 13C_PalmiticAcid_Day30 | ecosystem: Environmental > Terrestrial > Soil > Agricultural land... | reverse complement strand
AAGGAAGCCCTCGAGTCCCTGAGCCTCGATGGGGTGTCGGCCTGAGCACCCAGGCGTCGCATCGCCGCCTCCATTCGGGGGCGGCGTTGGCGACGACGCTTACTCCCACTCCATCATCAACAAGCCGTCCAAACCCGCATGGTTAAAGGACTTGGCAGTGATCGACATGGGTCTTTACCGTCGCTTTTACCGTCAGAAGCGCAGATCTTTTGCTGGCGCGGGAGATGGAGCGATTTGCGGGGCGTCGACGTTTTCGACATCATCATCAATCAGGTACAAGGATACCGAAGTCAGCGCCTCCCCGCCTCGTTCTCTACATGAGGTGGGCTGGCACAGCCGATTCTCCCTGAAGCCCTGGTCGATAGAATTAACCGAAACACGCTTTCCTTCTTGCCCCGCGGTCGCATCCGACGCTCCGAGCGCGCCAAGCGGCCCGATGCGGCCCGTCCCGGCGAGCCGACGGCTGTGAGCAGCGCATCGGAACTGTCACTGGGCCATCAGCGCTTTGGCGCACGCTAAGTGACCGGGTCCCGGATTTTGGGAGCGTGACGCGATATGAACAGTCGACGGAGTCGCTCATGACCGAGCCCGGCAAGAGAATCGCCGACGAGTTCTACATCCACTTGTCGGCGGTTGAGACGATTCAGGATGCAACAACTCGCCAGGCCATTGACCGCGCTGTCCAGAGCCTGCTGCCACAGACTTCGCATGTTCCCAACGTCGCGAAGATCAACGTCGTTACGGGTCGGCTGTCGCTGCTTTCCTACCCTGACTTCTTTGACTCACCCTTCCCCGTGCTCGCGGCGACATGGGTGTTTCCGCCGGGCGCCGCGGCGCCTGCATGGCACCGAACCTATACCGATTCACTGAATCCTCCCATCCTGCACCGCAAAGAATTGCTGCTCCCTTCATCGCATCCTCAGCGTGAGAGATGGGAGAACATTACAAAGACTGCCGAGAGTCTCGGCCTGTTCGATGATGTGGCGACGATCGGTTTTCGGCTCAACTGGAACAGGCTAATCCAAAGCAGGGGCTATAGCCTGGTAGGCGACGAGTTCCTTCCAATAGGAAACGATGTCAGCAGTGGCAGCGAGCTGTCAGGGCAGGACCTTGACGGCCCGATTCAGCGCTATCTGACCGCGCTGTCGAGGAGCAGCCTATCGGCGCCTGTACAGATGCTCGTCCGGCATGGCTTGCTTCGGCCGGGAATGACGTTCTTCGACTATGGCTGCGGGCGGGGCGGCGATATTTCCGCCCTTACCTCTGACGGCGTCGCCGCCAGCGGCTGGGACCCACACTACCTGCCCGAAGCAGCCATCGCTCCTGCCGATGTCGTCAATCTCGGATTCGTGGTCAACGTCATTGAGGACCCTGCCGAGCGGATAGAGGCCATCACAAAGGCCTTCGCCTTGGCGCGAACCGTGATGTCCATCGGTGTCATGCTTTACGGCGGTGACCTTCCCGGAAGGCCTTATCGCGACGGCTTCCTGACGTCGCGAAATACCTTCCAAAAATACTTTTCGCAGAGCGAGCTGAAAGACTACATCGAGCAGGCTCTGCAACGTGACGCGTTTATGGTGGGACCGGGCGTCGCCCTTGTCTTTGCAAACACCGAAGCTGAGCAGCGCTTCAGCGCCGGCCGCTACCGACGCAAGAACGTCGCCCTGCGACTCTTGGTCACGCGTGCGCCCAGGCCGGTCAGGGCGAAGACCCTCCGCGAAGTCAAGGTACGCGAGCCGCGACCTCCTCGACTCTCGCGTGAAGAGCAGACTTTGCTCGCAGCACGGCCGCTGCTCGATGAGCTTTGGGCGACGACGCTCGACCTCGGCCGCCCACCCGAGGCGGATGAGGTCACGAGCCTCGTGGCGATCGCCGCTGATCTTGGCGGCCTGCCCAAGGCAATACGGCTCATGGCACACCACTACGACCACACGTTACTTGAGGCAGCGGCCGAGGCGCGCGCAGATGATGTTCGTCTGCTGATGGCGACACAGCAATTTGCGAAGCGACCTGCCTATCGACACCTTGAACAGCGGCTGCAACGCGACATCAAGGCGTTCTTTGGAGACTATCGGTCGGCGCAGGCTGCGGGCCTGCGGCTACTACTCGATGCGGCCGATCCACAAAAGATTCTTGCGGCGTGCCGGCTCGCTGCAACGCAAGGCCTTGGCTGGCTCGAAGCGGAACACTCGCTACAGATCCACATCTCTCTTGTCGAACGCCTCCCTGCGCTCCTTCGCGCCTATGTCACCTGCGGCCTGATCATCTGGGACGCGCTCAGCGAAGTGCAGCTCGTCAAGATTCACATTGCCTCCGGCAAGCTGACGCTTATGGAATTCGAGTCCTTCGACGAAGACCCCCTTCCCCGCCTCCGCCGACGCATCAAAGTCATAGTCCGAAAGCTCGACTGCGATGTTTTTGAATACGGCAGCCCAGCCTATCCAAAGCCGCTGCTATACCGCAAGAGCCGCTACCTGCACGAAGACCATCCAGGCTACGCCGAGCAACTCGCCTTCGATGAGGCCATCGAGCGATCGGGAGTGCTCGGCGATTCAGAGTTCGGACCTACGGCTGAAGCGCTCCCAAGGCTGCTCGCCGCCAAGAGGTTGGCCGTTGAAGGAATGCGGCTCGGCCGAAACGCGTCGATACCCGATCTCGACACTCGCTGCGGTGCCTCTCTCACCTACCGCGCGCTGATTCAGTGCGGAGAGACCAGGCAGCGCCTCGGCATTGCCAACCTGCCGCTCAATCCGGCGACCTACAACGCATTGCATGACCTCACGATCCACGTGCTCGATCCAGTGATCGAATACTTCGGCTCGATACAGCTCACCTACGGCTTTTCGTCAGCCGAACTTACGCGAAACATCCAACGCGGGATCGCACCGAAGCTCGATCAGCATGCCGCCTGCGAACGCGGGCCAAGGGGTGCATTCGTGTGCGAGCGCGGCGGCGCAGCCTGCGATTTCCGCGTCGAAGACGAAGACATGCGCGAGGTCGCCGAATGGATCATCGCCAATCTGCCTTTCGACCGGCTTTACTTCTATGGTCCGGACAGGCCGATTCACGTCAGCTACGCGCCAGAACCCGCGCGCCTTTCATACCGAATGGTCTCGACTTCTGGCGGACGCTCGATGCCGCGCCCGTTTTGGTCCAACGCCTAATCAACTCATGCCGGTGGTAGCTCAGGTTGACCAGCACGGTGCGGCACGGTTCGCAGCTGGAACGTACATCCACTGCCTTCCGATCCATCTAAACGTCGTTGCTGTTTGCAAGGAAACGATCTCCAGTGGACTGGAATACCGCAATCTCCGCAATGAGCGCGCACCAAAATGACCGATGTTCACGCGCACCAAAGGTGCCTTGCAGGAGCGGTTAAGTAATAACTTCGACGATCGCTCGTCTTATGAAAGATCGACCGGATCCGGAAGCATTTCGAAATCGATCCTCGGAGAAATCTATATCTTTTGCAGGACTTAACCGATCAATGAAATATTTTTCACTGATATCGCGATTGGCATAGGCATCAGATGCAAAACTCCTCAGAATATCGAGCAATGCTTGAATTCCAACAGTTTTAACGATAAAGGAACCCGCTTTTGCTTTGCTCCAAAAAAGCTTCTCACAGGCGATTAAGTAGTTGAGGACCATGGTGTAGATAACCGCATCCTGACTTGCCAGATACGCCTCACGTATTGGTGATTTGTCTTTTCGAAGTGGTCGAAGGGAAGCTCGCCTTTTTCGTTCACCTTCAAGCAGATTTGTGGTGTCCTTTTTTGGATTGGTTGTGTACAGACGCATGATTCCCTCCACCACCACCGCAGTAGAAACCTTCCACGGGATACCAGCAGCAAGTTTCGTCAGCGCATCATCTTTCTTTGGCGCCACGACGATTCGTCCCTTTAAAGGTGAGTTTTCATCTATGCCCAGCTTCCTTGCAAGAAACACTGCTAATTTGTCGGGGCTCCAATATGCCTCTTCCTCATCTTCGACGTTATAGCCAAATAGTTCGTATGTTTGACTTTTGTCGACAGGCTTTTGGGTTGAATTAATTGTGGCAAAGAGTTGCGCTTGAATTGGCTTTGGAAGATCTATGAACACAGAGCACAGTAGATCCATGTTGAGACGCGCAGGCCGTGCCTGAGCGAACGCGAACAGTCTATGCTGCCCATCAATGATGGCTGCTAGTTTTTCCCCTGTGGGTATGTGAAGTTTGCAGCAGCCGTCCGCTTGTTCTTCAATAGTCCAAGATTTTTTGGCAAGCTCAGTCTGATGCTCATCAATCTCGTCGCCATCCGACTCATCGTCATCCTCAATCAAGCCATCTGATTTTCGGAAATTAGCAGCCAAAATGATGGAGTTGGGAAATGCAGCATCAGTACGGTTGATGTAATCTGCGATGACTTGCAGCCTCTTGGGTTGGACCAGACGCTGCGTACCATCTAATTCATACGCTGCCTCTCCCGGTCGAAGGTGAGCGCTGAGGACATCGCTGTAAGCGACGTCAAGCAAGGTGCTTGCTTTTAGGATGGCAACAAAGTAAACACCTAAAGGTTGCTCTATGCGCAACGCGTTGACTACGAGGGGGAAATTGGTCATGGTCCGCCTCAGATTTTAAATTCGTCGAGACTGCCGGACAACTTTTCATCCAAATCTTTTTTCCCCACAGGAGCATCTGGATCAATGGGGTCCAAGAAGTCTTGCTGTTTTGCGTTTGCGATCCACCACATCCACATAGCTGCGAAAGCGGCGATTCCTCCAATAGTAAGAGCAAACTCTTTCGAGACCGCCTTCGTCGGTGAGATAGCCAGCGCGACGAATGTAAGTACGAACAAGATCAAAGCCGCGAAAGCGCGCAGAGATTTTTTATTGTTTTCTGCCCAGATGACTTGCAGGGTCGCGGAGCCAGCTAATGCAGGAATCAATGTAACAATCGCGGTCCGCAAAGGAGCTGTAGGCTCGGATGCAAGATCTGGTGGAATCAGAAAAAAATTGTAAATCTCAAGCCAAACTCCTGCGCCGCTCACTGCGAAAACGGCAATAAAAAAATAGGCTACAAAACTAAAATGCCTGAAAGGAATTAGCGTTCTTTCTTTCAGCTCCCTGTATAAAATTTCCCATGATCCCTGCCTCGCTCTTAACCCGTCACCGTCCGCAATAGGCATGGACTCGCATTTAAGCAGCTTGCACAGAAATTTTTTCATCTCAAAACGCCTTTATTTTTGCTGGCTTCGAGTCTTTTATTGTCATGAAAACCCCAGTAGGGAGCGATGCGAAGCTAACTTTTCCTCGGAACATGTTTTGTAGGACCTGATTGCTAGCGGCATTGGTTTTGAAGCAAATAGGTAGGCCAATATTTTCGAGATGATCGTCACCCGCGCCGTCATAGTCGTCAGGGCTCTGTGATGCCAAGGCAACCATCAGCCCTTTTGATCGATGCAGGCGAATGTTGTCCGAAAGTGCCTTGTGACGCGACGCCAACAAATGCCGCGCTTCGTCCACGGCGAGAATCGTCCGAACAGCTCGGTGTCCTTCGTGGTCCTGAGGTGCTTCAGGAGCTCGCTTGAGGAATGTATTTAGTGCGTCGAGGAGCAGGTACGCAGCCAGGTTTTTCTGCGTATCGTGCGCGTGCGCAAAAGTGATGATCCAGCTTTGCGAGAAGAAGCGGGCAGGTGACATTTCAGGACGGAAGATCGTCCGTTCGGTCAGGTCGCTGATGGTCGATATGACACTGTCAGTCTTGAGCTTTCGATCGTCATAAAAATCGCGCAGGGCTTGAGCGATGTCGTCGAGCGAGATGTTTTTTTGCTGAGAGAACAGCGGACGAAGGGCGTCCTTCATCGTCTCCTGCTGCACTGCACCTGCCTTGCTCTGCATGACTTTCACGAACGAATCTCTGAAACCCATGATGGCGTCCGACGCCGCCAACTCAGACTCGTCCGATCCGAAGAACATGTCCAACGGGATAGGCTCCTCTGGGACGCGCAGCACCCGCGCACCGATGGCTTGAATGAAGTCATGCCGGTTGGCCAGATCGCCCTTGCCCAAGTCTAGAAGGATGACTGGCGCACCGGACTGCTTGTGCACCTGCACCACCAACTCAAGCATCGTGCGCGTCTTGCCCGAGCCCGCCTGACCCATCACGGCCACATGAGGCGAATAGCCCACCCCATTGACCTTCCAGCGGAACGGCTCTTTGGAGTCGACTGCTTTTCCGAGTTCGACCACGATGGGGGCAGGGAGGCTGGCTCCTGTTGACCACGTCCCGTCGGAAGCAGGTATCGCTGAGGCCGTGCCAGGCCCAGGCATGTCGGCTCGGCGTCGCACCAAGATGTCTACGAATCGGTTGTAGTCCTCTTCTGCCTCTTCCCAGTCCTCCATCAACAATGCAATACCGCGGCTCCAGTGTCGTTTGACGAGGTCCTGCAATGTGGCCAATGTCAGTTCTGCACGCGGGTCGACGCGACGGTGATGTGTGAACAGCAAACCCACCCACAACGGCAGTTCGTCCACGCCGAACAGGACATCGCCCTTGATGGGTTTGCCGGCACCGGACAAGCTGCCCGATGGATATGTTGTTTCGGACAGCGATCGGCCCATAGCAAGACGGGCCACGCGGTTCTTGGCACTCAGTCCCAGGTTGGAACGGAGCAACTCCGTATGTTTGTCTGCTTCCGTTGCTGCTTGAAATCCGGCGAGCAGCACTTGCTCCATGGTCAGGGCGCTCATGCTGCCATCTCCTCGAAATATGCATCCTCGGTCGCCACAGTGCGCCCGACGCCGCTGTCGATTTCGGCGTGTTGCAACAGATAGGTTTTGCCGACATAGGGCTCGAGTGCTGTGTAGGTCTCTTGGTCGATCTCCTTGTCTTGAGAAAGCAAGATGACCTGGCGCTTCTTGTCGGAAGTCCAGTATTTGAGAATGTTGGCGCGGTGCGTGCTGTCGAGGCGCCCGAGCGGCGTGTCGACCACCATGGGGGCGTCAATGCCGGAGATCTCTGCCAGTCCGGCCAGCAGAGCTGTCGCGAAAACCTGGTTCTCCCCAGCTGACTTGTCGAAGGGGATTTCTTGTCCGTTCCTACCGAGAATCCTTGTCTTGCCGGTTTCGTCGATGTCGACGCGGTGAACTTGGCCCTTGTGAGCCAGCTTCTTGTAGACGGCAGTCATCGCCTTCGCCAACTGGTCGACTTTGAGCGCGTACATCTGGGGAATGAGTTCACCGATCAGGTTGCATACTCGCTCCGCGCGCCCCACCATCGACTTCACCGGGTTAGCCTGCACGAAACGCTCGTGCTCGCGCATGTACAGCGCGCGCTCCTGATCGATCGTGCCTTTGAGGCCGACCAGTTGGCGATCCAAATCACCTAGCTCGCGTTGGCGTTGATCCAGGGTGACATTGATGGATGCCGACTCGCCTTGCAGCTTTGCCAGCGTGCCGTCTTTGTCGACGCCCTCGATCTTTGTGTAGCGGTTGATCAGGTCCCGAATACGTTTCTGTAGAGTCTCGCGTTTGGCGATCAATCCCAGAACATCCTGCGCACCCAAGTGAAGTCCATCAACTGCGTTCAATAATGCAGCTCGCTTTGAGCCGAGATAGCTGTGCACCATGGCGTCGGCACACCCCTGCGGCATAGGATAGAACAGGCTTTCCCACGCCGCATCCAACCGTGCTTGCAGAGCTTCTCGTTGACCGCTCGTGAGGTCGGGCTTCACCGGTGGGTCGCGGGTTTCGTAGAAGGTGCCAATGAACTTCGCTTTCTCCGGCTCCAAATTTCGACGTCGCTCTTCCCAGCTTTCCCGTGATATTTCCGAGCGAACTTGGCTTGCGAGGGCTCCAAGTGTGTCTCTGCCGACCAGATGAAACGGCAGCTTCGTGGCCACGATCACATCCAGCGCGTCTTCTGTGGCGCGAAGCTCGTTCTCCGCCTCGGTCTGCTGTTTGACCACGTCGGCTGCGCTCGCGACGTCGCCAGCACCGGCACCCATTCCGATCATCCGATTGGTCAAATCGGTGCGCTGCGCCTGCAGATTCTTGACCGTCTCGTCTGTCTCTCGGTGTCGACGCTCTGCTTCGTCGTATTCGCGTTCATGTTGCGACAAGGCCTCGAACAGCTCACGGTGCTTTTGCTCGTCCACGGCTGGCAGGCCGTTTGAGCGATTCGTTTGAAACTCTTCAAGGCGCTTCTTCAGCCTGCGAAGGAGCACCACACCAAGCAGCCCTTCGATGCCGCTCTTGATCTGGTCGGACCGGCTCTGATCTGCGAGCTTTTTAACCTCTTCTCCATCGAAGAAAAAGAACGGCGCCACATGCGCAGGAATGAATCGCTGGTCCAGAAGTTCGGGCAATTTTTCTGCGGCCAGCGCACGTCCACGAATACCGTCACGCACTTGGTAGATGACAACCTCATCTTCGCCTGTCCAGTCGCCAGAGCGGCTGAAGAACCACTTGCGTGTGACCTCGAAGCCTTCTGCTTGGGTCTTGTTGATTTGGACCTTGACCCACATCGAGTCTCGCCCCGTGCGCACCGCAGTCCCGTGCAAAGCTCGTTCAACGAACTTCCGGTAGCCCACGTCGTCTTTCAAGCCAGCGCGACCCAGATGCTCGACAGCTTCTTTGCCATAAAGCCCGAGGTACAACGCTTCCAAAATCGATGTTTTCCCGTAACCGTTCATGCCGCCAATGAGAACAATATTCCGTCCGGCGCGGGGTTGAGGAAAGTCGAAAAGTTGATGTTGGTAACTTTTGAAATTGAATAGTTCTATTTTTGCAATCCACATATTCTTCTGCCTCCTTCAGTCCATCTCGCTGAGAATTTCTTCGATGCGCGGGTAGACGTTGCGTGCTCTCTCTTCACCTGCCCGCTCACGCTGCATGCCGACCAGTTGTTCGAGAACGTCAAAAGGAACCCCATGCTTGGCGCATAGCTCTTCGAGCATGGCGCGTGCATCGGCATCGGACCACAGGGGCAGGTCGCCTAGAAAAACATCACTCATCTGCGGATCCCCTCTTTGTTGCTGGCTTGCTTATTTCTTCTGCCCAGATCGTCTGGATCCGCTCTATTTCATCGGCGGAAATCAATGGGTCGCCATAGAGCTTTTGGGTCGCGAGCAGTCGATCCAAAATCATCTTTCGCGCTTGAATTGTGAACGGCCCAGGGACATGCTGAATTTGCTCTCCCCGAGCGTTGAAGCGGATCTCACCGTTTCTGCGCTCGATAGACCGGTAGCGAGGATCGTTTCGGATATCACGAAGCCACTGTCTGAACTCGATAAGCGCAGAAAACTCGTGCTTTCCGGAGTCCACGAAACCTTGAAGGCTTTTGTCTTTCTCCACCACCGTGCAGGTCCAGCATCCAAAGCGACTATTAGCCGTTCCGCAGCCCGGTGCTTCATCCTTGCTCAACACCACCGGGCACTCGCCTCCTTCTGCATCCCGATAGAGCTGTATCAAATCTCTGTGTGTGCCGCCCCAGGGAGGCTGGCTTTCCCCCAAAACTTCCCATACATCGTCAATGGTGAGATGCACGATCGGACGATAGATGAAAGCTCCTGGCAGCTCGCTGTGAGGCGTCAGGTTCGAGCCTTCAAGATTGCGGAATTTGTTGATGGAGTTACGGCGGCTGTCACTTTCGTCAAGGCGCACGCCGAGAATAACAATGGCCGCTCCATGCTCAGACACGTTGTCGAGAATGTAGCGGCTGGTCGGTTGGATCTTGAGCCGGTCGGTACACCACCGCATCGTCTGGTTGGGGCTGGGATAGCCTTTACCGATCAGCAGTGTCCAGAACGTCTTGTCGGGCGCGGGTCTGGTGGTCACCACATCCACGGGCAGCCGCAAGGTCTGTGTCATCTCCCGAATCGCGGCTTGCACCTTGGCCAAGTGGGCCATGACAAGCGGACTTTCGACCTGCGTGTCGTTGGAAACGACGTGAACGTGGCGCTTGCGCTGCGACGGCGAGACCTGCAGCAGGGCTTCAAACACTGCTTGGGAGACGACCGTCGAGTCTTTTCCGCCAGAAAATCCGATTATCCAGGGGTAGTCCTGTGTCTCCGATAAATATTCGTCACGTACCGCTCGAACGACTTCCTCCCAAAGCGCCGCTCCCTCCAGAGGGCGTTCGACAACTGGTACATCCAGCAGTGTTTCGTCAGTTGCAGGAAACATATCTTCTTCCAATTCAAATTGAGTTGCCATTGATGGCAAGTTCGAGAGCCACCACGCTCTCGAGTACGCGATTCAATGGCGGGACCTCTCCGAACACCATGCCGGTCATCGCTTCGTAATCCTTGGCAAGCGCGTCGCGCATACCTGGCGCAGGTGCCAGTGTGAAGGTTCCGGGTTCGGCGGTAGTCAAGCCCAGGTCTGAGCTGCCAAAAAACAGGCGCGCATGACGCGCGCAGTCGCGGGCGAGTGCATGGTTTGCCAGCCATTCCGGGAATCCCTCTGCTTGCATCAACTGATGCACGTCGTAGTAATGGCGTGAGACACGTTGGCCACCATGGCGAAGCTCATTTCGGTGGCTATGCCACTGGCGCAATCCATGCAGGATCACCACCTTGTCCCAGAAGGTGCGCTCCGGTTTGACCGTCGTAACGTTCTTGACTCTCAAATCGAGGTCCGGGAGGTCGTCGGCCACAAAGGGCTCGACAATCGCTTCTGTGTTGGGGTCGATTGCTGATCGCGCGCCAGACTCGATCTTGACGGCCGAACGGATGTAGTCACCCGCCCGCGCCGTGACGGCGGGGTACCAGAAAAGCAGGCTCTGATTGTCGGCATCGTCAGGGTCGGCCTGGAGTTGAAATCGACCAGAAGGAATAGCGTCCGCAGCCGCTTCACCGAACCGGTCCGTCAAGGGGCCGTTGATGTAGGCCTGACAAGATAATCGAATAGCATCGAGCCGAGCGCGTCGTTTCTTGCCACTCATCGCCTCGAGTTCTGCTGTGCCGGCGTTGTGACCGAGATCATCCCGAAACACCGTGATGTCAATGTCCTCGGAAAACCGTGCGATCAGGCCGAACGCTTTTGATAGCGATGTACCGCCTTTGAAGAGCAACCGTGGATTGCCTTTTGGCAACCCGTTGAAGAGCGCGTCCAACGTCCAGCAAACCCAAAAGTCTTTCTCGACCTGTTGCACGGCCGTTCCCAGTCGTGCGGCTGTGCCGAGGAAAAGGTCACGTCGCTCGTTGTCATTGGCAGCGATCACGGTCTGGAGGGCGCTGTTCATGGAGCAGCCGCCATCGAGTGGCGACGGTCGACGCGGCGCTTCTTGTCGGTGAGGAGGCTGCGGTTAGACGCTTCGGTGGCCGAAGGGTCGCAGTTTGGGAGTTCGCGCACGAAATCCTGCATCCATGCTGGCAGGGTGCCGAAGCCGCGAAGCAAATCTTCACGAATCGATTTCCCGTGCGTCGGATCGGCTAGGACCTGCGTCAACCGTGTGAGCACACGCTGGCGATCCGTACTCAGTATGTCTTTCAGCCAATGCAAGGCTTGAACCACCCGCATCGCGGGCCGTCCCGCCCAATACAGTCGACTGGGGGCGGTCTGCCGAAATTCGATGACGAGGTTGTCCAAGGTGATGGAGCGTCGGCGAGCGTCGGTATGGATGGTGACGCGCGCCGGAACCGCATCCGTTAGGCCCAAGTCGTTGGCGGCCGTCATGCCGTCTACCAACATGCGCAATTGATCGCGACGAGCAAGCGCGTCCACAACTGCACGGTAGTCGGGAACAGTGGGACGCTTCGTCAGGTTGTTGACGCTCGGCCGGTCGTAGAGCCCCCGGTCGATGCGGCGCAGATCGCCTGCCTGCACCATCCGCTGCAGGCTCTTGTCGATGACATCTCTGCTGCCTAGTGCCGCAAAATCGGCAGGCACCCACACGTAGCCCGGGTCGGCGGCACCGATCAACGACAAAATTTGGTTCTTGAGCTCAGACATGGTGGTTTCCTGTCCGATATTTGTACACTTTTATCGGCGGCGGGGCAAGGCTACGCTGTCCGAACGATGTTATCATATTTCGGACATTTTGGCTTCTACCCTGAGATTGCCTTGAGTGGCATTCCATGCATCTCTCGCAGAATCGCACAATGAGCTATGACTGTGTCGCCCCCCTTGACCGCTTTGCGCGCCTCGCTGTTTGGTCGCGCGGCAGCGAGCGAGCGCCGCATAAGCCCCTTCTATTGCTCTTGGCGCTCGGTCTTTTTTCTCAAGATGTTCGTGCATTGCCCTACGCGCAGTACGAGCAAAAGCTCGTCGACTTGCTTCGAGAATTTGGACCGAGTCGGCGCTCCCTACACCCCGAATACCCGTTCTGGCGCCTACGTAACGATGGTGTTTGGGAGGTCGAGGCGCAACGGGAAATGTTGGTCAGAGCGTCAAATAACGATATTCTGAAAAGCGAGTTGCGTGCTGCCAACGCAGTAGGCTGCTTCACGGCCGACTTGAGGGAGAGCTTTACTCATAACCCCCGGCTTTTGATGGAGGTGGCACAGCTGCTTCTCTCCGCGCATTTTCCTGAGAGCTTGCACCAAGATCTTCTGGATGCCGTTGGATTATCTCTGGAAGCTGCGCCAGGAGCGCGACGCCGGCGGGATCAAAATTTTCGAGCCGCAGTTTTGATGGCCTATCAATACCGGTGCGCGCTTTGTGGCATGGATCTGCGCATCGGCAATATGACCGTTGGACTGGAGGCGGCCCACATCAAATGGCATCAGGCAAACGGGCCGGATGTTGTAGAAAACGGCATCGCTCTCTGCTCGCTGCATCACAAGCTTTTTGATTTGGGAGCGTTCACATTTGAACCGAACCGTCAGGTGCTCGTCTCAGAACGAGTACATGGCACCGGCCAGTTTGATCAGGTGCTTTTGCGGCACCATGGTCATAGCATAAGTGTTCCCATGCGAACCGAACAGAACCCGAATCCGGAGTTCGTCGGATGGCATCGGGCCGAAGTTTTCAAAGCCCAGCCAAGACCGCTGTAAAGCAAACATGGTCCTTGGTGATTGCGGCAACTTTGGGTACAGATCCAGACTGAGTCTATATAGTCGGCACTACAGAATTCACCGAACCGTCAAGGTTGAGCGATCCACGCGGGCGTTCCAGCTCCCAGTGCCGTCGCGACCGCTACCTCCAGCATGACGAACAGCCCGAACACGGGCGGAACAAGGCCTGGCCTGTCAGTAGCCCGTACTGAGTACCTCGATGTAGTCGTTCCGGAACCACTCGTACCATCGACGATGAGCACAGGATCAAAAGTCAAACGAGCGCAACTGGTCGACATCGGTGTCAACTTTCACTCAGCGCAGTTGACGTCGCTCACTGCTCAATTGTTGGAGCGTGCACGAGCGGCAAACGTGACCCAGATTCTCGCCACAGGCACATCGGTGGCATCCAGTCGTGCAGCCCTTGAGCTTGCACGAGCCAATCCGGGCACTGTCTTCGCAACTGCTGGGGTACACCCCCATGACGCAAAGTCGTACGACACCGGCACCTCCCGCGAAATGGCCGAACTCTGGAAATGCCCAGAGGTCATGGCGGTTGGAGAGTGTGGCCTTGACTACAACCGCAACTTCTCGACTCCCCAAGCGCAGCGCATTGCCTTCGAGCGCCAGCTGTCGATGGCTGTAGAAACTCGCAAGCCGCTTTTTCTTCACTGCCGCGACGCTTTCACCGATTTCCACGACATGCTCACCCCTGTGGTGGCCGACGGAGCGCGCGGCGTCGTGCACTGTTTCACGGGCAACCGCGCCGAAGCAGAAGCCTTTCTCGCGATGGGGCTCGACATCGGCATCACGGGCTGGGTCACAGATCTCCGGCGCGGACAGGCACTTCGCGAAGCCCTACCAGCCATTCCGCTGGATCGACTGCACCTTGAGACGGATGCCCCTTATCTGTTCCCCAAGAATGCCGAAACGCGCCGTGGACCCAACGAGCCGGCGAATCTTCCCTGGGTCGCCGCCAGCGTGGCCGAGCTCATGGGCCGCGACGTCGATGAGATTATTGGAGCCTGCAGTTGCAACAGCCGACGGATGTTCGACCTTCCCGGCAATTGACAGGGCTTCGGCCCCTCTGGTCGGTGCGCATGCCATGTTCGGCGCGCCGCAGGCACACTTTCAGTGTGAGTAGGCCCGGGTCAACAGCGAATCTCCTGGCGAGCTGGTCCAACACCGAACCAGAATCGTGCCTCCCCGGCGATGCCGGGCCGCGCTGTACGTGCTGCGCATCGAGCCACCTGCGGCGTCTCGCCCCTTCGGCTCCCATCGCTGATGCCTTCGCGGCGGTGCCGCTGCGCGCTGCGCTTGCCAATGCGGGCGTGGTGGGGTGTGGGTGGGGCTGGCTTGCTGTTCCCTTCATCCTCGCACACCGTTCTCGCAGTCAAGGTCTGCGCGTGCTGCGCACGCTGGCGTCCTGTCGGCCGTCTTCGAACCTGTGACAGCTGCGCTGCGGCGTGCCGGTTCCGGTCTCGGGCAATCCCGCCCGATCACTGGAGTTCGCCATGTCGCACGATCTGCTCTCTTCCCTCGAATCTTTCGTTGCCGTTTCCTCTGCTGCCTCTTCGCTGCTTGTTCGTGATGTCGCGGGCGAGTACCGGCCAGCCGAGGCCGACGAAGTGCTGCAGGCCGCGCAGCGGGTGCTGGCGGGTCGGGTGCGTGGGACAGACGCTTTGACGTCGCCGGCGGTGGTCAAGGACTTCCTGCGGGCACGGCTGGGGAATCTGCCGCATGAGATCTTCGCGGTGGTCCATCTGGATGCACAGCATCGGGTGCTCGACTACGTGGAGATGTTCCGGGGCACGGTGAGCCAGACATCGGTGTATCCGCGCGAGGTGGTCAAAGACGCGCTGAGCCGGAATTCGAGTGCTCTGCTGCTGGTGCACAACCATCCCAGTGGATCACCGGAGCCGTCGCGGGCGGACGAGCATCTGACGCAGACCTTAAAATCGGCGGCGGCACTGGTCGACGTGCGCGTGCTGGATCACCTGATCGTGGCAGGCGACTCGGTCCTGTCGATGGCCGAGAGGGGGCTCATGTAGGCATTGAGGGCTTCGGCCCTCTTTGTTTTCTTTTTGTCGTACGCGCTGCGCGTATGCCGAGTTCTGGGGATCAGCATATGAGCACATCCCCACCGCACCTTGCTTGGCGCTCTTGTCATGCGGCCGAGGAGCCATTGTCTGAACAGCCATACAGCAAGGTGCGCCGAGGTAAAGCAGGGGCGCGACGCCCAGCCGATCTCGCAGTGACGGCGGCGTCCGATCATTTCAACGTCCTGCAGCTCGTGCATGCCCGTGGCAAGCATCATGTGCCGGGCCGCACTTGACCGGTCACAAGTCACCTGGACTGCAGGCTGCGGCCATAGCCTTTGGCAAGGCGCGGCGCCATGTCGGGGAAGAGGATGCCAAGCACGGCGTCGTAGCGTGCAGGCCGCAGGTGGGTTTCGTCGCCAGCGTCCACCTTGTCGATGATGCCTTGCCGCCAGGAGGCATAGCGCTCGGCTTGCTTTGGAGTGAACCGGGCCTCCAATCCATAGGCCTTGACGGCCATGGGATACAGCGTGTGCCATTGCTGGTAGCCGGGTCCACTTTGCGTGATGGCGTTGAGCACCTGGTACCCCGTATCGAATGCATAGCCGACGCCCCGGTTGTGCTGGATCGACAGCAGCCGTGAAATGATGCCAGCGATACCCACCATCTCCGGGTCGGCGGCGCCTGGAAAGCCGTGCGCGGCAAGGGCTTCCGCGGCCTCCATGAGCCGCAGCCAGGGCTCGCTGTCCTTTCCCAGCAGCACGGGCGCCGCGCCCTCCCCTATGTGTGTCCGCCGGGCTTTGTCGATGCGGGTATTGGCGTCGTGGAATTCCGTGGCGGCGGCCAGATAGATCAAGCCCCATTCCGATGCTGGCGTCGCGAGCAGTCGGGGACGCCGCAGCTCGGCCAGGCGCTCTTGAAAGCGGACCGTGACCGGATGCTGGTCCAATTCCGCTTCGAGGATCTGGCGGCGGAGCCGCCAGGTCGGGTGATGAATCCAGCGCTTGCCGACGGTTTCGTTCACCACCAGGTGGCGCAAGCCTTCCCGGGTCACCCGGCCACCGAGCGAGCCTATGTCGATTTCCAGCGTCGGCAGGTTGAGTTCCCGGATGCGGCGCAGCTTTTCCTGATCGATGCCGTGGGTCACGGTGACCTCGATCAGCACGGTTCGAGGCCACTGCTGGCTGCTGTGGGTGTCTTCTATCAATTCTTCGAAGGCCCCATCGAGCCAGGTTTCGGTGAATCCGTAGATATAGGGTCGAGGCTCGCGCAGGGTGCAGATGACGTCGGGGACGATGCTGCCCTGACGCTGCTCCAACTGGGTGTTTTCCAGTGGCAGCGTCGCGGATGCCGTCATCCACTGAATGCGAAGCGTGTTGTCCTCCCATTCGCCGCTGAATTCGTCCGGTGCGTAGCGGGTCACTTCGACATCGAGGCCGGGCGTCGTGATCTGCGACGCCTGTTCCAGGATCGCTTTGACTTCACTGTGTAAAAGGGTCTCGCGACGCCATTGCTGAGCGATGGATGGCGCCAGGTCCGGGGGCAGATCCCGATGAAACAGTGCTTCGTCCGCTTCCCCCCAGGCATCCATGGCGTCGTGCGCGGTCTGGCGGGCCTGCGCGCTCGCGGCCGCGTGCAATGCCTGGTCGTTCCAATGCGCGCACCAGCGGATGTCCGGAAGCAGGCGCAATCGCGCACGAATCTCGTCCGGCGACATCATCGCAATAGCGGGGTCGGAAAGGGACAGCGTGACGATGGCCCGCCCATGGCCATCGCTGCCTGCATCGCGTTGCCCGGTGAGATCGACGATGAGTTCCCGGCCATCTGGCAGCGTCAACAGCGCCGTGGCGTGATCATGGAGTACGGCGCTGACAATGGAAATACGCTCCTCGCCTGTCTCTGCCCAGCCCTCATAGCCCTGGCCGCTGAAGCCAGTGGCGGAGGCCGACATTCTGCGTCTGGGTAGATCGATGAAGCCCCGCTCCTTCAAGTGTCGAATCGCGGCCAGCCGCGCGGCAACGAGGGTGCAGTCATCTTTCTGGGCGCCTTTGGGGTGGCGGAAATGTGCCGTGGGATTTCTGCGCAGAGGTTGCCCCGCCAACACCGGCGTCAGCGAAAGGTTGCAGGCCGGGCATTGGCATTCGGCACTTCCTTCGGTGATCTCGGGGTCGTGGATGTAGCGCGGCTCGCCGGTGCGCGAGTCGTGCGCCCATTTCAGCGGCACGGTGGCGGCATTGGGCCCGGGACGCGCCGGTGCGGTATCGGTGTCCACCTGCCAGATGCTCGAACCTTGCGCCATTGCCACCTCTGTGTACTGCCGGGAATTCATCCGCGCCTCATTTGTGGACGCTGGCCGTGTTGATTGCGGCTAGTGCGCGGAGTGAGGTGCGGAATGCTGTGCTGACCAAGGATGCTACAGGTCCTGGCAGTGCTGCACTCCATCCTGGGCGTCTCCGGCCAAGGAGCTATGGCCGGCCGCGCTGTCGTGCTGCGCATCGAGCCACCCTGCCCTGCGGTCCTGGCGTCTCGCCCCCTTCGGGCTTCCATCGTCCCCTCGCTCCGCTCGGCTGACGCCTCCGGCCCGGCTTCCAGCTTCGGGCCTGCGCGCTTGCGCTTGCCGTGCGGTCGGCGGTGGAAGGGGTCGTTGCCTGTCCAGCCATCTTTCCTGACTCCATCACCTTGCTCGCGACTGTAGCCCGCGGCCGTGTGCCGTCAAGGCGCGCAGGGCCGTGTCCTCGGCTGCGCCTGCGGGCCGCACCAACCCCGCGCTTGTCTCCTTGACGGCCCCCGTCCACGGGCTCCCTTTCGTCGCGGGCGATGAACTCAGGAAAGACGGTGGCAACGAGGCCAACCGGGTTCTTCGTGCCGACCGCACCGAACAGCCGAAAGGCTGGGCTCCGAATCTAGGAATCCGGTGTGCGGTTTCTTCAACAGCCAAGTCAGGAGAAAGACCATGCAACTCGCATCCCGTTTCGCAAACCCTTCCCCCACGCTGCGTTCCGACTATCCCCTGCCGGATGACCAAATCCGGCGCGTGGCCCCCTCCATCTTTGCGGACGCACCGCATGAGAGCCGTTCGGAGCGGTACAGCTACATCCCGACGGCCACGGTCTTGACCGAGCTTCGCAAAGAAGGGTTTCAGCCCTTCATGGTGTGCCAGACCCGGGTGCGCAACGAGGGGCGGCGCGAGCACACGAAACACCTAATGCGCCTGCGGCATGCCAGCCAGATCAATGGGGCGGAAGCCAATGAAATCGTGCTGTTGAACTCGCACGATGGCACGAGCAGCTATCAGATGTTGGCCGGTGCCTTCCGATTCGTCTGTGCCAATGGCCTTGTCTGTGGCGACACCTTTGCCGATGTGCGCGTACCCCACAAAGGCGATGTGGCAGGCCAAGTCATCGAAGGCGCTTTCGAGGTGCTTCGCGGCTTTGACCGTGTGAAGGAATCCCGCGACCTGATGCGCGGCATCACCCTGGACGATGGCGAATCGGAAGTGTTCGCCCGTGCTGCGCTGGCCCTCAAGTACGACGACCCGGACAAGCCCGCGCCTGTCACCGAATCTCAGATTCTGATGCCGCGCCGGTTCGAGGATCGCCGACCCGATTTGTGGTCGGTGTTCAACCGCACTCAAGAAAACCTCACAAAAGGCGGATTGCATGGCCGCGCCGCCAATGGCCGCAGGCAGCAGACCCGCCCGGTGCAGGGCATTGATTCGGACATTCGCCTGAACCGCGCCCTGTGGCTGCTGGCCGATGGCATGCGAGCCCTCAAAGCCTGACCGTTCCCCCGCCGGAGGGGCGGTTCCCCTCCATTCCCTTGTGTCACTTGATTGGAGATTCACCATGAACGCCGTTACCACTATCGAAGCCCGCGCCGTCAGCAGCGCCGCCAACGTGCTGCAAGCCGCCGACCCGAGCAAGCACATGATTCTGGTGCCGCTGTCGCGGCTGGTGCTGCGCGCCACGGGCCGCAACGTGCGCAAAACCGTACCGCGCATGTCTGTCCCTCAGTTAGCCGCATCCATCCAGCGCGTGGGCCTGCTGCAAAACTTGATCGTGATTCCCGCCAGCGATGGCGAGCATTACGAAGTCGTGGCCGGTGGCCGCAGGCTGGCCGCGTTGAAGCTGCTGGCGAAGAAACACCGTATCGCCAAAGATTGGGACGTGCCCTGCCTGCGGGTGGCCGATGGCACGGCCCGCACCGCCAGCCTTACCGAGAACGTGCAGCGCGAAGCCATGCACCCGGCAGACCAGTTTGAAGCCTTTGCGGCGCTGGTGGCTGAAGGCCGGCCCATCGAGGACATTGCTGCGGATTTCTCCGTCACGCCGCTGGTGGTGCAGCGCCGCTTGAAGCTCGCCAATGTATCGCCACGCCTGATGGCCGACTACCGGGCCGATGCCGTTACGCTCGACCAACTCATGGCGCTGGCCGTGACCGACGATCACGCATTGCAAGATGCAGCGTTTTACGATGCGCCACAGTGGCAGCGTAGCCCGTCCGCGTTGCGTGACCGTTTGACGGAACGCGAGATTGACGCCTACCGCCATCCGCTGGTGCGCTTCGTCGGACTGGATGCCTACGAGCAGGCGGGCGGTGGCGTGCGTCGTGATCTGTTCGCGGAAGGCGATGCGGGCGTGTACCTCAACGATGCCGCATTGCTGGAACGGCTGGCACTGGACAAGCTGGCGGGCATAGCCGCCGAGGTGGGCCATGAAGGATGGGCATGGGTGGATGCCACGCCCGCCGCCACGTATGCCGACCTGCAATCCTTCCAGCGTGCCCCGAGGGAGCGCCGCGAGCCGAACAAGCGCGAAGCGCAACGTATCGAGAAGCTGCAAGCCAAGATGCAGGAAGTAGCCGAAGCGGTGGATGCCGCGATGGACGCCGAGGACGAGGACAAGGCCGACGCGCTGCAAGAAGAAGGCGAACGGCTGGGCGAGCAGCTGCAGACGCTGGAAGACGGTTTGCAGGGGTACGGCGCGAGCGTGAAGGCCGCAGCCGGTGCCATCGTGACTATCGACCGCAACGGTGAAGCCGTGATTCATCGCGGGCTGTTGCGCGAGGCCGAGGCCAAGGCGCTGCGCACGCTGGAGCGGCTGCGCCAAGGGTTCGGCAGCGTGGAAGGTGAAGCCGAGAACGACGACGAAGGCGAGGACGACGAAACGCCCAAGGCCGCAGCGATTTCCGACCGATTGGCGCAGCGCCTGAGCGCCCACCGCACCGCCGCGCTGCAAATCGAAGTCGCCCGCCATCCACAAGTAGCTTTGGCTGCGCTGGTGCATGGCATGGTGCAAACCGTTCTGCAGGAACGCCACTACGGCCACGACCTGCCGCTGGGCGTGCGCCTGACAGTGCAAGACCGGCTGGAGGGCATGGCCCCGGACTGGCCGGAATCACCCGCCGCCGTGGCGCTGCGCGAGATGCAACAGGCAGCCGGGCAAGCCTTGCCCGAGGACAGCGCCGAACTGTTCGCCGCGCTGCTGGTAATGGAGCAAGGTGAACTGGTCCAGTTGCTGGCCGTGTGCGTAGCGTCCACGGTGGACGTGGTGACGCCGCGTGCCACAACCCACCAGTCGGGCGCGGAACTGGCGCAGGCCGTTGGCCTCGACATGGCCGCATGGTGGAAGCCGAGCGCAGAAGGCTACTTCAAGCATGTTCCGAAGGCCGCGATTCTGGATGCCGTAGGCGAGTTCGCGCCGGATTCCATCAACCGGCTGGCGAAGCTCAAGAAGGCCGACATTGCCAGCGAGGCCGAGCGACTGGCGAACGGAACGGGCTGGATGCCTGCCATTTTCAAAGCAGAAGGAGCGCAGGAAGAGACAACGGAGGACATACCCGAAGATGGTGCGGAAGAAGCCGCCACCGTGGCGGATGAACCCGTCGAGGCATTGGCCGCTTGACCCTCACCGCAGCACAGCGCCCGTAGCCATCCGGGCGCTGGCTTGCACGGAGCCAGTCCATGCCCGCCAACAACCCCACCCCGAGCCGCCCGCGTATGGCGGCAATCTACGCATCCGACACGGTCCGCGCCCGCCGTTGGCACGGCGCGGGCGATGTGCGCAGCTACCGTCCGCCTTCGGGCTGGACGGCCCGCGCAGACCTCACCGACATTCATCCCATCACGGGCCGCGCCTTGGCGCGTGCTGTTTGGTGGATCATCGAGACGAAGGAATAATCGCGATCAGCACCGCGCCCAGGGCGCGGTGGACGCCCAAAATCCGGGCGCGGCGGTGGCCGCACCCGGTGTTGACGCCGGACAGCCCGATCAGAACGCCGCCGCCTGACCTGTCGCTCAGGCGGCGGCGTTGACGGCATCGCTTTCGGCGCGATGCCCGTGGGCACCGGCTGTTTCGCCAGTGCCATGCAATATGCGGGCGAGACGCCCGGCAATGGCAGGCCCGCACGAGCCTGCCTGACGCAAGCGTGATTGGATGCCGATGCGGCTCCATCAGGTTTTGACGCTGTGGAACACTCTCGGGCTATGAGCATCCGAACAACCTTGAAGGCCTGGGCCAAGCGCATCAAACGTGATGGCGTGACGCTGTGGTTTGCTGGGAAACATCCCCGGCACCGTGGTATGCCAAGGCCCTGGGTTTGTTCGTGGTGGCCTATGCGCTGAGCCCCATTGATCTGATTCCAGATTTCATCCCGGTGCTGGGCTATCTGGATGATGTGATTCTGTTGCCTGTGTTGATCTGGTTGATCGTCAGGCTGCTGCCGTCTGATGTGCTGGCGGAATGCCGTGTGCAGGCCGATGAGTGGATGCAAACCAAGCCGAGGAGTCGATTCGGGGCGGTGATGATCGTGTGCGTGTTGCTGGCCGTGGGGGTGGGTTTGTGGTTCTGGCTCAAGCCGCATCTTTAGTTTCTCCCTGATGGCCTATTGAACGGCCTGGACGTGTCGGCGCACAGCGCCGCCGGGCTATTGGGCTGCGCCCCGTGCCGACTACGCCGTCACGGCCATTCGGCGACTATCCCTCACGCCTTCGCGCCTGTGGCGCTGCGCGCTGCGCGCTGCGCTTGCCTCCTGGGGATCGGCGCCAGGCCCATCCCCGCCGCGCGATGCTTGGCGCCCCTCGAATACCGCCGAACCGACATTGCCGGATCGGTCTGGTCAGCGCCCGTCGCATGGGCAGTGCTCGGCGGATACGCCGTGGCCTGCTGCGGCAGGTTGTGTGAATGCGTGCCGTCCTCGACGCTGGCGGGTCTCGCCCATCACGTCACGAAGGACGGTTTGCGGACACGTTGTCCAGCCTCGCCATGGCGCTTTCATCCCACACTTCAAGTACAGCGCCGCAAGGTGCGGCGAGGCGTTCTCGCCCTGGTCGGTTGGGGGTGGCTCTTGCCCGCGTCAGGGGCGTGCCAGTGCAGCCTTCATGCAGAGATGCCGAGTCGGCCTTGTCTCCTTTCGGATTGGGGGTGGTTCGGCCCATGGCGTCCTTGTGTTGTTGTGAATCCTGGCGTGGGCGCGGCTGCGCCTCGGGCTTCATGGCTGCAACCGTCCGGCGAAAACAATTTCCCCTGCTTTGTCACTGCGTTCGGCGCATTCCTCGCGGGCCAAATTGTTTTCGCCTCCCGGTTCTCCACTGCGTTGCGCCCGCAAGCGGTGCAGCCCGCCCGTCCCCCGCCGGCCGGATCACAACAAGGACGCGATGGGCGCGAACCTTGTTCAACCGAAAGGAAATTCATCATGTCAACCATCGGCACCTTCACCGCAGACAAAGACGGCTTCACCGGCACGCTTCGCACCCTGACGCTCAACGTCAAGGCCAAGCTGGTTCCCAACGACAAAGGCGGCAACGAGAACGCCCCGGACTTCCGCATCCAGGCGTCCGGTTATGACGTGGGCGCGGGGTGGCGCAAGACCAGCGAGGCCGGGCGAGCCTACGTGTCCTGCACCCTCGATGATCCTTCGTTCCCGGCGACGGTCTATGCCCGCCTGATCGAAGGCGAGGACGGAACGCACGACCTGATCTGGTCGCGCAGCAAGCCGCAAGTGGCCTGACGGCCGCGGCCCCAGCGCCCGGCCGTCGGTCAGGGCGCTGTGGACGGAAGGACTCGGGGGGATCGAGTACGCGCGGTGTCAACACGCGATTCATGCGCGTAAACTATGGGCAGGCTTTCATGCGAGCCTGCCCGCCCACAAGGCGAAGTCGTTTCGACAGCACGAGATCAGCGAGTCTGGCTTGACCTCCATAGGTCGCCGTTGACTCGATGTGTGGGCGCATCGATGTCGCCGCGACCGCGGAACTCACGCCATGGCTATTTCATTCTCGTCTTCTCAAATCGATCGCTTCAAACGCGAAGCCAAAAAGCTCGTTCGCGAGTTTTCCATTCTCCACAGCGAAGCGCTCGACCGCATTGCGGTTCGGCAGGGCTTCAAGAATTGGTCCCTGCTGGCCAAGCACAGTGAAGAGTCGCCCACCGGAAAAGTCTCGCTGTCGGCTCCCCGCCAATCTGTTGCATCAACGCTGGATAGGTACTACCTGCATGGGGATCGGGACGAAGATGACCCGACTCTCTTCTTTTGTGCCCAGTGCGATGTATTCGCCGAAGCGAGCCACTTCGCAGATCCCCAACAGCGCCATGACGATACCCACGGCGAGCGTTATCTGTCATCGCTTGGTCGCTGGAATCAGCGCTCAACCGATTCCGAATCGGCCTGGCGCCGTCCGGTCGATGCGGTCAACCTTTTCGCCCAGAGTGCCGTGGAGGATCGCGCTGCGCGTGAAGCGGCGCGCGCGCCGTTTCATCGCTGGCTGCTAACCCAGACTGGCAGAAATGATCCGGTAGGCGACCTCGCGATAGATGCGGAGCGCGACAAGACCTTCCCCACCGCGGCAAACCATCGCCGCGAGCTGGAGCACTATCTCGCCCGCCACGGCGATCATGTGGTGCGGGCCTTGAGGCAGGCTTGGCGCGAGTTCGCGGCGATTGAATCTGCCACCTGACAAACTTCAGGCCAGGATCCGAACCGGTGGCCGCCCCTCCACGGGCATTTCCCAAAGCTGCCTTCGGGTCATGCGAATACCGGGCCGGTTGATCTGACTGTCGTTAGCCATTTCCAGTATTTGCTTGGTCTTCGAGCGCAGCACGTCCATCGTGCAAGGCGTCTTCTCAAGATAGTCATGAAAACTGATGGCGCTCGCCACGTCCTTCTCCCAATTCCTGACCTGATGGATGCCGGCATAGAAGCCGCTGGGTGGAGGGACGATCCGGACGTTCAGCTGCTTCAGCCAGTCTTCGACCTTCTGATACTTGCCCGTCACGGCGGTAGGCACGATCAGGTTTTCTGGAACGCCATGGAAGAAGAACTCCGGCTTGTGTGACCATGCCCGCGTCAGAAACTCCGTCGGGTTCATCAGTGTCTTGCTGGTCGCCAACTCTGCATAGAACGCGGCGGATGTGTGGTCGGCCAGGATGTAGTGAACGACGTGCTCCCGTTCCGACTCTTCGAGACCATCGAGCTTCACTTCCATGGCTTTGGTTTGCCATTTCAGGCGCTTGTCTTTCAAGACATACAGATGCTTCGACGGAGTGATGAAAAGCTGATGGATGTAGTTTGGATACGGTGAGCTGTAGCGATTGAGCATATCGGTGAGTGTGGGCGGTGCGCTGAAACGTGACCGCGGGTGTCAGTTGGCGGTATCGGCATCTTGCAACATCGCGATCTCGCTCCGAATACGCGTGATAAGTTTCTCGATGCCTTTTGCATCATGCCCATACGCCAGCGTCAGCAGCGTGAGCGGGTGCACTTCCATCACCTCGCACAGTTCGGCCAGCTTGTTCAAGGTGGGGCTTTTGAGGTCGCGCTCCAGCGAACTCATGTAGGTGCGGCTGGACACGTCCGAGAAGGCTTCCTGACTCAGACCCCGTGCTTTGCGGATGGTCTTCAACGCCTCCGACAATGTGTGTTTCGCTGCCAATCTTGGATCTCCCTGAAATCCAAGATGACATTCGATTGCGCTCTATAGAGCTACAATCTATAGTGTTCATTTCTTGAGACTTTCCGCTTTTGTGCTTTTACGGAGTTCCGCATTGACGGATTCCCACGCAAGCACAGAACCGCCTCCGTGTTTTTCCACAAACCCGCCGATGCGGCTTTGTGGTTTCCTGCTTCGGCGGATTCGTGCAGCAAGAAGGGAGTGCGATGAACCCACTCATCACCGACGAAGAGCGCCGGCAGCTGCTGGCCCACGGCCAGGCCCGCGCCGCTGGCCTGGCGATCGACCCGCTGCCCGTGGTGCGGCTGTTCACCCCGGACGCGCATGCCACCTGGCTGCTGGTTTCGCTAGACCCTGCGGACGAAGACACTGCTCACGGAGTCATGGATGTGGGCATCGGCATGCCTGAACTGGGCGAAATCAAACTGAGCGTTCTGGCCTCCATCGTCGGCCCGAACAAGCTGCCTGTGCGGCGGGATCGGTATTTCCACGCGGTGCGCCCGCTGTCGGAATACCTGCGGCTGGCCCAGGAGAACGGTTCCGTCGTGGACTGAACCTCTCGCGCCTCGGCCAAGCCGGGCGCATTGAGACTATTTCCGTCTTGCTCCAGACTGGTTCAGTCTGAATCCGCACTCTTGCGTGCAAGCACTGCGCTTGTGCTGGAAACAGTCACGATCCTCTCAGCGGGTTGCGGCACGGTGGTGTCTGCCGCATGGCATTTTTGGGGTCATGCGGCCGTCGCATTCGGACAGATTCCGCAATACACCGGAGCCAATCGGTCTTGACTACCCATGATGACAGCGCACCCCGATTCTGATGATGTTTTGACCTTGATGCGATAGCTCCGCGTTTCTCGCCGTGGCGACGTTCCTGAACCTCTACAGGAGCTATCGTCATGGTCGATCCCCAGCTTTACGCGCACCACCACGCGCACTGGTATCCCACCGCCGCCTACCTTTACGTTCTGGGCCTGGATGCACTCGCGCTGGCCTGGGAGTACCTGCGCCGCCATCCCGACTACCGGCTCGACTGGCTGCGCCGGCATCGCCGACCACGAGCTGTACCACCAGCGGCACACCGCTGGGGCCTGCGCCTGCTGGAAGACCCGGCCTTGGATGCGCGGGACGCGCAACCGGCTTGGCTGCCCGGCCATGCTGCCGTGGTGCAGCTCTACCCGGATGCCGACCCGCCCGTGGATGCCGAGCCCTTTGCGTTCTGGCGCATCCCCGGCCACAAGCAACTGCTCCATGACGGCAAGGGGCTGGCGCTGGTCACGCGCAGCCCTGGCCGCTGCCTGCGCTTCGCACTGGCGCCGGGCGTGGAAGATGGCATGGCTGTCGCCTATGCCCATCGCGGTGGTGCGGCCGCGCATCTACCTGGCGGCCTGACCACTGACGCAGCACCCATGGCCCGGCCCAGGCCGCCGCCTGCTGCCCTGCTGGAACTGCACACCCTGCAGGCGCTCGACGCCACCCTCGCGGGTGCGTCCTTGCATCAGATCGCCGAAGGCCTGTTTGGCGAGGATGCAGCGGTCGATTGGTACGCCGACGGCGGCCTGCGCTCCAAGGTGCGCCGCCTGGTTCGGCGTGGCGATGCGTTGATGCGCGGCGGCTACCGCCGCCTAGCACAACTTTCGCCGCTTGAGAAGGGTCGTTTTGAAGACAACGCAAAACGACCCTGAGCAAGAGGGCTTCGTTTTCTGAGACTGCCTCCATCCGGTTGCGCTGTGTGGCCGGAGCTTTGAAAGCTATGGAGGTTCTCACCATGCGTCCTGCTCCCTTGCGGCCCGCTGCCGCCCCGACAACTACCGCTGCGCAACCCCAGCGCTATCTGACCAACGACGAAGCCGGCGACTACCTGCGGCTGTCTCCGCGCACGCTGGAAAAACAGCGCGTGATGGGTGGTGGCCCGAAATTCCGCAAGTTCGGCCGGCGCGTCATGTACGCCGTGGCCGACCTCGATGCCTGGGCCGCGGAGCGCAGTTTCGAGAGCACGTCCGACCCCGAGTACGCCGAGCAGCACTCGGCGGACAGCCGTGCGCGCTGATCGCTGGGGCGCCGGAGGCCATCGCCATGTCCAGCCCATCGCTGCCATCGCGGCAGCGACCGTCACAGGAGCGCGAACAGCTCGATCTGTTCCGCGCCCTGCCGGGCGACATGGCGCCGCGCGACAGCCAGGACCTGATGGCCTTTCCGTTCTTCTCGCTGGCGAAGTCGCGGCGCGTGGCGCCCATCGACTTCCGCGCCAGCGGCATCACGATCCGCGTGGAGGGAACACAGGAACATGGCATCGCCACCATCTGGGACGCGGACATCCTGATCTGGGCCGCCAGCCAGATCGTGGAAGCACGCGATGCGGGCTTGCGGCCATCGCGGCTGATGCAGGCCACCCCTTACGAGATCCTGCGTTTCATCGGGCGGGGTACTTCGCTGCGCGACTACCAGCGCCTCAAGGCGGCGCTGGATCGCTTGCAGTCCACGACGGTGGCCACGTCCATCCGGGAGACCACAGGAAGGCGTCTGCATCGCTTCTCGTGGATCAACGAGTGGAAGGAACTGGCCGATGCCCGCGGCACGCCGCTGGGCATCGAGCTGATCCTGCCCGACTGGTTCTATGCGGGCGTGCTGGATGCGGCACTGGTGCTGACCATCGACCCGGCGTATTTCCGGCTGACGGGAGGTATCGAGCGTGGTTGTACCGGCTGGTGAGGAAACACGGCGGGCGCCAGGAATCGGGCTGGCAGTTCGACTTCCGGCACTTGCACCGCAAGTCGGGCAGCACGGCCAAGCCCTACGACTTCGCCTGCGATCTGCGCGCCCTGGTGGCGCGGCAGTCGCTGCCCGGCTACGTCCTGGGCATCGAGCGGATGCCGGACGATGGAATGGAGTTGCTGACGTTCCGGCCCGTGCCGTCCACGGCACGGGGATAACTGCGGGATGGCCTGTGGACGGGCTCGTGCTATCAGGCGTGCCAGGTATCGTGCTATCAGGCGTGGGACTATCGTGCTATCAGGCGTGTCAATCGCCCGCAAAGCCAATGCGGGCGCGGGTTTCGGCCTCCCTTAACTTACCTAACTTAAATACTCTAACTTTTAGTAGAGGCGCCGCGCCCCGGTGGACAACCACCAAAAGGCAAAAAGCACCGCAGCCTAAAAGACAAAAACAAGCCCCAGACCAAACCCAACACCAACCCCGTTCGGCAGAGCAAAACCGGGCGGCCTTTCCAGACCGGAGGGCCGCGCCATGATCGTTGCATTGCTCAACCAGAAAGGCGGCGTGGGCAAGACCACGCTTGCCACCCACATCGCTGGCGAGTTGGCGATGCGGGGGCAATCGGTCATTCTGCTAGACGCCGATCCGCAGGGTTCCTCGCTGGACTGGACGCAGCGCAGGAGCCAGCAAGGTCTTCCAAGGCTGTTCAGCGCCGTGGGCCTGGCACGCGAAACCCTGCACCAGGAAGCCCCAGAACTCGCCAGGCGGGCTGATCACGTCGTCATTGATGGACCACCCAGGATTGCGGCCTTGGCGCGCTCTGCGCTGCTGGCGGCCGACCGGGTGCTGATCCCAGTGCAGCCCAGTCCCTACGACTTGTGGGCCAGCGCCGAGATGGTCGCGCTGATCCGCGAGGCGCAGGTGTTCCGGCCTGCGCTGCGCGCGGCCTTCGTCATCAACCGGCGCGTCAGCACCACCGTGATCGGGCGCGAAGCACGGCAGGCGCTCGCCGACCAGCCACTGCCTGCGCTGCGCGCGGAAGTGCATCAGCGCATCGTGTTCGCCGACAGCGTGGCCGCTGGCCGGCTTGCCCGCGAGACGGCGCCGGACAGCGCCGCAGCGCGAGAAATCACCGCGCTGGTGGACGAACTGCTGCGGTGGCCGACATGACCGCGAAGCCACCACCGAACAGCAAACGTGCAGTCAAGCGCGTCGGCATCGGTGCGCGTCCGCCCGCGAATCCGCACGCCGAGGCGTGGATTCGCCAGGGCGACGGCGATGCACTCAACAAGGGCGACACCTACACCGCCCGCCTGACCCTCGACATCACGCCCGCCATGCGCGCGCGCATCAAGGTATCGGCCTTCACGCAAGGCGTGACCGTGGCCGACCTGCTGCGCGGTCTGCTGGAGCGGGAGTTTCCAGAACACCGCAGGGAGAACAGGCCATGAACGCATCCGCCTTACCTGGCACACCGCCTGTTGCTATCGCGGCCACGGCTACACCGTCGCCGTCGCTCTCTGTGCTCGCGGGCCTGCCTGCCTCCACTCCGCTGACGCGCGTCGCGTTGGCCTACGTTGACCAGCGCATCGACATTTACCTGCGCTTCGGCGAGCCGGTGCGCGTCATCCGGTATGACCGCTGGCGGCGCTGCGCGGTGTTCCTGCCGAACGCGGTGTTCTGCCGCATCCGCTGGCAGTCCAACGACTATGGAACGATCCGCTGGCAGCTCATGGTGATGCAGGCTTGCACACCCTTGGACGGCGCGCAGCGCATCCCCGGTGTGCAGCCGGGCGCGCGTTTGTTGCTGCATGCCGAAGACGATGGGCAAGTGCGCGCCGTGCTGGAGCGCATAGACGCCATCGAGGCGCTGGGCATCGCGCCGGTCGGCGTCTCGCCCGCGTACTGGCGCACGCTGGGCAACCGGCTCGCGGCGCGCTTGCCGCTGCCCGACTACACCACCGAGCGGCATGCTGCCTGGCTGGCCGGGAGGGTGCTGCCATGACCGCAGCAACATCCATTTCTCGCTCGCCTGCGCACTCGCGTTGGCGTGCTCGCCTCGTGCTGGCTGCACTGTCCGTCTGCGGCCTCGCTGCGCTGGCCTGGGCGGCTTTCGTGCAGCCGCTGCCGCGCCTGGTCTACAACCCGTCCGACAGTGTGGCGGTCGGCTGGTACCGCGTCGATCCCACGGGCCGCGGTGCCGACTCGCTGCCACGTCCGCTACCACCTTCGTTGCGCGTGGGCAGCATCGTACTGACCCGCTTGCCTGCCGACGCTGCCGCGCTGGCTGCGCAGCGCGGCTACCTGCCGGCGCGTGTGCCGCTGCTCAAACGTGTGGGCGCGGTCGCGCCGCAGCATGTGTGCGTTTTCGATGCGCTGGTGTGGATCGACGGCGTGCCGGTGGCAGCCGTTCGGCCCGCCGACCGGCTGGGCCGCGTGCTGCCATCCTGGCGGCAGTGTCGGCAGCTTCGTCCTGACGAAGTGTTCTTGCTGAGTAGCACCAATCCGGCGTCGTTCGACAGTCGGTATTTTGGGCCGGTCAGCGCAGCCGCCGTGATCGGCGTGGCGCATCCGGTCTGGCTGGAGGTTCGACCATGATGGCCGCCGACTTACTGCACACAAGCGTGCATGGCCTCGTGCTATCGGGCGTGCCATCGCCATGTCGCGGCGCGTGCAGTGCCAATGCATTCGCATGGCACTTCGCGCTGTACCTCGGGCTGCATTCAGTGCGCTCATCCGGTGCACCAATCACTGCATGGCTGGCTGCCGACTTGCTGCGCATCGCCGTGCAGCCTGCTGTGTTCTCGGGCGGGTCTTCCCGGCTGCATGGGCCGTGTCGCCGCGCATGGCGTGCCTGTGCTTTCGCACGGCACACCGCGCAGCATCCGGCCCTGCATTCCATGCAGCCGTCTCACGTGCAGATGTCTTGCCTCGAACACGGTCGGCCCGTGGCCGTCACGGTGTTCGCCGGGGCGCTGGCTGCCGGTGCAGCAGCGCCACCGGGCCGCGATTGCCGGAAGCGAATGCGGGAGGCAAATGCGGAAGGCAAGATTGAAGGGTGCGGCACCACGGTGCGCGCCAAGCCAGTCTGCACGTGGGTTGGGGGCGGCACGCGCCCCAGGGCGGCTTCGTGCCGCCTACAGCCCCCATGCCTTGCGGGCATTGGGAATACCGTGTGCCGCATCCGCTCGGGCGCGATGGGCTTGTCTGGAGCCGCATCATGAGCCAACGTGGAAACTCCAATGGCGATGACCGCTTCCGCGTGCGGCCCGGCAAGCCCAGGCAGCGCGGCGACACCTTCATTGCGCAGGTGCTGCGCCAGACCAGCAAGGCCGCTGGTGCTACCGGAGGCCGTCGCAAAGCTGGTGGCAAAACCACCGGCAAGGCCCCCGGTTCGCGTCTGGGGCGCGGCCATGTCGCGGCGCGCTTCACGGGCCAGTCATTGACTGCCCATTCACGCCGGGCCACGGTCAAGGTGCGGCTGGTGTACTTGCAGCAGGCCAGCGGCCGATCCACCGTCCAGCACCTGCGCTACATCGAGCGCGAGGGCGTGGACCGCCAGGGCGGACAGGGCCGGGCCTACGGTGCCATCACGGACGAGGCGGACACCGCAGCTTTCGAGGAACGTGGCCGGGGCGATCGCCACCAGTTCCGCTTTATCGTCTCGCCCGAGGATGCGGAGCAACTTGAAGACCTGCGTACCTACACCCGCCACCTGATGGCCCGCATGGAAGCCGACCTGGGCACCCGGCTGGACTGGGTGGCCGTGGATCACTGGAACACCGACAACCCGCATACGCACGTTGTGCTGCGCGGCAAGGACGACACCGGTAAGGATCTCATCATCTCGCAGGAGTACATCACCCGCGGGATGCGCGAGCGGGCGATGGAGTTGGCCACCGAATGGCTGGGGCCGCGCACCGAGCTGGAGATCCAGCGCACGCTGGCCCGCGAAGTGGAACAGGAGCGCTGGACCTCCCTGGATCGCAGCTTGCAGCGCGAAGCGGTGGATGGCCTGGTGAAGATTGAACGCTTCAACGATCCCAAGCTGCAACGCCAGCGCCTGCTGCTGGTCGGGCGCTTGCAACAGCTTCAGCGCATGGGCCTGGCCACCGAAACCCAGTCCGGCACCTGGGCCGTGCATGCCGAGGCGGAACCCACCTTGCGGGCCATGGGCGAACGCGGCGACATCATCCGCACCATGCAGCGCGCGATGGGTGGCCAGCAGCGTGACCTGGCCGTGTTCCAACCGGGTGAGGATGGACACGCCGTCATCGGCCGCGTGGCGGGCAAGGGCCTCGCCGACGAGCTGTATGACCGGGGCTATCTGGTGGTCGATGGTGTTGATGGCAAGGCCCACTATGTGGCGTTGCCTGCCAAGACGGAGCTGGAGCAGTACCCCATGGGCGCGGTGGTCGAGGTCAAGGGTTCAGCCGACGTGCGTACAGCGGACAAGACCATCGCCACGCTGGCGACCAATGGCCTGTACCGCACCGATCATCACCTGGCGATCGCACAAGGTCAGGCCAAGGACGGCCGCGATCCGCAGGAAGTGGTCGCTGCCCATGTCCGCCGCCTCGAAGCCCTGCGCCGCGCGGGCATCGTGGAGCGCGTGGCCGAAGGACTATGGAAGGTGCCCGGTGACCTGCCCGAGCGTGGCCGCCAGTACGACGCGCAGCGCCTGGGCGGCGTGGCCGTGGAGCTGAAATCGCACCTGCCCATCGAGCAGCAGACCCGCGTGATTGGCGCCACCTGGCTGGATCAGCAGTTGATCGGCGGTGGCAAGGGCTTGGGCGATCTGGGCTTTGGCAGAGAGGCCAAGCAGGCGTTGCAGCTGCGCGCGGACTTCCTGGTGGAACAGGGATTGGCCGAGCCGCACGGCCAGCGTGTGATCCTGGCGCGCGACCTACTGACAACGCTGCGCAACCGGGAGGTAACGCAGGCCGCCAAGGACATTGCGTCCGAAACGGGCCTGGAGCATCGCCCGGTGGCCCACGGCCAGCACGTGGCCGGCATCTACCGGCGCAGCGTCATGCTCGCCAGTGGGCGCTATGCCCTGCTCGATGACGGGCGGGGATTCAATCTGGTGCCGTGGAAGCCGGTGATTGAGCAGCGGCTAGGGCAGCAACTCGTCGCGGAGGTGCGCGGCCCATACGTGACTTGGCAGATCGGACGCCAGCGCGCAATGGGCGTCTGATCACAAACGCATCAAGTCTTGCCAGCAACGCTCGAAAGATGAGCGCGGCTACGCGTAGCGGTCGGCCAACCTCCATTGGCCAGAAGCGATGCGACTTGGGTTACCAGAATCTCCTCAAGCGCGCGAACCACAGGCGAGCTGGCCAGGTTCTTCCGTCGGGCTAGAACCCACTCCATGCTCAACCCTTTCACCGGCGCGGCGCAGACCCTCTTTTCACGTACCGAGCGCTGAACGCCGCTGGCAGGCAGGAAGCCGAATCCCTGACCGATCTCAACCAATGCGATCAGGGTTTCGGCGAGATTGGTCTCCACGCGGATATCTGGCACTCTCTTAGCCTTGTGAGCTGCCAGATCCAGAATCTTGCGCAGGCTATTCATGGGGGGAGAGCAGATCAAAGGATGGTCCAGCAATTGATTAAGGGTGACCGATCTCTTCATAGACAGAGCGGAAGCGATGGGGCCTACGATAACCGTGCTTTCGCACGCCAGCGGCAGTAGGTGCATGTCCGCCATAGGCTCAACCGTGGGAAGCACAGCCAAGTCCACGCTGCCATCGGCCAACTTGTCGCGCAACGACATCGCCATGCCTTCCTCCAGGACGACGGTTACTTTCGGATAGCGCCGCAGCACCGCGTCGAGTACAGGGATCGCAATGAGGTCACGCAGCGAGGGTGGGGTTCCGAGCCTTACCTTGCCCGAAGGTTCACTTGCGAAAGCCGCCACGTCTTGGCGCAATAGCGCCACATCTCGCAGCACGACGCTGCTTCGCTGGTAAAGAAACATCCCCTCGGCCGTGGGGATTAGCCGCTTTCCTTCTCGCGAGAACAGCGGACGTCCGATCTCGTGTTCCAAAAGAACCACTTGGCGCGAAAGCGCCGACGGGGCCAAGCGCAGCCGTTCGGCTGCCCGTGTAAGCACCTTCTCTTCCACAACGGCTTGGAAACACTGAAGTCGGCGAATGTCCATATGTTCGATTTTATAGAACAACTTGTTCTTTTCATTCTAATGGACTGCCTCCTCGTTGGCGAGGAAACTCCTTGAAAAATGAAAAACACAAAAACACAAAAACACATGAGACATACGATGCATTTCTCATTCATACGTAGATCGTTGATGGTGCTAGCGACTACAGGCGCTGTCTTCATTCCAACTTCGTTGCCGTTTGCCCAACAGGCAGCCACGTTTAGCTATCCGAATCGGCCCATCCGATTTGTGGTGCCGTTCCCTGCAGGAACATCTCCGGATGTCCTAGCACGCGTGATCGGCGCGAAACTCTCGGAGAGTTGGGGACAGCCGGTGGTGATCGAAAACCGGCCCGGTGCCGCCGGCATGATCGGCACTGGCATTGCCGCCAAAGCACCGGCGGACGGCTACACGGTGCTGTTCGCCGTGTTGTCCATCATGGCCTTCAACCCACATGTGTACGCGAAAGTCCCATATGACACCTTCAAGGATTTCGCGCCGCTGACCGAAATTGCGATCGCGCCGCATGTCTTGATCGCAACACCTTCGTTCCCAGCCAACTCACTCAACGAGCTCATCCAGATGGCAACCAGTCAGCCTGGAAAAATCGACTTTGCCTCGGCCGGTGTGGGCAGCGGCCCGCATCTGATGATGGAGACCTTCAGCCGTGCAGCAAAGATCGACCTGACGCATATCCCCTTCAAGAGCAACGGTTTGTCGGAAGTAATGGCCGGCCAAGTATCGATTTCTTTCGACCCCCTCGTCACCAGTTTGCCTCAGATCAAGGCGGGGAAAGTCAAAGCGCTGGCGGTCTCGGAGTCAGTCCCGCAGTTGCCCAACGTTCCGACCATTTCCACGACAGTTCCGGGCTTCAGCGTTGGCATGTGGCACGGCGCATTCGTTCAATCAACGGTACCTAAGGACGTTGTTGCGAAGCTCAACTCGGAGTTCGTCAAGATCATTCGCTCTCCCGATGTTCAGGCCCGATTTGCAGATTGGGGGCTGCGAACCGTAGCCAGCACTCCAGAGGAGTTCAAAGAGGAGCTGCGGCGGGACTATCCCAAGTGGGGAAATTTCATCAAAGAGCTTGGCATCAAAGTCGATCTTTGATCCACGTGCTGAGTACCCGTTTCTCTCAAGCTGCGCGAGATATTTTCTGTCGAGTTGGATGGAATCAAAATGCACAACAAACTCATATCTTTCATAGGGGTGTCGATAGTCGTGGAAGCACTCGTTGGCTGTGCGTTGACGCCGACGGCGCCCGGCTTTGTCCAACTGGCAGCCACACAAGCATCTGCGAACAAGCAAGCCGGTGCGCGCAAGTCTCCGGAGATCGTTTCACCTGTTCCAACTGCGGACGTCAGCCCGCAAATGCAGGTGCAGATAGGCATGCCCTATCCCGTGGAGTTCAATGCCGCGCCAAAAGATGCTGACGGATGGAAAGATCTGATTGCCCGCCGTGCGGCGCCAACAATTGCCGCCATACCGGCTCTGAGCGAGAAACTTGGCGTATCGATCGAGGCAACCACTATCGCTGGAGTAAAGGCGTTTGTGGTGACGCCGAACAGGTTGCTTCGGGGCAATCGTCAGCGTCTGCTTATGCACATCCATGGCGGTGGCTATGTCTTCAGTCCTGGAAGAGCGGCGTTGCCGGAGGCGATGTTGCTCGCGAGCTTCGGTGGATTCAAGGTGGTATCGGTCGACTATCGAATGCCGCCCGATTTTCCCTTTCCCGCAGCCATGGACGACGTGATGGCCGTATGGAAGGAACTGCTCAAGGCAACTTCCCCGAAGAACATGGCAGTTTTTGGTACATCAACCGGAGGCGCGATGACCCTGTCTCTGATGCTGCGTGCCAAGGAAGAACGTGTACCAATGCCAGCCGCGATCGCAGCCGGCACGCCGTGGGCGGATATCGCCAACATTGGTGATACCTATCGCACCAACGAGTGGATGGACAACATCCTCGTGACATGGGACGGTTGGTTGGGCCGCGCTGCTCTGTTGTATGCGGCTGGCAAGGATCTGAAAGATCCGCAGTTGTCGCCGATCTACGGGAACTTCAGCGGCTTCCCTCCGGCCATCCTGACGTCCGGCACACGCGACCTCTTTCTGTCGAACACCGTGCGCACGCATCGCAAGCTGCGTCGGGCTGGGGTGGAGGCCGACCTCAATGTCTACGAGGGACAGTCGCATGCGCAGTACGCCCACGAACCAGATGCACCTGAAACCAAAGAGGCGTTTGGCGATATCGCTCGCTTCTTCGATAAGCACCTTGGCAAGTGAAGGCCTTGACGCGAAAGAACGCCCGCGATGCCATTGACTTGCCAAACCGAGATTCACCCAACCACGGCTTGCCCGACGTTATCCGATGGGCTATCGACCTATTCCCCATTTCTCTAGATCAATCGCCATCATGAGCACATCCAAACCCCAAACTATCTCCCTTTCGCCCGAACAAATGATGCGCCAGGTTGCGCGCTTTTCCTCGCTAAAGCCGCAAAGCGGTCTGGTGGAAAAAAACTGGGGAATCCCCACCGACGCATACGAGACCGCTACGGCCAAGAAGCTGTTGACGCTGATGGCACCGCGCAACGCCGGCTCGATGTCGGCCAATCCCGCAATCGTCACAGACGACAAGCTGTCGGTCATCATCGCTGAGTGCCCTCCAGGAAACAAACCCATGCTGCATGCTCACTTCCAGACGGTGGAGCATTTCTTTTGCTTGACGGGCCGCTTTCGCATTCGCTGGGGTGACGAAGGAGAGCACGAATTGCATTTGGATCCCTGGGACATGGTGGCCGTGCCCAAAGGCGTGCGCCGAGATTTCACCAATGTGACCAGCGAGACGGCTTACCTGCTTGTGCTGATCACCGGTTCCAACGAATCGGACTACTTCGACATCAGCGTGGCGCCACAAGATTCGGACGCGTTTCGCAAGCAATTCGGTGATGACGTCGCGGAACGCTTCGCCAGCATCGGGGTCGAGTTCGCCGCACCTAGTAAGGCAGAGAACTGACATGATTCATGAGTTGCGAATTTACGAGTTCCGGCCGAATGCATTGCCTAATTACATGGCGCTGGCCGGTGGCAATGCTTTGACGATTCGCGGGCCGGAGCTCGGTGTCCTGTATGGCTTCTGGCTTGCCAAGAGGGGTGATGCCGATATCGCGGTGCATTTGTGGACCTATGACTCGCTGAACCACCGTCAGGCCGTTCGCGAGAGCCTGACAGTAAACGCGCGTTGGAACGACGAGTTCGTCAGGCACATCTTGCCAACGCTTCAGTCACAAGAGGTCCGCTTTCTGTCGCCACTCGGCTGCATGAGGCCCGCGCAGGTCGCGCAGGGCGCCTACAGCCTGCAGACGTTCGAAACGCGTCCTGGTGAGTTGACTGCAGCCCTGAAGGACGCACAAGAACGACTGGCCGAAATGCCGGAGCTCGTACAGGTCTACACCGGCATTTCCCCTTGGCCCAACAGCGTTTCCATGCTGCTTCGGGGCGATGCAACGCAGCTATTCGATGTTCCGTTGAAGGGCTCAACCCTGAAGGAGCGGATAAGCATGTCGCCTTCTCAATTTTCTCCGCTTCAGTGAATACCATGACACATACTTCTGGCGCACTTCAGGCATACGTCCAGTTCCTGGAGCAGTCGCGCAAGCCCTTCACCGGTCTGAATGTGACGGACCTGCTCAGCGCCGAACTGGGCGCCATCTTGGCGGGGCCTTGCAGCTCGGTGACCCTAGAGCGCGCCATTGACAGCGCGCTGGCTGCCAATGTGCCCGTGTCGCATGTCGAGTCTGTGCTGTTGCACCTCGCGGCATACGCAGGCCTGGCCGCGGCGGAGTGCGGCCAGGCTGCACTTGAGTCGGTCGTTGCCAGGAATGCGCATTTGCCCGTGCAACCACGGCTCGTGCTGAACAGCATTCCTTCCAGCCGCGCCGGCCGCATCGATTTCGGCTTCGCTGCCTATCGCCGCTTCCATCCGACTCGCCCTGAAGAGCAAGCACCGCGTTTCGAACCCTTGTCGCCTGATTACTACCCGGGCGGCATGGAGTTGATGAGCCACACATTTGGCGACTCGAATCTGCCCCTGCGAACGCGGGAGGTCGCCAGCATCGCCTGCCTTGCCGCCTTGGGAAGTTGCCCGGATCAACTGCTTTTTCACCTGGGAATCGGAATGCGCGAGGGCATCACCCAAGTCCAGCTTGCCGGCGTCCTGTTGTTGGTGCAAGTGCATGCAGGGGTGCCACGGGCACACAACGCCGCAGTGATGGCGGCGCAGCTGCTCGCCATGCAAACCTCGTCAACGGCCATACCGACAGGGAATTGAACAATGGCTCAACCAATCATTCGACGACGCGCATTTCTGATAGGTTCCGGCGCGCTCGCAGTTGCAGGGCTCGGTGGCTGCAGCACGACGGGATTGGCTTCCGACGCAAGCAAGGCCATCGTCGATAGCCATGTACATCTTTATGACCCGATAGCCCAGTCCCATCCGTGGCTGGATGGTGTGACGCCAATCAGAAAACCGTTCGTGACGGCCGATTACCGCGCCGCGCTGGATGGCGCGCCGGTGCACAAGATCGTCTGCATCGAAGCTGCGCCCGTGTTGGAGCACTCGTTGCGAGAGGCGCAATGGTTGCGTCAAGCCGCTGCGCAGGACCAACTCGTCGGCGCCATCGTGGCACAAGCCCCTGTGGAGCGAGGCCAGGAGGTCCTGCGCGATCTGGATGCTTTGGCAGGCTTGGGAAAGGTGACCGGGATTCGTCGCATCCTTGGTGCGCCGTTTCAGGCCGATCCTGACTTTCCGATTCGCCCGAGCGTGATCGAAGGGGTGCGTGCGCTGTCCGACTACGGCATGGTGTTTGACCTGGCTGGCATCTCCCCCGCCAATCTCGACAAGGCCATCCAACTGGTCAAGGCCTGCCCCCGCACGCAGTTCATCCTCAATCACAGCGGTCGGCCGCTCATTGCCGCCGCGCAGTTTCAGCCTTGGGCTCGGCAAATGAAGGAACTGGCCACTCTCCCCAATGCGTCGGTCAAGCTGTCCAACCTGATCCGTGACGCAGGACCCGACTGGTCCATCGAGAAGATCCGTCCCTTCGCTGAGATTGCGGTGCAGGCCTTCGGTTTCGACCGCCTGCTGTTCGGCAGTGACTTCCCAGTGGTCACCCTGGTCAACCGCGGCTCGATCGCGGGCTCGGTCGCTTTGATGCAGAGCGTGTTCGCTCAGGCTTCGGTTGACGAGAGGCGCAAGTATTTTCACGACAACGCAATCCGGCTGTACCGGATCAGCTGACTTGGACAACATAACGGAGACATGCATGCCGACCTACAAGATGAACGTCAATGGGCAGACCCGGCAGGTGGTGGCGGCAGACCCGCAAACCCCCCTGCTCTACGTGTTGCGCAACACGCTGCGACTCAAGGCAGCCAAGTTCGGCTGCGGCATGGCCCAGTGCGGCGCCTGTACGGTGATGATCGATGGCCGGGCCGAACGCTCCTGCGTTCGGCCGGTGTCCAGCGTGGGTGCCGCACGCGTTCGCACGCTTGAGGGCTTGAGCGCGGGCGAAAAACTCGATCCGCTGCAGCAAGCCTTTATCGAGCAGCAAGCGGCGCAGTGTGGCTACTGCACCAATGGCATGCTGATGTCAGCGCGGGCGCTGCTCGACGCCAACCGCCAGCCGACCGAGCAACAGGTGCGCGAGGCTTTGCATGGCAACCTGTGCCGCTGCGGCACCCATACGCGGGTTGTCAAGGCCGTGATGTCTGCGGCCGCCGGCCGCAGCGCCTGAAGGAAGTTGCATGTCATCGCGTCGCGACTTCCTGCAGGCCACTGCAGGCTTCTTCGTCTACTTCTCCATACTGGCGCCGGCCGGCGCCAAGCACCTCGCACCGCCGCCTGTTCCCACTGCGCTTACGGCCTGGTTGGTCCTGAAGCCCGATGGGTCGGTCGAATTCAAGACCGGCAAAGTCGACCTGGGTACCGGTACCGTGACCGCTCTGCGCCAGTTAATCGCCGACGAACTGGACGCTCCACTGGAGAGTGTGAGCATGGTTTCGGGCATCACGGACCAAACGCCAGACCAAGGGCCGACATGGGGCAGCACGACCATTTCTCAGGCCGGACTGGACCTGCGCTATGCCGCAGCCACCTTGCGGCAGGCGCTGGCGGAGCGTGCCTCGATCGTCTTGGCCGTACCGGTCGCCGATCTCGTCGTGCGACAAGGCAAGGTGTTCGCTCCCGGCACTGGCAAAGTCGCCACCTTCGCGGAGCTGGCGGCAACGTCCGCGATCGATCTGCCCGTAGACCGCAAGCTGGCACTGAAGCCGGTGACCGCCATGCAGATCGCTGGCACATCGGTGCAACGGCCCGACATCGCGAGGAAGGTTGCGGGGCGTTTCCAGTTCATTCAGGACGTTCAGGTGCCGGGCATGCTGCATGGCCGGGTGGTGCATCCGCCGCGGCTGGGTGCACAGTTGGTGAGCGTGGACGACAGCGCTGCGCGTCAGCTCGACCCGTCGGTGCGGATCGTGCGTGACAAGGACTTGGTGGGCGTTGTTGCGCCCGACGAATGGCTGGCTGTGAAGGCCTACGGCTTGATCAAAACCGAGTGGAGCGGTGGAAAGCATCTTCCCGCGCCCGACCAGGTATTCAACACGCTGCGCGCCACTGCACCGGCCCGGGTCACACAGGTGCTTGCGAAGGGTGATGTGGCCGCAGGCCGGCAACGCGCCGCCAGCTCCAGCAAAGCCACCTATCACTTCCCCTACCAGTCGCACGGCTCCATCGGGCCTTCTTGCGGCTTGGCGGATGTCACCGCCGAGGGGGTGACCCTTTGGTCTGCCGGTCAGGCTCCGCACTGGCTCCGCGACACGGTGGCCGCGGCACTGTCGTTGCCGCAGGAGAAGGTGAGAGTCATTTACGTCGAGGGGAGTGGCTGCTATGGCCGGAATGGTCACGAAGATGCGGTTGCCGACGCCCTGATGCTGTCGCGCGTCGTGGGCAAGCCCGTGCGCGTTCAGTGGATGCGTCATGACGAACATACAGTGGCGCCGCGTGGTCCGGCTCACATCGTGGACATCGAAGGCGGCGTGGATGATAAGGGCCGCATTGCCTTCTTCAAGGCCGAAACCTGGGCCGTACAGCTACCGGCCAGGCTACCACCGGTGGCCATGCCGGCGCTGAAGGCAGTCGGCATAGAGCAGGACGAAAACCTGTTTGCCGGGAACACCTTGGGCAACTTCGCGCCTTCGTACGCCATCGAGCCGATCGAGCTGTCAGCTAACCATATCAACGACATGCCGGTGCGAGTGAGCTGGATTCGCGGACCAGGGCGCGTTCAGAACGTGTTTGCCAATGAATCCTTCATGGACGAACTGGCCGGCATGGCAGGCGTCGAGCCAGCCCAATTTCGCTTGCGCCACCTGACTGATGCCCGCGGTCGCGCTGTCCTCGAGCGGGTACTGAAGCTCGCGCGCTGGGAGCCCGGCGAATCGGGCAAGGTCCAAGGGGGGGGCCGCCGAGGCCGGGGCCTGGCCTACTGCAAGTACTCCAACGCGACGGTCTATGTGGCAATGGTGGCGGACGTGGCGGTAGATGAGGCCAGCGGGACGGTGAAACTGGAACGCGCCTTCATAACGCACGACTGCGGCTTCATGGTCAACCCCGACGGCGTACTCAACCAGGTGCAGGGGCAGATCACCCAGACAGCCAGCCGAGCGCTGCTGGAGGAGGTCCGCTGGGACGCAGGCGCCGAGACCTCGGTGGACTGGAACAGCTATCCAATCTTCCGACACCTCGACATTCCCGAGATCGTCGTCGATCTGGTTCCCAGCGCCGAGACACCGTGGGGCGTTGGAGAGCCGGCCACAGCGGTCGTACCGGCGGCAATCGCCAACGCCATCCACGCAGCCAGCGGCATTCGGCTGCGCGAGGCACCGTTCACGCCTCAGCGGGTGATGGCCGCACTCAAGCAGAAAAATCAATCCTGACTTAAAGGCAAACATGAGAAAAATCGCCGTCGCGATCCTCGGATCAGGCAACATCGGCACCGATCTGATGATCAAGATCCTGCGCCAGGGCAGACACCTGGAGATGGGTGCGCTGATCGGCATCGACGCAGCTTCCGATGGATTGGCACGGGCTCGTCGCCTGGGGGTCGCCACCAGCGCGGAGGGCCTGAAGGGACTTCTGACCCTGCCGCGGTTCGACGACATCGCCATCGTCTTCGATGCCACCAGCGCCGCAGCCCATGCGGAACACGACACGATGCTGCGCAGCGCCAAACCCGGCATTCGCATGATCGACCTGACCCCGGCAGCCATCGGACCCTACTGCATCCCGGTGGTGAACCTGGAGGCGCATCTGGACGCATCCAACCTGAACATGGTGACCTGCGGAGGTCAGGCCACCATTCCCATGGTCAAGGCCGTGTCGCGCGTGACGCCCGTGCACTACGCCGAGATCGTGGCCTCCATCGCCAGCAAATCGGCGGGTCCAGGAACGCGGGCGAACATTGACGAATTCACGGAGACCACTTCGCGCGCCATCGAGTCGGTTGGCGGAGCGCGGTATGGAAAGGCCATCATCGTGCTGAACCCGGCCGAGCCTCCACTGATCATGCGGGATACGGTGTATTGCCTAGCCGAGGCCGGCGCCAACACGGACGCAACGCAGGCGCGAATCGTGGAATCGGTGGCGCAGATGGTTGCGCATGTGCAGTCCTACGTGCCTGGCTACCGGCTCAAGCAGCAGGTGCAGTTCGATCCCGTGAACAGCCGCACGGCGCCGCAAGTGGCAGGTGGTGTGCCGGTCGACAGCCTGAAGGTTTCCATCTTCCTCGAAGTAGAGGGCGCGGCGCACTACCTACCGCCCTACGCCGGCAATTTGGACATCATGACCAGCGCGGCGCTGGCCAGTGCCGAACGCATCGCGCTGCGTTTGGCAGATACCGCAGCCTTGGCAGTACCGGCATGAACGAAAAGAAACTCTACATCTCCGACGTCACCCTGCGCGACGGCAGCCACGCAATCCGCCATCAATACAGCGTTGCTCAGGTCGGGCAGATCGCCAAAGCCCTGGACGAAGCCGGCGTCGATTCCATCGAGGTGGCGCACGGCGACGGCTTGGCCGGATCGAGCTTCAACTACGGCTTTGGCGCGCACACCGACCTGGAGTGGATCGAAGCGGCGGCCGGTGCGATCAAGCATGCAAAGGTGGCAACCCTGCTGCTACCGGGCATAGGCACGGTGCACGATCTGGAGGCTGCGTACGCGGTCGGTGCACGCATTGCACGGATCGCCACCCATTGCACGGAGGCGGACGTGTCGCGCCAACACATCGAAGCGGCCCGCCGGCTGGAAATGGACACGGTGGGCTTTCTGATGATGAGCCACATGACATCTCCAGAGGAGTTGGCTCGGCAGGGCAAGTTGATGGAGAACTACGGCGCCACATGCGTCTACGTCGTCGATTCGGGGGGCGCCCTATCGATGAGCGACGTGCGCGAACGCTTCCGGGCGCTGAAGGCTGTTCTCAATAGCTCTACCGAGACCGGCATGCATGCGCACCACAACCTGAGCCTGGGAGTGGCAAATTCCATCGTGGCTGTGGAAGAGGGATGCGACCGCATCGACGCCAGCTTGGCGGGGATGGGCGCAGGGGCAGGCAATGCTCCCTTGGAGGTGTTCATTGCAGCAGCAGGACGGTTGGGTTGGAACCATGGCTGCGATCTCTACAGATTGATGGATGCAGCCGATGACATCGTGCGCCCACTGCAGGACCGCCCAGTACGTGTGGACCGGGAGACCCTGGCTCTGGGTTATGCCGGGGTGTATTCCAGCTTTCTGCGGCACAGCGAAGTCGCGGCTCAAAAGTACGGACTGAAAACTGTAGACATCCTGGTGGAGCTGGGCCGTCGTCGCATGGTCGGTGGGCAGGAAGACATGATCGTCGATGTAGCGCTGGATCTACTCAAACAGCCGACCCAACTCAACTAAATCAAAGGAGACAGTGATGAAAATGCTCGCCAAATCAATGCGCCACGCCGCCGTTATTACATGCTTGGTGCTTGGGGCCACAAGTGCAACAGCGCAGGGGGACTACCCAAGCAAGCCTATACGTCTAGTCGTGCCATTTCCAGCAGGCAATACGGCCGACATCGTAGGTCGCCTGCTGGCAGAGAGGCTTCATGTCGGTCTGGGCCAGCCGGTAATCGTGGAGAACAAGGCTGGCGCCGGCGGCATCCTCGGCGTGGATGCGGTCGCAAAGGCTGAGAAGGATGGCCACACGCTGCTCCTGACCACCGCATCGCCTATCGTCGTCAACCCGGCTGTCTACCGCAGCCTGCCTTACAACGTTCAGCGGGATCTAGCGCCGATCGCGGCCATCAGTTACCAGCCGATGATTTTGCTGGCAAACAAGAGTGTGCCAGCCACCAATCTCAAGGACCTTGTTCAGTACCTTGCCAGAAACAGTGACAAGGCGGCGTATGCCAGTGTGGGTGCCGGCACCTTTGGCCACCTGGCCATGGAAACGTTTGTCAACGCGGTAGGCGTCAGGCCGACTCACGTCCCGTACAAAGGTTCCGGGGCAGCTTACATCGACGTCATGAGCGGCCAGGTCGCGATGATGTTCGATGGGCTGTCGTCAGGTAGCGCGCAGTACCGTGCTGGCCGTCTCAACGCGCTGGCGGTGACATCGTCCCATCGTTCGCCACTTCTTCCAGACGTTCCCACGGTGGCCGAGTCCGGCATTCCCGCGCTGAAGAACTTCGAAGTGTCGGCATGGGTAGGACTATTCGCACCTGCCGGAACCTCATCGTCGGCGATTCGGAAGATCCGCCAAGAGATCGACAAGATTCTCGGTACGAGTGAATTCCGCAGCCAATTGCTCACCGTCTCCATGACAACAGCTGAACCTCGGCCGACTGAGCAGTTCGTAGAAGAGATACGGCTTGACACTGCGAAATGGAGCCAAGCTGCTCGTGACGCGAAATTGTCGCCGTTCGAGTAGACATTTCTCGACTCTGAAATGTTCTCGCCATACGACGTTGTCCATGTCGCGCTCATCGGATTCGGTGCGACCGCCCTCATGGATCTTTGGTTGCTCCTACTGAAGCATCTGGGCGTCCAGACCACGGACTTCGCGCTCATCGGTCGCTGGGTCGGGCACTTGGCACACGGCCACTTTGCGCATGCGTCCATTGTCAAGGCGCGTCCGATTTCGTCCGAGCTCGGCCTGGGCTGGTTGACTCACTACGCCGTCGGCATCGCTTTCGCAGGGCTGCTCGTCGTCGTACAGGGCATCGAATGGCTACACCAGCCCACGTTCCTGCCGGCACTGACCATTGGGCTGGGCACCGTCATCGTGCCGCTGTTTGTCATCCAGCCAGCGTTGGGCTCCGGCTTTGGCGCAGCGAAAACGCCGGCACCCCTGATGACATGTCTGCGCACTCTGATCAACCATGCCGTTTTCGGTTGCGGCCTGTACGCCGCCGCGGCTCTTTTTCAATGGGTTGTGCGATGAGTTGCCCCGTCTCTTCGGCCAGCTCTGCGAAGCATCTTTTGAGCACTCCAATCGCCAACTTCGAATCTCGCTTCGTTATGGATCACGCCCTCCTCCATCGAAACGCAGCCTGTCGATGATCGTCGCCAGCGCAGCCGAATGGTTCCTGCGGTTCGGGTAGTAAAGATGAAACCCCGGAAACGGCTGGCACCAATCTTCCAATACGCGCACCAAGCGACCTGCGGCGATGTGTTCAGCCACCTGATCAACCACCACAGATCTCATGTCATGACTCAAACCACTTCATCAACAATCGCCAGGCACAAACTGCACCAACGCCTTGAAGGCAAGGTAGCGTTGGTGACCGGTGGAGGCACCGGGATCGGCCGCGCGGCGGCATTGGCTTATGCGGGTGACGGTGCCCGGGTGGTGTTGGCCGGGCGCCGCAGTGCGGAACTGCAAGCCGTGGCCCATGAGATCGTCACGGCAGGCGGCGATGCCTTAGCCGTGTCCGCCGATGTAACACAGGAAGAGGACGTGCGCCGATTGGTTGCCACCGCCACCGGCCACTATGGAAGGTTGGACGTCGCGTTCAACAACGCGGGTGTGCTGGGTCACATCGCCCCTATCACCGAGCAAAGCAGCACCGACTTCGACACGGTGATTGCCACCAACCTGCGCGGTGTGTGGCTGTCGATCAAATACGAGGTTGAAGCTTTCCTCGCACAGGGCCATGGCGGCGCCATTGTCAATACGTCGTCTTGGCTGGCTAAAGGCGCACTGGCTGGCACATCAAGCTATTCGGCTAGTAAGGGTGCGCTTGACGCGCTAATCCGCGCTGTTGCGATCGAACATGGCGCGCAGGGAATTCGCATCAACAACATCAATCCCGGCATCATCGACACGCCCATGGCGCGGAGCGGCTGGAGCGACGACTTGGCTTTCGTGCCTTTCATCGAACACACGCCGGTCAAGCGAGTAGGACAGCCGACCGATGCAGGTGACGTTGCTGTCTGGCTTTCGACTGAGGAAGCGCGCTTCGTCACTGGTCAAAACATTCTGGTGGATGGCGGCTACACCATCGCTGGATTGCGCTGAAGGAGCCGATATGCGCAGAATCGAATGGAGAGTCGCCGTGTTGGGTGTTGCCATGCTCCTCGCTGGGGCCGTGCAGGCAACGGATGCAGAAACTATCGTGTTTACGACCGGCACAGCTGGCGGGTATCCCGAAGGCGTTGCGTGGAATGCTCGCTCGGGAGCATTCATAGTGTCGTCGCTGCGCGGCGGGCAGGTCGGCCTAGTCTCGCCAAATGGTGAGTACCGGCGTTTTTCTTCCGACCGGGCACTGATTACCAGCTCGGGCATTGTGGTGGACGAAGCGCGCAACCGTGTTCTGGTGTGCAACGAAGACGTGGGTATAGCCCATCAGTCCTCGCCAGCCACGCGCAACCGCATCGCGCAAGTGCTTGAGTTCGACTTGGACAGCGGCACTCTGCGGCATGTCCATGATTTCTCTCGGCTGAGTGACGGGCCCATCCTTGCCAACGATCTCACGATTGACCCACATGGAAACATCTACGTCACTGACAGCTTCCAGCCACAGATATACAAACTCGATCAGGCAACCCGGGAGGTATCGGTCCTGATACGGTCCGAGCGCCTGATGCCCGCCGTGCCTGAGAAGGCGCTGGGTACACAGCCCTACCTCAACGGGATCGTCTATCACCCAGGTGGGTTTCTCGTCGTCTCGGACTATTCCAGAGGATTGCTCTGGAAGGTACCGCTCGAAGCGCCGCAGGCGTTTACCGAAATCCAACTGCTGCAGCGCCTTAAAGGGCCGGACGGATTGCTGCTCAAAAGTCCCACCGAACTCGTGGTCGTGCAATCGTTCGCCAACGAGCAAAACATGTCTGGTGACGTGACGTTGCTTACCTCATCCGACGCTTGGAGCAGTGCTCGCATCGCAGCCGTTGCGACTCCGACGGATCTGGATGGGCCGACCACTGCAACGCTCAAGGATGGCGAGGTATGGGTGGTGAATTCCCGCTTTCCTCGCATTTTTTCCGACCTCGGAAATGCCGATAAAACGCGGGAGTTCAGCATCGTCAAGGTGAAGTTCGGGAACGCCGGACAGGCGGAGAAAGCGCCATCGAATGCCGACACATCCAATGACAGTCTCGAGCTGCGCTGAAGGAACCACGCCCATGCGCTACGTTCGCCATGGAAACTGGACGAGCGTGTCGCGGCTGTGCTTCGACTCCGGGTCCAACGGCGATCCCACGCGAGGACTATGGGTTCTCCGCGAGGAAGTTGAGCAAGCACGTGGAGCACCGCAGACACAAGTTGCACTCACAGGGGCTCTGTTCAAGCCGGAAGTCACGGCATCTCTAGTGAGAGTTTCCAACTCCCTGCGATTGGCCGCCGCAGGCAATGTTGAGATGCCGATTGACGCGTCCTCGCAATCGCCTCGATGGTGAGTGCAGGGAAAGATTGGCGGATTCTCAATGGAACTTCGTCATCTTCGCTGCTTTCTGGCTGTGGCCGAGGAACTCCATTTTTCCCGTGCAGCCGAGCGGCTGCACATGGAGCAATCCCCGCTGTCCCGCGCCATCAAGGAGTTGGAAGAAGACCTGGGCATGCAGTTGTTCATCCGAACCAGCCGCAGCACGCGGCTCACGCTTGCAGGGCGGTTGCTTGTGGAGAGCGCACCGCGCGTGTTCACGGCCTTGGAGCAAGTCCGTGAAAGCGTGAAGGCGGCCGCCAATGGGTTTCACGGCCAGTTGCGCATTGCCCTGTCCGATGGCGTCACGCCCTCGCGCCTGCCGGCGCTGTTGGCGCGCTGCCGCGAGGAAGACCCGGAGATCGAGATCCGCCTTTTCGAGGTGCCGCTGGCCCAGCAGATCAAGGGCTTGCACGATGACCTGTACGACGCGGGCTTCTCCATGGCTGACCAAGTGGGCGACGGCATCATCGTCGAGCCGGCCTGGGAAGACGCGTTGATGGTGGCTGTGCCCGCGCGCCATCCCGTGCTGGCCCACAAACGCATTCCGCTGGAAGAGGTGTTACGCCATCCCCTGGTGCTGGGCGATCCGGCGGTCTGTGAAGGCCATGCCCGCCAAATCGACCGCATCCTGCGCAAGCAGGACAGGGAGCCCTTGATCGTGCAGCACGTCGCCACGTTCGACGTGATGATGACGCTGGTGTCGGCTGGCTTGGCGCTGGGGCTCGCGGGCTCCGCGCACATCGCTTCCAGCCGCGAGCCCGGCGTGGTGGGTCGTCCGCTCGCTGGGCGGCCGCCCATGCTGACGACCTTTCTGCTGCGCCGGGATGCGGAACCGTCTCAGGCGCTGGCCTGCTTTATCGAGCGGCTGGAATTCCTGGGGCCGGGAAACGCAGAGTTCCCACCTTCGCCTCTGGCATCAACTCTTGGAGGAATAAAACCATGAGCCTTTTCAAGATCATTGTGTCGTCATCGCTGGCGACGATGCTCGCCGCCTGCGGCCAGTCATCCAATTCCACCGAAACTGTGGAATCCCTTGCGGCCAATCCCGAGCGCCTCAAGGAACTGCGCCAGCAGTGCAAGCTGGATCGGGCAAAGCTGGGCGACGCGTTGTGCAACCGGGTCGCAGAAGCCACGCGCCGACGCTTCGTTGGTGACGATAAGGTGCCATACACACCATCCAAAGAACCGCCCAAGTTCTGATTGTCTGTTGCCTGCAACGCAGTTCTCTTTTCTTGTCCGATACGCCGCAATGCGCCTTCGCTTGCGGCTTTTTTACTGTATTCCCTCCTGCCTGAAACGATGTTTTTTACGGCATCTACGTTCCGATAACGGTCTTTGACCGGCACTGACCCGGCACCGATCCTGAAGCCTGCGGCACGTCGTTGTGCCGTGATTGGAGGCAGGGTCATGCAAGGGACGAACGTGCTGTTCGGTCAGATCGCCGTGGTGTTCGGCATCGTGATCTCCGGCGTGTGGGGTGCCACACAATGGACAGCCGCCGCCCTGGGCTACCAGCTACGCTTGGGCTCGCCCTGGTTCGATTTCCTCGGCACGCCGATCTACCACCCGTGGCGGCTGTTCGAGTGGTGGTTCTTCTTCGATGCCTATGCGCCCCACGTCTTTGACACGGGTGGCGCCATAGCAGCAGGCAGTGGCTTGTTCGCGGTGGTGGTTGCCATCGGCATGTCGATCTGGCGTTCGCGGCAATCGCGCCTAGTCACGACCTACGGTTCGGCACGCTGGGCGAACGCTGAGGACATTCGCAAGGCGGGCCTCACGCAGCCGGCCGGAGTGTTCCTGGGCCAGCACGACCGCCAATACCTGCGCCATGAAGGCCCAGAACATGTCCTGACCTTCGCGCCCACCCGCTCAGGCAAAGGCGTGGGCCTGGTGGTTCCGACGTTGTTGAGCTGGCCTGCATCCGCCGTCATCCACGACATCAAGGGCGAGAACTGGAGCATCACCGCCGGCTGGCGCAGTCGCTTCAGTCACTGCCTGCTGTTCAACCCAACCGACGCGAACTCTGCCGCCTACAACCCGCTGCTGGAGGTGCGGCGCGGCGCGCATGAGGTACGCGACGTGCAGAACATCGCGGACATCCTGGTCGATCCCGAAGGCGCGCTGGAGAAGCGCAACCATTGGGAGAAGACTTCGCACGCGCTACTGGTGGGCGCCATCCTGCATGTGCTCTATGCGGGCAAGGACAAGACGCTGCGCGGGGTTGCCAATTTCCTCTCCGACCCGGCCAGCCCGTTCGAGCTGACCTTGCACCGGATGATGACCACGCCGCATCTGGGCGATGGTCCTCATCCCGTGGTGGCCTCCGCTGCCCGCGAAGTGCTCAACAAAAGCGACAACGAACGCTCGGGCGTGCTGTCCACGGCCATGTCGTTCCTCGGCCTGTACCGTGATCCCACGGTGGCAGAAGTCACCTCGCGCTGCGAATGGCGCATCGCCGATCTCATTTCCGCAGAACACCCGGTATCGCTGTACCTGGTGGTGCCGCCCTCGGACATTTCGCGGACCAAGCCGCTGATCCGCCTGATCCTCAACCAGATCGGTCGGCGGCTCACGGAATCACTGGATGGCTCCGACGGCATCGAGCGCCGTCACAAGCTGCTGCTGATGCTCGACGAGTTCCCGGCGCTGGGGCGCCTGGATTTCTTCGAAACGGCTTTGGCGTTCATGGCCGGCTACGGCATCCGCAGTTTCCTGATCGCGCAGTCGCTCAACCAGATCGACAAGGCCTACGGCCAGAACCATTCGATCCTCGACAACTGCCATGTGCGCGTGACGTTCGCCACCAACGACGAACGCACGGCCAAACGGATCTCAGAAACGCTCGGAACCGCTACTGAACTGAAGTCTCAGCGCAACTACGCGGGCCACCGGCTCGCGCCGTGGCTGGGCCACCTGATGGTGTCGCGCCAGGAGACGGCCCGCCCGCTGCTGACGCCCGGTGAAGTCATGCAGCTTCCGCCCGACGAAGCCGTGGTGATGGTCTCCAGCTTGGCGCCGATCAAGGCCAAGAAGCTGCGCTACTACGCGGACGCCAATTTCAAGCACCGCGTGCTGCCGCCGCCTGTTCTTGCTGCGGGACGCTACGCCGACGTACCTCCCTCGCGTGCCGACGACTGGAGTGCGTTGGCGATTCCCGCTGTGCCGATCGCCTCTGTCACTGATGCCGCTGAAGGCTTCGCTGCCGCTGCTGACGACGGCGGCCCGCGCCGCCAGCCCGAGCTTTCCGAAGTCTCCGAGTACCAACCCGAACAGGCATCCGCGGCCAACGACCTCGCGCTGCTCGATGACGACGACGCGTCGCTTCCCCTCCCGCGCCAGCTTGACCCGGCGCTGCAGCGCACGGCCCGGCTGGCATCCCTCGACCCCAACGACGGAATCGACTTATGAGCTACCGCCTCAATCTCTTCATCCAACCCGAGCACGCAAAGCGGCTTGACGAGCTGGCCGCGACCAAGGGTGTGTCCAAGTCCAGCATCGTTGCTGCTGCCCTGGCGTCCTGGCTGTCGCCGGATGCGGCCGACCAACGCGAGGCGGCGATTGCCAAGCGCCTGGATCGCCTGTCGCGCCACGCCGAACGGCTGGAACGTGACCAGAACATCCAGATCGAAACACTGGCGCTGTTTATCCGCTACTTCCTCACGGTGAGCACGCCGGTGCCCGAAGCGCATCAGGATGCGGCGCGCGCCCAGGGCAAGGCGCGCTTTGAGCAGTTCATCGAACAGTTGGGTCGCCACCTGTTGCGCGGACGCAGCCTGGTGCGTGATGTGGTGGAGGAACTGCATCCTGATCCCGTGCGGATGGAGGATGTGGCAGGCACGGCCGCTATGGCCGATGCGCAGGAGCGTGCGTCATGAGCGCCGTTCCCCAAGTCCCGCCAGAACCTCGTTCATCGGCCGCCACGTCACTGGACCGGCGCATCCAGATGCTGCGCACAGCGATGGGGCCGCTAATCGCCACCGCGCTCGAAGACCCGGACGTGGTGGAAATCATGCTCAACCCGGATCGCACCTTGTGGATCGACCGGCTTTCCTCGGGTCGTTCCCCGATGGGCGTGGAGCTGTCCGAAGCGGACGGCGAACGCATCATCCGTTTGGTGGCCGCCCACGTCGGTGCAGAAGTGCATCGCGGCCAACCACTGTTGTCGGCGGAGCTGCCCGAGACAGGCGAACGCTTCGAGGGCATCCTGCCCCCGGCCGCGCCAGGCCCGGCCTTCGCACTGCGCAAGCGCGCCATCGGCGTGATCCCCTTGGAGCGCTACGTCACCGACGGCATGATGACCCGCGCCCAGGCGGACTATCTCATCCGAGCGGTGCATGAGCGGCAGAACCTCCTGATCGCGGGGGCCACGAGCAGCGGCAAGACCACCCTGGCCAATGCGCTGCTCGCCGAGATCGCGGCCACGGGCGACCGGGTGCTGGTGCTCGAAGACACGGTGGAGCTGCAATGCGCAGCCCGCGACCATGTGCCGCTGCGCACGCGCCGAGGCGTGGTGTCCATGCAGGAGTTGGTGCGCTCGTCCATGCGCTTGCGCCCGGATCGTGTGGTGGTCGGCGAAGTGCGCGGCGCCGAGGCACTGGACCTCATCAAGGTCTGGGGCACGGGCCATCCGGGCGGCATCGCGACGATCCATGCCGGCTCCGCCATCGGCGCATTGCTGCGCCTGGAGCAACTGATTCTCGAAGTGGCGGTGAACCCACCCCGTGCGCTGATCGCCGAAGCGGTCAACGTGGTGATCCACATCGCCGGACGCGGGCGCAAGCGCCGCATCGAGAGCATCGCCCGCGTCGTCGGTTTCGATGGCGCGGGCTACCGACTGGTGGATGCCTTGGGGACGCTGGAAACGCCGTTCCCCGAGTTGCCGCCGGTTTCCTCCGCAGTGCCTGCCGCTGCACCTTCCCCGTCCCTTGACCCACCTGGAGAACTTTCATGACGCACGTTGCCGCTTTCCGTATTTCCGTAAATCCGCTTCCCCGGCCCGCACGGCTGAATGGTCTCGCTCGCCCGGCCATGCAGGGCCTGCTGCTCGCTGGGTTGATGCTGCTGCTCGCGGGCACCGCGCAGGCCGCTGGCTCCAGCATGCCCTGGGAAGCGCCGCTGCAATCCATCTTGGAGTCGATCCAGGGGCCGGTGGCGCGCATCGTCGCGGTCATCATCATCATCGCCACGGGTCTGGCGCTCGCGTTCGGCGACACGTCGGGCGGGTTTCGCAAGCTGATCCAGATCGTGTTCGGCCTGTCCATCGCGTTCGCGGCTTCGAGCTTCTTCCTGTCGTTCTTCAGCTTCTCGGGCGGGGCCGTCGTATGAGTGGCCCAGACACCTTTGCGGCCGGGTTCGAGGTGCCTTTGCATCGCTCGCTCACCGAGCCGATTCTGATGGGCGGTGCGCCGCGCACCGTGGCGATCGCCAACGGCACGCTGGCCGCCGCTGTCGGGCTGGGCCTGCAACTGTGGATTCCCGGCGTGGTGCTCTGGATCGTCGGCCATGCGCTGGCGGTCTGGGGGGCACGCGTTGATCCGCAGTTCATGCAGGTCTTCGCGCGGCACATCAAACACGAGCCGCTGCTGGACGTGTAGGGGATGCCATGCTGAACCTTACCGAATACCGCCAGCGGCCCGCGCTGCTGGCCGACTGGCTTCCGTGGGCCGGACTGGTGGCGCCGGGTGTCGTGCTGAACAAGGATGGAAGTTTCCAGCGCACCGCCCAGTTTCGCGGGCCGGACCTCGACAGCGCCACGCAAGGCGAGCTGATCGCCACCTCGGCGCGCTTGAACAATGCGCTGCGCCGCCTGGGATCGGGTTGGGCCTTGTTCGTGGAGGCCGAGCGCCGGGCCGCTGCCGACTATCCGCACTCAGAGTTTCCGGAACCGTTGTCGTGGCTGGTGGACGAGGAACGCCGCGCATCCTTCGAGGACTCGGGTCATCACTTCGAGAGTGGCTACCACCTGACGCTGGTGTACCTGCCGCCCGAGGAATCCCGTGCCCGCGCAGCGGGCATGCTGTACGAGAACCGGCCCACCGAGGGCGTGGACTGGCGCGAGCGGCTGACGGCATTTCAGGCAGAAACGGATCGGGTGTTTAACCTGCTCGATGGCGTGATGCCGGAGATTGCTTGGCTCGACGACAGCCAGACGCTGACCTATCTGCATTCGACCATTTCCACACGGCGCTACCGCGTGACGGTTCCGGAAGTGCCATTCCACCTTGACGCGCTACTGGCCGATTCGGCACTCATTGGTGGATTGGCCCCGATGCTGGGCGACCAGCACCTGCGCGTGACAACGGTGCGGGGTTTTCCGACCTCGTCCTGGCCGGGGATTCTGGACGACCTCAACCGCCTGGGATTTGCGTATCGCTGGAGTACGCGTTTTCTGTGCCTGGACAAATCCGAGGCGGAACGGGAATTGGGGCGCCTGCGCCGCCAATGGTTCGCCAAGCGCAAGAACGTCATCGCCTTGCTGCGCGAAACCATCTTCCAGCAGGAATCCCCGCTGGTCGATACCGACGCCAGCAACAAATCGGCCGATGCGGACGTCGCCCTGCAGGAGCTGGGCAGCGATCAAGTCGCCTTCGGCTACCTCACCGCCACGGTGACCGTGCTCGATGCCGACCCCGCCGTGGCCGACGAGAAGCTGCGCATGGTGGAACGTGTGATCCAGGGCCGGGGTTTCGTGACGATCCCCGAGACCTTGAACGCAGTGGATGCCTGGCTGTCGTCCATCCCTGGGCATGCCTACGCCAATGTGCGCCAGCCCATTGTCTCGACGCTGAACCTGGCGCACATGATGCCGGTGTCTGCCGTATGGGCAGGCCCTGAGCGCAATGCCCATCTCGACGGGCCGCCGCTGATCGTCACCCGCACTGAAGGCGCGACGCCGTTCCGGCTGGTTACGCACATCGGCGACGTAGGCCACACGCTGGTGGCCGGGCCGACCGGCATGGGCAAGTCGGTGCTGCTCGCCACGCTGGCGATGCAGTTCCGCCGCTACCCCGGCTCGCGCATCTTTGCCTTCGACATGGGTCGCTCCATGCGGGCCACCATCCTTGGTCTGGGCGGCGAGCACTACGACCTGGGCACGGATGGCGAGATCGCTTTCCAGCCGCTCGCGCGTATCGACCACGAGGGCTACCGCACTTGGGCCGCCGAATGGATCGAGGGCCGCTTGCTACACGAAGGCGTGGCGGTAGGCCCTGACGAGAAAGCGTCCATCTGGTCGGCGCTCGGCAGCCTCGCTGGTGCGCCCGTGAAGCAGCGCACCATGACGGGCTTGTCGGTGCTGCTGCAATCGAACGCGCTGCGACAGGCGCTCGCGCCCTATGTGCTCGGCGGCGCCCACGGCAAGCTGCTGGATGCGGATGTGGATCGCCTGGGCTTCGGTTCGGTGCAGTGCTTCGAGATGGAAGAGCTGATGCACAGCAAGGCCGCCGTCATGGCCGTGCTGCATTACCTCTTTGCCCGGTTTGACGAACGCTTTGACGGTGCGCCGACGCTGCTGATCCTCGATGAAGCGTGGCTGTTCCTCGATGACCCGGTGTTTGCCGCGCGCATCCGCCAGTGGCTCAAGACGCTGCGCAAGAAGAACGTGAGTGTCATCTTCGCCACGCAGAGCCTGGCGGACATCAAGGATTCGAGCATCGCGCCCGCGATCATCGAAAGCTGTGCCAGCCGCATCTTCCTGCCGAATCCGCAGGCGACCGAGCCGCAGATTCGCACGATCTACGAGGGCTTCGGCCTCAACAGGCGGCAGATCGAGATCGTCGCCACGGCGGTTCCGAAGCGCGACTACTACTACCAATCCCGTCTCGGCAACCGTCTGTTCGACCTCGACCTGGGGCCGGCAACGCTGGCCTTTGCAGGCGCGTCCTCGCCGCAGGACCAGCGCGACATGGACGCGGTACTCGCTGCGGCCACCACCTCCACATCTTCCGCGTCCACCCCGTTCGCAGCCGCGTGGCTGCGCCGCCGCGGCCTGCAATGGGCCGCCGAGCTGCTGTCTTCGTTCCCGTCCACCCACCCCCAGGAGAACCCATCATGAAAAAGCACCTCATCGCCGCCGCCGTCGCGGCCATGCTTTGCACCGCCACTGCCCATGCGCAATGGGTCGTCATCGACCCCACGAATCTCGTGCAGAACACGCTGACCGCGATCCGCACGCTGGAGCAGATCAACAACCAGATCCAGCAGCTCCAGAACGAGGCGCAGATGCTGACGAACCAAGCCCGCAACCTGGCCAGCCTGCCATTCAACGTGGTGAGCCGCCTACGCAGCAATCTGGCAACCACGCAGCGGCTGATCGCTCGGGCCAAAGGCATGGCCTACGACGTGGCGCGCATGGATCAGGATTTCCAGCGGTTGTATCCCGAGCAGTACGCCGCCACGGTGAGCGGCGACCAGATGTACCGCGATACGCAGGAGCGCTGGAAGAACACGCTGAACGGCCTACAGACCACAATGCAAATGCAGGCCCAGGCCTCGCAGAACCTGAGCGATGACGAAGACGTTCTCGCTGACCTCGTGGGCAAGAGCCAATCTGCTGAAGGTGCGCTTCAGGCCATGCAGGCCATGAACCAACTCTTGGCCCTACAAGCCAAGCAGTCCATCCAGACGCAGCGATTGCAGATCACACAGGACCGGGCGGCCTCGCTGGAACTGGCGCGGCAGGCCGCTGCCGCCGAGCGCGGGCGCGAAGTGCGGCGGCGCTTCTTGGGCGACGGCACGCCCTATACGCCATACACCGTCAATTTCTACGGCAACTGACGGGCCAATGTCATGAACGACGTGACGGTCATCGACCGATTCCTCGACACCTTCTCGCGCTATATCGACTCGGGCTTTGGACTATTACAGGGCGAGGTGGCGTTTCTCACGGCCACACTGATCGTCATAGACATGACGCTCGCCGGGCTGTTCTGGGCCATGAGCCACGCCACAGGCCAGGGCGAGGACGTGATTGCCAAGCTGATCCGCAAGGTGCTGTACGTGGGTGCCTTCGCCTACATCATCGGCAACTTCAACACACTGGCCGGCATCGTGTTCCGCTCGTTCGCGGGTCTGGGCCTGACGGCCAGCGGCTCGACCTTGAGCATGGGCAACTTCCTGCAACCGGGCCACTTGGCCAAGGTGGGTGTTGATGCCGCGGCGCCCATCTTCAAGCAGATCGGCGACCTCGCGGGCTTCCCCGAGGTGTTCGTGCACATCGACCAGATCGTGGTGTTGTTCTTCGCCTGGCTCGTGGTCATCGTCAGCTTCTTCGTGCTGGCCGTGCAGCTCTTCGTCACGCTGATCGAGTTCAAGCTGACGACGCTCGCGGGCTTTGTGCTGGTGCCGTTCGCCCTCTGGAACAGAACGGCGTTCCTGGCCGAGAAGGTGCTGGGCAACGTGGTCTCCTCGGGCATCAAGGTGCTGGTGCTGGCCGTCATCGTGGGCATCGGCACGGGCTTGTTCTCCGAGTTCAACATACCGGCTGGCTCGGAGCCCTCGATTGACCGGGCGCTGGTCATCATGCTGGCCTCGCTGTCCATGCTGGCCTTGGGCATCTTCGGGCCGGGCATTGCGGCGGGGCTGGTGTCCGGCGGACCGCAACTCGGCGCGGGTGCGATGGCAGGTGCGGCCATCGGCGCGGCCGGAACCGCCGTGGCGGTCGGCGCTGCGGCCACGGGCGTTGGCAGCGCCGTGGCGGCTGGGGCGCGTATGGCGCCGGCCGCCGCCAAGATGGCCGGAGACGGTGCCCGCTCGATGGCATCGACCGCCAGCAGCGCCAGGTCGGCGTTCCAGGCGGGCTCCGCTTCGGCTGGCGGCGGCCTCAAGGGTACCGCCGCTGGCGTGGGCAATGTCGCCAAGACCGGCGCGCAGGCGGCCGGGCAGAAGGTGGCCGATGGCGCGCGCTCGATGACAAAGCGCGCCGCAGCCGCATTCCGAGAAGGCGGTGACGCCAGCTCTGGAGCGGCTGGAGCTGCATCGGGAGGTGCCGGCGATGCCGCCGCCTCATCACCACCCGCCGAACAGCCCGCCTGGGCCAAGCGTCTGCATCGCAGGCAGCAACTCAGCCATGCCGCCACGACCGCTGCCCACACGCTGCGCGGCGGCGATGGTGGCAGTTCCAGCCAAGGCCCAAGCCTTCGTGATTCCGATTCATAAGGAGAACTCCCATGCGATTCAAACGACCGCAGGTGCGCTATGCCGACACGCCGCAGTCTGCCACTCCGTACCAATCCGCGGCCCAGGTCTGGGACGAACGCATCGGCTCGGCCCGCGTGCAGGCCAAGAACTGGCGTTTCATGGCGTTCGGCTGCCTCACGCTGGCCGTGCTGATGGCAGGCGGTCTGGTCTGGCGCTCGGCGCAGTCCATCGTGACGCCCTATGTCATCGAGGTGGACAACGCCGGTCAGGTGCGCGCCGTGGGCGAAGCGGCTACCCCCTACAAGCCCAGCGATGCCCAGGTGGCGCACCACATGGGCCGCTTCATCGGGCTGGTGCGCGGCCTGTCCATCGACCCCATCGTGGTGCGGCAGAACTGGCTGGATGCCTACGACTACACGACCGACAAGGGCGCCGTGGTGTTGAACGAGTACGCCCGCGTGAACGACCCGTTCTCGCGTATTGGCAAGGAGTCGGTGACGGTGCAGATCAGCAGCGTCACCCGTGCCAGCGATGCGTCCTTCAATGTGCGCTGGACGGAGACGCGCTTTGTGAACGGCGCATTGGATCGCACCGAACGCTGGAACGCGGTGATTTCCACCGTGCTGCAAACCCCGCGCACCGAGCAGCGAGTGCGTAAGAACCCACTCGGTATCTACGTCAATGGACTGTCGTGGAGCCGTGAATTGGAAGCGAATGAAGGAGCCAAGCCATGAATGCACATTTCTGTAAATCCGCCTTGCCGGTGATCCTGCTGGCATCCGCCGCCCTGTTCACGGGCTGCGCCACGCAGGGCAAGCCGCCGCCAGCGATCTCACTGGATGAAGCGGTGCAGGCGCAAGCGTTGCCGGAAGCGCCGAAGCCCGTGGAGGTGGTCAGCGTGCCCGAGCCGTTGGCCTTGCCGGGGCAACTGATGCCGTTGCCCGGCACGGCAGATGCCAAAGCACCGTGGGAACCCACCGATGAGAAGCTGCGCGTGTCCCGCGCCAATGCCGAGGCGCGTATCGCGCCCACGCGCGAGGGCTATGTGAATGCGATCCAGGTCTGGCCCTTCACCGACGGTGCGCTGTACCAAGTCTATGCGGCCGTGGGCCGCGTGACGGTGGTTGCCTTGCAACCCGGAGAGGAACTGGTGACGGTGGCTGCGGGCGACACAGTGCGCTGGATCGTCGGAGATACATCGAGCGGCAACGGCGATGCGCTGCGCGTCAACGTGATGGTCAAGCCGATCCGCTCGGGTCTGAAGACCAATCTGGTCATCACGACCAATCGGCGCACCTATTTGCTGGAGCTGACCTCGACCGAGAAGACATGGATGGCCTCGGTGTCCTGGGAGTACCCCAAGGACAAGATGCTGGCTTTGCAGCGCCAGGCGCAGGCGGCCAGCGCCGCCCCGCCGGTCGATAGCGGCCTGTCGCTGGAGAAGATCCGTTTCCGCTATGCGGTCAGCGGCAGCAATCCGCCGTGGAAGCCGCTGCGTGCCTTCGATGATGGCGAGAAGGTCTATATCCAGTTCCCGCCGGGCATCGCCCAGGGCGAACTGCCACCGCTGTTCGTGATCGGCGCGCAGGGCGACGGGCAACTGGTGAACTACCGTTTTCGCTCGCCGTACTACATCGTGGATCGCCTGTTCGGCGCCGCAGAGCTTCGGCTGGGCGGGGACAAGGGCGATGTGGTGCGGATCGAGCGCACGGATGGAACGCGGAGGAACTGAACATGAACCAGGACGATTCTCCTGACCTTCAGCCGCAGGCGGACAAGGTGGCACCCGAGGCGGTGGCGCTGCGTGCGCAGCCGCGCCCGGTCACGCGACTGAACCGGCGCACCTTGGCCATCCTCACGGGCGGCCTGTCGGTCGCCGTGCTCGGCGCCACGATCTGGTCGCTGCAACCGCACCGACGCGGTGCAGGCGAGCAAAGCGAGCTTTACAACGTCGATCGCGTATCGAAGTCCGAGGGGCTGGATGGCTTGCCTTCGGATTACTCCAAGCTGCCGAAGGTGCCGGAGCTGGGGCCGCCGCTGCCGGGTGATCTGGGGCCGGCCATCGTGGCCTCGCAGCAGCCCACGTACATGCCGCCGGGCCATGATCCCGAGGATGGCTTGCGCAAGGAAGCGGAAGCGGCGGCGGCTTCGTCGGTGTTCTTTCGCTCGGGCAAGCCGGGACAAACCGCTGGCGCTGTCGCGCAAGCGGCGCCCGATGCACCCAGCGCCATGGCGGCCTTTGACCCGCTGGCCGCCGGGCCAGCCTCGACCGCGGCCCAGCCAGCCGACCCGACCACGGTGCAGAACCGGCAGGAGCAGAAGGAGGCCTTCCTGAAGAGCGGTTCTACGGAAACCCGTAATTCCGGCCATCTGCAAATGCCGGCCTCGCCGTACCAGGTCATGGCCGGGACGGTGATCGCGGCGGCGTTGGTGACGGGCATCAAGTCCGATCTTCCGGGCGACGTGATCGCCACGGTGACGGAGCCGGTCTATGACACGGCCACAGGCAAGTTCCTGCTGATCCCGCAGGGCTCACGCATCCTGGGCCGCTACAACAGCCAGGTGAGCTATGGGCAGAGCCGGGTGCAGATGGTGTGGAACCGGATCATCCTGCCGGACACGTCTTCGCTGACGCTCGACAACCTCGTGGGCACCGATCCAGCCGGCTATGCCGGTGTGGAGGACGAGGTAGACCGGCACTGGGGCCGCATCCTGGCCGGGGCGGCGCTGACCACGCTGCTGGGCGTGAGCGCCGAGCTGGCCGCGCCGGAGAACCGACAGGATGGCAACCGCATCATCATCGCGGGACGCGACAGCGCGCAGGACAGCATCAATCAGGTCGGGCAGGAGATGACCCGGCGCAATCTGAACGTCCAGCCGACGCTGACGGCGCGGCCGGGATTGCCGGTGCGGATTGTCGCCAACCGCGACCTTGTATTGCGCCCCTACCAGCCTTTGTTTCTTCAACGTGGGAGCATGCAATGAGTACGACGAAAAAACTCCGCATCGGCCCGCTGCCGAAACTTGAATCCACCAAACTGACCTTTGCGTGCCCGGCCAGCCTGAAGGCCGACCTCGACCGCTACGCCTCTCTCCACGCACAGACGTATGGTGAGGCCGTGGATGCGGTGACGCTGATCCCGCACATGCTCGAAGCGTTCATAGGACGCGATCGGGGATTTCGCGCTCAATCGCATATGCAACAGAAGCGGGAAACGCGAGATACAACGTCACCGTGATGCGTAGATTGGATGGTGCCCTCCCCGCTTCTCCACAGCGAGTTGTGTCAATTGCTGCCGATAGTCACCATAGCTCCGTATGCACAGAGATCTACCGGGAGTCATCAATGCACGCTCACATGGAACACGTCGCTGAACACAAGGAGCCGCAGGCGAGCGCACCGCATCCCGGCACGGATGGCTATGACAACCTGCCCCAGTTTCCTGCGACGCTCCCTTTGCCTTTCCGCCGAACCATCCGTCGCCAAGAACTCCACCAGATCGTTCCTCTGGCAGAGACAACGATCTACGCGATGGAACAGCGCGGCGAATTTCCACGTCGGTTCGCGCTAACCGTGCGCTGCGTCGTATGGGATCTGGAAGAGGTCGAAGCCTGGGTTGCCGCACGTAAACAGGCCTCTCGTTCCGACGATGCCGCCAAGTCAACAGGGCCTGATGTCAGGCAGCGCAAAAGCCGGCCAGTGCGCAACACGTCTGCTCGTTAGGCGACAGTCACGCAACCAACACCCGCAGCTCGCGCGCAGCGGCAACAGGCAAACGGCCGACTTCCCTGGCCAAATTAACCTCCAGTGCCGCACGTGCGATTTCCAGCATCTTCCGCTCAAGGGCGTAACCGCCCTTCTCTTCCAACCAACCCAGCACTTCGGCCAGGTGCCAGATCGAGGCGCTGCCCTCATGCACTGGCGCGGGAAAAGTAGCGGCATGAGAGAGCATCAGCTTGCGCATCGCCTGCCGCGAGACGCCCACCAACTCAGCCACATCGGTCAGACCAACGAAATCCGGTACCGCCTCCACCAACTTCGCAGAAGGAACGGCACGCTTCACGTCGGCCAGCGCACTGCGCACTGCTGCCTGTGCGCTCTCGGCCTCGCGAGTGAACTCCAGGGCCAGACGACCTGGTTGTCCGATACCCACCAAGGCATCGTCACAGCCGGCGTCTCCCAGACGCTCAACCAGCGCATCCTGATCACTGTCGTGCTCGGTAAGCTGGTACTTCAAGGTGAAGATGTATTCCATGGATCAATCCTCGGGTGGAAAGTGGGCCTCGCTTCGGCGTTGATGGGTCGTGCAGTTGTCCACGACTCGCTGCAATGCCTTGGAGTGGTTGCCAGGATTCTTTGGCGTGCTCCACACGCTGGTGATACAAAACTCGCCGCAGCGGCACTCATCATCGTTGTAAGGGCAATAGATCCTGCCCCAGGCATGACTGCCGCCAACCGTGACGCGCCAGCCCTGCGCTTCCGCGTGCTTGAGCGCCGCTTCGACTTCCTTCTTCGGGTGAGAGGGACGAGTCATTCATGGTCTCCAGTATGGGGATGAGTCGACAGGTTGTCAACCGACAACCTGTCGCGAAATAACTCAGGCCGCGGCACTCAGGACCGGCACCACCGTGTTGCTCGGCAGCAGCGTGGGCGCGTAGCTCCCTCCCTCCACCCAGGCGTCGACCATGTTGGCCCACTCCTGCAGCATGTGGCGCCGCGGCTCGGCGTATTCGGCCTTGTTGTAGACCGAGCGCGAGGAACGGCCGTCTTCATGGGCAAGGCACTTCTCGATCCAGTCGCCGTTGAAGCCAACCTCGTTGAGCAACGTCGAGCCGGTGCGGCGCAGGTCGTGCACCGTGAACGGCTCCAGCGGTAGACCGGCGGCCTTGGCGCGCTCGGACACGATCTGGGTCACGCGGTTGAGGGTCGCCTTGGACATGCAGCGGTTGGCGTCGTACCGCGACGGCAGGACGAACTTCGATCCCGCAGCACAGGTGTGGAGCGCAACGAAGATGTCCACGGCCTGGCGCGACAAATAAACGACGTGCGGATTGCGACCTTTCATCCGCGCCTTCGGAATCGTCCAGGTCGCATTCTCGAAATCAATCTCGGCCCATGTCGCCTCGATCAGTTCGCTCTTTCGTACCAGCGTCAGCAGAATCATGCGTAGCGCCAGGCGAATAGTCGGATACGTGGCCACCGATTCCATCTGCCGGTTCATTAGGCGGATCTCCATCGGTGACAGCGCCCGGTCCTTGGGCACGAAGGTCGCGATCGAAGCCGCGCCCACGCCATCGGCAGGGTTGTCCACCTTATCGCCGTGCAGGATGGCGAAGGCATAAACCTGCTTCACGATGTCGCGAACATGGACTGCGGTGGCGGGCGCGCCACGCGCCTTCACCTTGCCGCACAAGGCGCGCAGGTCGTCGGCGCTGATTTCGTTGAGGAGCCGGTTCTTGAACGCCGGCAGGATGTCCCGGTCGACGATGCTCTTGCGCATCGCGCGCGTGCTGTCGGCCATTTTGGCGTCGGCAAGCCACCGAACGGTCATGTCGCCGAAGTTCTTGGCGGCAGTCAGTCGGCGCTTCTCGCGCTGCTTCTCGTGCGCCGGGGACTTGCCCTCGGCGACGGCCTTCTTGGCGTCGAGTAGCTTTTCGCGGGCCAAGGCCAGCGAGATGCCAGCTGGACCGTAGCGGCCGATGGTCAACGTTTCGCGCCGGCCATTGAGACGGTAATCGTAGCGAAAGGTGACGGTACCGGCGGTCGATACCGTCACGTACATCCCATCCCGGTCAGAAGCCTTATAAGTCAACGACTTAGGTTTCAGATTGCGCAGTGCAGTGTCAGTAAGCATCGAGGTTTTCCTCCTGTTTTTGACGGCTTTTACCGTCAGGGGTCAGGAGACCCGTCGATGCCCGGAAAGCCGCATGAAACAAGCTTTCCAGGGGAGCGTTTTACCGTCAAAGACCGGTTTGGTCTCAATAGTAAACGGGAGGGTCTTAATCAGACCTCCGGTTCTTACCGTCAGTTCTACCGTCAACCCGTTTCGCTGGCCGGCGATAGCCACCGATAGCCGCCGTGACGTATTTCCTTTTAAATCAACACGTTACGGCGGTTTTTCGATAGCTGGCGATAGTCCCCGAAGGACCTAAATTCACTCCCACTCGATGGTCGCTGGCGGCTTGGAGCTCACGTCGTAGGTCACGCGGTTGATGCCGCGCACCTCGTTGATGATGCGGCCGCTGACCTTCTTGAGC